>Ga0068714_10004577_pt1 | contig 15356 bp, 11 predicted proteins | sample MTBNYHSulfiMetaG_FD_62988 | JGI IMG/M metagenome (GOLD analysis project Ga0068714, IMG submission 62988) | Enrichment culture microbial communities from rom New York Harbor, USA that are MTBE-degrading - MTBE-NYH (New York Harbor Sulfidogenic)... | ecosystem: Environmental > Aquatic > Marine >...
CAGACTCGAAGTTTCCGGCCGGCGGAAGTGGAAGGCATTCCCCGCTTTTCCAGCGGCCTGGTGGGGTACTTTTCGTACGAACTCATTCATTTCCTGGAACGGATGCCGTCGATCAAAGACGAAGCGCTCGAATCGCCTCTGGCGTACCTGCTGTTCGTAAAGGAACTGATCGTATTTGACAACGTCAAGCACACCATGAAAGTGGTAGTCAATGCGTACCTGGATGACAACAGTGATCCGATCGCGGTTTACGAAGACAGCCTGGCGCGTATCGAGGCCATCATGAGGGAGATCGAAAACCCTTTGCGTGCGAGCATGTCGGAAGATGCGGGCCGGTCTTCCGTACAAGTCGAGCCGAAAGAAGAGACGTTCGAGGCACAGGTTGAGGAGGTCCAGGAATACATCCGCGCGGGCGAAGCGATCCAGGTGGTCATTTCACGCGAATTTTCCCTTCCCAACGTGGCGAACACGGCGGACCTCTATCGCGCTCTCCGCTATGTGAACCCTTCCCCTTATCTCTTCCTTTTAAGAACGCCGCACGTGAACCTCATTGGTTCCTCCCCGGAAGTCATGGTCCGCAAGGAACGCAACACAGCCACGGTCCGTCCCATTGCGGGCACCAGGCCCCGGGGCGGCGACGAGCACGAAGACCAGAACCTTGCCGACGAACTGCTGAACGATCCCAAGGAGAAGGCCGAACATGTAATGCTGGTGGATCTGGCCCGCAACGATCTGGGGCGTGTGGCGCAGATCGGCACGGTGCAGGTAACGGAATACATGACCATAGAACGATATTCCCACGTGATGCATCTGGTGTCCAATGTCACTGCGGAATTGGAGAAGGGGAAGGATTGCTTTGACGTGATTGCAGCCACGTTCCCTGCAGGCACCCTGACCGGGGCTCCCAAAGTACGAGCCATGGAGATCATCCACGAAATGGAGTCCGGTCCCAGAGGTCCTTACGGGGGCGCTGTAGGGTATATCGGTTTTGACGGTGAAATGGACCTTTGCATTACCATTCGCACGCTGGTCCAATCCAACGGCCGGATTTCATGGCGTGCGGGAGCAGGCATCGTGTTTGATTCGGTTCCACAAAACGAGGCTATGGAAACCGTTCACAAAGGACGCGCCATGGAGAGGGCCGTGGAAATGGCGATTAACGGGCTCAGACTATAGGAGGCATACCCATGATCTTCTTATTGGATAATTACGATTCGTTTACCTACAACCTGTTCCAGTACATGGGCACGCTGGGGCGCGATGTAAACGTTGCGCGGAACGACCGGATCCGTCCTGACGAGATTTTGAACATGGAACCGGAGGCCATAGTGATCTCTCCCGGTCCGGGTAATCCGGATAGCGCCGGAATTACGCTGGAGCTGCTCAAGGCGGTGGGCGGTTCGATCCCCATATTGGGAGTATGTCTGGGGCATCAGGCCATAGTGCAGAGTTTCGGGGGACGCGTGGTGCGCAGTGAACGCATCATGCACGGCAAGACCTCGAGCATCTCCCACGACGGAAAAACCCTGTACCAGGGTATTCGGAATCCGTTTTCGGGGGGGCGCTATCATTCTTTGATCGCGGAGGAGAACTCGTTGCCCGAGTGCCTTGAGGTCAGTTGCCGGTCCGAACACGGTGAGATCATGGGGGTACGACACCGGGAGCTTCCCATTGAAGGTGTCCAGTTTCATCCGGAGTCCGTACTTACGCAGAGCGGCAAGCGTTTACTGAGAAACTTCCTCACCCAGGTGGATCGATGTGGGAACCATCAAACTTCCCGAGCCGCTTAAGGAGGCCTGCATGGATACGATGAAAGACGCCATAGCTTTCTTGGCCGAAGGACGGAACCTGTTGCCGTCGCAAATGGAGCGGTCCATGGAGAGCATCATGGAAGGGCAGGCGACACCGGCCCAGATTGGGGCATTCCTGATGGGCTTGCGTGTCAAGGGAGAGACGTCGGCGGAAGTCTCGGCCGCGGCCCGCATAATGAGACAGAAGGCCGTTCGCCTGGACTGCCGTGCAAATACGGTTCTGGATACCTGCGGGACCGGGGGCGATGGAAAGAACACCTTCAACATATCCACAGCCGCAGCCATCGTGGCGGCGGGAGCGGGCGCCATTGTTGCGAAGCACGGAAACCGATCTGTTTCCAGTTTGTGCGGCAGCGCGGACGTACTGGCGGAATTGGGGGTAAATCTCGATGCCGAGCCCGATCTGGTGGAAGAATGCATATCCGAAATCGGCATCGGATTTCTATTTGCACCCAAACTGCACCCGGCCATGAAACACGCCATTGGCCCCAGAAAAGATATGGGCATCCGGACGCTGTTCAATCTCCTGGGCCCGCTATCCAACCCTGCCGGTGCGTCGGCTCAACTGCTGGGCGTGTTTCATCCGACGTTGACCGAAACTTTTGCCCGGGTGCTGGCGGACCTCGGCAGCCGGCACGCAATGGTGGTTCACGGACTCGACGGGCTGGACGAAATTACGATCGCAGGACCTACGCGCGTTTGTGAACTCAAAGACGGTGCCATCCGAACGTACAATTTGGATCCGGAACCTTACGTGGACCGATTGGCCCGGACCGACGATCTGGAAGGGGGCGACGCAGTGGAGAATGCGCGTATCATTCAGGGTATTCTTAAGGGTGAATCGGGGCCCCGGCGGGACGTGACCGTGCTGAATGCAGGCGCTGCTCTGGTCGTGGCGGGCAAAGCCGCCGATCTGAGAGAAGGCGTTGAAGCGGCTTCCCGAAGTATCGATGTGGGCCTGGCGCGAGAGAAGCTGGAAGCCCTCGTTGAAATGTCCAACAGTTGAAGGGAATGCTCCATGCCTGTCCACACACAGCCTCAAGAAAGTAGAAAAAGTTCCATTCTGGCGGAGATTCTGGACTGGAGAGCTTCGGATCTGGAAGCGATGAAACAGGAGATCCCGCTCGATCGGATGAAGGAGGAAGCTTTCGCGGCAGAGTCTCCCCGGGATTTCGTACAAGCCATCAAATATCGAACGCCCGCCGTGATTGCGGAGTTCAAGAGATCCTCGCCTTCGGCCGGTGTACTCCGCAAACAAGCACAGCCGGCAGCAACGGCCCGCATGTACGAAAACTACGGGGCGGCGGCTGTTTCCGTATTAACCGAACCCCGTTATTTTGACGGAAGTCTGGACGATTTGCGGGAGATCCGCAGCCACATCCAGCTTCCCGTATTGCGAAAAGATTTTATTGTGGATCCCTATCAGGTGTACGAGTCGCGGGCCGCCGGCGCGGATGCGTTCCTCCTCATAGCAACAGCCTGTACCACGGAACAGTTGCGGACCTTGATACAACTGGGGAACGATCTTCACATGGCCGCTTTGGTGGAAATACGCGATCAGGCCGAATTGGATCGGGCCGTCCGGGCGGGCGCCGGACTCATCGGCATCAATAACCGATGTCTGAGTACATTCACCGTGGATCTCGGCACGACACTCAACCTGGCGCCTCGAATGCCGCCGGAGTGTACAGTGGTTGCCGAAAGCGGATTACGGACGCATGAGGATTTGGAACGGTGCCGTTCCGCAGGGGTACAAGCCTTTCTCATCGGAACGGCGCTGATGTCGGCTCCGGATCCGGGTGAAGCCCTGATGAACCTTTTAGGAAAGAGGTAAACGAAAATGGCGCGAATCAAAATTTGCGGAATTACTTGTTTGGGAGACGCCGAAGCCGCTGTGGAAGCGGGAGCGGATGCTCTGGGTTTCGTGTTTTACCCCCGAAGCCCGAGGTATGTTCCTCCAGCGGAAGCCATGGAAATCTGCAAACGCGTGCCCCCTTTCGTTTGGAAAGTAGGCGTGTTCGTCAACATGGATTGGAACGTAGTGGACATGATCCGAAAAGGATGCGGGCTGGATGTGCTTCAGCTTCATGGTGACGAATCCCCTGAATATTGCCGTTCCTTCTCGAACGTTCGGATTTTCAAGGCTTGTCGGGTGCGAAACGCTTCGGATCTTGAACCGCTGGATGCTTACAGCGGGATACAGGCGATCCTCGTGGACGGGTACCATCCGGATCTTTGGGGAGGAAGCGGAGTGCAGGCTCCCTGGCAACAGCTTAAAGGTCTTTCCAAGCGGTTCAACCTGGTGCTGGCCGGCGGTTTGACACCGGAGAACGTGGGGGAAGCCATTCAAAGTGTTCGGCCTTACGCAGTGGATGTATCCAGCGGCGTCGAAGAGAAGCCGGGGAAGAAGGACCACGTCCGAATGGCTCAGTTCATTCAGGCCGCCAGGGAAGCCTCGATGAAAAACGGCGATGGCAACGATTTCTGCCGGCATCCGCCTGAAATGATTCTTCAGCCGAAGATAGCCGTATAGCGCGAATTTATAAAGCAGGAACAGACAATCATAAGGAAAACCCATGTACACAAAAGAACCGAATATAGGCCGATATGGTGTGTTCGGCGGTCAATATGTACCCGAGACGCTGATGCCCGCCTTGCAGGATTTGGAGAAGGCGTTTCTGGAAGCCCAACAGAATTCTGAGTTTCAGAACGAGTTCCAGCGACATCTCAAGACCTATGCAGGAAGGGAAACGCCGTTAACAAAAGCGCAAAATGTTTCCGGCAGGACCCCCGGGACGGTGGTGTATCTCAAAAGAGAAGACCTGTTACACACCGGCGCGCACAAGATAAACAATACAATCGGCCAGGCCCTCTTGGCGCGGTTCATGGGCCGAAAGCGCATCATCGCGGAAACGGGGGCAGGTCAGCACGGTGTAGCCACGGCTACGGTGGCCGCCCTGTTCGGGATGGAATGCCGCGTGTTCATGGGAACGGAGGATATGAAACGTCAATCGCTGAACGTGGCCCGCATGCGGATGCTGGGCGCGGAAGTCGTGCCAGTGGAGTCGGGAACCTGCACACTTAAGGAGGCCATGAACGAAGCCATGCGGTATTGGGCGTCGTGTGTGCGGGATACGCATTACGTGGTTGGAACCGCGGCAGGACCTCACCCCTATCCCATGATCGTAAGACAATTCCAGCAAGTCATCGGTGAAGAAACCCGGCGTCAGGTGTATGAAAACGAGGGACGTCTCCCGGATCTTCTGATTGCCTGCGTGGGCGGTGGAAGCAACGCCATCGGCCTGTTTCACTCATTCCTGGGAGATGAGAGCGTGCGTATGGTAGGCGTTGAGGCGGGAGGCCTCGGGCTGGATACCGTGCTTCACGCCGCATCCCTCAATGGCGGCGGTCTGGGGGTCTTGCACGGTTGTATGAGCTATGTGTTGCAGGACGGGGATGGACAGATCCGAAACGCGCACAGTATATCCGCGGGATTGGACTACCCGGGTGTCGGACCGGAGCACGGCTATCTGTTCGAGAGCGGCCGTGTCCGTTACGCCACAATTCAAGATAGGGAAGCTGTGGAGGCGGCCTGCCGGCTCGCGCGGGAAGAAGGTATCATTCCCGCCCTGGAAAGCGCCCATGCATTGGCGTGGCTTTATCGTAACAAAGAGCGCCTGGAACCGGGCAGCATTGTCGTGTTATGTCTCTCCGGGCGGGGAGACAAGGACATGACCACGTTCATGCGTGAGCTGAAACTCGAAGACCCGGAGGTCAAGAAATGAATCGCATAGATCGAACATTCCAAAGGTTGAAAAACGACGACCGAAAAGCCCTGATTCCTTTCATCGTTTCCGGAGATGGAGGTGAGGAGACCACTTCACGCATGGTGCTCGAGCTGGAGGCCGCGGGTGCGGACCTGGTGGAACTGGGTATGCCGTTTTCCGATCCCATTGCCGATGGACCGGCGATACAGCGTGCGGCAGGCCGCGCCCTCGGGGCTGGATACACAACGAAAAAACTGTTTCGAATACTGGAAACCGTCCGAAGCCGCACGGAGATTCCCGTTGTTTTAATGGGTTACTTCAATCCGATTCTGGCCTATGGGGTGGAGTCGTTCTGTCGAGACGCCGCCCAGGCCGGGGCGGACGGCCTTCTGGTCGTGGACTTGCCGCTGGAGCAACTGGATGAGTTGAAGGACCCCTTTCGCACGGCGGGGTTGCATTCCATTCTGCTGGCTGCACCCACCAGCGGTCCGGACCGTATTGAGACCATTTGCGGAAAGGCCGGAGGTTTTGTCTATTACATTTCTCTGACCGGTGTGACCGGAACGGAAAACGCCCTCAACATGACGGAAATTCATGGTAACATTCGTCACATCAAGTCAAAGACGGATCTGCCCGTGGTGGTAGGATTCGGCATCAGCCGTCCGGAACAGGTTCGGGAGGCGGGTCTTGCGGCCGATGGAGTGGTGGTGGGCAGCGCGTTGGTACGAGTCATGGAGCGCCATATCGCCGGAACTGATCTGTTCGAACAAGCCCGTCTGTTCATTCAAGGGCTGCGGGCTGGGCTGGACTCGATGGAAAGCGGCGGAGAAGGTTCCCTGCCGCGTGCAACGGCTGTTTAATGTCAAAACCATGTTGAAATACAGCAAGCCTTACCCTCTTCCTGTATGGACCGGCGCCAAGGATTGCAACTGCTCGAACGCACGTGCCGGATCTCACCGGAGTGGGTTGTAGAGGCGGGTTTCAAACAGGTCCACAAGGGACTTCGAGCCATATGAAGTAACGCGAAAGGGCTTTTAAAGGCCCTTTTTCTTTGTATAAGCGATGCAGGTTATTCAAAAATGAATCTTTCAATGTGCAATCGTTCTATGGTTTATGAGCCGATCCGTCTGATCCGGTTCGAATCGTCGTTTACACCGGCTCGAATCATCGTTTACAATAATCTTGGTGGTTTCCCTACCAAAGGGAGACCTCGCAGGCATCCTCAACGTCCTTTTCAACTTCGAACTTGGGCGGATAATGATCCACCTCACTGCCATTCCAGAGAAATAGCATGAACTCAGGTGAAGGAAGAAAAGGGAATGAACAACCCGCATGGAGAATGGGATGGACAGGGATGAAATGCCGCGCTTGGATCATCTATCCCATTGTAGCGTTTCTTGTCTGTGTCGGATTGAGGGGACTGGATATCCTTCAATGGCAAGGTTCCGGGTTTCAGATAAACGGAGAAATGATACAGGCCGGCAGCGACAGCTACGCATGGCTTGCAGGAGCCAAGGGCCTCAACCAATATACAGGGGATTTCCTACCGAACCTCCTCAGCCGTATTCATGAAATAGCGGGATGGAAGATAGGGAACATCGGCTTCTGGTTGCCGGCCCTGCTGGCTCCGTTGGCGGCCATACCGGTTTGTTTTCTGGCCCTCTGGTGGGGGTTGACCGAGGCGGCCATCGCAGCAGGGGTTCTTACTGGGATCTCCCTTGGTTTTCTCTTCCGAACGCGCATCGGATTTCTGGATACGGACTCGCTCACTCTTTTTTTCCCCCTTTGTCTCGCTCTATTCCTTGTCGCGTGGCTCGAATCCACCCTCCGTCCGCCCGTGGGCCACGGGGGGAAGGCCGTTCACTGGAAAGTCTTCCTCAGCGCCGTTGCCATTGGCCTTGTTGCAAAGGTCTATGTCTCCTTCTACCCGAGCGGTGAACCCATCGCGTTCAGTATAATCGCATGCGCAATTTTTCCCGCTCTGGTGTTTGGAGGCAGTGGGAATCGCCTGGTCCTGGCATCAGGGTTGTGTGCGGTATTCCTCGCAGCCCAACTTGGAGTGAACGCCTTGCTTTTTTTGGGTCCTTTGATCGCTTTAGCCTCATTGCGTCCCGCCTATTTTGAAAAGAAATGGGTAAGCATCTTCGTCCTCACCTTCCTCGCCTGCTGCGTTGTGCTTTATGCGGATCTGCCGGCCATGTTCTCGAACATGCGATGGCATCTACTTAGATATTGGTCTCCCGTGGATTGGGGCGAGGGATCGCTCAAGTTTCCTAATGTCACGGCAACCGTACGCGAAGCTTTGGCAATCCATTATAAGTTGGTCTCTTTTCTTATCGGCGGGAGCGAGGTCCTGCTGGCAATCGGTTGGGCGGCATGCGTCTATGTCCTGATCCGTAGACCCGCCGCACTGGTTTTTGTGCCCCTTTTTGTCCTCGGATTGGCCAGTATAAAACTGGGCTCCCGGTTCTCCATGTACGGAGCCGCCGTTGCCGGAATCGGGCTAGGGTGCGGCCTTACCCTGATGATGAGGGATTTGAAGCTGACAACCGCTTCGAGGTGGTCGTTCTCGATGCTGCTGGTGGCAGGATTGCTTGTACATGGCGGAATATCGATGTTCAAGAACAGCCCTCATCCTTCTTTTTCGAAGGAGGTTGCTCTGGCTCTGTTGAACCTGAAAAAAAAAACGGGCCGGGACGCCCAATTGTGGACACAGTGGGATTTGGGTCATGCAGCCTGCTATTACGCGGAGAGAAGCACCTTTGCCGACGGAACCAGAAACAACAGTGAGCGCGTCCTTCCTTTATCCTTTGTTTTGAGCACGAACTCGGTTTCGGACGCCTATGAGGTCATGAGCTTCGCCGCTGCCCGGCAGGAGGAACCAGAGCCTATAGGACATCAGAAGGTGTATCCGCCTCTGTACCGGAACCCTTTTGACGTGGTATTCCATAAGATGGGGACCGGAGATGAAAGGAACCTTCTTCGGGCGATCCACACGTTTTTTCTCCCGGCCGCCGGGACAATTCAAGACCAGTATTTGGTGCTTTCGTGGGAGGGCTTGGCAGTAGCGGCCACCATAAGCCGCTTCGGAACATGGGATTTGGCAACAGGCGAATCACATCCGGGAACCTGCTATCCTCTGTTGGGTGGTGTTATCAACTTCGATCTCGATAACGGAGCAGTACGCGTGAGGGATAGGATCTACAACGTTCAGGGGATCGATATTATAGGCGAACAGGGACGGCGGCGTTATGCTTGGCCCGGAAGGAAAGACCATTTGTTTGTCCTCTGTAACGAACCCTCGAAAACCGTTCTGGTGCTGGATAAGACCATCTATGATTCGATTATGGTTCAGATGCTCATAGAAAAACCGGAGCGTTTTGAATCCCATTTTACGCTCGTCGAGGAAGGCTTCCCCTTTGTCAGGGTTTTTCGATTGAACAGAGTTTCGGGGCATGATCATTGACCCTGGGTTGCAGAGAAGCGAGTAATGAACAATAGAGTACGGCCTATAAGCGTGGCCATTGGCCTGGGCGACACCGGGGGGCACATCTATATTGGGGATACGATTGCAGATCGGATCATGGAGGACGGTCCGGAAAATAGATTGATCTTTGTCGGAGCCGAAGGACGGCTCGATATGGAGCCCATTGTCGGCGCAAAATATCCGATCCGCACCTATAAGATCCGTCCCTACAACAGACGGCATCGGACGAGAAACGTCTCGCTGATCTTCCTGCTCGTTCGGTGCATAGCCAAATCGTTTGGGATCCTGCGATCATGCGATCCTGACGTAGTAGTGGGAACGGGAGGGTATTCCAGCGGTCCGCTGCTTCTAACAGCGAGTCTGATGAGGATTCCCAGTCTCATCATCGAGCCCAACTCACTGCCCGGAATGACAAACCGGCTTTTGAAACACAGCGTCGATAGGGTGTTGATCGCCTTCGCCTCTGCGGGAAACTACTTCCCTGAAAAGAAGGTGATCAATGCGGGGATCCCGGTGAGAGACTCCGTTCTCCATCCCAACGGAGACAAATGGGAAGCTTGCCGGTTATTCGGGCTGAATCCCGATCTACCAACGATCCTCATCACCGGCGGCAGCCTCGGATCCGAAACCATAAACGGATTGATATACCGGAACATTTCCCGATTATCGGCGAATAACATACAGCTCCTCTGGCAGACCGGCTTCCATCATATGGAAGCGGTCAACAGACTTCTAATGAAGGAACCGTTTCGGAACTGCAAGCTCATTGCCTATACGGATCGTATGGATAGCGCCTATTGTGTTGCCGATCTCGTGGTTTCCGCTGCGGGTGCTGTGAGCATTGCTGAATTGGCGGCATTGGGAAAACCGGCCATTGTGATCCCTTCAGTGGACGCGACAGAAGATCATCAGACGAGCAACGCCATGGCGCTTTTGGAAAGCGGAGCTTGTCTGGTTATGTCCGATACGGAGGCAAAGCAGCGCTTGATCGATTGTATGATCGATACCGTGCTTGACCGTCAACTGCTTTCCGAGTTGAGTGTAAGAATCCGCGCCATCGGAAGGCCGGACGCAACGGAACGGGCTTATGATGAAATCATCAAACTCGCGAGAGGAATCAACTGACGGGTTCCCCTTATTATAAAAGAGACTATGAGTAAGGTGGCCTTTCTACATCCGGATCTCGGCATTGGAGGCGCCGAGCGTCTCGTTATCGACGCGGCTCTGGAACTAAAGAAGAGGGGCCATAAGGTCACCATTTTTACTACGCATTACGATCCGGACCGATGCTTCGAGGACATCAAGAAAGAACATCTGGAAATAAAGGTGGTGCATTCCATCATTCCCAGCCACGTGGGGGCTCGTCTCCGTGCCCCCTGCTCCATAGCGCGAACGGCCTTTGCCGCTATGGTCATGGGTATGCATACATCGTTCGATGTGGTATTCTGCGATCTTGTTCCCCAAATCATCCCGATCGTCCGACGGATTGCCCAGTCAAAGGTGATCTACTACTGCCATTATCCGGACAGACTCCTCACCCCGGAAAGGGTAAATTGGTACCGGTTGTATCGGGCCCCCATAGATCGGCTGGAGGAATGGGGTTTGCGGGCGGCCGATCTCATCCTGGTCAACAGCGCTTTTACTGAAGCTGTTTTCAGAGAGGCTTTTCCCCGTCTTTGTGGCTTGGCGGTTTCGGTGCTCTATCCGGGCGTGGATCCGACCAAATTCCGATCTTTCGAAGGGGGCGGGAAATCCGAAGTACGGGAAGAATCCATCATTCTTTCTTTGAACAGGTACGCGGAGGATAAGAATCTCGGTTTGGCCCTCGAGGCCATGGGAGACTTGAGAGAGAAAATCCCTTATGAAACCTTTAAAGGACTGACGCTCGTTTTTGCCGGCGGCTATGATGGGCGTCTTTCCGAATGCAGGCAAGTTGTGCGTTCTCTCGAGAAGAGAACCGGGGAGATAAATCTGTGGGACCATGTGAAGTTTCTCTTTTCCATTTCTGATGACGAAAGGAGAAAGTTGCTCAACGACTGCCTGTGTCTGGTCTATACGAGCCGCAACGAGCATTTCGGAATTGGCATCATTGAAGCTATGGCCGCCGAGAAACCGGTCATTGTGGTAAACCGGGGCGGGCCCAAGGAAATCGTGAGGGATGGGATCACCGGTTTCCTCTGCGACCCGGAACCGGAAGCTTTTGGTGATGCCCTGGTACGGCTTGTAGGGCATCCGGACAAACGGAAATGGATGGGTGCTGAAGGCGCAAAAAGGGCTGAGTCGAATTTCTCCCGTGAGATTTTTGGAGAGAGGCTGGACGGTATGGTGAGAACGCTGGTTGGCGGAAGCGAGACATGCTGAACGTGGTTAAAAGGATGTTCCGGATGCTCCCCCGTCAAGACCGTTGGCATTGGGCAAGTCTCATCCCTTTTTCCTTCTTCGAAGCGCTTTTCGAAAGCATGGGCGCCGGGGCCCTGTTTTTCCTCATCAAGATATTGAATAGCCCTGATGAAGTGTTCAATATCCCCGTAGTCGGGAAGATTTACTCCGCTGTGTCCATACAAGATTATAAAAGCATCATTCTCTCTTTTGCCGTCATGGTCGTTCTCTTTTACCTCATTAAGAACGGCTTTATATTCCTGACCGTTTACCTGAGATGTAGTTTGTCGAACAGCACCGTGGCAAAATTATCCAGCAGGATGTATAGTGAGTATCTTGATGCGCCTTACTCGTTTCATCTTCGCCGGAATTCCGCGGAACTCATCGACATGGCTCTCAGAAGCATACAGGAGGCCGTTCGACTGGTATTGGCGTCGGGTGTGGCGCTTTGTTCGGAAATCCTGGTCCTCTTGGGTATCATTACCGTACTCGTCGTCGCTTCGCCTCTGATAACGATCACTTCCGTAGCCCTGCTTTCCGTTCTTTTGGGGATTCTATTGCTGGCTACGCACCGCATGTTTTTCGCGTTTGGAGCCCAGGAACAGAGGTTGAGAAAGGACGCCATCCAGCTCCTGCAGCAGACCTTCGGAAGTATTAAGGAGGTGAAGGTGATGGGGCAGGCGGGTACCTGGAAACAGGTGTTCGGCACGCTTCAGAAGACCCTTTCACGGGTTCGGAGATGGCACGAAACGCTCAACTCCTCCCCTCGTTTTGTCGTAGAAACCGTATTCGTCGCCATTCCTCTGGTCATGGTTTTGTTTACTTTTAACGAGGCGGATAGCAGCCGGGAATTGATGCCGGTGCTCGCCCTGTTTGCCTATGCCGGATTCCGCGCTATTCCATCGTTCAATCGTGTCACCATGCATTTGAACAACATCAGCTTGGGTAGAAAAGCGGTCGAATTGCTCTGGAAAGACCAGGAGGAATTCCGGAGCACAAGAAAGGATCGACCACCGGATTCGCCCGGACACCTGGAATTCAAGGATTCCCTGGTGATCGAAAAGGTGAGCTACGCCTACGAAGACAGACAGGAGAAGATTCTTCAGGATATTAGTCTGACCATCAAACAGGGAGGGTCTTTAGGCATTGCGGGTCAAACAGGGGTCGGTAAGAGCACCCTCATCGATCTTGTGCTGGGACTCCTTGTTCCCACCGGGGGCCGAATTCTTGTCGATGGAAACAATATCAGGGAGCACCTGCGGGCATGGCATCGGAAAATAGGGTATGTTCCCCAGCACATCTATCTTTTCGACGATACTCTCAGAAGAAACATTGCCTTTGGTGTTCCCGACCACGAAGTGGAAGAGGTCAGAATAGCCTCATCGATTCGCCTCGCAAAGTTGGAAAGTCTTGTTTCAAAGCTCCCCGAAGGTCTGGATACAGTGGTGGGAGAAAGAGGAATACGGTTCTCGGGCGGCGAAAGACAGCGTGTGGCTATTGCCCGAGCCTTGTACCGAGATCCGGAGATTCTGATATTTGACGAGCCCTCATCCGCGCTCGACGACCGGACCGAACTCGATCTCGCAGCTTCTATCCACGCCTTACATGGGAAAAAGACGGTTATTGTTGCCGCCCATCGATCGAATATACTTAAATATTGCGATCGAATCGTGCTTCTCAAGGGCGGGCGGATCGAAGAGGCAGGGAACGCGGACAGCCTCGATGGGGAGACGTCTCGCCGGTAAGAGGGTGCGGGTCGTCGCGACCTCAAGATTCGGGGGGCATCCGTTAGAAGCGTGGGTCGCGGTCCGGATGCCCTGCCGGTCACGAGCCGGCGGCGATTCCTGCTCGTTCATTAAAACCGAGAGTGATCAGGACACCTTCTTAAGTTTCCGGTAATGCCGAATCAGGGCGTTTGTTGAACGATCATGACCAAGCCGGGGCTCCTCCGGGCTCTCCAGCTCCGGGATAATGCGCTGGGCCAGGGCTTTGCCCAACTCGACCCCCCACTGGTCGAATGAGTTGATGTTCCAGATGGTTCCCTGGGTTAAGACGCTATGTTCGTAGAGCGCGACGAGTTTGCCCAGCATTTCCGGAGTGAGGCGCTCGGCGAGGATCGTGTTCGAGGGACGGTTACCCTGGAAAACCCTGTGCGGTACGAGCCGGTCGGGCATGCCCACGGCCTTTACCTGCTCCGGCGTCTTACCGAACGCCAGTGCTTCGGCCTGGGCAAAGACGTTGGCAAGGAGCATGTCGTGGTGCCTTCCCCTGGGGTTGAGCGGCTGGGCGAAGGCGATGAAATCGCACGGAATCAGCTTGGTGCCCTGATGGATCAACTGGTAGAAGGAGTGCTGGCCGTTGGTCCCCGGCTCCCCCCAGTAGATGGGGCCGGTTTGGTAGGCAACCTCCGTCCCTTCCAGAGTGACGTGTTTGCCGTTGCTTTCCATGGCGAGCTGCTGCAGATACGCGGGGAATCGCTTCAGATACTGCTCGTACGGCAAGACCGCCACGGTTTGGGCCCCGAAGAAGTTATTGTACCATATAGACAAAAGGCCCATGAGCACAGGCAAGTTTCCGGCGAAAGGGGCGGTGCGGAAATGCTCGTCCATCTGGTGGAAACCGTCCAACATGGCTCGGAAATGCTCCGGGGCGATGGCCAGCATGGTGGAGAGACCGATGGCTGAACCGATGGAGTAGCGCCCGCCGACCCAGTCCCAGAACTCGAACATATTGGCGATATCGATGCCGAATTTCGACACTCCCTCGGCGTTTGTCGAGACTGCGACAAAATGTTTGGACACGGATTCCTCGTTGCCCCCAGAACCCTCCACAAACCATTTGCGGGCCGTGTGGGCATTGGTCATCGTCTCCATCGTGGTGAAGGTCTTGGAAGAGACGATGAAGAGGGTTTCCGCCGGATCCAGATCCTGGACCGCTTCCGCGAAGTCGGTGCCATCGACATTGGAGACGAATCGGAACGTCATGGCGCGATCGCTGTAGTACTTGAGCGCTTCGTAAGCCATGACCGGCCCCAGGTCCGAACCCCCGATGCCGATGTTGACGATATTCCGAATACGCTTGCCGGAATGGCCCAGCCAGGCGCCCCTCCGGACCCTGTCGGAGAACGCAGCCATCTTGTCCAGTACGGCATGGACCTGGGGCACCACGTTCTCGCCATCCACGAGGATGGCTCCTCCCGGAGAGCGCAGCGCGATGTGCAGCACGGCCCGTTTCTCCGTAAGGTTGATCTTTTCTCCCCGGAACATGGCGTCTATTCGCGTTCTCAGGCCGGATTCCTCGGCCAGTTGCAAGAGCAGCCGGAGGGTTTCGTTCGTGATGCGATTTTTGGAGTAATCCAGGTAAAGACCTGTGGCCTCGGCGGTCATCCGCTCGCCTCGGTCGGGATCGTCCTCAAATAGTTTCCGGAGGTGGCATTCCCGAACCTGCCGATAATGGGCTTCCAAGGCTTTCCAGGCCGGCCGTTCAGTGAGTGGTACTATATCTCTTGTCATGTTCGGGTTCCTTTTGTTCTGTTGCCCTTTTCAATGTCCGGCTTTTGAGCAGATTGCGGGGTGGTTTCACCCCGATGTTCTCCCGTTCCCGGGTCATGCATGAAATCTTCCATAACTACAATTAACACTAACGATATCAAGGTAATGGGCGATTTCGAACATGGAGCGCCTTCTTCGCAGCAGCCGCGTATTCGCGGTTACCCATCGGCCATGGGGAACGATCGTTTCCGCCTGTTTGAAAAAACGAAAATAGCACGTTTTTCTACTACTCGCCAAGGGTCGATATCCGGGAGGGTGTGCGACATGAGAGGAGAGGGGGAAGATTTTTCTTTTTTTTGCGCCTAATAATGTAGTAGTCTTTACTACAAGAGAAAGGAGGTGTTCCATGTCGGTTCTGGAA
>Ga0068714_10004580_pt1 | contig 15340 bp, 15 predicted proteins | sample MTBNYHSulfiMetaG_FD_62988 | JGI IMG/M metagenome (GOLD analysis project Ga0068714, IMG submission 62988) | Enrichment culture microbial communities from rom New York Harbor, USA that are MTBE-degrading - MTBE-NYH (New York Harbor Sulfidogenic)... | ecosystem: Environmental > Aquatic > Marine >...
TCCCACGGCGTCAGCTCCGGGTACGCCACCAAAATATTCAAGCGCTACGGCCAGGAATCCATTGCCGTGGTCAGGGAAAACCCCTACCGTTTGGCCACGGATATTTTCGGCATCGGGTTTCTGACCGCCGACCGGATCGCCGAACAGCTAGGTTTTGAAAAGGATTCCGCTCTCCGGGCCCAGGCCGGCGTGCTTTACGTTCTCCACCAACTGGCCGACGAAGGCCACGTCTACTATCCCTATGAGCCGCTGATCGACAAGTGTACTGAAATTCTGGAGGTGGATCGATCGATCGTAACCACGGCTGTGGAAGTCATCGCCGAAGAGGAACAGATTATTATCGAGAATATGGAGCCGCTTCCCAGATCTGAATCCGAGGATCAGGCGGTCTACCTGGCTGGGTACCACTTTGCCGAGAAGACGATAGCCCGTCGCATCCAGATCCTGCTCGACTCACCCAAAAGCTTCAGGAAGATCGACCCCGATAAGGCAATCGCCTGGGTTCAGGATCAGCTATCCATCCTATTGGCCGACAAGCAGATTGAGGCGGTCAAACAAGGTATCCAAAACAAGGTTTTGGTCATCACCGGTGGTCCGGGAACCGGGAAGACGACCATCATCAACTCCATCCTGAAAATCATTTCCATGCTGAAGGTTCGGATCCTTCTGGCGGCGCCCACCGGGCGAGCGGCCAAACGGATGAGTGAGGCCACCGGGTGCGAGGCCAAAACGATCCATCGGATGCTCGAGTTCCACCTCCAGAAAGGAGGTTTCCAAAAGAACGAAGATGATCCCCTGGAGTGCGACTTATTGATCCTGGATGAAGCCTCCATGATCGACACCCTGCTGATGCACCACCTCCTCAAGGCGGTTCCGCCCCAGGCCACCCTCATCCTGGTCGGGGACGTTAATCAGCTGCCCTCGGTCGGCCCCGGTAATGTTCTGAAGGATATCATCGCCTCTGGGGCGGTTCCGGTAGTGGAGTTGAAGGAGATTTTCCGACAGGCTCAGGATAGCGCCATCATTGTCAACGCCCACCGGATCAACCAGGGCTATCTGCCCGAGTTGAAGAAACCGGTAGAAGGTTTCACTGACTTCTATTTCATTGAGCAGAATGAACCGGAAGATATCTTGAACACCCTACTGGTACTGGTCAAGGACCGAATCCCCAATCGATTTCGGCTCGATCCTGTGGACGATATCCAGGTTCTCTCTCCCATGCACCGGGGGCTTATTGGGGCTGGGAATCTGAACCAGGAACTTCAATCCACGCTTAATCCGGGAGAAGGCGGCTTGGTTCGGGGCGGCCGCGCCTTTCGGGTGAACGATAAGGTGATGCAGATCCGGAATAACTATGACAAGGAGGTCTACAACGGCGATATCGGCCGGATCACAAGGATCGATCACGAAATCCAGGAAGTGAAAGTCAACATGGATGGCCGGGAGGTCGATTATCAGTTCTCCGACATGGATGAAGTTGTTCTGGCTTATGCGGTTTCGGTTCACAAATCCCAAGGATCTGAATACCCGGCGGTGATCGTGCCGGTCCATACCCAGCATTACATGCTTCTTCAACGGAACCTCCTCTATACTGCGGTTACCCGGGGTAAGCACCTGGTCGTACTGGTCGGGACCAAGAAGGCCTTGGCCATTGCGGTCAAGAATGACAAGACCCAGAAGCGTTTCACCAGACTGAGGGAACGGTTGTCTCCGGACTAAAGTTATCGAGTTGATTAATGATCCCCCAAATAGCGCGCGAAACCGTCGGAGGGTAAGTTTCCTGTGGAAAACCGGCGGCCTGTTGGTGGTACTTTCAATTTTGAATCCATTTTGACAACTGGCCAAGAACGACGCTTTTAAATCACCTTTATTTATTATTTTCTATATAGAAGGAAAGAAGAAAGAAGAAGAAAACACTTGGCCTGATCAAGTTCGAGTGGACATTTACTCCCCGCGCTGATCACCCGTCGCTACTCCCAGGTGAACAGAAAATGACTTAAAGTCCTTGGCCTTCCAATCCGGGTAACCGTGGAAGATTTCCTGTGGAGATAAAGGAGGTGAGCTATGTGAGCCCACAATCCAGCAGCACTGAATCGTTGATCGAGTCGATCCACGAATCCCAAAAGAGCAAGTCAGTCATCCTGAACAAGATGTACCTGGATGACGAGAACCTACCCGAGGATGAGCGCACGGCGGTTTTGAAGGAGATCTTCAACCGCAATATCCGGGAGAAGCAGGTGGCCCGGATCGTGGCCCATCTGTCGCCGGTCTTGGACGGCAGCCATCCACAGTCGGCCCTGATCTACGGACCGACCGGCTCGGGCAAGACGGTCACCCTAATCCACATCCTGTCTTCCTTCGAGAAGGTGGCCTCTGATCACGGTATCGAATTCAAGTACGCCTACATTGATCTGACCGCGCCCAAGACCTCTTTTGGGGCCTTCAACGAGGTGGCCATCGCCCTGGACGGCTCCATCCGGCGCTATCGCAAGGGCATGCCCACCGAGTATATGCAGGCCCGGATCATGGACGCCCTGGCCGATTATCGGGGCTTCCTATGCCTCCTGATCGACGAAGCGGACAACATCAAGCCAGCCCCGGACGAACTGCTGACCTTTCTGGGCAAGACCCTGCCCCGCAGGGTACCCTGTCGAATCATTATGATCATGCTGACCAACCGGCTCAATTGGGAGGGCAAGCTGGATCCCCGGATCCTGAGCTTTCTTAAAAAAGCGGACATCATCTTCGAGCCCTACGATGCCATGGACCTTTTGGAGATACTCAGGCTCAGGGTGACCAAGTCCCTGGACCAAGCCAAGGTCGAGGAGGCGGCCATTCGCAAGATAGCCGCCTACGCCTCCCGGGAGACCGGCGACGCCAGGAAGGCGGTCGGCCTTTTGGCCAAGGCGGCCCGGGTGGCCGAGGAGGATTCCGGCCGGTTGACCGAGAAGGAGGTGGACCTGGCCGAGGAACGGATCGAAATCGACAAGTCAGAAGAGTTGATCCGCTCCCTGGCCAGCCAGCAGTACCTGGCCCTATTGTCCTGTTACTCCGCCCTGAAGGGTAAACGGCGGAAAATCTCAACAGGAGAGGCCTACAAAATCTACCTGGCCTTTTGCGCCCAAGAAGGCTCCCGGGCCCTGTCCCAGCGCCGCTTCTCGGACATGATCAGTTATCTGGATCTATACGGCTTGGTCAACGCCCGGATGGTCTCCAAGGGGCGGTATGGGAATACCCGTGAGATCTCAAGTTCATTGCCGGAAACGGTAGTGGAGCGGATGATGAAGCCAGATAATTGGAAATGAAAGCGTGTTAGAATCAAGCCGGTGGTTCAGCTGGAAAAAGGAGGATGGACACTTGCCCCTGCCGGAGCTGCTCAGGAAATCAGTGGAGAAACGCCTGGCCGAGTACTGCCAGGCCAGGATCCCCGATCATGTCAAGGACAAGATCAGACTGACCTTCGAATTCCGGGGCAACAACCTCACCCTGTTCGAGAACAGGCCCTATTTTCTCGATCCCAACACCTGGACCAAATCCAAGGTGGCCCAGTTCAGGTTCGATCCGAAGCGGAAGCTTTGGTCCTTGTTCTGCTGCGACCGAAACGACCGGTGGCATAACTATACCTACGCCGAACCGGCCAACAGCCTGGAGTCGTTGATAATGGCCCTGGACGAAGATGAGGCTGGCATATTTTGGGGTTGAACAAAGAATTCAATCCCGTCCCAATTGGCCCCAGGTCAGGGATCTTTCCAGCGACTTGATCTCGGATTTTACGGCTCTGGCCACCTGCCGCTCCCTTTCCACTTCTTCCGGATCAACCCGGGCTTGCTTTTCGAGCTCTTCTATCCGTTTCCGGCAGGACTGGTGAAGCACTCTCAGATCCTTCAGCCTGGCGAGTTCAGACAGGGTCTTGTCGCGATCCCGGGAGCGGCGGTCAATCTCGCAGAAGGGCTCCGTCATCCTCCCTCCTTCTTGCCGGTTGTGAATTTACGGCCGCAGGCCTTGCACTTCCTCAAACGAACCCGGCCGGCGGCCAGGTTCCGGTAGCCTTTCCAAATCGTATCGGTCGAGCCGCAATAACGGCACTTGTATGGTCTGCCCATGAACATCACCTCAGAGAGGTGTTGGGCGCCGCTCATTTAAATAGTTTCCGGAATTGGGACCCACCCGGGTCCTGGTCGGGACCCGAAACCGAAAACTATTAAAGCCAGCAGATCAAACCATGGGCCATGGAATGCGCCAATCCACTTCTTGCTGGCATTGATCAGGTCCAATATCGTCTTTCGGCCTTCAAGGCCAAAGCGAAGGAGTTTTACTTCCAGGTCCTGCTGAGCAAGTACTCATGCCCGGAGTGCGGCCGGGAACTGACCATGACCGGGACGAGTGAGTGCTCGTGCTCGGCCGGCCATGTAATTGATCCAACCCTGGCCTTTCAGCAAAGCGATTGCTGCGGCCAGCGGCTGGTCCGCAAGATCCAGCACTATGCCTGCACCGGCTGCGGCCGAACCGTACCCTCGCGTTTCATCTTCGATGAGCAGATTTTCGATGCCGAGTACTTCCGCACCAGGATGCAGGAGCACCGGATTCGGGCCCAAAGGAAGAGGGAGGAGGTTCGGCGGTTACTGGCAGAGAATCGGTCTGGAGAATGGCTGCTGGATGAACAGCCTGACCTGGAGGTTGTTCCTGGCCTGGTGGAGGCCCTGGATGGCTTCATTGAGTCAGATCAGGCGGAGACCACCGGCTTCATTAGTGAATCATGGGATCAATACGACTTCGGCGCCTATCGGAGCCATCTGCTGGCCGGCCTGGGCTGGTCGCCGGTTTTGTTCTCTGAGCTGATTCCTTTGGCTGGCGATGCCAGGCAGGACCGGATCTGGCGGTTCATGACTCTGCTGTTCATGGACCAGGCCCGGGAGATAGACCTGAGTCAGCATGGCCAGGATCTGCTGGTCCGGAGAGTGAGCCATGAAGCTGACTGAGAAGGACAAGGCCTTCCTGGATGTCCTACGCGACTTCATGGCCGCCAAGGACCTGGACGTGGAACTGAAAGACGATGGCCTGAAGCGGATGGTTCTGCGCCAGAACTATGGAGACAAGATAGAACGGGCCTTCGGGCTGACCCGCCAGGGCGTCCGCTGGCGGTTCCAGCGGTTGTTCAATGAAATCTACATCGAGGCCTATGCCTCCATATTCGCTATCGAGAGCCGATTCGGAACCCAGCTAAGATCCATGGCCCTGGAGATCGCCCGAGAGAGAATCGAACTGCGAAAACAGGCCCAGAAATTAGGCCGGATCAATAATTACCGTCCTAAAATCGGGACCTCGGAGGCCGATTAAAGAGCCACCTAATTGTAAAGGTGGCTACCCTCCTAATCCCTACCGTCTGAACATATACAAAAAGGGCTTCGATGGGTCGATTTGCTGGCCAATGTGCATTCCCGCGCCCCATTGTCACGGAATCGCACGGTTTTCAGTGGGAAGCCAGTAAAAGGCCGTCCTTACATGGGCGGCCTAATGAATTTTAACGTCGGCCCGACGATTACTCAGGCCGGCGAAGCCGGCATTTGGTCTGAAAAGGCCGGGGTGAAAACATGGTAAGTACCAAGATCGAACTCAACTGCAACAAAATCAGCCGGATCAGGGATCCGGATGAACTGGCCCAGTTGCTTTTCCCGAGCAACCGGAACCATCAGAAAATATTCCTGGCCGTCTTCATTGAGCTTAAGTACGCCCCGGATCAGTTCCTGCCCAGTCTGGATCATCTCTGTGACCAGTACAGCTTTACCAGGCGATCCCTGGAGACGGTCCGGGCCAAGATGAGACGGATGGGACTGATTGACCATGTCTCAAGGTTCAACCGAGCCCACGGATACCGGGAGGGGTGGATCTTCTCCAATCGTTTCTGTCGCACCCTGAAAAAACTTTCCAGGCTGCTCCAGGAATTCAAACAGCAGCGGGGCTTCAACCAGGAGCGGAAGGATCGGGACATGTTTCGATATCTTTGAGCCATTATCCATCAAGAACCACCCCTTTTGGTAAAGACGCAAAACGCCCTCGCAGCCTGCGAGGGCGTTAGCGAAAAAAGCAGTAACGGCTCTGCGAGGTCCGATGAAATCGGGACGAGCAGAGGGAGGCCGATTTATCGGGCGCCAGTGCCCCCTCCCCACAAGGGGAGGGGATTGGGGGAGGGGTGGAAAAACCCCGATCGCACCAACCCCAAAAACGTAGTCCGAGCTCTGGTGAAACCAGAGCGAGCCAAGGAGGCCGAGTGAAACGAGGCCTCCCGAAACCCCTCCCCGTCAGGGGAGGGGTTGAGGACCTCGCGAAGTGAGGTCCTATGGTAGAAGGAGATGGCCGGCTTTGGGAACCCAAAGCTCCGGCGTCTTCACTCGAGCCAATCGGCGAGGCTTCTTCCTGACACACTTGATAATCACTTCAGGTCCCAACTCATCGTCCCGCCTACAATAAACACGTCGCTCAGGAAAATAGTAACCCTCGCAACTTTCGCAAACCGCCTTGCCACCCCGTTCGTCCAGCTGGCCCATCTCCACGCCGCACATAATACAAATCTTGATTACTCTGTTTCTTCCGGGTCTCATACTGATCACCTCCATCAAACCCTTTTCGTTTTTTTATAAGGGTTTGATGAGAGGTCACCAAACGCCGCTGAGAGCAGGATTGGGGCACAATTAGCGGACCCCTCGATAAAGGTTTCGGTTCCCGTAAAAAGAACCGAAAGCTTTACGATAAGGGGTCTGCGGTGACCCAATCTGACAGGCCAGGGACGATGCCCCATGCGCACTAGGCCTGACGGGTTCATGGGGCTTGGTACTCAGCGTGGTTGTTAAGGTATGGGTGGTTGAATATCTATCTTTGTCGATTTTAATCGCACAGCCTAACGGATTGAAAATGCAGCCTAATCACCCATGGCTGGTGTGGTTTTATTTACGATTTAGTGGGAGATTTAATTCGCAAAATCAAGAATAAAACCACAGTTCCGCGTCAATAAAACCACACTTGGCAGCCATTAAAACCACACCTACGAGCGGGCCGGATATACCTCCAGATACCCCTGACCAGTGGTGGACAATGATTATAAACTCCGGTGCTCCACATAGGTCTCGGGACCACCATGGAGCAGTCGAAATTGGAATACGCAGTCAAAAGCGGGAGAACACCGCCATACAGGTCAGAGGGCGAACGAAGGATCGCCTCCTTCCTCGAGGAGAATCAAATCAGATATCAGTACGAACCTGGAGTGTTGGTCAAATCGCCTGAAGGACAGCCACGGATCTGGTACCCGGATTTCTACTTGCCGGAATTCGGAGCCTACATCGAATATTACGGTCTGGCCGGCCGGGACAGCTATGACTCAGGTGTTAGGCGAAAGAAGCAGGCTTATAAAAAGATGGGTTACGAGGTCATCGATCTGTATCCCTGGTCATTTTCTGAAGATTGGCGGGGATATGTCATGTCAGAACTGAGGAACGTGGTTCAGGGACGGTACCATCGCTTGCTGGACAAACCCTACTGGCGGCAAGCAGCCCACCAATCAGCTGCCAGGCCCTATGGCCGTTCGAGTGGATACGGATCAAGGCGCGGACATTATTGATCAGGATGGTGGGCCGACTTATTTCTTCAGGACCGGAGTCGGTTGGGCCAGCGAAGAACCGATGATAGATTGAAGGGCGGCTTGGTCTTTCCCTCCTCTGGCCCAGATGTTACCCCCCAGACCTTGGCCGAACATGCGGTCCTGATCCGAAACCCAGATGAAATCAGAGGGCGGCATCTCCTGGACCAACCGGCAGATCGAAGCCATACGACTGCCCGTGTTGGCGAGGAACAGAAGGCGGAAGCCTTTGAATTGAGAATTCCAAAATTCTTCGTACCGTTTGTACCGTTCTGTTCTGAAATAGGCCTGATAGTTCATGATCTTCTGTCGGAGGTCCCTACCTCCCGCGGTTGGACTGGCCAAGGGCTCTGTACCCATATCCACTTCCAAAAAGAACAGCAGTGATTTCCGCTGGCTCTGGACGCCATTACTGATGGTGAAGACGAAATCCGGGATGAAGTCCATCCATTTATTCCCTTCAGGATAGACCGCAACCCTATCCATAACAGGCGATGAACCGTCCGGCAGCTTGGGCAGGTACGGCGAGTTGGACGCGAGGGAGGCCGCCTTCAGCGAAGGGATGCGGTCTGTGATGACTTGGAGGCCGATGCGAACCCAGTTTACCAAGAGTACGTGGTCGATATCCCCGGTAGTCGAGCTAGCGAGGGCGTCCAAGGAAAGGTCGTGCGAGTCATCAAGCTGCTCCAAGAGCAATTCAGCCCCGCTGGCAGTCAACAAAAGCACACTCTCCGGCCGGCCGCGTTTACGCCCCAAGGGCCTGGGTATTGTCTGGATCAGGCCAAGGCCGCCAAGTTCCCGAACACGTCTGCTTAACGACTTGGGGTTCCTACCAGTCACCAGGGACAGCTGCTGCGTAGTCAAGACAGAGTGGTCTGCCAACGTAGCGAAGATTTTGATGTCTTGATTGGACGGTTTTTGTGGCATGGGCATCCATTGGTATGGGTTTGTAGAAAAAGCGGCAGAGGGGTCAACGCATTTTCACGACTGTGCATTAAGCAGCAATTTCAAAGAGTTCCTCCGGGATGACTTTGGTGATCCATAATAAGTATTTGATCGATAACCTGATTGGTTGAATCTACGAGTGTTGATCTTATGGACAACCTTGGACTAAATTACCCTCAAGTTACCCTGGCTCATGAGAGGTAAGCGATGTGGACTCTCCATCCATGACCGTTCGAGAAGTAGCCAACTATCTTAATGTAGACGAGAAAACTGTCTATCGTCTCGCACAGAAGGGGGAGCTGCCCGGCTTCAAGGTCGCCGGTACCTGGCGCTTCAAGCGTGATGACATCGATCAATGGATCGAGGACCAGAAGAAGGCGGCAGCACAGAAGGAAGGCAACGGGTAGATGTCAGAGCGCCTGCGAAAAGAACGGATACTCACTGGTAAAGGCTCGCCCGAGCTTCGCCGGCGACTCGGATTCCGCGATGGCGATAAGGGCACGCACTCAAGCCGGACCCTCATGCTCGCGGAGATCGGGGAGCTCTTCGATGCGACTCAAGCCGATGCCCTCGTTGCCGACTACCGCCGCGCCATCGTCGAAGAGAACGTCCTCGGCAAACGCACCCACACCACACGCGAGCACACCACATGGAAGCTGAAGGCCCTCTTCGGTCTCGACCCCGAGATCCCGATTTTCCGGGTGTTGCGGCGGTTCTGGGAGGTGGACGAACAGGGTCGACCAATGCTGGCCATGCTCTGCGGGTTTGCCCGCGATCCACTGCTCCGACTCACGGCGGACGCCGTACTAGATGCCGATGTGGGCACAACTGTGGCGCAAGAAACAGTCGCGGAAACCCTGCGCCGGAACGCGCCAGGGAGGTTCAGCGAAACCAACGAAATTGCCATCGCTCGTCGTGTCTTGTCCTCATGGACCCAATCGGGTCACCTCGAAGGTCAGCAGACCAAAATGAGAAAACGGGCCATGACGACACCGGCATCCACCGCCTACGCCTTGTTCTTGGCTCACCTGGAAGGACGTCGGGCGCAACGGCTGTTCGATTCGGTGTGGGCGAGGATACTCGACGCTCACACGGGTCAACTTGTGAAGCTGGCAAGAGCCGCTTCGCAGCGCGGTCTCATCGATTATCGAGGGGCCGGCGGCGTCATCGAGGTTCGGTTTCCCGGCCTGCTTACCTCGGAAGAGGAGGATCTGCTTGATGGGCAGTAACAGGGTCGAGCGCCTGATAAGGCGCTATGAACGTTTCGTCGACTTGCCGTGGGAGCGGCGACTGGCCGGTGTGCAGCGTGTCTGGTTCGCCGTCTACAACAAGACCGACGAACGACGCATCCGCGCTCGCCTGGACGAGTTCTCCATCGCGACTACCCGCGCCGAACACGGCTGGAAGCTTTGCGATCTGACCGACAGCTTTCCGAGGTGGATGGCTGACCAGGACTACCGGGAAAGCTACTTCGAGGAGCCCGAGAACCTGGAAATCCTGCTGCCCGAGTTTTACGAGCAAGTTGTCGCCCAGTTGCGCTCCGTGCTCGAGGCTGACGATGTTGGCGCGGAAACGGTGGTGGCCGTCATTGGCATCGCCTCATTGTTCGGGTTCACGCGTGTCTCGAAGGTCATCAACGAAGTTGCGGGATGCATCCGTGGCCGGCTGCTGGTCTTCTTTCCCGGAGAGCACGAGGACAACAACTACCGCCTTCTCGATGCGCGAGATGGCTGGAACTACATGGCGGTTCCGATCACCGCACACGATGGAGCGGAGGCGTGATGAAGAACAGAGAGATTTTTACCAAGGACCCGACCGAGAATCGGTTGCTGAACGATGGCGTGGCTGAGGTCACCGATGGCCGCTCCGATGCCGAGATGCGCACCCTCCGGTACGAGATAGTGACCTTCGTGTGCGACGGCGAATATGCCAAGGGGATGCGCCGCATTCTGGACACCTACCTGCGCAATCTGGACCAGCCCCAGCAGCCTGGGGTTTGGGTGAGCGGCTTCTACGGCAGCGGCAAATCCCACCTAGTGAAGATGCTCAGAGCGCTCTGGGCTGACGTGGCGTTTTCCGACGGTGCGACGGCCCGGGGTATCGTCAACCTCCCCACCGATATCTGTGATCAGCTCAAGGAGCTCAGCACCGCAGGCCGTAGGCTGGGCAATCTGCACGCCGCTTCGGGGAAGCTCGGGGCCGGTGCTGGAGACTATGTCCGGCTCGAGCTGTTGAACATCGTGTTCAAGTCAGTCGGCCTTCCCGAGCAATACCCACTCGCCAGATTCGTGATGTGGCTGCGGGACGAGGGCTACCTGGATGACGTCAAGAAGGGCGTCGAAGCCGCTGGCAAGGACTGGGAGAAGGAGCTACGCAACCTCTACGTTTCGCCGCACATCGCGCAGTCACTGCTGATGGTTTACCCTGATTTTGCGGGTAGCCCCAAGGAAGCGCGGGCACTACTCAAGGAGCAGTTCCCCAAGGTCGATGACGTCACGACCGAACAGATGGTCAACGCAATTCACGATGCGCTCACGCAGGACGGCAAGTTCCCGCTGACGTTGATCGCCCTCGACGAGGTTCAGCAGTACATCGGCGAGAACCAGGCCCGCACCTTTCTGATCCAGGAGGTCACCGAGACCTGCTGCAAACACTTTGAAGGACGCCTGCTTTTCGTCGGCACCGGTCAGACCGCCCTCTCCGGGACGCCCATGCTGCAGAAGCTCATGGGGCGCTTCACTGTGAAGATCGAGCTGTCGGACAACGATGTAGAGACGGTTATCCGCAAGGTGATCCTCGCGAAGAAACCGGAACACATCCCCGCCGTCGACAAGATGCTCACCGATCACCTTGGTGAGATCTCTCGCCACCTCGCAGGGACCAAGGTGGCGTACAGCCCGGATGACCGTCCGGTGTTGGTGCCCGACTATCCGTTACTCCCGGTGCGGCGACGCTTATGGGAGAAGATCCTCCGCGCCGTTGATCCAGGCGGTACCGGGTCTCAACTGCGCAACCAGCTCAAGGTCGTGCATGAAGCCACCCGTGCTACATCCGACCAGGCTCTCGGCTACGTAGTAGCAGGCGACTTCATCTATGACCAGATCGCCGCCAGCCTACTGCAAACTGGCATGCTGCCTCGGGAGATCTACGAACTCACCAAGGAACTCGGAGACGGCTCTGCCGACGACCGCCTCAAGGCGCGTCTGTGCGGAACCATCTTCCTTCTCGGTAAGCTTCCCCGGGAGGCCGGTGCCGATCTCGGAATACGGGCCAACATCGACTCGCTTGCGGACCTGCTGGTCACGGATCTCCGCGACGGCAGCGTGGAGCTTCGGAAGCGCATTCCGGACCTACTCGATGCACTCGAAGAGGCTGGCAAGGCCATGCGTGTCGGTGACGAGTACCGAATGCAGACGCGGGAAAGCAGTGCCTGGAACGAGGAGTATCGCAGCCAGATCGCAACCATCCTTGGAGATCCACAGCGCGTCGCCAACGAGCGCGCCGATCTCATTCGCAACGAATGTGGTCGTCGGCTCAAGGGCGTGAAGGTCTATCAAGGAGAGTGCAAAGAGCAGAGGTCGATCTCCGCGCACTTCGGCCCTGAAGCTCCCAAGGATGCCGACAAGGCGATCAATGTGTGGGTCCGCGACGGTTGGGATGACGACGAAAAGGCCGTCCTTGCCGATGCGCGAACCGCTGGCACCGACTCGCCCACTGTATTTGTCTTCGTACCTCGCCGGGCGGCTGACGAGATCAAGAAGACCCTGGGCAGCTTGCGCGCGGCCGAAGCCACCTTGCAAGTGCGAGGGGCGCCAAACACTTCAGAGGGAGATGAAGCCCGGCAGGCCATGGAGACACGCAAGAACGAAGCGGCTCGGCGCCTCGCCGGTCTCATCGACGACGTCTTTGCCGGCGCTCGAATATTTCAGGGCGGCGGGCAAGAGGTGTTCGGCGAGGACCTACCCGACAAGGTCGCCCAGGCCGCGAGTGGTTCGGTCGTCAGGCTCTATCCCCAGTTCGACATCGCGGACCATCCCAAGTGGGGCAAGGTCATCGACCGGGCTCGCAAGGGAGACGGCGCCGCCCTCGAAGCGGTCGGCCACTCCGAGGAGGTCGGCAAGCACCCCGTGCCTGGGGCAATCCTGAAGTTTGTGGGTGCCGGTAAGAAGGGCGCCGAGATCAGAAAGAACTTCGACGACAGCCCCTACGGGTGGCCAAGGGACGCGATCGATGGTGGCATCTACGTCCTGGTGCAAAGTGGTGATCTACGCGCCACTGACGCCAATAACAAGGTCCTAGACGCCAAAACCATCGATCGCGCGAAGCTTACCCAGCTAAAGTTCCGGGTAGAGTCCGTCACCGTCAGCACGATGCAGCGGCTCAAGGTTCGCAAGCTGCTCCAGGACGTCGGCATCATCTGTAAACCAGGAGAGGAGCTCACCGGCATCGCTACCTTGCTGGAGAAGCTACGGGGGCTTGCCAATACCGCAGGTGGCGACGCACCTCGCCCCGAGACACCATCGACCACTCACCTGGACGAGCTTGGTTTGAAGGCAGGCAATGAGCAGATCGTCGCCGTATATGAACGCCGCGACGAGCTGGCCGACCAAGCATTGACCTGGAAGAAGACCAGCGACGCCATTTCCGATCGCGCCCCTCGCTGGAATCGCCTGGAGAGGCTGCTCTCCCATGCCGATGGGCAGATCGAGGAGTTAGATGATCTGAAGACCCAGGTGAATGCTATCCGTGATCAGCGCTTGCTCCTCGCGGACCCCGATGCAGTTCCCGGACTCTGCGACCAGCTCACGAAGCTGCTTCGCGACGCCCTGACCGTAAGCCACGAAACTTACCAGAACGGCCACGATGCAGGCATGGCGATGCTCAAAGCTGACGAGAATTGGCAGCAGCTCACCCCTGAGCAGAAGCACGAGCTGCTGATTACGGAGAAACTCACCGCAGTGCCGTCAATTGACACAGCGAGCGAGATCAAGGTGCTGGAGTCGCTCGACGCGATGTCACCCTCCACTTGGTCCGATCGCATCGCTGCTCTGCCAGCGCGTTTCGAGAAGGTGAAGCTCGCCGCTGCCGAGCTGATGGAGCCTGAGGCCGTCTACGTGAAGGTGCCGTCGCGCACGCTCAAAACCGAGGATGAGGTTCGGGAGTGGGTGAAGACACTCGAGCAGACCCTGCTCGAAAAGCTCGCCGCGAGTAATGGGCCGGTGGTGGTGCACTAATGCAACAGGGCGCAAGACTATGGCAGTTCTGAGCGAAGGGCAAAGGCGCAGCCTGGAAAAGGCGGTGCAGCGAGCACGCGATATCGCCGAGGAGGGGGCCCGCGCTGCGATCACCCAGCTCGCCGTACACAACGCCGAGCCCTTCTCTAACCTGTCCCCGGAAGAACGCGACCTTCGTAATCGTCTGCGGGCCCGTGCTCGTCAGCTTGGCGACAGGAGAAACTCCAAGACTGGGGAACATGGCATTGAGCATCTCGTGGTCGAGGTCGCCTATGAGCACTGGCATCGCATGCTCTTCGCCAGGTTCCTCGCCGAGAACAACGTGCTCATGCACCCGGACGGCGTTCCCGTGACCTTGAAGGAGTGTGAAGAGCTCGCCCCCGAGGAAGGTGCGGCCGATGGCTGGGAGTTGGCCTCGTGGTACGCCGAGGGAATGCTTCCTCAGATCTTCCGACCCGGTTCTCCGGTGTTCGAGCTTAGGCTATCGCCAGAGAAGGTTCACGAGCTTGAGCGACTCCTTGCGGATCTGCCGCCCGGGGTCTTCACTGCCAGCGACAGTCTCGGTTGGGTCTATCAGTTCTGGCAGGCGAAGAAGAAGGAAGAGGTCAATAAGAGTGGGGTCAAGATCGGCGCCGACGAACTGCCCGCCGTAACGCAGCTATTCACTGAGCCCTACATGGTGCAGTTTCTGCTCCACAACACCCTTGGAGCCTGGTGGGTTGGCCGACATGGTCGCGATTCGCTGCCTATCGAAATGCCCTACCTGCGATTTCTCGACGACGGCACTCCGGCTGCCGGCACCTTCGACGGGTGGCATAAGTCTGTCGCAGAGATGAAGATCCTCGACCCATGCTGCGGATCGGGACATTTCCTGGTCGCCGCGTTCGATGTCCTTGTGCGCTTTCGCATGGTCGAAGACAGCATCGACGCTGCCGTTGCTTGTGATGCTGTCCTGAACGATAATCTATATGGGTTAGAGGTTGACGAGCGATGCACCCAGATCGCTGCTTTTGCACTAGCCATTGCTGCCTGGACTTTTCCAAGCTCGGGCGGACCCAGGACATTGCCCAAGTTCAACATTGCGTGCTCGGGAATTGCACCTCAAGCGAAGAAGAACGACTGGGTCGCATTGGCTGGCAACGATATCCGGCTTCGAAACGGGATGGAACGACTTTATGAGTTGTTTCAGGATGCGCCGGTACTGGGGAGCCTGATCGATCCAGTGCGTGATCCAGAACTCCGAATGTTCGTTGCTGGATTCGACCAGATGTCACCAATTCTAGAGCAGGCCTTGTTGGAAGAACAGTCCCAGTCAAGACCCGCCAACCAGGAATTGATTATAGCAGCGCAAGGAGTCGCCGATGCGGCGGCAATCTTGTCGGGCACATACTCGCTTGTCGTCACAAACGTTCCCTACCTTGGGCATCAACAGCAAGGAGACTGCCTGAAACCCTTCATCAAGAAAAACCACGGCGACGCTCGAAGCGATCTCGGTACTGCCATGATGGATCGCATTTTCCGTATGCTGTCC
>Ga0068714_10004582_pt1 | contig 15337 bp, 10 predicted proteins | sample MTBNYHSulfiMetaG_FD_62988 | JGI IMG/M metagenome (GOLD analysis project Ga0068714, IMG submission 62988) | Enrichment culture microbial communities from rom New York Harbor, USA that are MTBE-degrading - MTBE-NYH (New York Harbor Sulfidogenic)... | ecosystem: Environmental > Aquatic > Marine >...
ATGCTTCGATGGGGCATCCCAGCCTATCGACTTCCACGGGAAGAACTTGACCGAGAGATTCAGGAGATCCTCGACACCGGGGTGAAACTCCGAACGAATGTTCGCATCGGTAAGGACATAACCTTTGAAACATTGAATAAAGATTTTGACATGATTTACTTAGCCATAGGAGCCCAAAAAAGTGCCCCGCTCAACATCCCTGGTGAAGAGGCAGAGGGTGTTTTAGGTGCGGTCGAGTTCCTCAGGGATTACAACTTAGGGAAAGAAGTTCAAGTCGGCAAACATGTCGCTGTGATCGGTGGGGGTAACTCAGCCATTGATTCGGCTCGAACGGCGATTCGTTTGGGAGCGAAAAAAGTCACTATCTATTACCGTCGCGAACGAAAAGATATGCCCGCACAGGAGTGGGAGATCAGGGCAGCAGAGGAAGAAGGAGTGCAAATCAAGTATCTCGCCGCTCCAGTGAGAATCATTACACAATATGGAAAGGTCACAAAACTTGAACTGACCCAGATGCGGCTCGATAAGTTTGATCGGAGTGGGCGGAAACAACCTAAGCCGATATTAGGTTCAGAATTTGCTGAGAAAGTGGAAACCGTGATATCCGCCATCAGCCAAAACGCTGATCTCGGGTTCTTACCAAAGGGAAGCGGTATCGAAATAAACCAGGCAACCGTCAAAGTGGATAAAGACCTTCGCACCACGAATGACAAAGTCTGGGCGGGTGGAGATGTGGTGACAGGACCGGCCATGGTGATCGATGCCATCCAAGCTGGCCAACGGGCGGCCCGTGAAATGGACGAAACGATCCGTTCGGCCAATGGTGAAAGGCCATGGGTGCCGCCCGCAGAAGAAATGATTGCCATTCCCTTCGAAGTGGATGCAGAGACAAAGGAACAACCCCAAGCCCCCATTCCAGAAGTCTCCCCTGAGCTACGGCGGAAAGATTTCCGTGAGGTAGAACTGGGCTATACCCTGGAGATGGCAATGGCTGAAGCACGCCGTTGTATGCGTTGCGATGCGAAGGTCGAATAGAACTCCGTTGATGGAGAGAGGAGAAAGGCAATGGTCAATCTAACAATTGATAATCAAACAATACAGGTCCCTGATGGAACCACCGTCCTTGAAGCGGCCAGAAGGATTGGGATACAGATCCCTACTCTCTGTGCAAATTTAGAGATCCATCACACCCCTGGAGCGTGTCGGGTATGCGTTGTTGAAATGGAGAGGAGTCGTAACCTGGTAGCGTCTTGTGTTTATCCTGTTGCGGAAGGGATGAAAGTTAGGACCAATACCGAACGCGTGCGCCGTGCCCGCCAGACGGTCATTGAATTCATCCTGTCCGACCACCCCCAGGACTGTACCCTCTGCCAAAAAAACGGGCATTGTGAATTGCAGTCGGTTGCAGAACAGGTCGGTGTACGTGAAATTCGCGTGCCTCGCACTGACTTCACGGACCGTCGCATTGACGAATCCTCTCCCTCTCTCATGCGTGACGCATCCTATTGCATCAATTGCCTCCGCTGTGTCACAGTCTGTGCAGAAGTCCAGGGCGTGCACTGTTTGACCCCCGAAGCGAGGGGTTTTCACTGCAAGGTCGTACCCGCCATGGGGGCAGACTTGATGGACGCTGTCTGTGTCATGTGCGGCCAATGTGCTGTGGTCTGTCCAACGGGGGCCATCGTTGAACGGGATGAGGTGGATAAGGTTTGGGCTGCCCTGGAGGATCCGAATAAACATGTTATCGTTCAAGAGGCCCCTGCGATCCGGGCGATGTTGGGAGAGGAATTTGACCTTCCTCCAGGAACATTGGTAACCGGGAAAATGATTGCGGCACTGAGACGCCTTGGATTTGCCAAGGTTTTTGACACCAACTTCACCGCTGACCTGACGATCATTGAGGAGGGCAATGAGTTATTGAATCGGGTGAAGAACGGCGGAAAATTGCCTATGATGACCTCCTGTAGTCCAGGATGGATTAAGTTTATTGAACATTTTTATCCTTCTCTTCTGCCTAACCTGAGCACCTGCAAGTCGCCCCAGCAGATGTTCGGTGCTCTGGCAAAAACCTACTATGCCGAGTTTGCGGGGATTGACCCTAAAGATATTTTTGTAGTTTCAATTATGCCCTGCACAGCCAAGAAGTTTGAGGCCTCTAGGCCGGAAATGAATTCATCCGGCTATCGCGATGTGGATGTAGTGTTGACATCCCGTGAATTGGGTCGAATGATTCGACAAACAGGAATCGATTTTGTAAATCTTCCAGATGAACCTTTTGACGCACCGATGGGCCAATATACTGGTGCAGGAACGATCTTTGGAGCAACAGGGGGAGTGATGGAGGCGGCTCTCCGAACGGTCTATGCGGTGGTCACTGGGAAAAACCTCCCCGGCCTTGATATCATGCCAGTGCGCGGGCTTGAAGGGGTCAAGGAGGCCTCCATTGAAGTAGGAAAGCTGGGGGAGGTTCGAATCGCTGTCGCTCATGGCCTGGCCAATGCTCGAAAGCTGATGGATAAGATCATAGAGGGTTCGGCTCATTATCATTTCATTGAGATCATGGCCTGTCCAGGAGGTTGCGTAGGGGGAGGGGGACAGTCCCTGCCTGCCAGCAATGAGAAACGAATGCTTCGTGCTCAAGCCCTCTATCGTGATGATCAGCATGTTCAAAAGTTCAGGCAGTCCCATGAAAATCCAGCGGTCAAACAGCTCTATGAGACATTCCTCTATGAACCCCTTGGTGAGAGGTCTCATAAACTGCTTCATACCCACTATCTAAAACGTGGTGTTTAATCCATTCGGACAAGCCGATTGGAAAAGGAGGTCGTATGGCAACCAAAGGCGAAATTCTCCTCGTGGATGACGATCAGGATCTTCGCGACTCACTCCAGATCATCTTAGAGAAAAACGGCTATTCGGTTCGAACCGCAGCCAATGGCCATGAGGCCCTCGAGTCACTGAAAACCAAGAGGCCTGACCTGATGATCCTTGATATCATGATGACCACCGACACCGAAGGTTTTGATTTGGCCTATGAGCTTAAGAACAAACCTGGGGGGAAGGACCTTCCCATCATCCTTTTGACCAGCTTTCTTGAAAAGGTGCGGCAGGAAGGTCCCGACAAATTCCAGCACATCATGGGAGAGATGTGGCCAGCCAAGTGGTTGTTTGAAAAGCCCGTGGACACAAAGAAGCTCATTGCTAAAATCGAAGGCATCTTGGCCGGTGGCTAGTCAAAGCCGCTCGTGATGGAGCACACAGATAGGGGGATATTCAAGATATTTCCCGTAAATGAAACAGCGAGGTGCGAGGTTACAAACGTACTCATCTAAGTCTTCAAGACCACAGGCATCGGGGGATAGGCATGGCCCAGCCAATGAAGGAAGCAGGCGCACTCAACCTTCCTGCTGAACTCCATAAGCGGAAACGGATTATTCTGGGAGAACTGAAGGAAAGAACCCTCTGGTTCGTCAAACTTCGCTGGTGGGTTCCCCTCGGTATCGCTGCCGGTACGGTTTTAGCTCGATGGATTGGGGTTGAATTCAAGGCAAGCGCCATGCTTGGGGTAGCTTGTTTCATTCTCGCTTACAATATTGTTTTCTATTTTTTAAGTCGCCGGATTGAGGCGGAAGCCTATCGAAAAGAATATATCGAGCGCTTCACTTATTGGCAGGTAGGTTTTGACTATGGCACGATGTTTCTTCTCATCCATTTTACCGGGGGCATTACAAGCCCTTTTATCTTTTTTTTCATTTTCCATATCACCTTTTCAGCCATCTTCCTCCCATCTCGTTCGACCTACAGTTTTGCGGCCATAGCCGCTGTGGGAATGGGCCTGATCGCTGTTGCCGAATACCTGGGCTGGATTCCCCACCATGCCCTCTCGTTTCAAGGCAGAGCGTTTAATCTGAAAGCACAACCCTTTCACATGTGGATGATCCTAAGTTTCTTTGCCGGTTTTGTTTTCATTACCGCCCTTTCCATTACAGCGGTGATGAGAATGCTCGAAAAAAGAATCCTTGACCTGGCTGAGCTCACCGAGGCGGTGAGTGCCCTCAATGACAAGCTCAATACCCTCTACACCATGACCCAAGCCATCTTATCAAAACAGTATCTCGAGCAAGTGCTCCAGGTAGCCACTTCAGAACTGACTCGGGTGATGGATGTCCAAGCCATCTCCGTCAAACTCCTGAGTGAGGATGGTAAGTTTTTACGTTATGCGGCTGCCTATGGATTGCCTCCCGATTTCATCAACCGGGTCGTCGAGTTAGAGAGAAGTCCTCTCAACCGTCGGGTCATCGAGGGAGAACCCTTTGTCACGGGCCATGTGACACGACGTGAATGGTTTCAATTTGGAGAAGACTTAAGCGCAGCCCGATTACAGTCAGTCCAATTCGTACCACTCATTGTGGAGAACCGTGTCATTGGCATCTTGGGAGCCTACTCGACACGTCCTGAGCAGTTCGGCCCTGATGAACTGAGTTTTTTCCGCCAAACTGCCGGTTTAGTTGCCATTGCCATCGAGAATGCTCAAGCCTATGAGGCCATTGAAAATCTAATTCAGGAACGATCACGCTTCATGAACCGAGTGGCTCATAACCTCCGAGCTCCTTTGGCGGCGATGGCCAGCATGCTTGAAGTCATCCGGGAAGGCTATCTGGGTGATATGAATGAGACGTCACGAAATTACGTGAACCGTATCGATCGCCGGGTCCAGGGGATGCTTTTGATGATTCATGAGCTAATGACCTTGGCGAAGAGTCAGGGCAAGCAACCCCATATGGAATACAAAGCCGTAAATCTCGAAGGCATTGTCAGCTGCGTCCGACAGAACTTTCAGGAAGAGGTTGCTAAAAAGAGACTGACCTTCGAGGTCACCATTCCAGAGGGTTTGCCCGAGATAAAGGGCGACCCGGAAATGATCGAACAGATGTTTGAGAATCTCATTTCTAATGCCATCAAATACACCCCTGAAGGTGGACGCGTTGGAATGACATTTTGGCCCGGGGCCCATGGAGCGGTCCGGATGGTTGTCAGCGACAATGGGATTGGAATCCCTAAGAGTGAAATGTCTCGTTTGTTTACACAATTCTTTCGTGCCTCCAATGTTCAGGAGGTCATCGGCACGGGATTGGGACTGACCATCGTCAAAGAGATTGTGGAGAAGCACGATGGTCAGATTGTGGTGGAAAGTGAAGAAGGGCTTGGGACAACCTTCATCATCCATCTTCCGGTTGTCGGTGAGAAAGGAGGCAAGAAAAATGAGGCGATGGAGAAGAAAAAGAAAAGGCTGAATTTAATAGACGAGAGTATCATCCAGGCGCAACTGGAAGCCAGCCGTCGATCAGGAGCTAAGCAGGTCCAAGAGGTCATCGCCAAGGCACGGGAGTTAAAGGGCCTGGAAAGTGCAGAGGTCGCCACCTTGCTTCAATGCAATGATCCAGCGGTGTTAGAGGAGATGTTTCATGCCGCGCGAGTGGTCAAAGAGTCTATTTATGGAAACCGTCTTGTCCTATTCTCACCCCTTTATATTTCGAATCTCTGCCAGAATGACTGCCAATACTGCGCCTTTCGTGTGCGGAATAAAAATATTCAGCGAAGAGCTCTGACTCAGGAAGAAATTGCGGAAGAGGTTCGTCAATTGGTACGAACGGGACACAAACGGATTCTTTTGGTTGCCGGTGAGGCTTATCCACAGGAGGGGTTGGATTATATTTTTAAATCGATTGCCACCACCTACGGGATTCGTGACGGTAAAGGTGAGATTCGCCGCGTCAATGTGAACATTGCTCCCTTGACGGTTGAAGAATTCCGTGAGCTGAAAGCCTCTAAAATTGGAACCTATCAGCTCTTTCAGGAAACGTATCACTTGCCTACCTATCAGCAGATGCATCTGCGCGGTCCAAAGGCGGATTACCAATGGAGGCTCAGTGCCATTGGCAGGGCTTTTGAGGGAGGCATCGATGACGTGGGAATCGGCGTATTGTTCGGGCTGTATGATTTTCGATTTGAGATCCTTGCCATGATTCAACATATTCGACACCTTGAAAAGACATATGGGGTAGGACCTCATACGATCAGTGTGCCGCGCCTTGAGCCAGCCGACGGATCTGAGATTGCGGCGAATCCTCCTTATCCTGTTGCGGATGAGGAGTTTAAAAAAATTGTTGCCATCTTACGCCTTGCTGTTCCCTACACCGGCATCATTATGAGCACAAGAGAAACAGCAAGGATGCGGACCGAAACGTTTGCCCTGGGCGTTTCACAGATCAGCGCTGGTAGTCGTACCAATCCGGGGGGTTATTCTGAAGGGGATCGCTCGGGTGCCCAATTTCAACTGGGAGACCATCGGAGTCTGGATCAGGTCATCTTCGACATCGTCCGCATGGGTTACATCCCTTCCTTCTGTACGGGTTGTTACCGCTTGGGTCGAACAGGGAAAGACTTCATGAATCTGGCCAAGCCCGGTCTGATTAAACAATTCTGTCTGCCCAATGCGATTCTGACCTTTCAAGAATACCTGGAGGACTATGCCACCCCAGAGACAAGAGTCGCAGGGTTGGCACTGATTGAAGGAAGCATAGCGGAGATCCCTTCCGATAAACGGCGAGACGAGACAAAGAATCGTTTGATAAAAATCGAGCAGGGAGAACGAGACCTCTATTTTTAGATTGTGGGAGAAGAGGTCTCCAATCAAGACCGTTATTGAACAAAGCAGGATCTAATCGGACAGGTGATGAATCAACAAACACCAAAAGGGTTCAGACTTCATATCGGACTATTTGGGCGTCGCAATGTTGGAAAATCGAGCTTGCTCAACGCCATCACCCGTCAAAATGTATCTATTGTTTCAGACATCGCAGGGACAACAACGGATCCGGTGGAGAAACCGATGGAATTTCTCCCACTGGGACCGGTGTTGTTTATTGATACGGCGGGGGTGGATGACACCGGTGCTCTCGGCAAGCTTCGAATCCATAAAACGCGGCAAATTGTTGATCGAACTGATCTGGGAATCATCGTTTCAGAAGCTGGGGTGTGGGGGGACTTTGAAAAACAACTTGTTGCCGAGCTCAAAACACGGAATGTTCCGGTAACGGTTGTCTTCAATAAATCCGATTTGGCAGAGCCAGGGGGAGAGCTCTTAAATCAATTGGCTAAAGAAAAAATTCCTGTGGTCCAGACGGCGGCCACTTCAGGAAAAGGAATACTGGACCTGCGGCAATCACTTCTCAATGTTGCACCTGTGGAGTTCATCAACCATCCGGCCATTCTGGGTGATCTGATCGGCGCTGGGGAGTTGGCTGTGCTCGTGATTCCCATTGACAAAGAGGCTCCTAAAGGCCGGTTGATTCTGCCGCAGGTCCAAGCCATCCGGGATCTGCTCGATCAGGATGCTTATTGTCTGGTCGTCAAGGAACGGGAACTTCGCCATGCCCTCGAACGCCTGGGGCAGCCTCCAAAACTGGTCGTCACGGATTCGCAAGCTTTCCTCAAAGTGGCCACCGACACGCCTCGGGAAATTCCTCTTACTTCCTTTTCAATTCTCTTTGCTCGTTTTAAAGGGGATCTGGCTGAGCTTGTTCGTGGGACGTTGGCGATTGAACAACTGAAACCCGGTGACCGAATTTTAATTGCCGAGGCATGTTCCCATCACCCCATTGCAGAAGACATCGGTCGTGTGAAGATCCCGCGCTGGTTGACTCAATATGTGGGTGGAACACTAGAGTTTAAAACCGTCCAGGGACACGATTTCCCAGAAGATCTTTCGTCCTACCATCTTGTGATTCATTGTGGCGCCTGTATGATGAATCGGCGAGAAATGCTCACACGACTTTTACACTGCCGTCAGGCAGGTGTGTCCATGACCAACTACGGGCTGACCATTGCTTATTCACTGGAGATATTTGAAAGGGCATTGGAACCCTTTCCGGCGGCTCTGGAGGTCTATAGAAATGCAAGAAAGGGGTTCCCCCCACCCAAGGTCACTGAATCGAGCCAAAGATGAAGGGCGAAATCAATTTGATGATGAGGCAAGACCAAATACTCCATTGGTTGCTTGAAGAAGACAAGAGACGCCTTGAAGAACTATGGCAATGGGCTGACACGCTTCGGAAGGAAAAGGTTGGGGAGGAGGTCCATCTGCGCGGACTCATCGAAATATCAAATTATTGCATCCGGCAATGCGGTTATTGTGGCTTGCGTTTTGGTAACAAAGAGCTTGAACGCTACCGCATGAGCGAAGAAGAGATCATGGCTTGTGTCGGTGAAGCAAAAGGATATGGCTACGGAACCGTGGTCCTCCAGTCTGGCGAGGATTATGGGGTCGAGACGAAATGGTTTGCAGGCATCATCCGCCGCATCAAAAAAGAAACTCAACTCGCTGTCACATTAAGCCTGGGAGAGAGACCGGATGAAGATTTGGGGACATGGCGCGAAGCAGGTGCCGACCGCTACCTCCTCCGTTTTGAGACGTCAGATGATGATCTCTATCATCTTATTCATCCATCGCTTCCAGGAAGAAAATCGAACCGTTTGGCTATCCTGAAGACATTGAAAAAGCTGGGGTTTGAAACAGGAAGCGGAATCATGATCGGTATTCCGGGTCAGACCTATGGTCGTCTCACCCAAGACATCGATCTTTTCCAAAGGCTCGATCTCGACATGATTGGTGTGGGACCCTATATTCCCCACTCACAGACGCCTCTGGGCCAAGGGGAATGGAAACGCATGATTTCCGAAGGCGAGCAAGTTCCCAATACGGAACAGATGACCTACAAGGTGATTGCCTTGACGCGAATTGTTTGCCCGGAGGCGAACATTCCCAGCACCACGGCCTTGGCCACCCTCAACCCTGAGCAGGGGAGAGAATTGGGCCTGATGCGCGGTGCCAACGTGGTCATGCCAAACCTCACCCCCCCACAATATCGTACAAAGTATGAGATTTACCCATCAAAGGTAGGCATTACTGAAGTTCCATCGGATGGTCACTCTTGTTTGAACCATCGGATTCAGTCCATTGGCCGTAGGGTCGGGACAGGACGGGGTGACCGTGTTCATAAGATGAGGTCCAATTTTCCCAACCCGGTGATGGATCAAAAATTTCTTGACCTGATTGAAAAAAATAAAAATTATAAATTGAGGTGTTCAAAAATATTTGGATTACTGTTATAATGCAAAAAAAATTTTTGAAAGTAGGGGCCTATGGAAAAAGACATTAGAACCTTTCATGATTTGATCCGATTAGTTCAGCAAAATAATTTCTGCGGAAAGTGCGGGGGGTGTGTCTCCTTTTGTTCTGCCTCCAACCTGGGAGCATTGGGTCTCGGGCCAGATGGGATGCCCATCTTCGCAGATGAAGAGAAGTGCCTCAAGTGCGGAATCTGTTACATGATCTGCCCCAATATCCACGATCTCGATGAGGAGCTGAAAAAGAAGATGAAATGGGAGCCTCCCATCGGTCCGATCAAAGATTTGGTATCCGCTCAAACTACTAACCCAACCGTGGGGGAGAAGTGCACAGATGGAGGGGTGGTGACCTCTCTTCTTCTCTATCTCATGGATAACCATATGATTGATGGTGCGTTGGTCTCGAGGAGTGACGGCCCCTTCCACAGAGGTCCGATGCTGGCCATCTCAGGGGAGGAGATCGTCTCTGCTTCAGGATCCCATTATGACGAATCATTTTCAGTGGTCGAGTTGGGTTCCCATTATTCCACTTATTCCCCTGCCATGCAGGAGTTGAAGAACTTGCGGAAGGGTTTGATCGACCGAGTCGCTATGGTCGGGACGCCTTGCCAGATCCACACCGTCCGAAAGATGCAGGTTCTTGGAATCCTCCCTTCTGATGTGATCAAGTATTGCTTCGGCCTCTTTTGCATGGAGAATTTTTCTTTCGGTGATGTTCAGTTGAAGCACCTGGAGAAGAGATATGGATTTGATTTAGTCCATGTCGTCAAGGTCAACGTCAAAGAGGACTTCTTTATTTATCTCGAGGATGGGAGGGTGATCCACATTCCCTTTGAAGAGATCGACTCCATTGCGCGGCCTGCATGCCTTGTCTGTCCGGATTTCTCAGCTGAATTTTCAGACATCTCCTTTGGAGGCCTGGGTTCTCCGGAGGGATATACGACCACGCTCATCAGATCGGAGAGAGGGAAAATAGTCTATCGAGGCGCCCTGACCGCCGGGTATATTAAAGAGAGAAAATACTCATCGGCCGAGAAGGCTCGAAGTGAATTAATCCAGATCCAAAGGCTGATACTTAGTTTCTCCCAAAGAAAAAAAGAACGGGCTATGAAAAATCGTGGGACCGTGGCAGGGTTCATTTCGCCCTCCCTCCCTCCTGTATAAAAGATCGGCTCTCATGATCTCACGGGCCATTGGGAAGATCAGTTGTGTTTTATTCTACTCGGTCTAAACTGATTCTCAGTTTTATTGGCATTTCCGTCCTGGTGTGCGGTGTTGCCCTGTTAGTCGGAGGGCAACTCCTTTATAAAGCTGTTCTGAACGAAGCCAACACCCGAATTAGTCTGGATTTAAACGCGGCACGCGAGATCTATCTCAGCCGTATCAAGGGGATAAAAGTTGCCCTCAACATCACCTCTGTAGGCCCTGTCTTTAAAACAGCCTTTGAAAAACATGATGTGCAGACCTTGGTGAATCGGCTGAATGTGGTGGCTCAACAAACGGAATTAGATTTTATGGGGATTGTCTCAAAAGATGGGAGAGCCCTTTGCCGAATAGGACCGAATTCCTTCCCCAGGGGGAATCATCCTGAAAACGCTATCGCCATTTTAGTCATTCAAAAACAGGTTGCTGTCTCGGGAACGGTTATTTTAGACAATCAATTTCTTTTTTCTGAAAATCCTGAAATCGCTGAACGAGCAAGAATCAAATTACTCCCCACCAAGAGAGCCACCCCGCGACCGGAAAGTGAGGAACTTTCAGGGATGGCTCTTGCCGCCGCTGTTCCGATTTTTGATGCGGGGAATTTCCAGGGAGTTCTTTATGGGGGAGTTCTTCTCAACCGGAATCAAGAGATTGTGGATCGGGTGCGTGACACTGTTTTTCAAAACGAGATCTACAAGGGCCGGAGTATTGGCACAGCGACTATCTTTTTTAAAGACGTTCGTGTATCCACCAATGTTCTTTCTCCTGACGGAAGCCGGGCGATTGGAACCGTGGCCTCGGAAGAAGTGACCAAACATGTTCTGACAGAGGGAAATAAGTGGACAGACCGTGCCTTTGTGGTCAATGACTGGTATATTACGGCTTATGAACCCATCGAGGACGTCTTTGGCCAAAGGGTTGGAATGCTTTATGTGGGCGTCTTAGAGGCAAAGTATGCAGACATCCGGTGGAAGGTCCTCTCCCTTTTTATCATGATCACCGTCGCGGGAATGGTCTTAGCCCTTGGATTGGGATACATCATCGCCAACAAAATGAGTCGGCCCGTGAAACAGCTCATCGAGGCAAGCAATCAGGTTTCTCTGGGCAACCTCTCTCCGGAAATCGGACCGATCTTAAAGAGTGAAATTGGTGTCCTCCAGAAAACGTTCAAAGAAATGCTCACTTCCATTCAGGAGCGTGATAAACGTCAAAGGGTTGAGAGCGAGATTAAACTTCTGCAATCCGAAAAACAGGCAAGTGTCGGTAAGCTCGCAGGGGGGGTGGCCCACGAGATTAATAACCCCCTTACGGGAATTGTTACCTTTACCCACATGCTGCTCCGCCGAAACGATATTCCGGAAGAGGTCCGCACGGACCTTGAGACCATTGCCCAAGAGACGGAGCGGGTTCGAAAAATTGTGAAAGGCCTCCTGGATTTTTCCCGCCAAACAGAACTGGACCGTGAACCAACTGACGTCAACCGGCTTGTCCGTCAAACCATTACATTAGTTGAAAACCAAGCTCTCATTAAGGGTGTTAATTTGACTTTCGAGTCTGGGGATGGGCTGCCGATGGTTACCTTGGATAGAAATCAGATGCAAAGCGTTTTACTCAATATCATCATCAATGCCCTGGATGCGACCGATCCAGGTGGCAGCATCACGATCACCACGAATATTGGCGTCTCAACGAGCAAGCCCGGGCAAAAAGGTATTGAGATTTTATGTACGGATACGGGATGTGGCATTTCTCCTGAGAACCTCAATAGGCTTTTTGATCCTTTTTTTACGACGAAAGAGGTTGGACATGGCACGGGTTTAGGATTATCCGTGTCCTACGGTATCGTTGAACGCCACGGAGGGACCATCTGGGTCCAGAGCAAGGTGGGGAAGGGAAGCACCTTTAAGGTTTGGCTACCGACAGAGGAGCATAGTGAGGGGAATGAAAATATTAGTAGTGGATGACGATGCAATTGTCACAAAAAGTTGCAGGCGGATCCTTGAAGTCGAGGGATTTGAGGTCACGACCGTCCCCAGTGCAGACGATGCACTGGAGAAAATCAAATATCGTGAGTTTGACCTGTTGCTCATGGATGTGAAAATGCCCAAACATGACGGCATCTTCCTGATGCGGGAGATAAAGAAGAACTGGCCGGACATACCGATTATTGTTATGAGCGGTTATCCGACCCCTGAGACCATTTCAGGTGTGTTGAAACTGGGAGCCACCCAGTTTATTCCAAAACCCTTTCGACCAGATGAGTTGATGAAATGCGTTCGCCAGGTTCTTCAAAAGGCAACCAAAAAGGACTCCTTCCCCACGGGTGCAGGAGGGTGAAATAGAGAAATCCGAATCTCAAATATCGAAACTCTGATTCACAGGGTGGGAAACATCATTCTTTGTATTGCGGTGTTTGCAGTGCTGCGGTTTTGGATTTAACGGCAACACGGCAAAACAGCATCGTGGAAGCACCATGATAGACCACTTACGTCTTACGCCTCACACTCTGACGGAATTCTATATGAGGCCTGGCCGCCGGTAGGCCGATGCTTCGAATTTACTGAATAAGGGGGATATACCATGGCTGAGAGAATGCTGATCATCGATGATGAAGAGATCGTATTAAAATCGTGTCGGAAAATATTTGAAGCGGAAGGGTTTGAAGTCACGACGACAGCCAATCCACAAGAAGGGCTTAATCTCGTTTCAGGGAAATCATTTGGTGTGATTTTAGTGGACTGGATGATGCCGGGTTTTGACGGGATGGATGTGGTGGAGGAGCTTGACAAACGTTCACCGAATTCGGCTGTGGTGATGATCAGCGGTTACCCCTCTGTCGGACGGGCCACCGAAGCCATGAAGCGAGGGGCGATGGATTACCTTTCCAAGCCTTTCCGACCTGAGGAAATTATCGAGGTCGTTAAAAAGGCGGTCAGGCGAAAAGTCACCGAAGAGAAAAAAGCGATGGGGCGATTTGAAACGATCATGAAGTCGTGGCAATTTCCGGTACCAACTTTAGAGGACAAGGCCCCTAAAACCATTGCCGAGACCGTCGCTCAAACCGTAGGAGTGGCCAAGGCGACTTCCCCCTGGTTTACGGTATTCGTGCTGGGAATTCTGGCTGGGGCTTATATTGGTTTTGGAGGGTTACTCTCAACGACGGTTACCTTTGATACGGCAGCCAAATGGGGCATCGGCTTCAGCAAGATCTTAGCAGGGGCTACCTTCAGTGTCGGGCTCATGCTTGTTGTCATTGCGGGAGCCGAGTTGTTTACAGGTAATAACCTGATGGTTTCAAGCGTCATGTCAAGAGAAATCACCTCCAGCACCATGTTTAAGAGATGGGGGGTGGTTTTTCTGGCCAACTTCATCGGATCGATTCTGGTGACACTCCTTTTCTATTACTCTGGACTGTGGAAGACCGCCGATGGGGCGCTCGGTGCTGCTGCGGTAAAGATTGCCTATAACAAAACTGCGCTCAGCTTTAGTGAAGCCCTTTGGCGCGGGGTCGGTTGCAACTGGCTGGTCTGTTTAGCTGTCTGGATGGCTCTCGCCGCTCGACAGACCATCGGGAAAATATTTGCCATCTTCTTCCCCATCATGGCCTTCGTTGCCATTGGCTTTGAGCACAGCGTTGCCAATATGTATTTCATTCCAACAGGAATCTTGTTGATGAAGGCGCCAGGAATGGCCAATATTCAAGGCGTGGATCCGAATATCCTTGGCTGGGTCAATTTCTTATGGAGAAACCTCCTGCCCGTCACAATCGGCAATATCATCGGTGGCGCCGTTTTCGTGGGAATGAGTTATTGGGGCGCCTACCTCAGACCCATCAAATCATCCGGACAAGGGGTCACATCTTAAATATTAAATATTTGTCCTTTAATTTTATTTATCCTTTCTTCAAGTACCTGATCTTGTATCTGCCTCTGGGCAATACGATTAGCCATCATTGTAATTAAGGCTCCGCTGACTCCTCCAAAATAAATACCCAGATCCCTGCAGGTTAATCCACTCAGTTCCTTTGTGAGATAGATCGCTGCCTCTCGAGCTATGTTTCTCTTGGTTCCCTTTTTTAGGACCTGTTCCGTTGAGCACCCAAACTCCTTGCAAACCTCATCCACCACCCTCCTCGGATCCCCTCTCGTTTTAAGCTGCTTCAATTGAGGTATCTCTTTATTATCATCCTTTCCTAAGAGAAATGTCTCTTTCACCCAGGTTACAAAATGTTCTCTCCCCAAAATAAAACTGCCGAAAATTTCTTTATTCAGATTTTTTAACTTTGTCATGTCCATCCCTTCCACAAAAGCCCTGTACCTCCGCATTGCCTCTTTTCTTTTTTCGCTAAAATTGGATAACAACCAATTTACCTCCAGGAACCGAGGAATTCTGGCCTTACCGATTAAAGCCCGATAACTGCTCCATAAATATAAATCTGGGGTTGGGACTAATTTTGCCCGGACTGGATTGAGGTGAATGTATCGAGATAGAGGCCTTAAATACTCATCCGCCTCAATCAAAATAGCTTTGAATCTCCCCTGAAATAAATGGCCGGGACGCCCATATCTTCTATTAAAATAAATCGCATAGCTGACATTAAGCCACTGAATTGCCTGACTCAGGTTGGGCTCTTTAGTTTCAATCAAAAGATGGTAATGGTTATCCATGAGGCAATAAGTATGTATTACCAAAGAGAAACGATCTTTCATCTTTCCAATTAAAGTAAGAAATTTTTCCCTATCCTTTTCATTCCTAAAAAGATGTTCGAGGTTATTTCCTCGGTTTAGTACATGGTAAAATGCACCTGGATATTCAAGGCGTAATGGCCTGACCATGGTTTTAACTCTTTAATGGCATTTTAAAAAAGAATTTATATTGATTGAGTGAGAAGAAAATAAATTAAAAAACGATGAATGTCAATATTTAATATTTAAGATGCGACCCC
>Ga0068714_10004583_pt1 | contig 15337 bp, 13 predicted proteins | sample MTBNYHSulfiMetaG_FD_62988 | JGI IMG/M metagenome (GOLD analysis project Ga0068714, IMG submission 62988) | Enrichment culture microbial communities from rom New York Harbor, USA that are MTBE-degrading - MTBE-NYH (New York Harbor Sulfidogenic)... | ecosystem: Environmental > Aquatic > Marine >...
CCAATCGCATTGCCGCCCAGGGCGTTCAGCTGCATGGCGGCTATGGTTTTATGGAAGAATACCCCATCTGCCGTTTTTACCGGGACGTGCGGATTTCAACAATTCTGGCGGGATCAACGGAAGTGATGAAATCAATTCTCGGGAAAATGATGGGCTTGTAAAAAAGGGTTACTATAAGGGTAAATTACCTGGCTTCATTAACCATCGCTTTGTTCTCCACCGATGCTCTCTGGTAGAGAAGCCCGCGGAAGATAATTATCATTCAACCCCTCCAAATCCTCCTCTTCATACCGGCAGTGCTGAAGCCTAAACATCCGACGGCATGCTTTAGTCCCTCTGCTGCCTCTTTCTGGCTTAATCTTCATTTTGGCCATCGCCAATGGAAATTTTCTAAGGTAACTTTAAAGCGGACAATTTATGTGCATTTTACACTAAGGCAAAAATTGTTTGACAATTTCAAAAATTAGTGTACAGTCGCCAAACAGACAACGCTTGTTGTTATTAAAACCTTGCCATATTTGTATATGAAATAAATAAGTTCCTCATTTGAAAGAATTGCACGGATAAATTATAAACATATATTTTTCATGAGCAGAAGGGGTGGTATGGTTTTAAATTGCATTAAAACCAAAATTGCCAACCAGGAACTGGTTAGGGAAAAGCATAAAATAATCAGTGAAGCTGCAAGCAAATTGTTCTTGAAAAAGGGTTTCCACGAAACAACGATGAGGAATATCGCCCAAAAATCCGGCATCGAATTGTCCTATCTTTATAAATATATTTCCAGCAAAGATGATATTTTGCTGCTTTTTTACGAACATATTGTCAGTCAGTATGAATCGATCTATCGTGCCATCGATGCTTCTCAAGATGAAGATCCGCTGATTCTAATGAAGAAAGCCCTCTTACTGATTCTCGAAACTAATCATCGCCTCGTCCGTGAAATGCTGACCATTTACACCGAAAGCCGCTACTTGAAACATAAATATCTTCGCCCCATTCTGCAGCGAGAAAGCATGTTTGTTGAAATATTTGAAAATTTGATCAAGCGCGGCATGAAAAAGGGTATTTTTAAAGTTAAAGATCCTTTTCTGGCTGCTAACATTGTTCAGCAAATATTGATTATGGAAGTTTTGCGTGATTGGAAACTCCGGGATCGTTATCAATTTCAAGATTATGCTACAAGCACTGTTGATTTTATTATTACCGGATTAAAAGTTGATGTAAAAAAATGGCAAAAAATTAATAAAAATAAGAAGTCATGAAATCATTTCCATGAAGTAATAACATAATCGGGTAAAGTAGTTACGGACAATTTAAACTGTTTTGAAATGATTGAAGAAAGGAGATGATGGAAAGAGTGTAATTGTATTTAGGTGTTAAAGTTATTTTGATGTTTTTTAAATATCTATGAAGAGAAAAAAAGGAGGTAGCAAAATGATGGCAAAAAAAATCAAGTTGTTTCTGGCTTTAACAGCATTTGCGGCCTTGGTTATGGCAACAGGCATTGGACAGGCGCAGACAATTACGATTGAAATGGCGGGAACGTCTTTGGGGCCGGAGCATTCTTTTCAGAGAGTGGCCAAGGACTTAATTGACGAGGTGGATAAAGCTTCCGGCGGTAAAATAAAACTGATCAATCAACTCAGCGGAGTTCATGGCAGCGAAAGAGAAATAGTGGAGGCCGTTGCCCTCGGCACGCTAAAGAATAGCTGGAGTTCGGATTTAGGTTATGCCACTATTGATCCGAGTATCGGTTTTGTCAACCTTCCCTATTTATTACCTACTTATGAAATGGTCGATAAGTATTATTTTAATGGTTTCTTGGGCCAAGAATTTGAAAAAAGGGCATTGGCCAAAGGCCTTCGTGTCGTCTGCTGGATGGAAAATGATTTTCGCAATCTGACCAATTCCCGTCGGCCAATAACTACCATGGAAGACCTCAAAGGTTTGAAGATACGCGTCCCGCCCTTTCCTATCCTGCTTAGTTATTTCAAAAAACTAGGCACATTACCGACCCCCATGGCCATTACCGAGCTGCTGACCGGACTGCAGCAAAAAACTGTTGATGGACAGGATAATGGTGTTATTCTAACTTACGCATACGGTCTGTACCAGCCCCAAAAATACTATACGACAACGAATCACATGTATAGTGGATGTCCAATCTTCTTCAATGAAAAATTCTGGCAGTCACTGAGCCCGGAGCATCAGAAAATTCTCAGTACCGCCTTCAAGCGCGCTGCTGCAAGGCAAGTGGCCATGAACCGGGCTGATGTCGCCAAATTCAAAAAGAAAATGCAAGAGTCCGGAATTGTATTTGCCGAATTAACGCCGCAAACCCAGGCTGAGTTCAAAAAAATCGCGCGGGAAGTGTGGCAGGAGTTTGAAAGTAAATACGATAAAAACATTATGCAACGGATCTATAAAGAGCTGGGCAAATAAAAAAATATCATGCGGGGCAGGGGAAAGTAACTCCTGCCCTGCAGTTTTTGAAAGAAAGGAAGTTTTGGATAGAGTGGCCAAAAGTGGGTTTAAGCTCCCAAAATTCTGAAAAAGGAATGCTTTAGGTAACCCCGACATTATTTTTCCCTGGTAAATTCTGAGCGAGGTTGAAAATGAGACTCAACAAAAGATCAAATGCTCAAGAAGAAAAAAACATGTCCAATTTAAAGACCGGCCCAAGAAAAGGATACCTGGACAAAATTGATAAGATTGTGGAGAATATCGGCAGTATAATTCTCACAGCTATGTTTCTGGTCTTGACTGCAGTTGCTATTATGCAGGTTGTTTTCCGCTATGCTTTAAATATTCCTTTGGCTTGGTCGGAAGAACTAATGCGCTACATATTTGTCTGGTCGGCCTTTCTGGGCGCGGGAGTCGCCACGGCGAGGAGAATGCATATTGAAGTCAATATTTTTTCCTTTCTTCTGGATAAAAAATCTCCACACCAGCGCGAGATAATCGAACGCCGGATTCGCATTGTCGCCACGGCTCTTATGATCATTTTTCTCGTTTACTACAGCTGTCAGGTCATGATTTTTTTGCTTAAAGTGAATATGCTGGATCAATATTCCACGACTATGGAAATCAACATGCTCTGGCCGATGTCGGGCCTTTTCGTTGGGAGCGTTTTAATGCTTTTTCACTATATCATGCATTTTGTGCGGGATATCCGAGCATCCAATGTACAGGAGGGGTGATTTATGACTTGGCTTATTCTCTGGATTGTTCTTTTCTTTATCCTGGCAGGTATGCGTATCCCCATCGCATTGGCTATGGGGATAGCGGCAACGGTAGTCATGTTATTTACCGGTATCCCTCAGACGCTGCTGGCGTCTGTTTCTTTTGGCGCTATTGATCAGTTTCCCTTCTTGGCAATACCCTTTTTTCTCTATGCCGGAGATTTGATGGTTCGAGGAGGGATAGCTGCAAGCATCATTCGCTTCACCGAGTCGATTATTGGCCGCTTTCGGGGCAGTCTGGGGGCCACCACAATCGTCGCCTCCATGATGTTCGGCACTGTTTCCGGGTCATCAGTCGCCACAGTGAGCGCCATCGGAACGGTGATGATGCCGGAGCTGCTGCGCGGCGGCTACGACCGCCGGTATGTCACGGCTTTAGTTGCCGCTTCTGGCTTTTTGGGTATTCTTATTCCGCCCAGTGTACCCGGGATCATCTTTGCACTCAGCGCAGGGTTGTCGGTTGCCGATGTCTGGATCTCGACCATTGGCGCTGGCATATTAGTTGGGATTGGCTACATTATTTTAAATTATTTTATGGTCAGAGAAACAGATCGTGATCATAATATGAATCCTTTCCATTTTGATCGGTATGTTAAAGAGATTGGACATTCCTTTCGCGAAGCAATTTGGGGCTTATGCATGCCCTTGATCATCTTTGGGGGAGTATACGGTGGAGTATTCACCCCCACCGAAGCCGGCGCAATCGCCTGTGGCTATGGCATTATCCTTTTGTTTATTTTCAAGGGGGGGGAAGGCGGGATTTTTAAAAAATATCTTTTTTTAACGAGGGACACAGCAGTGAGCAGTGCGGCCATCTGTATCATTATTGCCTTTGCGATGATTGTGGGGCGGATGGTTGTCATATTGCGGATCCCGGAAGATCTGATCAATTTCATTACCGCCTACACAACCTCACCCGTAATTTTTCTTATTTTCGTGAATATTATTTTGTTGATTATGGGGACATTTATGGAGACGAATACCAGCATTTTAATTACCGCCCCCATTCTCATACCAGTTGCCCAATCCTTTGGAGTGAATCCGCTGCATTTCGGCGCCATTATGTTGTTGAATCTGGAAATGGGCATGATCACTCCGCCGTTTGCCGGCAATCTCTTCGTTGCCTGCCGGATCGGCAATATTGCCATGGATAAGATGCTTAAACCTCTGGGGCTCTTCTTTATCGTATTGATACCGATTTTGCTTATTATTACTTATGTGCCGTCAATTTCTCTATTTTTAGTTAATTTATTATCCCGGTGATCGTGCGTGATGATCAGCGGGCATCAAGGAGGAAAAAATGTATTCATCGAAAAAATTATTAATTGGCAATTTGCTCACGGCCAGTACGCGTAATTATCCCGACAAGGAGCTGACCGTGTTTGGAGAAGCGCGGCTCACTTACCGGATGGTGGATGAAAGAGCCAACCGTCTAGCCAATGCCATCTTGGGACTGGGCATGAAAAGGGGTGATCGTTGTGCAATTCTCTTTTACAACCGCAACGAATGGATGGAAGTAAATTTTGGCCTGGCGAGAACAGGAGTTATTGCCGTACCGATCAATTTCCGTTTTAGCGAAGCGGAAGCCGAATATGTGCTCAACAATTCCGAACCGAAGACGCTTATTTATGAAGAGGCTTTTTCTCCGCTGGTGGAGGCCATAAGAACAAAAGTTCCTTCACTGCAGCATTTTATTTGTCTGGGCAAAGGCCCAGATATCAACTATGAAAAATGGATTGCCGCTGCGTCCGCAACAGAACCGAAATGCCAGGTTGAAGAAACAGATCCCTTTTTTATTGGCTATACTTCGGGGACGACGGGATTTCCGAAGGGTGCAGTAGTGTCTCACCGCAATTTGATTTGCCATTACGCTTTGCTTCCGGCGCAATACGGTTATATCACCTACACGGACCGTCTACTACTGATCATGCCTTTTTTTCATTCCAATTCGACCTGGCATTCACAAGTCGCCGTGATGATGGGGGCATCGATCGTAGTATACCAGTCGGGTGGTTTTAATCCTGAGGAGATTTTAAGCATCATGGACAAGGAAAAGGTAACATTGGTTTCGGTTGTACCGACCATGCTCACCATGATTTTGAACCTGCCTGATGCGGTAAAAGCAAAATACGATGTATCTTCGATGAAAGGGATAATGTGCGGCTCAGCACCATTGATGACTCATACAAAAGAGCAGACGATGGCCTTTTTCAAAAATGCTTACATGTTTGAAGGATACGGGGCGACGGAAACAGGCATCGTCACCAATCTTGCCCCTCATGAGCAGATTCGTAAAGTCCGGTCGGTAGGCCGCTGTGCGGTAGGAAAAGAGATACGTCTTCTCGATGAAGAAGGCAAAGATGTTCCTCCGGGGGAAGTGGGAGAGCTTTATACCCGCGGCCTGGGCGTTTTGCTGGTGGAATACTGGAGAAACCCGGAGGGTACAGCCAAGGCATTTAGGGATGATTGGTGCACCGTGGGGGATATGGCGCGGATTGACGAAGAGGGCTTTTATTACCTGGAAGACCGCAAGGCGGACATGATTATCAGCGGCGGGGAAAACGTATATCCGACAGAGGTAGAAAATGTGCTGGCCAGACATCCTGCTGTGCTGGAGTCAGCGGTGGTTTCGATGCCTGATGAGTTGTGGGGGGAAAAGGTGCATGCCGTGGTAGTCTTAAGGGAAGGAATAAAACTCACCTCTGAAGAATTGATTGATTTCTGCCGGGACAAACTGGCCGGCTATAAGAGGCCCAAGTCAGTCGATTTCGTAAAGGAGCTGCCGAAGAATCCCACCGGCAAAATCCTGCGGCGTAAAGTAAGAGAATCTTACTGGGGAAAAGGAAAGAGTCTTTACGTGTAATAGTCTAAATCCTTTTGTTAACTGATTTTATAATGCTTCTTGGATCAAGCTGTCTTCGGCGGTGTAAGATTTAAGCTTAATGTATCTCAGTTGATCAAAAAGCAAGAAGTGAATTTCTCTTTTGGAGGTTATAAATGATAGCAGAAAAAAAGAAAGGAGTAATAACCAGGCTGGAGTCGGCAGGTCTAGTGCGCCCACTGGTAAATAAAATGTACAGCGAAGGTAATCTGGCCGCCGAAGAAGGCAGGCCCGTCGCCTGGGCGATGGTCAACTGGTGGGAAGGAGACATTATCATGCGCGCTATGGGCGTGACGCCTGTCTACCCGGAAAATTACGGGACGGTCTGCGCTTCGGACGGTATTGTGCAAAAATACATGGGGGTGAGTGCTGCCGAAGGCTTCCCCACACATTTATGCGGGTATGCGCAAAATGCCTTGGGCTATACGACGGAAATGAAAAAGGAAGGTCAAGTGCCGCCGGATGCTCCGATGGGCGGGATGGCGAAGCCTACTTTCATGCTCTGTTCGGAAGGAATGTGTGATGCCCGGTATAAATGGTTTCAATCCCTGCGGCAGTATTGGGATGTACCGATCTGGACGCTTTCTTTTCCCCATCCGGATTTTTACGATTTACAGGACGAGAGCATCCATCAAATTAATATCGATTATATGGCCGCGGAGATCGAGGGGTTTATCGCCTTTTTGGAAGGCCTTTTAAAGAAAAAGATCGATTATGACAAGCTCGAAGAAATGCTTGCCAACCAGGAAAAGGTATTCCAGGTCTGGTGGGAAATCAACGATTTGCGCAGAGCCATACCATGCCCAGTACACGGACGTGATTTCTGGACGATGATGGTGCCGTGCCTCTATCAGGCATATGATCCGCAAACCCTGGCTGTTTACCAGGCCGTCTATAAAGAAGTTAAAGAGCGGGTGGACAATGGTGTGGGAGCGCTGAGCGAAGAAAGGTACCGTCTTCTTTTTGCCGAAATTCCCCCCTGGGCCAGCCTCGGTTTCTTCGATAAACTGGCCGAACGCGGCTGGAACTTCGTTGCCGAAAGTATGGGCTATCATCCACCACCGCCCATGGAACTGCCGGGCAACGGCGACATCAAACAGCGTATTGCCCGCTGGACATACTGGTTCTACATAAGTCATGTTTACCGGGCCAGCAAAAAAGGATACTATATTGCTGGAGCAGCTCAGCCTTATTATAATTGGGCTATTGAATACAAAGCTGACGGCATGCTGATTCATCCGGTTGTGACCTGCCGGACGGCAACCTTTTGGCTTACCCACACCATCAACGTCTTGAAAGAAAAATTGGAGATACCTGGACTAAGTATTCAGGGTGACATTGTTGATATCACCCTTTTTGACGCCGCTTCCGCTTTGAACCAGGCGCCGGCGTTTGAGGAAGCAATGGATCATTTTCGCCAGGTGAGAAAAACAAAAGGACTGGACTGGTAGTATCAATAAATAGGGAAAGGGAGTTTAATGATGACACAAGGAAAATTGCAGGGTCTGACCAAGGCCGTCGATGTTTATAAAAATCGTTATAAGAGGCTCCGGGAGCTAAGAGCCGAAGGAAAGAAGATTATGGGATATGTCTGTGCATACCCCCCCCTGGAAATAGTGACAGCTCTGGGCTATATACCTTTCCGCATCCTGGGGACGATGGATGAACCCATAACAAAAGCAGATACGCAGGTGCCCGCCATTATCTGCCCCATGTTAAGATCTATGCTTGATCTGGGCATTAATGGCAAGATTGATTTCCTGGATGGTTTTATCGGTGCCCACACCTGCGATTGTACACAGAAGTTCTCGCATCTTTATCAGTATAATATGCAGCTTCCGTTTTACCGTTTTCTGGACGTGCCGCATGTTGTCCACAAGCCATCTCTGGACTTCATGAAAGAGGGCATCAGAATTCTGCAGCAATCACTGGAGAAGCACACCGGCCAAAAGCTTGCACCGGAACGCCTGCAGGAAGAAATTAAAAAGCACAATGAACAGCGTGCTCTTGTCCGGCAGTTGTATGGCCTGCGCAAGCAGGATCCCCCGCTTTTATCCGGCGTGGAAACTTTGCAGATTGTTCTTTCCCTGCTTTGCCTGCCCATTGAAGAGGGGAGCACCATGCTCAGAGAAATTATTGCCGAAGTTAAGAGCCGCCCGCAAAAAATTCAGAAAAAACATGCCCGGCTTTTGCTTTGGGGAACACCCCTCACCGAAACAAGCATTGTTGAGATGATCGAAAGCGCCGATGCGAATGTAGTCATGGATGATATCTGCACCGGAACGCGGCATTTCGGGCTGGACGTCGAGTTGACTGCTGATCCGCTCGACGGGCTGGCCAAACGCTACCTCGATGACCTCAAATGCCCCCGAACATACCGCGAGGCGACGGATTCTTTTGCAGCGGATCAGGAGGCGCGCTTCGGATATATCGCGAAATACGTCCGGGACTGGAAGGTGAACGGCATAATCCTGGAGTCGATGAAATACTGCGATACCCACGGCTATGAAGTGCCGGCGATCAAAGCGTATTTTGACCGCCTCGGCATCCCGTCGCTTTATCTGGAGCATGAATATACCATGGTTGCTTTGGCGCCGCTCAAAACAAGAGTCGAGGCTTTTGTGGAAATGATCTCCTGAGAAAAAAGCGCTAATAACAAAAACAAAGTTGAGAGTTCTATGAATTTTGCCGGCATCGACATCGGTTCGACGATGACCAAGATCGTCATTATCAATGAAAGTGGAATAGTAAGCCAGGTCATTGGGCCGACGGGGGCGGAGCACCGCCGCCTGGCCAACAAGGTAATGGAACAGGCGCTTACTCAAGGCGGCATTACTTTTGACGATCTTACCTATGTCGTGGCGACGGGCTATGGAAGGATTAACGTGCCTTTTGCGGATAAGCAGATAACGGAAATTACCTGTCATGCCAAAGGCGTCGCCAGCATCTTTCCTACCGCGAAGACAGTTATTGATATTGGAGGGCAGGATGCCAAAGGCATCAAAATCGTCGGCGGAAAGGTTGTCAATTTCGTGATGAATGACAAATGCGCAGCCGGAACGGGCAGGTTTCTGGAAGTGATTTCTGATGCCCTTGGCCTTGGTCTGCAGGAAATTGGTCCTCTTGCCTTACAGTCAAAAACTAAAATTCGGATCAGCAGCACTTGTACGATCTTTGCTGAGCAGGAAGTCCTCTCGAAACTCGCCGACGGTGCTCCGATTGAGGATATTCTGGCCGGACTTCATGAAGCTATCGCCGGCCGCGTTTTTCGCATGGCGGAAAAGATGAAAATCGAGCGGGATGTCGTGATGACCGGCGGAGTGGCCAAGAATGTAGGGATGGTGCAGGCAATGGAAAATCATTTGGGCTATCCGGTGCTTGTTGCCGAAGAGCCGCTGCTGACGGGAGCGATCGGAGCGGCAATTTTGGGACGGGAGTTTGTCGAAAAGGCTCTTCAGAGGGGTGAGGAGATTCAAAAAGGCGCACGCCTCCTGGAGGCCGCCAGTTTTTTTAAGTAGTGGAAGGAGTCTGAATGGCTTGCTATGCCGGCATCGATATCGGATCAGCGAACACAAAAGTTGTTCTTTTTCGGGAGGGGATGCCTCCTTATTTTCATTTGATCATTTCCGGCTATAATTATCGACTCAGCGCTCAGAAGGCGCTCACAGAAGCTTTAGCGGGGTCAGGTGTAGCCAGGGGAGATGTGCGGGCTATTATGGCCACCGGTTTTGGTTCGCAGAGCGCAGATTTTGCCTTTGATCAACTAAGTGATATTTCCTGTTCTGCACGCGGTGTCCATTTTTTCTTTCCTGATGTACGAACGGTTATCGATATCGGCGGCCAGGCCAGCCGCGTCATTCAACTTAGCGAGGAGGGAAAATCCATCAATTTTGCCGTCAGCGAACGCTGCGCTTCCGGGAGCGGCCGTTTCCTGCAGGTCATCGCCCGGGTTATCGGAGTGGACATCAAAGAAGTAGGGCCGTTGTCTCTGAAATCAAATAACCCTGTTACTTATACGACAGGATGCGCCGTTTTTGGCGAGTCGGAGGCTATCTCCCGCGTCGCCGAAGGTACACCCAAGGAAGACATCTTGGCTGGTGTGCAAAATGCTATTGCAGCCAGGATCGCCAGCCTCGTGGACCGCGTCGGCCTGCAAAATGATTGCGCCATGGTTGGCGGAGGCGCTCTTGATATAGGTCTCGTCAAGCGCACCTCGGAACGCCTTGGTGTTAAGATTTTTGTCCCCGAAGCGCCGCAAATGATGGCTGCTCTTGGGGCAGCGCTTTCTGCGCGCGAACTTACATCTTGATATTACCGTAAATTCTGCTGACTTGATAAACGCTGCCCTTTTTGATAGGTGAAACAACTATCGACAAGCAGCTGCCTATCTTCAATAAAGCCCTCGCTATTATTTCTTTATTGACTTGTCCGGGAAATTCATTTACCAAAACAAATACGTGGATGTTTATGTACAAATTTGTGCCTGAAGCTACCAGTATAAAAAGCAGAATGAACTATTTCCATTCCGGCAATGATTTTTATAAAATCGGCAGACTGCTTTTAAAAATGAATATTTGACGGAGGTTGACTATTAAAATGATTGAAGAAATTGTTCCTGATTTATACCGTACCGAAATTCCTTTGCCCCGCAGTCCTTTGAAGTGGCTGAATTCCTATATTGTTAGGGGAGACGGCCGTTTTTTAATTATTGATACCGGCTTTAACCGCGAAGAGTGTCTCAGTGCCATGAATACAAGCCTGCAAAAATTGAAGGTCGACCTGAACAAGACAGATATTTTCGTTACCCATTTGCATGTTGATCATATGGGGCTAGCAGGAACTCTCGCTCAGGACAAATCAAAAATCTATTTCAATAAACAAGAAGCAATTCAGGTACAAAACAAGCAGGTAAGCGATAATTACTATTGGCAGAAAATTGTTGACGTTTATGTGGAGAATGGTTTTGCGGCTGAAGGTGCAAAAAAAGCGATGGAAAGTCATCCCGCACATAAATTCGGTTTAAAAAGAGAGATTGATTTTACATTAGTTAAGGAAGGGGATGTAATTGATATTGGAGATTTTCATTTCCAGTGTGTGGCTACGCCCGGACATTCTCCGGGGCATATGTGTCTTTATGAGGCAAACAAGAAGATTCTGGTTGCCGGTGACCACATTCTTTTTGACATTACGCCCAATATAGCCTACTGGCTGGAAATGGAGGACACACTGGGAGAATATCTGGCCAGTCTGGAAAAAGTTAAAAAATTGGATGTGGATTTGGTGCTGACTGGGCACCGCCGTCTGGTGCATGACCTGCATGGCAGAATCAGGGAGCTCCAGGAACATCATCGTGCACGGCTGAACGAAGTGCTGGTCGCCCTGGGCGATGGCGAGAAGGATATCCTCCAAATCGCTCCCCATATTTCCTGGGATATCACCGCCAAAAACTGGGAAGAATTTCCGCCACCGCAGAAATGGTTTGCCTTTGGGGAGACAATGGCGCATGTCAAATACCTGGAAGCCAGGGGCAAGGTGGATTGCCGGCGCCGCAACGGCATCATAAAATATGCGTTGGCGTGAACAGACGAAAATTGACTATATCACTTTTCTTCATAAAATTTTTCAATAAATGTGGAGGAAATTATGAAACGTGTTTTTCTGTTGGTGTGTTTTTTGCTGTGCGCCCAAATAGGCTGGGCTGCTGAAACACTGAAGATCGGTTTGATTGCTCCGCTTACCGGCGAGTATGCCAGCATAGGAGGAGAGACCAAGCAAACTCTCGAATTGTTGGCAGAGGAGATCAACAAAAAGGGGGGCGTGCTCGGGCGAAAAGTTGAACTCCTGTATGAAGACGACGGCGGGACATTGCCTGCTGTGAATGCAGCAGGAAAAAATCTTGTGCAACAGGGCGTCGTTGCTGTAATCGGTTCTTATGCTTCCGATATGACAGAAGCATTGCAGGGTATCTTAAACGAGGCAACGGTAATTCAGATTTCTTACGGATCTACAGCCGTCCATTTAACAGAAAAGGGTCTTAAATATTTTTTCCGGACCTGTCCGCGGGATGATGAGCAGGCCCGGGCTGCAAAAAAAGTCATGCAAAAAATGAAAATAAAGAAAGCCGCCTTAATTCATGACGGCAGCCTTTACGGCAAGGGACTGGCAGAATCTATTGCGCAGCAGTTAAAGGGTACAGATGTGGATATTGTTTTTTATGAAGCTTTAGTGCCCGGTCAGGACGATTATTTACCACTGCTGGAAAAGGTCAAAGAAGAAGCGCCGGAAATGGTCTTCTTTGCCGGTTATTATCTGGAAGCGGCAAAAATTTTGCTGGCCCGGCAGCAAATGAAGTGGAAAGTTATCATGATGGGTGGCGATGCCGTCAATAATGCAGATCTGGTCAGCAGAGCGGGGAAAAAAGCGGCGGAGGGCTTTTACTTTCTGAGCCCCCCCGGTCCTGATGATATTGACCTGGCCGGAACCAAAAAATTTCTGGAACGGTATAAGAAAGAATATGGTTACAAAATGACAACAATCGAAGCGCTGCTGGCGGCTGATGCTTTCACCGCGCTTCTCCAAAGCATCAGCAGGGTTAAGACCACTGATCCCGATCGGGTTTCCCGTCATTTACGGCGCAGTTATATCAATAAAAAGGGATTAACCGGCGCCATCGGTTTTGATTATAAGGGAGACTTGGCCACTGATCTTCATGCAATTTACCGCGTGGATGCCGAAGGCCGGTTTGTCTTGCAACGACTGCTGCAATATGGAAATATCATTAAATAAAAATTGCAGCGGGCAGATGCAGGAATAAAAAATTTATGTATGCAGCTCCAACAGATGCCGCTACTGTAATGCTTTTAAGGCATCAGCAAAAAAAAGATATCGAGGTCCTCATGGTTCTGAGGCATAGAAAAAGCCGGTTTGTTCCCGGTTATTATGTATACCCCGGCGGGATTCTCGATGTGGAAGACTTCCACACCATCATCGATGACTATATTGAAGGCATTGATCGGGAACAGGCTGCAGACATTATGCACGATATGTCGCAGCCGGAAAAAGCGATCGGAGCATGGGTGGCAGGGATCCGCGAAACATTTGAAGAAGTGGGGATTCTGCTGGCCCAGCACCGGGACGGTTCACCCTTGATCATCCGGTCTGCTGAGGAACGAAGTCGTTTTTTTGATTACCGTTTGGCGCTCAACAGGGGAGAGATCAAATTCCATCAGCTGCTTGCCCGGGAGAATCTGATCCTGTCTCTCCAAAGTCTTTATTACTTTTCCCACTGGATAACCCCCGAATCGCTGCCTCTGCGCTATGATGTCCGCTTTTTTGTTGCTGAAATACCGCGGGGGCAATCTGTCGTGCATGACGGCATAGAACTGACGGGACACCGTTGGCTCAAACCTGTTCAGGCTCTGGCCGATTATGAGGAGGGAAAGATGGGTATGGTTTTACCGCAACTCATGACCCTTCGGGATGTATCCCGTTTCCGAACCATTGACGAGGTTATCGCCGCCGCCCGGCAACGTAAAATCACCGCTACACTGACGAAAATCGTGCGGATGGACGGCAACGATGTAGAAGTTATGCCTGATGGGACATTATTCGGAGCACGTCTGCCGGTATATTCCTGGCCGCAAAAGCAATGACGAACAGCTTAACTGTCCAATTAAGCGGCAGCATAAAGCTCACCTATTGTTTAGATTGGCGGGTTGTCTTCTTCGTCAGCTTGATGTGAGATTGTTTGACGAAAATTTGCAGGTTAAAATATTTTACAATGGCGGGCTGAAATTTATTAAAAAATTCAGTTCCACGGGTTGGTTCAGAGGAAGGGAGTTCTAAAGTTAATGTAAAAATATTGCGTTCATGTCCCGCGTAATTTCCCAGCGAGCCGGGGAAATAACCGTATTTTTTCAAAGGATGTTCGGTTTCTCTGCTCACTTCTTCCAGCCACCGTTCAAAGGAATCCAGATCTGATGACGGTCCGTCAAAATCATAAAATCCTAAGGGTGAATGTATGCTCAGTATTTTCTGGGGTTTGAATCTGCTGATCAGCGCCATCTGGAACAAAGTCTCCTGTTCGGAGCCTGGTTTTTCCCCGGGATAGTAACGCTTATTGTTACGACCTTTATGCTTCCATTTCCGCAAGGCGAAGGATTGCCAGTCGCGTGTGGGAAAGTTTCTGTTCAAATCAATGCCGTTGGCATTTACACGAGTGGGAGGACTGGAAAAAAAACCATCGGGATTGATTAAGGGAGCGATAACGATACACTTATCACTGAAAAGCCGGGGATTATTTTTAATGTAGCTGGCAAATTTCAGCAGGACATAAATAGTGGGCAGTTCGTCGGCATGAACGCCGCCCAGAAATAAAATACAATTACCTTTATTGCCCCCAAAACGGGCGAATATAAGCGGACGATTTTGATTGGTGACTCTGTGATATTCCCAGGTGATTTCTTTGATCTTCAGATCTTTCCAACCGTAATGTTTACAGCGCCGGTCAAGGCTGTCCAGAAAACCATGTAACTCCTTGGACGAAGGAACAAAAGCAGCAGCTTGGCCGCTTAAAACAAAAAAAAAGAGGAGGAACAGCAAAAATATTTTTCCGCGAATTGTATTCTTAGTCATAATAAGTTTTCTAAACATGGTTGCGTTGTTAAAGCAAGGGCAATTATTTTGCAAGATTTTATCAACAATAACCTTAGGAGTCATGTATCACTGTAAGTGTTTTCTAGAAAAATATCACTCATAATGCAAAGCATCAATCGGATTCAAACGGGATGCTTTATAGGCTGGATAAAATCCAAAGAAAATGCCGACAAGGCCGGAAAATCCAAAAGCCAGCACGATAGAAAGAGCAGAAACTATTGTCGTCCAGCCGGCAAATACAGATAAAACCGAAGAGCCGGTGATGCCTAAAGCGATTCCGAGAATGCCGCCAATGAGGGAGAGAGTAAGCGCTTCAATGATAAATTGAATGCGGATATCCCAGGTTTTTGCTCCGATCGCCATGCGGATGCCGATTTCCCGTGTTCTTTCCGTAACAGAAACAAGCATAATATTCATGATGCCAATGCCGCCGATCAACAACGAGATCGAGGCGATGGCCCCCAGTAGAATCGTCATAATATTAGCCGCTTGCTCTGCCACCTGCATCATTTGTGTAAGGTTTCTGACGGTGAAATCATCTTCTTTATTTAAACCG
>Ga0068714_10004587_pt1 | contig 15330 bp, 15 predicted proteins | sample MTBNYHSulfiMetaG_FD_62988 | JGI IMG/M metagenome (GOLD analysis project Ga0068714, IMG submission 62988) | Enrichment culture microbial communities from rom New York Harbor, USA that are MTBE-degrading - MTBE-NYH (New York Harbor Sulfidogenic)... | ecosystem: Environmental > Aquatic > Marine >...
GGGTCTTCCTGGCCAACCGCTACGACGGCCAGATGATCACCCCGGAGGACATCCGGGGGATCCTGCGGCTGATCCAGGGGAGGGGTGTGTAGGGATGGCCGTGAGGGACTACCTGCGCACGCGCTTCATGCCCCACCTGTGGTGCCCGGGGTGCGGTCACGGCATCGTCCTGGGCAGCCTGCTCCGGGCCGTCGAGGCTCTGGGGCTCTCGAAGAGCCAGATCGTGATGGTCTCCGGGATCGGCTGCTCCTCCCGCATCACCGGGTACGTGGACTTCCACACCCTGCACACCCTCCACGGCCGGGCCCTCGCCTTTGCCACCGGGGTCAAGCTGGCCCGGCCGGAGCTGACCACGATCGTGCCCATGGGCGACGGGGACGCCCTGGCCATCGGGGGCAACCACTTCATCCACGCCGCCCGGAGGAACATCGACATCACCGCCATCGTCATGAACAACGAGACCTACGGCATGACCGGCGGGCAGTTCTCACCCCTGTCCGGGTGCGGGGTCTCGGCCGCCACGGCTCCCTACGGGAACATCGACCGCCCCTTCGACACGGTGGAGCTGGCCCGCAGCGCCGGGGCCACCTACGTGGCCCGCACCACAACCTGGCACGCCCGGCAGATGACCCGGTTCTTCCAGGAGGCGATCCGCCACAAGGGCTTCGCCGTGGTGGAGGTCATGAGCCAGTGCCCGACCTACTTCGGGCGAGCCAACCGGATGGGCGACGCCGTGGAGATGCTGAAGTACCTGAAGGAGCACGCCCTTCCCCTCGGGCGCAAGGAGCCCGGACCCGGGGAGTTCGAGATCGGGGTGTTCGTCCGGGAGGAGCGGCCGGAGTACTGCGCCGAGTACCGGCGCCTGGAGGAAAGGGCCCGTGCGCAGGGAGGCCCGGCGGAGGGCTCATGAGCGACGAGGATCGCTACCGCATCGTGTTTTCCGGCGCAGGCGGGCAGGGGATCATCACCGCCTCGATCCTCCTGGCCGAGGCCGCGGTATTCCACGAGGGCTGGAACGCCGTCCAGACCCAGAGCTACGGCCCGGAGGCCCGGGGCGGCGTGACCCGGGCGGACGTGATCCTCTCCCCCGGGGAGATCAACTACCCCAAGGTCATCCAGCCGAACATCCTGGTGTGCCTGAGCCAGGAGGCCTACAGCAGGTACTCGTCGATCGTCCGTCCCGGCGGGCTCCTGCTCACCGACGGCCACCACGTCCGCCAGCGGGCCAACATGGACGCCCGGCAGCTGGAGCTGCCTCTGTACGAGACGGTCCGCGAGGCCCTCGGAACGAGCCAGCCGCTGAACCTCTGCATGCTCGGGGCCATGGTGGCGGTGACCCGGGTCGTTCGGATGCAGTCCCTGCAGGCGGCCACCGCCCGCCGCTTCGCCGGGGAGGCGGGGAGCCGGAACCTCCGGGCCCTGGAGCTCGGGGCCGAGCTGGCCGAGCGGCTGGCCGCGGGGTACCGCTGGGGGTAGGACCGGGCTCAGTTCCCGCCGCCGAGCCGGCCGAGGGCCTCGTACATGGCGACGATGTTCTCCACCGGCGTGTCAGCCTGGATGTTGTTGCACGGCGCCACGATGTAGCCGCCCCGGTCGCCCAGGGTGTCGGCCAGGGCGGCCACGTGAGCGGCCACCTCCTCCCGGGTTCCGCGGGGAAGCACGCCCTGGGTGTCGACGGCACCGTGGAACACGATGCGCGCGCCGAACTCGCTCTTGAGCCGTTCAGGCTCCATGCCGGCCGCGGTAGTCTGCACGGGATCGAGTATGTCCACCCCGAGCTCGACAAGATGGGGGATCAGCTCGACGATGGAGCCGCAGGAGTGGACCATGACCCTGAGGCCGTAGGCGTGCGCCAGGTCCACGATCTTGCGGTACTCTTCCTTGTAGAACTCTGCCCACATGGATTCCCCGACGAGCAGCCCGTTCTGCGTCCCGAAATCGTTGCCGAAGAAGAACACGTCGATCTTGCCTTTGAGAGCCGAAAACAGCCGCTCGTTGAGCTCGAGGTAGAAGTCCGTGAGGCAGCGGATGATCGTCTTGATCAGCTCGGGCTTCAGCGCCATGTTCATCAGGAAGCGCTCGAAGCCGTGGAGGCGGTAGGCGTTGCCGAAGATGGCCGTCCAGAAGCCGCTCACGACCACCCGGTGCCGGTTGGCCTCGCACTCGCCTTCCAGGGCGGACACGTCGAACCACTCGGGCTTGGGCCAGCGGTGCGCGAGCACCTCTCTGGGTGACTCCGCGGCCTCCAGCGCCCCGCCGATCGCCTCGTCGGCCCCGAACTTCCACTCGCGTTGGTCGCGGAGGTAGCGGATCCCGAAAGGACAGGTCCGCTCGCGATCGCTGGAAGGCAACGGAGGGCCCCGGTAGATGCTGCGAGAGCTCTCGTTCTGGCTGATGTCTCGCACGGACAGGTAGTACAGATCCGCGCCCAGGGCGTCGAGCAGCTCGGACTCGCTCGTGACGTCGAGATGCCGGCGCAGCCGCTCGTCGACGACCCGGCCGGCCAGGTAGTCCACCGGCGGGCGGTCGGGGGGGGTGTGGCGGCAGGCGGCTTCGAAGCGCTGTCGTGCATCCATTGCGGCAATCGGGAATCCAGGTTGACATCTATGGTATACCATGTATAATAAAAATATCAAGTACGGCGTTTTCGCTGTGCACCCAGCCAGAGCACCATAAGGTCCTTATGGTGAGAAAAGAAGAGATGGAGGTGAGTATGAAGAAAGGATTTCTCGTGCTTCTGATCGTGCTGACCGTGGGCGCCGGCGCCTTCGCGTCAGGGTCTCAGGAAGCAGCGGCTCCCGCGGCAGCGCCCGGGGTGGAGCGTGCCAAGACCCCGATCGAGATCTACAATCCGGGCTTCAGCTTCCCGAGCGAGAAGATCGAGCTGTCCTACTGGCACTGTCTCGGCTCCCGTCCCGGCTTCCACGAGCTGGCTCAGAAGTTTGCCGCGGAATACAGCCAGCTGCATCCCAACGTGAGCATCTCCGTGCGGGACATACCCAACGCCCAGCAGCGCGCCATCTGGAGCGCCGCCTTCGAGTCCAAGACGGCCCCGGACGTCGCCTGGATCGAAGCCCAGGTCGGCCTGATGGCCAAGGGGCTGAGGGTAGCCCCGCCCTGGGCGGTCAAGATGATGGAGGAGGCCTTCACTCCCTACGCCCTGACCCTGAGCAAGGTCGGCGGGCAGTATTTCGGCTGGAGCGGCGCCGAGGTCGACGCCGGACAGATGCTGTACTACCGCAAGGACATGTTCCGGGAAAACGGCCTGGATCCTGAGGATCCCCCGATCCACCTGCCCGAATGGCTGGAGGCGGCGAAGAAGTGCACCAAGTACGACTCGAGCGGCCGCATGACCGTGGCGGGCGTCTCGGTTCGCTACGCCGGCGGACACCAGGGCATCGGCGACAAGTTCAGCAAGTACGGGGCGGCGTTCGTGGATACCCGCAAGCGCTTCTACTACAACGAAGACTACAGCGACGTGATCTTCGACGATCCGGGCTGGATCGAGGCGGCGCAGTTCTTCCACGACCTGGTGTTCAAGCACGAAGTCACCAACACGACCCTCCCGATCCCGATAACGGCCGTAGCGCAGGGCCTGGCGGCCATGACCAACCGGGAGACCTTCTATGCCGGCTGGCTCAAGGAGAACGCTCCCGACGTGGAGTACGGGATCGGCCCGCTTCCCAGCGGCAAGGCCCCGCTGGGCAGATACATGACCGGAGCCATGCCGTGGCTGGCCCTGCAGAGCGTCACGGTGGACTCCAAGAATCCCGAGGTGGCCTGGGACTTCAACATGTTCTTCTTGACCCCGAACCGCGAGCTGGCCATGGTCAAGAACAACGGCGGCATGAGCCGCCTGAAGGTGCACCAGGAGGACCCCTTCTTCAAGAGCCTTCCGTACTATGACGTGTACGTGACCATGACCGAAGACCGGCCGATCGTCCGGAACGTGTATCTCGATCCCAAGACCCTCCAGGCCGAGCTGGAGGCCAAGCTCGGTGAGGCCGCGCTGACCCTGCTCACCGATTCCAGGGCGGATGCGGCCAGGCTGATGAAGGACCTGGCCGCCTACGGACGGCAGCGGCTGAAGGAGATCCAGTAGTCGCAGGCCGAAACCAAATCGCAGGGGTGAGACCTCGGTCTCACCCCTGGCGCGTTGCCGCTCGAGGGGCACCGCCGGCGCTGAAAAAGGCGGGCGCGCCTTCGCGGCTGCCAGGCTGAATTGGGGCGCCGTCTCGACATTTCGCCAAACGGAGGGCTGAGCATGACGGTCCGCCGCCCGAACAGGCTGCTGCATGACCTGTCTCACCCGATCCTGCGGTGGGGCTACATCTTCGTCATACCGGGCCTGGTGTCCTACGGCCTTTTCACCCTGTTCCCGGTGATCCGCGGCTTCGTGCAGTCTCTCTACATGATCCGGGGAGCCAACAACCCCTGGGTGTTCAAGGGCTTCGGGAACTACCTGGAGATCTTCGCCGACCCGATCTTCTGGAATTCCTTCTCCACGACCTTCTTCTATGTGCTCATGACCGTCCCGGCGGGGACCTTCATCTCCCTGCTCCTGGCGGTGGTTCTGAACTCGATCGGACGATTCCGGGGGTTCTTCCGCTCGCTGTTCTTCATCCCCAGCGTGGCGGGAGTGGTGGCCATGGGCATCGTCTTCACCTGGATGTACGAACCCTACAGCGGCGTGATCAATCTGATCTTCTCATACCTGGGCCTGCCTCCACTGAATTGGCTGCGGGACATCAACCTGGCGCTTCCGAGCATCGCCGCCATGACGATCTGGCGGACCATGGGCTACAACGTCGTGATCTTCCTGGCCGGGCTCCTGGCGATCCCTCCCGACTACTATGAGGCGGCGGACATCGACGGAGCGGGAGGAGCCCGCAAGCTCTTCCGCATCACCATCCCGCTGGTCGCACCGTCGATGTGGTTCGTGATCATCAACAACACCATCCGGGACCTGCAGGTGTTCAGCGAGGTGTTCGTGACCACGGGCGGCGGGCCGGGCCACGCCACCACCACGGTGGGCTTCCGGGTCTACCAGTACGCCTTCCTGTACCTGAGCTTCGGCAAGGCCAGCGCCAACGCCCTGATCCTTCTCCTGATCATCCTGATCGTCACGGTGCTTCAGCTGCGCTTCTTCGAGGAGCGCACACGCGTGAGCTTCTAGGAAGGGAGGGCAGAACCGTGAACTACCGAACCCGCCGGCGTGTTTCCCGCCTCGCGATCTACTTCCTGCTCCTCCTGGTGGCTGCGGTGATCCTCCTGCCGTTCTTCTGGATGGTGTCCACGGCCTTCAAGCCTTCCCCCGAGATCCTCCGCCGCCCCCCGGGCTTCCTGCCCGAGGAGCCGACCCTGACCCACTTCCGGAACGTGTTCAAACGCATTCCGTATTTCCGGAACCTCTACAACAGCCTGTTGATAAGCTCGGTGACCACCGTGATCACGATTTTCACCTCCACGATGGTCGGCTACGCGCTGGCCAAGTTCCGCTGCGTCGGTCTCAACGTGATCTTCATCCTGATTCTCACCGGGCTGATGATCCCGCCCTTCACGATCGCCATTCCCCTGTACATCGTGGCGGCCCAAATCGGCGGGGTCAACACCCTGTGGGCCGTGATCGTACCGTTCGCGGTCAGCAATTTCGGGATCTTCCTGATGCGCCAGTACTGCCTGGGCGTGCCGGACGACCTGATCGCCGCGGCGCGCATCGACGGAGCGGGGGAGTTTTCGATCCTGATGCGCATCGTGTTCCCCGTGGTGGCCACGGGGTGCGCGGCCCTGGGGATACTGAAGTTCCTGATGACCTGGAACGACTTCTTCTGGCCCTTGATCATGCTGACCGACGACAAGAACAAGACCCTCCAGGTGGTGATCGCGACCATGATCGACTTCGAGTACTACGTGGACTTTGGCCTGGTCATGGCCGCAACCACCCTGGTGGTGCTCCCCGTGATCGTCCTGTTTCTGTTCTTCCAGAAGCGAATCATCGAAGGCGTTGCCATCTCCGGTATGAAAGGATAGGCACGACAGTGACGAACCAGAGCAACGTCAAAGCCATGTTGAGGGCGGGCGAGCCGGCCTTCGGCTCCTGGGTCATGATCGGGAATCTCGCGGTCGCGGAGATCCTGGCGGGAGTGGGCTTCGACTGGGTCGCGGTCGACATGGAGCACACGGCCATCGACTACCGGACTCTCCAGGAGCTGCTCTGCGGCATCGCGCGCTGCGGAGCCGAAGGGCTCGTCCGCATCGAGGACAACAACCCGGTGGTGATCAAGCGGGTGCTGGACTGCGGGGCCCGGGGGATCATCGTGCCCCAGGTCAAGACCCGCGAGGAAGCCGTCCGGGCGGTGGCCGCGGCGCTGTACCCTCCCCGGGGGATCCGGGGCGTGGCCTTGGGCCGTGCCAGCGAGTACGGCGCCTCGTTCGGTGAGTACTTCGACAGCTTCAACGACCGGGTCCTGATCATGGCTCAGATCGAGCATTTCGAGGCGGTCGACAACATCGAGGGCATCGTCTCCGTCGAGGGCCTGGACGGCGTCTTCCTCGGGCCCTACGACCTGTCCTGCTCCATGGGCATCCCCGCGCAGTTCGACCACCCACGCATGGGGCAGGCGCGGGAAACGGTCAAGAAGGCCGTGGAAGAGGCGGGCAAGGTCCTGGGGATCCACGAGACCCGTCCCGAAGCCGAGGCCATCGAGAGCCTGCTCGATGAAGGCTTCCTCTTCATCGGCTGCAGCATCGACACGGTATTCCTGCGCACCGGCGCCGGCAAGCTTCTCGAAGGAGTCAGGAAGCTCCGGGGACGCTGAGGAATGCTGCAGGATGTGCTGGCCCTGGCTGATGACGGGACCCCGGGGCGCGTCCCCGGCAGCGCAAAGCGGCCCTCGAAGGAGACCCTCAACCACCCCGGGATCATCCGGCTGGCCTCGGGGCTGGATCCCTTCGAAGAGACACCGGCGGCCTACCTGGCCGCGTACCGCAGCCTCGGCATCGATCTGGTGAACCGGGTTCCGGAAGCCAACGCCCCGCCGCCCCTGGAGCCGGGACAGGTCCGTGAGCACGCCGCGGATCGCCCGCAGCAGGGAGCCCGCGGGGGGGAACCCGCCGGCGGGGACTACCGAGAGGCCTACCTGGGGGTGTACAACACCTGCTTCCGCCAGCGGTTCCCCTTCCAGACGGTCGAAGAGTTCTGGGCCGCTCCACCGCTGGATCCGGAGTACCCTGAGCTCATCACCCCGGTGCCCCACCGCCTCGAGGCGGAGCTGATTCACAGGAAGATGCGGCTTCTCGGGCAGACCGGCCTGTACTACTACATGCTCTACACGACCCTGTTCATGTGGGCCGTGGAAGTCTTGGGTTGGGAGGTTTTCCTCCTGGCCGCCGCAATGGATCCCGAAGGCTTCGACGAGAAGTTCTTCCAGGTGGTCCTGCCCAAGTCCAGGCGCCTCCTCGAGGAGCTGGCGCGGGTCGACTCGCCGTTCGTGTTCTGCCACGACGACCTGGCCGATGCCCGCGGTCCGGTCTTCCCGCCGCGCTGGTACGAGCGGTACATCTTTCCCCGCTACGTCGAGCTGTGGCGTCCCCTCCGTGAGCGGGGCAAGAAGGTGATCTTCGTGGCCGACGGCAACATGGAGCCTCTGCTGGATGATCTCAAGGCCGCCGGTGCCGACGGGGTGATGCTGGAGAACCCCGCCACATCTTTCGAGGGGATTCTCGAGCGCTTTCACGATCGCATTGTGATCGGCGGTACGGAGACGGGCATCCTGGCCCGCGGCGCGCCGGAGGAGATCCGCCGGCACGTCCTCGAGCTCCACGAGCGCACGAAGGGGCTTGCAGGATTCGTGCTGTCTGCACCCGGGGGTCTGCACGGGGAGATCCCTCTGGCCAACCTCGAGGCCTACTTCGACGCCAGGGTGATCACGGGGTACACGCCGGAAGGATGGAGAAAGGCGACGCTTCGACAATCCGCAGGGGGGGATCGATGACCGGGATTCCCGCCCGGGAGCGCATCGAGCGCACGAAGGCGTTCTACGCCATGAGCAACCCCGAGGGCCCGCTGCTGGGCTTCTTCACCGACACCTACTATCCTCTGAAGCGCTACCGGACCGAATCCCACCTTCCCAGCGGTCCGTATGGGGCCGGCGATCTCAAGGTCGCGAGCTTCCTCGATCAGTACGAGCGGCTGTACCGCGAGCACGAGGCCCTGGGAGGGGAGCTGTTCTGGAGCGCAGCGGCGTTCTGGGGAGTGCCCTGGCTCGAGGCGATGGCCGGGTGTCCGATCGTTGCGGACCAGGACACGGGCTCTTCTCGCGCCCAGCCGCGGGAGAGGCCGCCAGCGGCCGAAGAGATTCCGGAGTTCGATCCGCAGGATCCCTGGGCGGCCAAGGCGCGGGAATTCCTGGCTGCCCTTGGGCGCTTGAGCGGCGGACGCTTCCCCCTGGCCGCGACCCTCATGCGCGGGATAGCCGACCTGATGGCGGCCCTCTATGGGAGCCCGGGGTTTGTCTTCCGCCTGATGGACGCACCGGCGGAGAGCGAGCGGGTGGCCGAAAAGCTGACTCGCCTGTGGATCGGCTTCGCTGACAGCCAGCTCGAGGCGATCCCGGCGTTTCACGGCGGGGTCGGCTCGTTCTACTACAATCTCTGGATGCCCGGCCGTGGAGTCTGGCTGCAGGAAGATGCGGCTGCTCTGATTTCCCCGGAGCTGTTCGAGCGGTTCGTGCTGCCCGGGCTTTCGGCCATCGTCGAGCACTACGACTCCAGCATCATTCACCTTCACCCGAGCGGCTTCATCCCGGTGGATTCCCTGGTCGAGACGGGGCTTACCGCCATCGAGCTCCACATAGACTATGGCGGACCTCGGGCCGAGGAGCTGTACCCCTGCTACAGAAGGATTCAGAGCCGCAAGCCCCTGATCATCTGGGGGGATATGACCCGGGAGGACCTGGAGCTCATCGCCCGCCGCCTGGATCTCCAGGGGTTGGCCTTGATCCCGGTGGTACGAAGCCGGGGCGAGGCCGAGTGGATCTGGCGGCGGTTCAAGGGATGATCCAGCGCCGGAGAGGCCCAGGAGGCAGGCATGCCTGACTACCGAACGGAATACCAGAAGGTCTACGAATGGATCCGCAGCGCGATCATGGAGGGCGAATACGCCCCCGGAGAGCGTCTGCCCCAGCGCAAGCTGGCCGAGAAATTCGAAACCACCACCATCACGGTGCGGGAGGCCCTGCGTTTCCTCGAAAGCGACGGGCTGATCGTGATCGAACCCAAGTGGGGCGCCACGGTCCAGGAGATCACCCCGGAGAAGGTCCGGGGGCGCTACCTGGTCCGGGAAGCGCTCGAGGGGATGGCAGCGCGCCTGGCGGCGGCCAACATCGACGAGGGAGAGAAGAGGGAGCTCATGGCCCTGGCCGAACGCTGCGACCGGGAGCTCACGGGGCACAGTCTCAGCCGGCGGGAGAAGGCCGCCCTTCATTACTCGCTTCACGAGCGCATCGTCCAGATCACCCGCTGCGAGGAGCTGATCCGCTCGATCAATCGGAACAACCTGCACACCCTCATTCTCTCCAACGCGTACCACATCGACTGGACGAGCGACGACCCGCAGCAGCACCGGAACCTGGTGCGGGCCCTGACCTCCGGGGATCCGGACCGGGCGGAGGCTACCATGCGGGCCCACGTGCGGGACGGCTACGCCATGGAAATCAAGGCCCTGGGGGCGGCCGTGGCGGCGGGCTGAAGCGCCGCTCGTGGGATAACGCGGCCGGCCGGACCGGAGCTGGCGAGAACGCGGGGCTTCCCTGATCCCGACGATTTCAGTAGTATAAAGTCCAACGGAGCCACAGGTCTCGACGGTGAGGCTGCGGGCTCTGAAGGAAGGAGAATAGCGTGGCCGGAATTCGAACCATTCGCCATACCTGGGCCAATCGGCCCACCATGGAGGGAGCCGGCGTGCGCCTGCGCCGGGTCTTCGGCTTCGACGAGGTGCCGGTTCTCGATCCCTTCCTGCTCCTGGACGACTTCCGGGGCGACAACCCCGACGACTACCTGGCGGGCTTCCCCTGGCATCCCCATCGGGGCATTGAGACAATCACCTACATGCTCGACGGGGAGGTCGAGCACGGCGACAGCCTCGGCAACAGCGGGGTGATCCACGAGGGGGACGTGCAGTGGATGACCGCCGGCAGCGGGATCATCCACCAGGAGATGCCCAAGGGCGACCCATCCGGGCGCATGGGGGGGTTCCAGCTCTGGGCCAACCTGCCGGCTTCCCACAAGATGATGGACCCCCGCTACCGCGATGTGACCGCCGCGACCATCCCGGTCGTGGAGACCAGGGAGGGGGCCACGGTGCGGATCATCGCCGGAACGGTGGAGGGGACCTCCGGCCCGGTCGGGGACGTGGTGATCGAGCCGGAATACCTGGACGTGAGCGTCCCCGCGGGGGCAGCGTTCCGCCACCGGGTGCCGGCGGGTCACACCGTGTTCGCCTACGTGATCGAAGGCTCCGGGAGCTTCGCGCCGGAGGCCGGGGCCCGCACCCGCGCCGGCCACCTGGTGCACTACGAGGACGGCGACGAGCTGGCGGTGCAGGCGGGCGAGCTGGCGGTCCGCTTCCTGCTCGTGTCGGGCAAGCCGCTCAGGGAGCCCGTGGCCTGGTACGGGCCGATCGTCATGAACACCGAGGAGGAGCTGCAGGTGGCCTTCCGGGAGTACCGCTACGGGACCTTCATCAAGTCCAAGGGCTGAGTGAGGCCGCGGGGCCCGGCGTTCAGCTCAGCCGCGCCAGCAGCCGGTCGACCTCGGCGCAGTAGCTTTCGGTCTCCTCCCGCAGGCTCCGCAGGAAGGGAATCTCCTCCACCGTGCCCAGAACCGCGGTCATCTCCTCCTCGTTGCGGAAGGTGATCCGGCGAAATGGGTTGACGAAGTCCTTGCGCCGGGAGGCCACGGCCCGCGCCAGCAGCTCCTGGGCCGTAGCCTGGGAGTCCCTCAGGATCGTGGCCGCCAGCGCCGGGTCCAGCCGTTCGATCGTCCGACCGTACACGGAGAGAGCGCAGAACAACGCGTGGTTGCGCCGCTGGGCCGGGTAGCGCTCCCAGGCCCGGTCGTAGGCCTCGTGCAGCTCCCCCCAGGTGTCGATCTCACCGGAGCGCACACCCTCCAGAATCTGCTCGACCTCCTCGACCGGGGCAATCTGCCCGCCCAGGTTCTCCCACCTGCGGCTCGGAGTCCCGGCCCGCTTGCGCAGGCGCTCCAGCGCGTCCGCGCCGCCGCCCCTGGCGCGCCCGGCTGACCCGCCCGCCCCAGCCGCACCCGCGCCAGCCGCGCCCGCCCCGGGGAGCAGCTCCTCGAGGGCGGCCTTGAGCTCCCGGGCCCCGTAGTAGGCCAGCATGGTCCGGTACCAGCGGTAGCCCCGGAGTGGGTGCAGGATCCTCGCCGGCCCGCCGGCGCACAGGCCGTCGATGTGCACCTCCAGCCCACGCTCGAAGGCCTCGACGTCCCCTCCGGAGTCCAGGTCCCGGTCGCTCAGCTCGCGCCCCAGGGCATTGTCGATCCCGATCTTGAGAAGCTCTGCGGCCGCGAGCATCTCCTCGGCGGTGTCCGGGGCCAGGTAGTCGTACTCCACGTGCTGTTCCTTGACGTGGCGGATGTCCCGGGTCCGGTACTTCCAGGTGTTGCGGACCACCGCGAACATGTTGTGCTCGAACCAGTAGGCCGGCATGACCTCCACGGCGGCTCCGTCGCGGCTCATGGCGAGGAGGGAGAAGGGCAGGTGGATGTCCAGCTCCCAGGGGTAATCCCCCTTGACCGCCAGGGTGTACGAGGCGAAGCGGGAGCTGTGCTTGAAGCTCGTGGCCAGCCCCGGCCAGAAGCCCCGCCCTGCCAGGATCTCCCCGTCCTGGGCCCGGGAGTTGTGGTTGGAGCCGATGGTGGCCGCCGCGGCAATGTTGGCCTGCCCGAGGACGGTGCTGGCGGTCAGGAAGGAGTTGTTGTGGTGCTGCTCGTGGAAGGGGAAGATCAGGTTGTTCAGGATCTCGCAGCAAGAGAGGGTCGAGTTGGCCCCCAGGAAGGAGTTGATCAGCCGGGCGCCGTACTTGAGCTGGACATTGCGACCGGTGAGGAAGCGCACGGCCTTGACCCCGTAGAAGATGCGGTTGCCGTGGCCGATGATCCCGTTGACCAGCTCCACGCCCTCGCCGATCTGGGTCGGCTCTTCGGGGCTGGAATTGATCGTCAGGTTCTTGAGCTTGTTGGCCCCCTTGACGTAGGCGCTCGGACCGATCGCCACGTCCTTGATGATCCGGCTGTTCTTGATGACGCAGCCTTCGCCGATTACGCCGTAGTATCCCCGGCGGCTGTCGGCCACCCGATCGGTCATCTCCTTGAAGCGTTCCATGAGCAGCTGGTCGTCCCGCCGGCGGGACCACAGCCAGGCATCGGCGGGCAGCATGCCGTTGAAGGGCAGGATCCGCCGGCCGCCGTTTTCGTTGCCCACCTCCAGCCAGACCCGCACCTCCTCCGGCTCCCCGTCCTTGACGATCCCGTTGCCGAACTTGGCGTGGTTGACCGTGATGACCTCGTCCAGGTTGAACAGGATCGAGCGGCCGCCCACGATGTAGTGGGACAGGTGATGGACGTTGCGGATCACCACGTTGTCCCCTATGTCGCAGCAGATGATCGTGCTGTTGGACAGTCCCACGGGCAGGCGCAGCTCGTGGTACTCCAGGTACAGGGGCCCAAGATCGCCCAGGCGCACCAGTCCCCAGAACTCGCAGTTCCTGACAAGGGTGGGATCGAAGTTCCCGGTCACCAGGATGCGGTCCCAGTCCTCCGCGGTGTTGTTGTTCTTGACCAGGATCTCGATCTCGGTGGAGGTGAGGGGCTTGTAGTCGTCCCGGGGGTTCTGCTCGAAGCGCAGGGCATGCTCGTCCGGGGCGTCGCCGACCTGGTCATGCCGAAGGAATCCCTTGGAGAAGTCCTCGAAGCGTCCGAGCTCCACCCCCCTCATCCGGCATCCCCCGCGTACTCGTTGCCGATCTTGCGGGCCCGCCTGGGGTGGTCCAGGTCGAGTCCCAGCGCGATGCCGAGCTCGACCAGGACGGCCCAGCCCGCGGCCAGCTGCAGGTAGGCGGCGTGCTCCGAGAAGCCGTCCCCGCCGGCGCCGGGAAGCCGCAGGGTGGGAAAGGGGGTGGGGCGCGAGGCGATCGCCACCACGGGCAGGCCGAGCTCCTGCACGAAGCGCCGGTGGAAGGTGGCCTCCTCTTCTGCGAAGGGCTCGACGAGAACCAGGGCCTCCGGGGGGTCCATGATCTCTTCGATTCCGTGGAGGGCGAAGGTCCCTTCGAGGAACAGCGCCTTCTTGCGGGTGATCTCGTAGGTCTTGAGGGTGAGCTCCTCCGCGACCCCGTCGTTGCGGCCGACGAAGTAGATGGTGGGAGCAGCCAGGAGGGGCTCGACGATCTCCGGGGCTACCGGAGCGCTCAGGATGACCTGCATGGCCTGGGCCAGCTCGGTCAATCCGTCCAGCCCGCCGCCGCCCAGGACCCGGAGCAGGGCGTCGTAGACCAGGGCCTGCTCGACCACGCTCTTGGTGGCGGCGACCGCCTGTTCGGCTCCGCAGCCCAGGATCAGTCTCTCCGAGGCCAGCCCGGCCAGCGGCGAGTCCGGGAACACGGTCAGGGCGAAGCGGGCGCCGTGGCCCTGGTCCCGGAGCTTCTGGAACAGGCGCACGACCTCCCGGGTCTTCCCGGAGTTCGAGGCGGCGAACACCGCGAAGGGGGACAGGTCGTACTCCAGGGCCTGGGTGCAGGTCTCGCTGAGCACCGGGAGCCCGAGGCCCTGCCTCATGGCGGCGGCCATGGCCCGCTTGGCGGGAAACAGCCGGCTGGAGCCTTCGCCGGTCAGGAAGAGCCCGCGGCCCGCTTTCGCGGCGGCCACAAAGGGGCCGATTGCGGCCGGATCGAAGCGCCCGACTATCGCGGGGGTCTCCATCATTTCCCGTACCAGCCGGAAGCGATCGTATCGATTCTCCGTCAGATTCATAGTACGATCATGATAGCAGAGCACCGGGTGGTTGACCAGCGGCGCGGGTGAGGAGGATCCCCTGCGGTGAAGATCGTGTACAGTGACGAGCACGCCCTGCACAGCCCGGGGCTGGAGTTCGACGGGGCCGCCCAGGTCCTGGGGCCGCACCCGGAGGTGCCCGCAAGGGCGCAGATGATCCTGGCGGCCCTGAGCCGAGCCGGCTGCGGTCCCGTGGTCTCACCGCGGGCTCCGCGCCCCGAGGAGCTGGAGGCGGTGCATGCCCCGGAGCTTCTGGGTTTCCTCGAGGAGTTCTGCTCCCGGGGCAGCGGCCGGGAGGAGGTGGCGGCGGACGCCTTTGCGCTCCATGGCTGGCAGGTCACCGGGAAGCCGGGGAGCCGGCGGCGTACGCCCTGTGCCGGCCCCCGGGGCATCACGCGGGACGCTGCTTTTTCGGCGGCTACTGCTACCTGAACAACGCCGCCCTCGCGGCCCGGCGCCTGGGCTGCGGCCCGCGGGGCTGCGCCCGGGTGGCCGTCCTGGACCTGGACTTTCACCACGGCAACGGCACCCAGGAGATCTTCTACCGGGATTCCGAGGTGCTCTACGTGTCCCTGCACGCGGATCCCAACGAGGCCTACCCGTACTTCTCAGGCTATGCGGAGGAGAGGGGCGAGGGTCCGGGGGAGGGCGCCAACCTCAACCTCCCGCTGCCTCGCCGCTGCGATGAGAAGCGCTACCTGGAGACCCTTCGGGGGGCCCTGGGGGCGATCGCGTCGTTCCTCCCCGCCTATCTCGTGGTTTCTCTCGGCACCGACATCCTGAGCCAGGATCCCGTCGGGGGCATGGGGATGAGCGTCCCGGGCTTTCGGGCCCTGGGCGAGGCGGTCCGGGGGCTGGACCTGCAGACCCTGATCGTCCAGGAGGGCGGCTACGCCGTGGAGCCGATGGGGGCCTGCGTCGCGGAGTTCCTCGCCCCCTGGGGGGCTACCGCGACCAGGGCAGGCGCTCCAGGTCGAGGTTCCCGCCCGAGAGGATGACCGCGATCCGCGGGCCGGACCCTGGGCGCCGGCTCGGCAGCCCTTCCAGCCCCTCCAACCCCGGCAGTCCCTCCAGCAGCGCGGCCAGGGGCACGGCCGCCGAGGGCTCGACGATCACCTTCATGCGCTCCCAGATCAGGCGCATGGCCCTCACGATGCTCCCCTCCCCGACGGTGAGCACGGCGCTCACGCTCTGGCGGATGATCGGGAAGGTCAGGGAACCCAGGGAGGTGCGCAGCCCGTCGGCCAGGGTGCGGGG
>Ga0068714_10004589_pt1 | contig 15320 bp, 14 predicted proteins | sample MTBNYHSulfiMetaG_FD_62988 | JGI IMG/M metagenome (GOLD analysis project Ga0068714, IMG submission 62988) | Enrichment culture microbial communities from rom New York Harbor, USA that are MTBE-degrading - MTBE-NYH (New York Harbor Sulfidogenic)... | ecosystem: Environmental > Aquatic > Marine >...
TAAATAATTTTATCTCTTTTTTCCAAGTTATGTCTTGCGCATAGTAGCTGAATATTATCAGCTTTTAATGATGTCCCACCTTTGGAAAAGGGTATAATATGATCAAAATGTAAATTAACTGTACTTCCTCATATAACACATCTCCCGTGATCTCGATTCCAGACTTCTAATTTTACTGATGTTGGAATCATTCTATTATAATCTAAATCCTTTAGTTCTTCTTGCCGTTTCTCTTTTTGATCTATTGATAAATCAGTAATAATAAGTTTGAATTTAAAAACGTTTCTATTTTCCGATTTCTCAATCCATGCATCATGTAATTCAAATACGCAATTATATGCCCATATTCCATCCTTAATTTTTTCATATACCTTTATAAGCTCTGGTAATTGCTGTCTGTTTTTGAATTTTATTGCAGCAGCTTCAAATTTTCCATTTTGTGTTAAGATACCATTAGGAGTGGTTCGTGGTTGATCAACAGATTTAGGATCTCTAGCCAGATTTCTTGGAACATCATGTCCTTCATAGATTAATGTTTTTCCATCATCCTCGATTCTGTCTGCATATGGTGCATTTTGTCTTAATGACATTAATATTACGCTTATTCTTCCGTTGACTTGAAAATTCATCCCGCGTTGAAGACTATATCCTTCAACAAGACACATTTCATTATACGAAATTATATCTCCAGGCTTTATCATGTTACTTTTAATTAATTATGTGAATTTACCAGTAAGATTTTCATTGATTCCCTGGTTTATAATAAATTTTTCAAGCAAATTTCTTAAAAAAGACAGACTTAAGTCAATATAAAACCAGAAAATGTCAATGAAAAGTCAATATTATACAGTGAAAAATCAGAAAATAATCAGAAAAATATTACAATCGTGTGATTTCATTTCTATGCCTGAGATTATAACAACTACAGTTAGCATAATAAGGTTTTATAATTATACACTTAAAAAACATATATTTGTATTACCATGGATCAGAAAGAAATACACATAAGTATCATTAATTATCTCCGGCCATATAGTCCTGAGAGAATAGGAGTTTTTGGATCATTTGCCAGGAGAGAAGAGACCCCGGAAAGCGATATAGACATTCTGGTGAAATTCAGGTACACCATTTCTCTGCTGGACCTGGCCAGGATTCACCGGGAACTCTCACAGATTCTTGGAAGAGAGGTTGACCTGGTTACTGAGGCTTCAATAAAGAATGAAAGACTTAAAAAACATATCTACAAAGATCTTAAAGTTATTTTTGAATGAAATATGATAAAATCTATATTGATCACATTTTTAAAAGCATAGAAAGGATTAACATCTATCTGACTGGCAAAGACCATTTGTCATTCTCAGAAGATTTTTTAACACAAGATGCAGTTGTCCGCCAGTTGGAAATTATCGGAGAAGCAACAAAAAGAATTTCGAAGGAATTCAAAAAAGCAAATCCTCATGTTCCATGGGCTGACATGTCAGGAATGAGAGATATATTAATTCATGATTACATTGATGTAGATATAGACATTGTTTGGAAAACTGCTTCAGAAAGCATACCTGATCTGGAAAAGCTGCTGCAAAACTTAACCTTAATAAGATAATCTTTTATTGGTGTGATTACAGGGTGCACATGTGTAAATTCCGGAACTATTGAGCATCTCGGCCCCGTTTAAAGGGAGCAGTCGTTTAACAAGTATATTTAATTTCTACTTACGTATTGATATTGTGATGGTTATCCTGCGGATTCAATTGTTTTACTGATTCCTGAATGATATGTTCAATAAACTCCAGTATCAGGTGATCTTTATAGCCGGATTATCCAGCAAGGTTTTGAAGGCTTACATTTTTGTGAAAACAATAATTCTAATCCCTGATGCAAGGGACACTAAATCCCCTTTTCTTATCCTCATAACTGGTTTTCACTGAACCATCACTGCTGAGCATTTTCCAGGACTAGCTATTGAGCGGATTAAACTCTGAAGAACTCCATAAGTAACAGTAGAAACACAGAGGAAGCAGGGAGAACCACAGAGAGAAGTTGTATTTAATCATAGAAATCTCTGTGTTTTTGACTTTGAAATCTTTGTGGTTATTTTTTTAAACTTTTAAGACAACCCCAGATATAGAAAAATGTAAACAAATACCGGATGCCAACCTATGTAGTCAGATTATGCTCAATAAGACATCCCTCTGCATTGATATCAAGCGCAATTCCTTTTGGCTGGATGATCCGGTTACTGGTAATAAGATGCCGGCCACCACCGGGACCAGCACAGATTGCGGGACCAGGATCAATACCATCAAGAATATTACCGGAGACGATACAGTCCCCAGCATCACCAAGGTGAATTCCACCCTGCTTTGGATTCATCTTTGACCGTTGAGAGGAGTCACCGCCGTAAGCACTCTTGCGGATCAGGTTACCCGTGATAGCGTGTTTCCCGGCACCTTTTGCTTGTTCAATGAGAATCGCAGCATCTATATTATCAATGAATTCATTTCCGGTTATGGCAAAACCACGGCACTCACCTATCATATGAACACCGATTTTCGCTTTCAGATAATTTGAGGTGATTGCAATGTCCCTGCAGTGATCATCATATTCTGTTTCAGAAACTCCATGAGCTTCAATGGCAGTATTGAAACCTTCGATAGTATTGTTTGAAATTACATGCTGAGCTGTCCCGTCCAGAATAATTGCAGTCTTAAATCCATAAGCAAAGTGATTATTGACAATTCTGATCTCACGACAATCACAACCGAGATAAACATGCTCTTCTTGTGACTGACCACCGGCAAGGCTCCGTGTTTGATTGCCATGAAGAGTGATATGGTGGATTGATTCAGCATGAATTCCCCGCTTACAATCACGCATCCAGCAATCACGTATGGTTAAATTCGTTCCCCAGGAAGACAACCTGATTGCCTGCCCGCCATGACCCAGGAAAAAACATGAATCAATCAGGGTATCGTTTGGCCAGTCCACGATCAAAGCATCACCGCTACTATGATTGCCGACAAATGCTAAATCACGGATCGTGATGCGCAAATCCGGCCACTGTTTGCCTGTTATTCCTGTAATGCACAACAATGGTTCACTACTGGTATTTGAATTATTAAGTACACTTCCGCGACCATCACCTACTAGAAAAAGGTGTTGCCCTTCCAGCAGTTTCTTTGTCACCGGTTTATCAAACTTGTAAGTCCCAGTCGGAATGTATATCGTTCCGCCCTGCTCTGGCAGAGCATCCAGTGCAGGTTGAAGCCCTCCTGCTTCGGTTACACTGATCCAGTTATCTGCCTTATACCCCATTGTAAATATCCCTGCAGCAGCCGACGTTCCCAGGAATTGGCGACGGGTTATCCGGGGATTGATCTCGTTTCTGTTCATAGTTTTCTTGTAATTATTTAGTTAGCCATAAGATTTGATAAATCTCTAAATGTACAAAACAATTTTGCTATAAAAAGGGAAAATATCTTTTGTTCATCACGATACAAAAGCTCAGAATAAGTCAAAATTCAAGTAATCATTTGATATATAAAGAATTACTATTTCAACAGATGGATCAGGAAGTTTAAATGCTGAAAATCCAAATAACATACATAGATTCAGTGTGATAATGATATTTTAAACAGAAATTGAGAAGCATTATATCGTAAAATCCGGAACTATTGAGCATCGCGGTCCCGTTTAAAGGGAGCAGTCGGTTAACAAGTATATTTAATTTCTTATAGTACATGATAAAAATCAGTGATATGAATTGTCAAAGATTTATCACTTCTGAAGATACATCGGGGGTTTTACCCCCGACAACCCCCATTTACTTTCTTTGTTTTAAAACAAAGAAAATTCAAGGCTTCAAAGAATTTTGGGGCGTCTGTTTTCCGGCTTACTCACGCAATACAACTCCCCCGCCGATGGCGGGGTCAAACAGTATTGCTTATTGCAGGCCCTCGCAGTAAGCCTCCAAACATCCACTTATTCCCAAAATTCTTTAAGGCCGTTTTTGTTTGAAACGATGACTTAACCAAAATTGGAAACGATAAAGTACATGTGGGAGGCCATCCGAAAATGGCGTGAAATTTTGCCAGGTGCCTGTGGCGCGATCCGGCTTGTGCATTAGCGGAAGGCACGGCAAAATTTTGCATTTTCGGTGCCCTTTTCTTTGGTTCATTTCTTTTGGGCATGCAAAAGAAATGAACTGGGGTGTGGGGTAAAACCCCACGCTCAATGAAGCGGATTAAAAATTAAACATTCAATGAGTTGGAATGATGTTACAAAAACTTGTGAGCGATGAATTCTGTTCTTAGAAAAATCCATGTATTTTCTTCAATTAGCCGTAATTATTTGTTATGTACTAAGTTAATTTCTATTTACTTATTGATATTGTGATGTTTATCCTGCGGATTCAATTGTTTTGCTGATTCCGGAATCATATGTTCATGAACTCCGGTATCAGGTGATCTTTTTGACCACATTATTCAATCGTCGTCACTTCGTCACGCCTTCACTCTGTCACGCAATCCTCAAACCTTATTCCGTACTACTATTTTCCGGATTAAATCTCGCAACCTGAAAAATGATTTTTTATGTCCCTTATGCCTTTTTTTAAAACATAATGAGCTAAGTTAAAATAGTTTGATTGTATTTTTTTAGATGATTCTGCGAAAAACAATTTTTAAACTTTTTTGTTATAATTAATAATGAAAAAGTATTTCTCCATATTATTATCTTTTATTTTATTGGCGAGCCACATTAACCTGACCATTGGCACTCACTTTTGCGGTGGCGAAGCCATTGAGACAAAGGTAATACTGGGTCAAATGCATTTGGGCTGCGACATGCCGGATATGGATGAATCGTTTAATGATTTTGAAAAATACAACAATCACGATTTTAGTTTCAATAATGTTCCATGTTGCGAAAATAAATACCAGACCGTTCAGGTTACAGATGAATACCTTAAAGATAAGGCTCCGCTTTCCTTTAATGTTGATTTTGCAGTAGCATTTATATACAAAACCTTAAATCTGGATTTATTTTCAAGATCAACCCATAAATTTTATACCAATTACGCACCACCGCCTCTTGAAAAAGACATACAGATTCTTTTTCAGACTTTCCTGATTTGATTTTATCACGAATTATTGATTCCATACTGCAATTGGAAGTACGGTTGTTGATTCTTTGGACCTTAACCAAAAATCATCATTCATTTTAAAATCATTTATCATGCTGAATAAAATAATTAAGTATTTTCTTGAGAATAAGCTAGTAACCATACTGGTTCTTCTTGGTCTCGTAACATGGGGTATCGCAACAGCTCCCTTTGGCTGGAATACCGGGGCGTTGCCATCCGATCCTGTTCCGGTTGATGCTATTCCGGATATCGGCGAGAATCAGCAAATCGTGTTCACCTCATGGCCGGGCAGGTCACCACAGGATATTGACGACCAGATTTCATATCCGCTCACCACTTATTTACTGGGTGTGCCCGGTGTAAAAAGCATCCGGAGTTCTTCTGTTTTCGGCTTTTCAAGCATCTATGTCATTTTTTCCGATCATGTGGACTTCTATTGGTCACGCTCCCGCATACTGGAAAAACTCAATTCGTTGCCATCAGGATTATTGCCTGATGGCGTTCAGCCTGCACTCGGACCTGATGCCACAGCCCTTGGTCAGGTATTCTGGTATACGCTGGAGGGGCGTGATAAAAACGGTAACCCGACAGGTGGTTGGGATCTGCATGAAATTCGCACGATACAGGACTTCTATGTTAAGTACGCACTGAATGCCGTTGAGGGTGTATCGGAGGTGGCTTCCATAGGCGGTTTTGTACAGGAGTATCAGATAGATGTCAATCCCGATGCCTTAAAAGCATACAGCATACCGCTGGATAAGGTGATACAGGCCGTACAGAAAGCCAATAAGGATGTAGGGGCCAGGACCCTGGAGATCAACCAGGCAGAATACCTTGTGCGCGGACTGGGTTATATAAAGAACGTGGAAGACATTGAAAAGGCCGTAGTGGCAGTGTATGAAAATGTTCCGGTAAGGATCAAGGATATTGCGGTAGTTAACATAGGTCCTGCCACCCGCAGGGGCATACTTGACAAGGGTGGGGCCGAGGTGGTTGGTGGCGTAGTGGTTGCCCGCTTTGGCGCTAACCCGCTGCAGGTCATTAACGATGTGAAGGATAAGATCAGGGAGATTGCACCGGGTTTGCCCAGGAAGACCCTTGACAATGGGTTGGAAAGTCAGTTGACCATCGTCCCGTTTTACGACCGTTCTGAACTGATCCACGAAACACTTGGCACCCTTGAGGAAGCGCTCTCACTTGAAATCCTCATTACTATTCTGGTGGTTATTGTGATGGTATATAACCTCAGGGCGTCCTTTCTTATCTCAAGCCTGTTACCCATTGCGGTGCTTATGGTGTTTATCGCCATGCGTTATTTTGGTGTGGATGCCAATATAGTGGCACTTTCGGGTATCGCCATAGCCATTGGCACCATGGTGGATATGGGGATCATCATGTCGGAAAACATCATAAAACACCTGAATGAAGCCCCTTCGGGACAGAAGCTCATCACAACCATATATAACGGGGCTTCTGAAGTGAGTTCGGCCATTCTTACAGCCGTTTCCACTACCATTGTGAGCTTTATCCCGGTTTTTACCCTGCAGGCAGCTGAAGGAAAGCTGTTTGGCCCGCTGGCATTTACCAAAACATTTGCATTGCTTGCATCGCTGGCAGTGGCTTTGCTGATGTTGCCAACCCTGGCTCACTGGTTTTTCGGCTTCCGCATCAGCAACAAGCTGCTGCGTAAATACGGCCGCTATGCATTATTGCTCACAGGATCACTTGCCATTGTTCTGGGTGTGGTATGGGGAGGTGTTATATTACTGCTTTTCGGGTTGGCAGGTGTGGCAAAGCATTTGATTGACCGGCGAAAGATAAACCTTCCAAAAATCGCTTCAAATCTGCTAAAAAATGCTGAAACCATAGTGGCAGTGGGTGGTGTGATCTGGCTCCTTTCCAAATACTGGATGCCGCTTGGTCCATCGAAATCACTGCCGGTGAATTTTGTATTTGTGGCACTTATCGCTGGCTCTGTTTTGGGGGTCTTTATTCTGCTGGAATACTATTATAAACCGGTTTTGTCGTGGTGTCTGGACAATAAATTCAAATTCCTGATAATTCCTGCAATCCTTATCCTTTTGGGGATGAACATCTGGCTCGGTTTTAATACTGTTTTCGGATTTGTGGCCAGGGGATTCGATACACTGGGCCTGAATGTACGCACCACCCGGGTGTGGTCGGGATTAGTACATACTTTCCCGGGTACCGGCAAGGAGTTTATGCCTTCGCTCGATGAAGGAAGCTTTTTGTTGATGCCCACTTCGATGCCGCATTCCGGCATGGAATACAACCGAAAAGTATTGGCGCAGCTGGATATGCTGGTCAGCAATATTCCTGAGGTAGCGATGGCCGTTGGCATAGCAGGGCGGGTTGAATCAGCCCTTGACCCTGCACCGGTCTCTATGTACGAAAACATTATCAATTATAAGCCGGAATACATCCTGAATGAAAAAGGACATCGCCAGCGGTTTAAAGTGGATGATGAAAACAGGTTTATCACGGTTCAGGGAGATACGCTCACGAACCAGGAGGGAAGGGAGCAGGGTATAGAAGCATCAGACCTCATCCCCGATGCTGACGGGCAGTATTACCGCAGCTGGCGCGACCAGATCAAATCGCCCGATGACATCTGGAATGAGATCGTTAAAGTCACCAATATACCCGGTATCACTTCCGCTCCCAAACTACAGCCCATTGAAACCAGGCTGGTGATGCTGCAAACCGGCATGCGTGCACCTATGGGCATTAAAGTGTTCGGGCCGAATTTACACTCCATCGAATACTTCGGGATTCAGCTGGAAGAGATCCTGAAACAGGTGCCATCGGTAAAGGCAGAAGTTGTTTTTGCCGAACGCATTGTAGGGAAACCTTATTTGCAGTTGAACATCAATCGGGATAAGATCTCGCGCTATGGGCTCAATATTGATGATGTTCAGCAGACGATTGAAACCGCCATCGGTGGTATGAAAATCACCACTACGGTCGAAGGTCGTGAACGGTTTCCGGTACGTATCCGCTATCCCCGCGAGCTGAGGGATGATCCTGAATCATTGGGAAAGATCCTGATTCCCACTCCCACGGGTGCCCAGATCCCACTTTCGCAGGTTGTGGAAATTGAATATGTACGAGGTCCGCAGGCCATCAAGAGCGAAGATACTTTCCCGGTGGGATACGTTTTGTTTGATAAGCATGATGGCTTTTCGGAGATTACCGTTGTCAATGATGCCAGGCAAACCATTCAGTCCCGCATCGATGCGGGTGAGCTGAAAGTTCCGGCCGGAGTGAGCTACAAGTTTTCTGGCAGCTATGAGAACCAGGTACGCGCCGAAAAACGGCTTTCTGTTATTGTGCCGCTGGTACTGATCATCGTTTTTCTTATCCTGTACTTTCAGTTCAGATCCGTCAGTACTTCACTTATGATATTTATAGGTATTGCCATGGCCTTCAGCGGTGGCTTTATCATGTTATGGCTTTACGGGCAATCCTGGTTTTTCGACTTCCGGTTCTTTGGTACCAATTTCCGCGACCTGTTTCAAATGCATACTGTCAATTTAAGCGTGGCTGTCTGGGTTGGTTTTATAGCCCTCTTCGGTATTGCCACGGACGATGGTGTGCTGATGGCTACCTATCTGGACCAAAGTTTTGAACGACACAAAACAGACAGTTTAAGTGGTGTACGTGAAGCCGTGATAAAGGCAGGTAAGCGCAGAATAAAACCCGCTATTATGACTTCTGGCACGACCATTATTGCCTTGCTACCCGTTTTAACTTCCACGGGCCGGGGAGCGGATATTATGATACCCATGGCCATACCTGCCTTTGGCGGGATGCTCGTAGCGTCAATAACTTATTTTATTGTACCGGTACTGTATACCATAAGGGAAGAACGCAAACTTAAAAAGAACTGACCATGAAAAAGATAGTATTAATGATATTGACAGCATTGGGAATTGCCTTATCGGCTCTTTCCCAAACACTGAATGACTATTTCAAAATCGCAGCAGAAAACAATCCGGGGTTACAGGCCAGTTACAGGGAATATGAAGCGGCTTTGCAAAAAGTGCCACAAGTGAGTACTTTACCTGATCCCACATTTTCGTTCGGGTATTTTATTTCTCCGGTAGAAACCAGGGTAGGCACGCAACAAACCAGGTTCTCACTTACACAAATGTTTCCATGGTTCGGCACATTAAAGGTACAGGGAGATGCTGCCGCACTGAGGGCAGAAGCGAAATTTCAAAGCTTTATTGATGACCGGAACAAACTTTATTTTCAGGTGGCTTCTGCCTATTATCCATTATATGAACTTAAGGATTGGATTAGAATTGAGAATGAAAATATCACCATACTTGAATCGTATAAAAACATCACAACTAAAAAGTTTGAAAACGGAACCGGAACTATGGTTGATGTATTGCGTGTGGATATTACACTTAAAGATGCACAAACCAATCTGAGTATTCTTAGGGACAAAGAAATACCATTGTCAACCAGTTTCAACAATCTGCTGAACAGACCCGAACATGAAATTGTGGTAATAAGCGACTCTTTAAGGACGAAGAACCTGGTGGATAATTTCCGGAAAGATACTTTAATTGCTGGAAATCCAAAGGTAAAAGCACTGGATTTAAAATTTCAGGCAAGCAAAACCGCAGAACTTGCAGCAAAAAGGCAAGGTATGCCCAAATTGGGATTTGGGTTGGATTATGTAATAGTGGGCGAACGAAGCGATATGGCAGTGCCTGATAATGGGAAAGATGTATTAATGCCCATGGTAAGCATCACTATTCCCATTTTTAGGGGAAAATACAAAGCCTCGGTAAAAGAAGCTCAACTGATGCAGGAAAGCTATTTGAATCATAAAGAAGAATTAGCGAACACACTCATTTCAAATTATGAAATGGTTTGGTTTGAGATTCAACGGCAGCAGGAGCTATTATCGCTTTACGAACAGCAAATACAAACATCGCAACAATCGTTGAACTTGCTTATTACTTCGTATGGTAATTCGGGTAAAGAGTTCGAAGAAGTATTAAGAATGCAGCAACAATTACTGAAATATCAAAAAATGAGAGTCACGGCTTTGACCCAATACCAAATTGCCGTAGCAAAAATCAATTACTTAACTTCAAAAAAATATTAAAATGAGAACATTAGATAAAAGAACATTAATAATAGCCGCAACCACTTTGGTAGTCGGACTATTGGTAGGATGGTTCATTTTTGGCGGTAAGCAAACCAATGCAAACGAGGAACTCCGGAACGAGAAAACAGAGAAAGCAGGTGAAACCATCTGGACCTGCTCCATGCATCCACAGATACGTCAAAACGAACCGGGTGATTGTCCTGTTTGTGGAATGGACCTGATCCCGCTGGAAAATGACCAGAATGGTGAATTAGACTCTATGGCTATCACAATGTCGCCAACCGCCATGCAATTGGCTAATGTGAGCACTGCCGTCGTGGGGAAAACGGATCCTGTAAAACAAGTCCGGCTCAATGGAAAAGTCCAGGCTGACGAACGCCTGCTTTATTCGCAATCATCCCATATTCCGGGCAGGGTAGAAAGCTTATCGGTAAATTTTACCGGTGAATTTGTTAATAAGGGACAAACCATTGCAAGTGTTTATTCCCCTGATTTGGCAACAGCCCAGGAAGAATTGTTTGAAGCACAAAAAATGATGGAAACCCAGCCACAACTATTCAGTGCTGCCAAGAAAAAGTTGAAAAACTGGAAACTTTCAGACAACCAAATTGAAAGCATTTTTAAATCGGGTAAAATACAGGAAAAATTCCCTGTGCAAGCTGATGTTTCCGGTTATGTGACCCGAAAAATTATTAATCCGGGCGATTATGTAAGTAAAGGAGGAACCTTATATGAAATAGCTGATCTTTCAAAAGTCTGGGTTTTGTTTGATGTATATGAATCGGACATGACCTGGATAAGAAAAGGCAACAAAGTTGAATTTTCCGTATCCTCCCTTCCGGGGGAAAGTTTTGCGGGCATTATTTCCTACCTCGACCCGGTGATTGATCCAAAAACGAGGGTGGCAAAGGCAAGGGTTGAATATAATAATTCAAGCGGAAAACTGAAACCGGAAATGTTTGTATCAGGCGTAATTGAAGCTAAGTTGACCAGACGGTCAAATTCACTTGTTGTGCCAAAAACAGCCGTGATGTGGACTGGTAAACGTTCGGTGGTTTATATCAAAACAAATTCGGAACAAGGAGTTAGTTTTATCATGCGTGAAATTGATCTAGGTCCGGCTTTGGGAGATAGTTATATAGTTGAAAGTGGTTTGCACGAAGGTGAAGAAATTGCTGTTAGCGGCACATTTAGCATAGATGCCGCTGCTCAATTGGCGGGCAAACCCAGTATGATGAACCCCGAAGGAGGTTTGGTTTCAATTGGAAATAATCATGCAGGAATGAACATGGGTGGAGAAAAAAAGGACACATTAAAGTAGTTGCATGGATAAAAAAATTTGAAAAAGAACGTCATGGAAGATTACATTCAAAACATCGAACTAAGAGTTGAAGAACCATCAGACCGTGATCTGATATGCTAATTTACATCTTCACTCAAAAACGAAGATGGAATTTAAAAGTCACGCACCAGGCTAGTAGCAGTGTGAGTTGGTTTTGCAGGCCTGAATTTGATTAAGAAGTTAAAAATTTACCTGTCCGCATGGGATTAATCGAAAAGATTAAAACGGCAACCATCGACTATGTTTGCTACCACTTTCGGGATAATATAAAAGAATAATCGTTTTAACTCCTTCTCATTTCAAAAAAAAGGAGAACATAAGTGCAAATCAATTATCGATGTTTAAATTCTCTAAAAATATAACCCCTTCGTAAAAAAGCGTAACTATCTAAAATAAAGAGCATTATATCTCCATGGTTGTTAAAATTCAAATACAATATATCATGAAAAAGCTTATAAGAATTTTTAAACGAAACAATAAAAATGAAGATGCGGGAATATTGACCACAACCGGTACGGTCCCTTCGGTTGAACCGGAATTACGGTATCAATGCCCAATGAGGTGTGAAGGAGATAAACTGTATAATGCTCCCGGGAATTGCCCGGTATGCAATATGCATTTGGTGCCCATGGGTGAACAGTCACAAAAAACCGACGGTTATCCCCACCACGAACACCAACAGCATGAAAAGGCAACTACGTCAGGCAGTGAAGGGAAATATTACTGTCCCATGCGCTGCGAAGGTGACAAAATGTATGATGAACCAGGCGACTGTCCGGTGTGTGGCATGAACCTGAATAAAGAAGAGAGCAGACCGGTAGGCGGTGGCAAAACCATTTACTCCTGCCCGATGCACCCGGAAGTGAAACAGGATCACCCGGGAAGCTGCCCTAGGTGTGGAATGGATTTGGTTCCTGAAAAAGGAGAAGAAGTTAGCGAAGAAGAAAAAGCTTACAAAAGAATGTCCCGAAAATTATGGCTGGCAGTTGCATTTAGTATTCCTGTTTTTGTAATTGCCATGTCAGACCTGTTTCCGTTCCTGCACCTCAACAGCATTGCTTCGAAAAAAGTGTGGGGCTGGGTGGAATTCGCACTGGCTTCCCCTGTAGTTTTTTACGCAGGCCGGGATTTTTTTAAATGGGGCTGGAGTTCCATCCGGCGATACAGGCCAAATATGTGGACGCTTATTTCCATCGGCGTGGGAGCGGCCTACATTTTTAGTGTGCTGGCCTTGCTGATTCCGGGCGTTTTTCCAGCACAGTTTAAAGATGCACAGGGGAATGTACACATGTACTTTGAAGCGGCTGCTGTGATTTTATCGCTGGTATTACTCGGGCAGGTACTTGAGTTACGCGCACACAGCAAAACCAACTCCGCCATCAAAGCGCTGCTCGGGCTGGCACCCCCGGTTGCACGGGTAATCCGCAATGGTATAGAGGTTGAAATTCCACTGGAAGAAGTAACAGAAGGCGACATTCTGAAAGTAAAACCGGGCGAAAAAGTACCGGTTGACGGGGTGATAATCGAAGGGAATGCCGTGATTGATGAGAGCATGATTACCGGAGAACCAATTCCGGCAGATAAATCGATTGGCAATAAAGTAACGGGCGGTACCATTAACGGTAAAAGGGTATTCGAAATGAAAGCCGAGAAAGTGGGTTCGGATACACTGCTGGCTCAAATTGTCGAAATGGTAAACGAAGCTGGTCGTACACGTGCTCCCATACAGAAGCTGGCTGATGTGGTGGCGAATTATTTTGTGCAAATCGTGGTCAGTATAGCCATTCTCACCTTTATCATCTGGGCGGTATGGGGACCTGAACCGGCGTATGTTTACGCGTTTGTAAATGCCCTTGCGGTGTTGATAGTTGCCTGTCCATGTGCACTCGGACTGGCAACGCCCATATCGGTTATGGTAGGTTCGGGACGGATGGCTCAATCGGGTGTGCTGGTAAAAGATGCCCGCGCCATTGAAGAAATGAACAAGGTGGACACGCTTATCATCGATAAAACCGGTACTATTACAGAGGGAAAACCTTCCCTGAAAAATTACAAATCGTTCGGCGAAATGAGTGATGAAGAGGTATTAAAGCTGGCGGCTTCCATCGATGCCAACAGCGAACACCCTATTGCCGAAGCTATTGTGGAAGGCGCAAAGGCAAAAAACATGCAACCTGAAAAACTCAAAAATTTCGAGTCGGTGACCGGAAAAGGCGTAAAAGCCGTTTACCAAAAACAAAAAGTAGGGTTGGGTAACTACCGGTTATTGGAAGATTTTAATGCCAGGATTCAGGGTGAAGTACAAAAGGAAGCGCAGGAATGGCAGTCTACCGGGCAAACCGTAATGTACCTGGTTTACGGAAATACCGTGAGAGGGATGGTTAGTGTGGCTGATACCATCAAGCCGACTTCGGCCAAAGCTATTCAGGCATTGCAGAAAATGGGCATAAAAGTACACATGCTCACCGGCGATAACCAGTTTACCGCCAAAGCTGTGGCCGACGAACTTTACCTCGACGGATTTGTGGCCGACTGCCTGCCCGACGATAAATACAAAAAAGTAAAAGAACTGCAGGAACAGGGACATATTGTAGCGATGGCCGGCGACGGAATTAACGATGCTCCGGCGCTCACCCAGGCCAACATCGGGATTGCTATGGGAAACGGGACCGACATTGCCATGCAAAACGCTGAGATCACTCTGATTAAAGGTGATTTGAACGGCATAGTCAGGGCCCGGGAATTAAGTCATAAAGTGATGCGCAATATCCGGCAAAACCTGTTTTTTGCTTTTGTGTACAACGCACTGGGCGTGCCAATTGCAGCCGGAATATTATTCCCGTTCTTCGGTGTTCTGCTGAGTCCGCTACTTGCAGCTACAGCCATGAGTTTTAGTTCAGTATCAGTGATTTCAAATGCATTACGATTACGAAAAAAATAGAATGAAATGCTTTTTAAATACAATGGAAGATGAATTATGAACTATTAAAAATTCAGAAAAATGAAAGTCTCTGTTTTAATCTTAAAATTTGCAACATTATGGTTGTTGCCACATTTTTCTTATATTACATTTATTTAAAACTTAAATAATTGAAAGATGAAATACTATTTTGAAAAAATGACAAATTACACTTTCGAAGAAGCAGTAGAACGGGTAACGGAAGAACTCAAAAAAGAGGGATTCGGAGTATTAACCGAGATTGATGTTCAGGCTACACTGAAAAAGAAACTGGATGTCGATTTCAAAAAATACCAAATTTTAGGAGCATGCAATCCGCCATTTGCATATAAAGCACTGCAAGCTGAAAACAAAATTGGGACCATGCTCCCTTGTAATATCATTGTACAGGAATATGCACCAAACCGTGTTGAAGTGGCAGCAGTTAATCCCATCGCTTCCATGATGGCGGTTGAAAATAATTTGATTGTGGAGGTAGCATCTGAGATAACAAAAAAACTTGAGAATGTAATTACAAACGTTTAAAAAAATATGCCATGGATAAAATAAGGCTTTATGAAGAAAAGCGTTAATTGGGATGGCAATTATCATTTACACACCAGGAAATTAAACAAAAAAATATGCCACATTCTCATGAACATCAACACAGGTAGCACTGACGGCACATCTGATCATGCCCGACAGAAAAAACGATAAATTTATCAGTGTACTACAGGACGAACTCAAA
>Ga0068714_10004590_pt1 | contig 15314 bp, 11 predicted proteins | sample MTBNYHSulfiMetaG_FD_62988 | JGI IMG/M metagenome (GOLD analysis project Ga0068714, IMG submission 62988) | Enrichment culture microbial communities from rom New York Harbor, USA that are MTBE-degrading - MTBE-NYH (New York Harbor Sulfidogenic)... | ecosystem: Environmental > Aquatic > Marine >...
GGCATGGGTCGGCGTCCACCGGGGTCAGGTTCCGCAGGCCATCCGGCTTGGGGAGGTCCCCTACGCGTTCGCCGGCGCCCCCCTCTTCCGGTACCTCTACTTTACCGCCCGGGATCCGGAGGGGGGAGGGACCGCGGTGGCGGCGGTGTTGCTCCAGGCGAACCTCCCCGCTGGGATCGAGGGCGGCGGTTTCGTCTCCCGGTTCCGTCGTGACACCGGGTTTCCGATTCGCATCCTTCCACCCGAAAGGGTCACGGGGCCCGCCGTCTGGGATCTGCGGTGGGCCGGAGAGCCCCTCCTGAGTGTCTCCCTCGAGGATCTCGAGCCTCAGGAGTATCTGGCGCCAAGAGTACGCTTCTGGGTGAGGATCATGGTCCTGGTGGCCATCGCTGCCTGGGTCTTGTTGGTGGCGGGCGGCAGGGGATCCAGGGGTTTGCGAACGGTGGCGTCGGCCTCGCTCTTGATGGTGGGAGCGCTGCTGCCGGCCGGGCGCTTCTGGCCGGGGACCCACCTTACCTCCCCCGCACAGTTCCTCCTTCCGCTTCCCTTCGGGGATACCCTTGGCCATCTCCTGGGCCTGGCCATCGCGTTGGGGGTCCTCTGCGGACTCTTCCCGCCGAGGCGACGGCTCTGGGGCGGAGCCCTGGCGGCGGGGATGGTCCTGGCAACGAGCTTCCCGCTCCTCGATGCACTCCTCCGCCTGGGCCCGTCTCCCGCACTCCTCTCCAGCGGAGTGGGAGGCTGGCTGCCGTACCAGGTCACCCTGTCCCTGGCACTGGCACTCGTGGCCTGCCTCTCATTGGGAGCCGGCGCGAGCGGTGTGTTCCGGGCCAGAGCGCGTTGGATGCTGGGCGGGAGTGTGGCGATCGCCGCCACCCTCGCACTCGCTGGCGCCCTCCTTGCCCGCTCGGGACCTGGCCTCTCCCCGTGGTTCCTGGCCGCCTGGGGACTGCCCGGGTACCTGGCGGCCCGGGGGCTGGACGGCCTGGGGAAGAGCCGTCGGATCCTGTGCTGGCCCGTGGCGGCGCTCCTGGGCTCCACGGCGGCTCTCCCTGCGGCGTGGGGCGCGCAGATCGAAGCGCGCATGGCCGAAGCGGAGAGTTACCTGGCTGATCTCGGCGCCGAGGCAGATCCTTACCTGGAGTTCCGGCTCCTCAGGGTGGCGGAGGTGGCGGATTCCCTCAACTGGGTCATCTCCTCCCCGGTGGAGTTCCTCTTCGAGATCTGGTCGGAGACAGGCCAGCAGGGGGATCCCTTGCCCATGTGGCTCACCCTGTGGTCCCCAGGCGATCTTCCCCGGGAAGACCTTTCCATGGGGGTGTACGGGAACCGGCCCCCGGAGGCCGACGACTTCCTGGATTTGGCCCGGGAGGAGGGAGCACCGTTCGTTCGACACCTCGGCCTGGCCGATGCCCGTTACCTTCTCCTGGTCCCCTTGCAGGGAGGTTGGGTGGTTTCTGCTGTGGTTCCCCCCACGGGATCGCTGTCTCTCTCCTCGCCGCTGGGACCCATCTTCGCCTCGACGGGTCGGACCTGGATGGATTCCCCAAGCCTTGTGCAAGCGGCGCGAGGCCGGGAGATGGAGCCCGGGGAGGGTGTCCGGTGGGAGAGAACCCGGGACGGATGGCGGGGCAGCCGACCCATCGTCTACCCTGAGGGCCTCTATTTCGGCAGGCAGACGGTGACGCTTCCGGGCACCCTTCACATGATCGCCCGGGGGACGCTGGCCCTCTTCCTGGACCTCCTCCTGTTGCTGTCGGTCTGGGGATTCGGGCGGGCCATGGACCGGTGGGGAGAGTTGCGGATCAAGGAGACATGGCGATTCCTGGGTACCTTCCGGGCCCGGGTGACCCTGGCCCTCTTCGGGTTCTTCCTCCTTTCCATCGCCATCTTCGGGACCCTCGCCTTCAGGACTCTCTCCGGCGCCGCCCAGAGAACGGCTACCGCGCTGGCGGAGCGCCTGGTGGAGGACGGAGCCGGCTTCTATCCGGATGTGGCCGGTTCCATGCCCCTGCTGGCCAGGGAGGTGGGTGCGGATCTCCTGGAGTACAGGGGCGGGGAGTTGCGTGGGGGATCCGCGGAGGAGCTGGTGGAGCTTGGCCTGTACGAGACATGGATTCCGGAGCCGGTCTTCCGGGCCCTCGATGACCGAACCGAAGTCCGTGCAACCCTCCGGTCTTCCGTGGGGGGCTGGGATTACGTCATGGCCTACCGGCGCCTCCCCGACCAGGACATCCTGGCCACTCCCGTGCCCGTGGAGATCGGGGCCATGGCCCTGCGGCGCCAGGAGGTGACGGATCTCCTCGGCTTCGCCATCGTCGTGGGCGCCGGCCTGTCGCTTGCCCTTGCGCTTCTCGTGGGAAGGACCCTTTCCCGACCCATCGAGATTCTCCAGGTCGCATCGGAGAGGGTGGGTTCGGGAAACCTCAGGGTTCGGCTCCCCGAAGACCGGAGCGACGAGTTCGGTGCCGTGTTCGGCGCCTTCAATCGGATGGTCGAGCGAATCCGGCGGGCCCGGCGGGCCCTGCTTCGGACCACCCGACGGACCCAGGCCATCCTGGAAGAGGCCGCAACGGGGGTGGTAGCGTTGGATGCCGCCGGCAGGGTGACTCTCGTGAATCCCAGGGCCGAGAACATCCTGAACGAGGAGATCATGGTGGGGCATCCTCTTCCAGGCCGGAAGGGAGAGGCGGATGAGCTGGTGCGCTGGGTGGATCTCTATTTCCGGGATGGCCTTCGGGAGGCCAACACCGAGCTGCAGATGGGAAGCCGACGGATCCGGATCCGGGCCCGGCGGGTGTCGGGGGAGGGGCCTCTCGGGGGGGCGGTCCTCAGCATGGAGGACGTCACCGACGAGCTTCGGACGGAACGGATCCTGGCATGGGGAGAGATGGCGCAGCAGGTGGCCCATGAGGTCAAGAACCCTCTCACACCCATCAAGTTGAGCGTCCAACACCTCCAGCGGGCGTGGGAAGACCGCCGTCCCGATTTCGGCGACATCCTGAGCCGGAACGTGGATGTGATCCTTAAGGAGATCGACCACCTGGCCGCCATCGCCCGAAGCTTCTCGAGGTTCCGCGCCCCCGGCGAGGCCACCCATGTCCCCTTGGAGCCCGTGGACATCCGGGCCGTAGCGGAGGAGGTTCTCAACCTCTACCGAGGTGGGAAGGGAGCCCTATCCTTCCAGTGCGCCGTTCCGCCGGGGCTTCCCCCGGTCCGGTCCCGGGAATCGGAGCTGAGGGAGGTGCTCATCAACCTTCTCGAGAACTCCCGGGCGGCCGTCCCGGAGGAGGGTGAGGTGATCATCGAGGCCGAGCGGCGGGATGCCGGCGTGGAGCTCCGGGTCAGGGACGATGGAGCAGGCATTCCCAAGGAGCTCCTCGCACGGGTCTTCGAGCCCCATTTCTCCACCCGGTCGACGGGAACGGGCCTTGGCCTGGCGATCGTCCGCCGGTTGGTGGAATCTTGGGGGGGTGTTGTTTCAGCCGAAAGCCAGATCGGGAACGGGACGGTGATGCGCATCGTCGTCCCCCTGTGGGGCGCGGGGGATGACGCAGACGAAGAGGAGGATCCATGGATCTGAAGCTGTGGCTCGAAGAACGGATCGATTTGATTGCCCGCCGCTGGCGCTCCGAGATCGGTGTGAGGGAAGGTCATCGGGGGGAGGAGGGGGACGGCCTTCTCGAGATGTTCCTCCACCACCTTGTCTTGTTCCTCCCTCCATGTCTTGGGGAGCATCGGGAAGCTGCGGAGGAGGTCTGGCAGCAGGCCACCCACCTGTTCGGATCGCTGGCCCTTCGAAGGGGACTCGCTGCTGGGGAGGTGGTGGAGGAGCTGCAGTTCCTGCGAGGTGTGATCCTCAAGTCCCTCATCGACAACGCGCCCGATGCGAAGATCCTATCCGTGCCGTTCCGGGACTTGCTGGTCCTGAACAGGGTCCTGGACCTGGCCGTGGTCCAGGCGAGCGTCGCCTACGTGGACGATCTCTTCTTCGCCCATCTCCAGGGGTCGGGGGTGGCGGAGCAGGTAACCCCGGAGCTCGTGGAGGAGATTACCAGACAGCTCGAGGCTTGCCGGAGGGAGCTCAATGGACCGGCCCTGGGACGAAAGGCACCCCATGTCGAGGGATGAGATGGACCGGAACGGCCGCCCGGTGTTGGGTGACATGCCCCTCCATGAGCTGCGGCCGGCGGCGCATGCCGTGGCGGACTGGGTCTCGGAGTATCTGGACGGCGTGGGGGCCTATCCCGTGCTGTCGCGGGTCCGGCCCGGCGAGGTCAGGGGCAAGCTGCCCCTGGAGATCCCGGAGGAGGGTGAGCCCTTCGAGGATATGTTCAAGGACTTCCAGACGCTTCTCATCCCAGGGGTGACGCACTGGAACCATCCCTCGTTCTTCGCCTACTTCTCGGTTACCGGCTCGGCTCCCGGTGTGCTGGGGGAGATGCTGGCGGCTGCCCTGAACGTGAACGGAATGGTGTGGCGGGGCTCCCCCGTCGTCACGGAGCTCGAGGAGCTCGCCCTGGCCTGGCTCCGGGACCTTCTGGGCCTTCCCGGGGAGTTCCAGGGAACCATCAACGACACTGCGTCGTCTTCCTCCCTGTATGCCCTGGCAGCGGCAAGGGAGGCGAAGCTCCCCGAAGCCCGCAAGGGGGGATTGGGTGGGTTGCCCGGAGGGAGGTTCTACGCTTCGGAGCAGGCCCACTCCTCCATCGACAAGGCTGTCATCACCCTCGGTTTCGGCTTGGACGGCATCCGGAAGATCCCCACGGATTCTGGCTTCCGCATGCTTCCGGAAGAGCTGCGCCGGGCAATCAGGGAGGATCTCGGGGCTGGGCTTCGGCCGCTCGGGGTGGTGGCGACCCTGGGAACGACCTCCACGACCAGCGTGGATCCCGTTGCGGATCTGGCCGGGATCGCACGGGAGTTTGACCTCTGGCTGCACGTGGATGCCGCCTACGGTGGCCCGGCAGCCGCCGTACCGGAGCTGCGGCCCCTCTTCTCCGGGTGGGAGATGGCGGACTCCATCGTGGTGAACCCCCATAAGTGGCTCTTCACCCCCATCGACTGCTCCGTCCTCTACATGAAGGACCCCGAGGAGCTCCGCAAAGCCTTCAGCCTCACGCCCGAGTACCTCCGTACCCCCGAGGAGGACGTGGCGCGAAACCTCATGGACTACGGGGTGGCGCTGGGACGGAGATTCCGCTCCCTGAAGCTCTGGTTCGTGCTCCGGTACTTCGGAGCCAGGGGGATCCGGGAGCGCATCCGCCAACACGTGGAGATGGCCCGTGAGCTGGCGTCGTGGATCGATGCGACGCCAGGGTGGGAGCGGTTGGCTCCGGTGCCCTTCAGCACCGTCGTCTTCCGATTTGCCCCGGAAGAGACTCCCCCTGGGGAGCTGGACCGGATCAACCGGGAGATCATGGACCGGGTGAACGAGACCGGGGAGCTCTTCATCTCCCACACCGTCCTGCGGGGCCGGTTCTGCCTGAGGATGGCCCTGGGAAACCTCAGGACCCGCTGGGAGCACCTGGACCGAGCCTGGGAGCTCCTGCAAAGGGAAGCTCGGGCGGCCCGCACGGCTTAGCTTCCGGTGGGGGCTCCGGGGGCCATGTCCCCGGAGGGATCGACTTTGGGGCAGCCGGGCGACGGGGGCCCGGCCGCCCCGCGATGCGTCAGACCTCCCGCACCGCCCTCACCAGATCCTGCATGGACGGCTTGGCTGACCCGAAGAACATCATGGTCTTGTCCATGTAGAAGAGGGGGTTGTCGATTCCGGCGAAGCCGGGACTCAGACTCCTCTTCATGACGATCACGTTCCTGGCGTAGTCCACGTCCAGGATGGGCATGCCCCCAATGACGCTCTGGGGGTTGCGGGCTTCGGGATTCACCACGTCGTTCGCCCCCACGATGAGGGCCACGTCCGTGTCCTTGAACTGGTCGTTGATCTCTTCCAGGTCGTAGAGTTGGTTGTAGGGAACATCGGCCTCGGCCAGGAGGACGTTCATGTGTCCGGGCATCCGCCCCGCCACCGGGTGCACTGCGAACTTCACGTCCACGCCCCGCTCCTCCAGGAGGTCGCAGAGCTTCTTGAGGTCGTGCTGCGCCTGTGCCACGGCCAGTCCATACCCCGGGACCACCACCACCGACTGGCAATAGGCCAGGATCATGGCGGCACCCTCGGCGTCAACGGAACGGGCCGTCTTGTCGCCGGCGCCTATGGAGGCTGCCGTGGCTCCCTCCGTCCCGAATCCTCCGAACATGACGTTGGTGAGGGATCGGTTCATGGCCTTGCACATGAGGTTCGTCAGGATGAGGCCTGCCGCCCCCACCAGCGCACCCGCGATGATGAGGATCATGTTCCCCAGGATGAACCCGGCCGCCGAGGCCGCCAGACCCGAATAGGAGTTCAAGAGGGAGATGGCCACCGGCATGTCGGCGCCGCCGATGGCATTCACCAGCAGGATTCCCAGGATGAGGGCCACGGCCGTGAACACCAGGAAGAGGCTCACGCTGGGATCCTGGACCACGAGATAGGCTCCCGTGCCCAGAAGGCCGAGGAAGAGGATGGCGGTGAGGCCCTGGAGAAACTTGTTGGTTACCGGATTGCCCGTGATCCATCCCGCCAGCTTCCCGAAGGCCACGATGCTCCCGGAGAAGGTCACGGCGCCGATGAGCATACCGAGCATGATGGTGCTGCCTTCACCGAGGGGCAGCCCGGAAGGCCCGGTCTTCTGGTAGTGGAAGAACTCCGCGGCGGCCACGAGGGCGGACGCTCCTCCTCCAAATCCGTTGAAGATCCCCACCATCTCGGGCATGGAGGTCATCTTCACCATCCGGGCAGCGGTCGCCCCGATGAGAGAGCCCAGGATGATGCCTATGACGATCCAGGTCCAGGTGATGGCCGGATACTGGATCAGGGTCACCACGATGGCGATGAGCATGGCCAAGGACGCCATGACGTTCCCCCTCCGGGCGGTTGCCGGGGAGGACAGCTGCTTGAGGCCCACGACGAAGAGAAGAGCGGAGATGAGGTAGGCCAGATGCTCAACCAGTATCACGTAAGGTCCCTCGTTCTAATGTTCTGAGTAGAGGAGATGGGCACCGGTCAGGGGAAGCCTACTTCTTCTTGAACATCTCCAGCATCCGGTCCGTCACCATGAAGCCTCCCACCACGTTGATGGTGGCGAAGATGATGGAGACGAGCCCAAGGATGATGATGAGGCGATCGCTCGCCCATTCCACCCGGGAGGACACGATCAGGGCCCCGATGATGGCGATACCGGAGATGGCGTTGGCCCCGGACATCAGGGGCGTGTGCAGGGTCGGGGGCACCTTCGTGATCACCTCCTTCCCGGCGAGGGTCGCCAGGACGAAGACGTACAGCCCCACCAGCATCTCACCCATGAATCACTCCTGAAGTAAGGGTATTGGATCGGTCTCGAGTCGAGCTCGCCATCAGCCAAGGGCTTCTCTCGTGGGCCCGTGCCGGATCTCCCGCTGGAAGGTTACGCAGACCCCCGAGAGGACCTCGTTTCCCCAATCCAGGTTCAGGCTTCCCTCCTTGTTCCTCATCTCCATGACGAAAGTGACGAGGTTCTTGGAGAACATCTGGCTGGCGTGGTAGGGCATGGAAGCCGGGAGGTTCACGGGTCCCAGTACCAGGACGCCCCCGTGGTTCACGGTCTCTCCAGCCTTGGTGAGCTCACAGTTGCCTCCGGTCTCCGCCGCCAGGTCCACGATGGCCGATCCGGGCTTCATGCTCTCCACCATCTCCCTGGTAATGAGGATGGGAGCCGTCCTTCCCGGGATCTGGGCCGTGGTGACCACGACGTCGGCGTCCCTGATGGACCCGGCGATAAGCTCGAGCTCCTTCTCGTGCTGGTCCTTCGAGAGCTCCTTCGCGTAGCCTCCCTCGTCCTCCAGGTCCGCGGAGAGGTCCATCTCAAGGAACTTGGCCCCGAGGCTCTCCACCTGCTCCTTCACGGCCGGCCGGACGTCGAAGGCCTCCATGCGCGCTCCCAGTCGGCGGAAGGTGGCCAGCGCCTGGAGCCCGGCGACGCCGGCCCCCAGGACGAGGGTCTTGGCGGGCCGGATCGTTCCCGCCGCGGTGGTGAGCATGGGCAGGAACTTCCCTACGGCGTTCGCTCCCAGGAGGACTGCCTTGTAGCCAGCCACCGTGGCCTGGGACGAAAGGATGTCCATGGTCTGTGCCCGGGTGATGCGGGGCATCAGGTCCAGTGCCATGGTGGTGACGCCGGCATCCCTCAGGGCCCTCACCACGTCCAGGTTCGCCGAGGGCTGGAGAGAGCACACGAGGATCTGCCCGGCAGCCAGGACGCCCACCTCTGTTACCGCCGGTGGCAGGACCTTCACGACAACGTCGGCTCCCGCGGTGGTGGAGGCGGCATCCGGCGCGATCGTAGCGCCCTCCCCCTCGTACATGGAGTCCAGGAATCCGGCATCGAGGCCGGCGTCCTTCTCGACCACCACCTGGATCTCCTTCTTCATGAGGAATTTCACGCCCTCCGGAACGAGGCCTACACGGCTCTCGTTGGGGTTGGTTTCCTTCAGGACCGCGACCTTCATGCGTCGACTCCCAGTTGGCGAACGATTGTGCCGGCGATTTCGGGCACGGGGTTCAGCAATAATCGTGCCTGTTGCGATCCGACCCTTCGAAGGCCCGAAAGCTGGTTCCCGCGTGGGGTGAAAGTAACGCCCTTTCCTTGGGTCGCAATGTCCCAGGGGATGATTCGCCCCGGGGAGCCCCATGCCGTCGAGTTCATCCACTACCCGCCCGGCTACCCGATCCGTTCGACAGGAGGTGGTCCACCGCGTCCGGGAAGGTGGGAAAGCGGAGGAAGTCATGGGAGACGGGTGGCACGTTGTCATAGTGCCACATCTCGTACGGTTCAACCAGAACGGCCCGCGCGCCAGCCGTGAGCGCCGGATTGATGTCGCTCCTCAGGCTGTTCCCGATCATGGTGGAGTCGGCGGGATTCCGGACCCCGAAGTGGGACAGGGCGTCCAGGAAGGCCTCGGGCGTCTTTCGAGGTGTGATCCGGATTCGGTCGGCCGGGACGATCCTCGTGACGCCGGCCTCGCGCATCCTGGCCAGCTGGTAGCGGGGGTGCGAAGCCTGGGAGTAGAGGACCGTGGGAGCGGCGGCGGCCAGGGCAGCCAACGCTTCCAGGCTTCCCGGCATGACCCTCGGGTTTCCCATGAAGTCTCTTCCCAGGGTCGCGCATTCCTCCGCCACTCCATGATCCGGAGGACACCCCTGGTTCCGGCAGAGGCGGAGGTAGGTGTCCCGGAAGGACGGCTCCATCCGGAAGGGGCCCATCCCGAACAGGGCGAGTAGCTCGGGCTCCACCTCCTGGTGGTGGACCCTCTGCGCCTCTTCCCGGGGGAATCCTGCAACCTCCAGGCGCCGGAACAGGGCCTCCCTGGCCTCCTGGAAGGACGGTGCCGTCTCCACCAGGGTGTCGTCGAAATCCACGAGGACCAATTCCCGCATACCCGTCCATCCTTGGTGTCGTCCAGCCGGCCCCGTCCTATGGATGCCCGGCGATCTTCCTGACGGTGGTCCGCTCTGGAGGCCAGGTGGGCTGTCCCTTCAATCCATGGCTTCGCCCCCCCGAAGGGCGACCATTGAACGAGGACTCTCGTCACGACGCCTTGGATAGGCAAGGTCTCCAGGAGTGTCATGCTCGTGAAGGGATGGGCACCATGCTGGCTCAACTGACGTCCGCAGCCCTTCGGGGCATCGAAAGCTACCTGGTACGAGTGGAGGTGAACTTCGGGACCGGCCTCCCGTCCTTTTCCGTCGTAGGGCTGGCGGAGGGGGCGGTGAGGGAAGGCAGGGAACGTGTCTGGGCCGCCTTGCAGAACTCCGGCTTCTCCGTCCCACCGTGTAAGATCACGGTGAACCTGGCGCCGGCGGACGTTCGCAAGGAGGGGAGTGCCTTCGACCTCCCGCTGGCTCTGGGCCTGCTGGCCGGAATGGGGAGGATCCCCGCCGAGGCCTTCTCGGGCACCGTCTTCGTAGGTGAGCTGGGATTGGATGGGAGCCTCCGACCGGTCCGGGGGGCCCTCTCCATGGCGGAATCCGCCAGGCGGGCGGGGCTCGGGGCCCTGGTGCTCCCAAGGGCGAACGCGCCGGAGGGCGCTGTGGTCGCCGGCATGAGAATCCTGGGCGCCGATTCGCTCCTGGACGTCGTGCGCCACCTCGGGGGCGACCATGTCATCCCTCCTCTGGTGCTGGACGCCGGAACCCTGCTGGAACAGGAGGAATCCCATGGACCGGACATGGCGGAGGTGAGAGGCCAGGGCTATGTGAAACGGGCTCTGGAGGTCGCCGCGGCCGGAGGTCACAACATCCTGCTCCTCGGTCCCCCAGGCTCCGGCAAGACCATGTTGGCCCGGCGACTGCCCGGAATCCTCCCCCCCATGTGCCTGGAGGAAGCCGTGGAGGTGACCCGGATCCACTCCGTGGCGGGCCTCCTGGCGCCGGGAGAGCCACTTCTGCGAACACGGCCGTTCCGCGCCCCGCACCACACGATAAGCGATGGAGGTATGGTGGGCGGGGGAGGGGTGCCCCGACCCGGAGAGGTGAGCCTGGCGCACCATGGCGTGCTCTTCCTGGACGAGCTCCCCGAGTACCGCAGGAACATCCTGGAGGCGCTTCGGCAACCGCTGGAGGACGGGCACGTCTATCTGGCCCGGGCCCGGATCTCCCTCCAGTTTCCTTCGAGATTCGTCCTGGTGGCTGCCATGAATCCTTGCCCCTGCGGGTTCTTCGGCGACGGGACGGACCGGTGCACCTGTGATCCCACCTCCGTCTCCCGGTATCGCGCCAGGATTTCCGGCCCGTTGCTGGATCGGGTGGACCTCCACGTCTCGGTGCGCCGGGTGCCGTTCCAGGATCTCGCCGATCCGGGATCCGGCGAGGAGACGAGTAGCATCCGGGCCAGGGTGCGGGATGCCCGGGCGCTGCAGAGGGAGCGCTTTCGGGGCAGGGAGGGCGTCCATACCAACGCCCAGATGCAAACCCGGGAGATCCGGCGGTTCTGTCGTCCCTCCCGGGAGATCATCTGCATGCTGCAGGGGGCCATGGACAGGCTGGGCCTCTCCGCCCGGGCGTACCATCGGATCCTGAAGGTGGGCCGGACCGTGGCGGATCTGGCTGGCTCCAGCGAGATTGGGCCGTCGCATGTGGGCGAAGCCATCCAGTATCGGACCCTGGACCGGGCGGCTCCGCTTTGACCAACGCCGGCCGGAGCTCAGGGAATCCGGGTCTGGCGCTCCAGCCTCGGGGAGTTGAACACGGCATCCACCACCATGCCGGGCCCCCACCCGGAAGGGGGCCCCGAGCCGTCCGGCGACGGCGACGCGGAAGAGGCGTCCGGGGAGTCGGCCTCTCCGGGGAGGCGCCGCATCAAGGTCGGACTGGCCCTGGCCAGCCTCTATCTGATCTGGGGGTCTACGTATCTGGCCATCCGGATCGCCATCGAGACGCTTCCGCCCTTCTTGATGGCAGGCGTGCGGTTCGTCGTGGCGGGCGGGCTCCTCTACGGCTGGGCGCGGAGCCGCGGCAATCCCCGCCCTGGCCCCGGTCTCTGGAGGACGGCGACGGTGGCGGGGGTCCTCATGTTCCTCGGGGGCAACGGCACCGTCGTGTGGGCCGAGCAGTTCGTCCCGTCCGGGCTCGTGGCACTCCTGGTGGCCACGGTCCCCCTCTGGATCGTTCTGCAGGATTGGCTCTTCGGGGAAAGAGGATCGCCCGGGCCGGCTGTGATGGCGGGAATCCTCCTGGGGTTCTCGGGGGTGGCCCTCCTTGTCTCCGGATCCGAGATCGGCCGGGCTGGTCCGGAGCACCTGTTGGGAGGCCTTCTGGTATTGTTGGGAGCGGGAGCCTGGGCGGCGGGATCGCTGGTGGCCCGCTATGGGGTCCATCCGCCCTCGGCCGCCATGGGCAACGGGATGCAGATGCTGGCGGGTGGCCTTTCACTCCTGGTGGCTGCCCTCGTGGCGGGCGAGGTCGGGTCCTTCGATCCGGTATCGGTCTCCGCGGCATCCGTCCTGGCCCTCCTTTACCTGGTGGTCTTCGGGTCCCTCCTGGCCTTTTCCTCCTACATCTGGCTCCTGAGGAGCACGACGCCGGCGGTGGCTTCCACCTATGCGTATGTGAACCCCATCGTAGCGCTCCTCCTGGGGTGGGGCCTGGCGGGTGAGCCCCTCTCCCCCAGGACGGGGCTGGCGGCCTTCGTCATCCTCTCCTCCGTGGTCCTGATCACCGCTCGTCCGTCCCGACGCCCATGGCGTGGAAGGCGATGATCCCAATCCGGGGGATCCGCGGCCTCCGGCGCCCCGGGGCGGACCGGACCCCTGTGGAGGCGGGTAGGACTGGTGGCGGTGGGGTCCGGGTCCTTACGATACCTGCCGTTGACGCGGGTCCTTGCCCGGGGGTCGGAAGCTCCTCCGGAATGGAGGCGAGAGAAGGAACATGAGCGTGCCGTGGGGATGGCTACCAGCGGTCGCGCACCAGCAGACTCCCGGATCTGCCGGCTCGCGGCCCCCAGATTCCGGATCCGCGTCCCAGGTGGAGGAGTTGCTGCGGGGTGCGGGTGGGGGCATCAGGGACTGGGTGTACGGCTTGACCGGGGTGGGGCCCGAAGCTCAGACCAACCTGCTCCTCTCCTTGATTGCCGTCGTCCTCATCTACCTGGTTCGCCGTCTGGTGATGCGTGTGGTGGACCGGCGAGTGGACGACCCCCGCATGCTGTATCAATGGTCCAAGATCTCGTCCCACGTCGCTCTCCTGCTCTCCTTCGTCCTGGTGGGCACGGTATGGTTCGAGGGTCTCCGGTCCCTCGGCACCTTTCTTGGGCTCCTCTCGGCGGGCGTGGCCATCGCCCTGAAGGACGTGGTCACCAGTCTGGCGGGATGGATCTTCATCGTCTGGCGACGTCCTTTCCAGCTGGGGGACCGTATCCAGATCGGAAGCCGGGCGGGGGACGTGGTGGACATCCGGATCTTCCAGTTCACCCTCCTGGAGATCGGGAACTGGGTGCAGGCCGACCAGAGCACCGGCCGGATCGTCCATGTGCCCAACTCCCTGGTCTTCACGGAGCCCGTCTCCAGCTATACCGCACAGTTCGAGTTCATCTGGAACGAGCTCCCCGTCCTCCTCACCTTCGAGAGTGACTGGAAGAAAGCCAAGGTGATCCTCCAGGGGATCGTGGACGACAAGATGGGCGGAGTGGTGGCGGAGGCGGAGCGGGCCGTCAAGAGCGCCTCCAGGAAATACCTGATCCACTTCAAGACTCTCACGCCGAAGGTCTACACCTCCGTGGAGGATTCGGGGGTCCTCCTGACCCTTCGGTTCATCTGCCCCGTCCGGGAGCGCCGGGGACGGGCCGAAGCGCTCTGGGAGGCTATCCTGGAGGCCTTCGCCCAGGAGCCGGACATCGACCTCGCCTATCCCACCACCCGCATGTACCACAACATCCTGGAGGGCAAGGCAGCAGCGAGAGCCCCTCTCCCCCCAGGCCTCGGAAGCGGCGGTGAGCCGGGAAAGGAGGGATAGGGGATGCCGGTGAGCCCCTCGTCCTGGCACTACCTGGATTACGCGGCCACGTCCGCCATCCGGCCCCCGCAGGTGGCCGAGGCCGTGAACCGGTTTCTGACGGAGGTGGGAGCCACTCCGGGCCGAGGGGGGCACCGATTGGCACTGGAGGCAGGAAGGATCGCACTGGGATGCAGGGGTGCGGTGGCTCGGATCCTTGGCCTGGGGACCGATCCTTCCCGCGTCGCCTTCTCTCCGAACGCGACGCACGCGCTGAACACGGCTCTGTCGGGCGTCCTCCGGAAGGGGGACACCGTCGTCGTGACGGCCTACGACCACAACGCCGTCCTTCGGCCGGTCCATCGCCTGGCATCGGCCCGGGACATCGTGGTCCGCATGCTCTCGGGTGACGCGGGCGGGGAGCTCGACCTGTCGGAGGCCTTGCGCTTCCTGGACGGAGCCCGGCTGCTCGTGGTAAACGGGGCGTCGAACGTCCTGGGCACGTGCCTCCCCATCCGGGACCTGGCGGACCTCGCCCACGAGGCCGGATCCCTTGTGCTGGTGGATGCTGCCCAGTGGGGCGGTCATTTCGAAGGAGGCCTGGCCGATCAGGGCGCGGACCTGGTGGCCTTCACAGGACACAAGGCTCTCCTGGGCCCTCAGGGGATCGGTGGCCTTTGGGTTCGGGAAGGTGTCGACATCGAGCCCCTTTGCTTCGGGGGCACGGGGGGAGACTCCCTTCGCCGGGAAATGCCCGGGTCCATGCCCGACCGCCTCGAGGCTGGATCCTCCAACACTCCCGGCATGGCAGGCCTCATGGCGGGGATCGCCTTTCTGGAGAAAGAAGGGGTGGGCGCCCTCCACCGACGGGAGATGGAGCTGAAGGCCCGGCTCCGGGAAGGCTTGTCGAGCTTGCCGGGAGTTCGTGTTCTCTCCCCTCCCGGTGCGGACGGCGTGGGGATCGTGACCCTCATCTCGGATCGCGTTGACCCCCCCATGCTCGCCTCGAGGCTTGACCGGGAGTGGGGAGTGATGGTGCGGCACGGATTGAACTGCGCCCCGGAGGTGCACAGGATCCTGGGCACGACGGCAACCGGGGCGGTTCGACTCTCCCTGGGATGGGCCTCCACGCGGGAGGACGTCGACCGGGCCGTGGAGGCCGTCGACGCCTTGACGGCACCCTCGTCCGTGCCGGTTTCCTGAGCCGCCGGGCCCATGCGAGCCTTCGTTGCCATCAACCTGCCCCAGGGACAGCGAGACCGGATCCACCGGGCGGCGAGGGTCCTCCGGGAGCAGGAGTATCCCGTGCGCTGGGTGGAGCCCGATCGAATCCACCTCACCTTGAAGTTCCTGGGCCAGGTGGACAGGGAATCCCTCCCCGGCCTCGAGGATGCGCTGGCGGGAATCGCCGGGAGCAAGGGTGTTTTTCCCATGGGCATTGGTGGGTTCGGGGCCTTCCCGACGATCCGGCGACCCCGGGTGCTCTGGGTGGGAGTGGATCCGTCGCCCGCCCTTCGCTGCCTGAAGCAGGACCTGGAACTGACCCTTTCGAATCTCGGGTTCGAGAGGGAGACCAAGGAGTTCCACCCGCATCTCACCCTGGGCCGAGCGGCTCCCGGCGCGGGACCAGGAGCGTTCCGGGGATTGGACGCTCTCGTCACCGGCCTGGATTTCAGGGATGAGGTCCGGGTGTGGGAGCTGGATCTCATGGAGAGCCATCTCTCCTCCACCGGGGCCAGGTACGAGGTCC
>Ga0068714_10004591_pt1 | contig 15313 bp, 7 predicted proteins | sample MTBNYHSulfiMetaG_FD_62988 | JGI IMG/M metagenome (GOLD analysis project Ga0068714, IMG submission 62988) | Enrichment culture microbial communities from rom New York Harbor, USA that are MTBE-degrading - MTBE-NYH (New York Harbor Sulfidogenic)... | ecosystem: Environmental > Aquatic > Marine >...
TCGACGGCGACACCGCGGTTGTGGGGGCCCCGAGGGACGACTTCGGCGGCACCGAGTCCGGGGTCGCGCTGGTCTACGCCCGTCAGGGTTCGGCGTGGGTCCCCACCGCTCGCCTGAACCCGGGCGACTCCCGTGCGGACCAGTCGTTCGGGGCGGCGGTGGCGGTCGACGGCGACACGATCGTGGTGGGCGCCCCGCTGGACGAGAGCGGTCGCGGCTCGGCCTACGTCTTCGTACGCACCGCGAGCGGCTGGGCGGAGCAGGCGAGGCTGGTCGCGTCCGACGGAGGGCGAGACGACCGCTTCGGGTCGTCCGTCGGCGTGGCGGGGGACGTTGCGGTGGTCGGTGCGCCCCGGCACGCGGGGGTCGCGCTGTTCTCGGGCGCTGCCTACGTCTTCACCCGATCCGCGTCGGGATGGGTCGAGGCGGCGCGGCTCGTGCCCGGCGACCTCACCCCGAGCGACCTGTTCGGGTCCGCGGTGGCGATCTCGGGGCAGAGGGTCCTGGTCGGCGCCCCCTACGCCAACGGAGACGTCGAGGAGACCGGCGTGGCCTACGTTTTCGCCGGCGGCGGCAGCAGCTGGGCGCAGCAGGCCACGCTCGCACCACCCGCCGCGACCCCCGACCGTCGGTTCGGCATCGCGGTTGCCGTCGACGGGGACGCGCTCGCCGTCGGGGCGCCGGGCGGTTCGAGCGACCCGGGTGCCGTGTATGTGTACACATCGACCGGCACGGGCTGGGGACCGGGGACCCGGATCGCGGCGTCGGACCCCGAGCCGGGAGCGGCGTTCGGGCGCGCGGTCACGGTGGCGTCGGGTTGGGTCGTGGTCGGGTGCGTCGAGCGTTCCCAGGAGGCCGGCAGCGTGTACGCGTTCGAGAGCGCCGGCGGCCAGTGGGTCGAGCGGGGCAGGCTCCAGGCCGCGGACACGCGGTCCGGGGACCACTTCGGGGAGGGGGTCTCGGTGTCCGGGACGGCGCTCCTGGTCGGGGCGCCCCGCAACGACGAGGACGGGGCGAACGCCGGGGCGGCCTATCTCTTCGAGCGCCAGGGCAGTCAGTGGGTCGAGCGCGAAAAGCTCGCGGGGCGCGGCTCGGGGGCGCGAGACCTCATGGGTTACGCGGTCGCGGCCGACGGCGACACCGTGGCGGTGGGCGCCCACGGCGACGACCACAGTGGGCTCGAGGACGTCGGGTCCGTCTACGTCTCCGAGCGCTCGGGGAGCCAGTGGGGCGCGCCGGTCAAGGTGGTGCCGGCGGCGCCGCGGGCCGGCATCGCGTTCGGCGAGTCGGTCGCGCTGGCGAGCGACACGCTGGCGGTCGGCGCCTACGCGGACGATCCCGTGGGAACGGACTCGGGCGCGGTGTACATGTACGCGAGGGCGGGCGGCGCATGGCAGGAGGTGACCCGGTTGGTGGCCTCCGACGCGTCGGCGTCCGCGTGGTTCGGCTTCGCCGTCGCCCTGGACGACGCAACGCTGGCGGTGGCGGCCGAGGGCGGCAGCTCCGCCTACGTGTTCGGCCGCGACGGTGGCGGCTGGGTCGAGCAGGCCAAGTTGGTCGCCTTCCCGCGCCCCGCCGGCAATCCGTGGACGGCATCGGTTGCCCTGTCGGGGGACACGCTCGTCCTCGGGACGCTGTCGGCGCCGGGCGGTGGGCAGGCATCGGTGTTCCGCCGCGAGGGTGGGAGCTGGCGGCTGGAGCAGGCGCTCGGCGCGCCGGATGCCGCGGCGTCCGACCTGTACGGCTTCCCGGTGGCGGCATTCGGGGACACCGTGGCCGTGGGCGACCGCAGCGGTGGGCCGGGGGGCGAAGGGCCCGGCGCGGTGTACGTCTACCGGCGCGTCGGCGCGCAGTGGTCGCTCCAGCAGCGGGTGACCCTGGCGAACCTCCCCGAGGGCGCCGCCTTCGGGGATCGGCTCGCGCTCGCGGACGGCGTGCTCGCCGTCGGCGCGCCCGGGATCGGGCCGGCCTCGCCGGAGCCCGGGGCGGTGTACCTCTTCGCCGAAGAGGGAGGGGTGTGGGTGCCGGCCGGACGGGTCGACGCGGCGGACGGCGCTGCTGGCGACCACTTCGGGTCGGCGGTGGCCGTGTCGGCGAGCACCGTGGTGGTGGGGGCGGCCGAGCAGAGCGACGCCGCCGGGACCGACGACGTCGGCGCCGCCTACGTGTACGAAGCCCGCGAGGTGGCGGGCCAGCTGCCGCAGGCGGGTTTCTCGTGGAGCCCGAACCCCGGGAGACCGGGCGAGCCGGTCCGGTTCGCCGACGCCTCGACCGGCGAGCCCACGACCTGGGCCTGGGACTTCGGAGACGGGTCCTCCTCGGCGATCGCGAGCCCCGAGCACACCTTCGCCGCGGCCGGCCAGTACGAGGTCACCCTCGAGGTTGGCAACGCGGTCGGCCGCGACGTCGCGCGGCGGGTGGTCAGCGTCGGCGTCGAACCCGAGGCCTCGTTTGCCTGGTACCCCGCCTTCCCCGAGCCCGGGGAGCCTGTTCGCTTCGTCGACACCTCCTCCGGCTCGCCGGAAAGCTGGTCGTGGAGCTTCGACGACGGAGCGACCGGGGGCGAGCAGAGCCCCGAGCACTCCTTCGCCGTCACCGGACGGTACCTGGTGCGCCTCGAGGTCGGCAATGCGTGGGGCACGGATGCGGTGGAGCGCGAAGTCGTCGTCGGGGAAGCCGGGCCTTCCCCCGAGGCGGTGATCGCGGCGGTCGCGCGGGTGCAGGGCAGCGGCGCGTTCTTCACGTCGCGGGTGGTCCTCTTCAACCCCGACGCCGTGCCGCTCGCGGTGGAGGCGGTGTTCACGCCGCGCGCGGACCTCGGGGGGCCGCAGCGGATGACCGTCCTCGAGCTGCCTGCGGGGGTCATGGTCGAGGTCACCGACCCCCTGCCCGGGTGGTTCGGGTTCGGGAGCGGCGAGGACACGGTGGGCAGCCTCCTGCTGAGGCGGCGCGACCAGGCCCAGGGCCCGCTGCTCGCCCAGAGCGTCGTCTTCGCCCGCAACCCGGACGGCAGCGAGTACGGGCAGTCGTTCCCGGCGGTCCCGGTGGGGGACGCGCTGGTCGCCGGGGAGGTGGGCCACCTGGCCACCACGGTCGACGCCGGCCGCTACCGGGTCAACGTCGGCGTGGTGGCGGTGGGGAGCGGGAGCGCCGTGACGGTGACCCCGGTCGACCCCATCGGTGTGCCGCTCGCTGCCGCGCGGGTCGTCGACGGGCTCGACGTCGGCGGTAACCGGCAGCTCAACAACCTCGACCAGCTGTTCGGGCTCGGTGCGATCTCGGACTACCTGGTCGAGGTCCGTCCGACCAGCGGGTCGGTGGTCGCCTTCGGGAGCGTGCTCGACGGCACCTCGGGGGTGCCGGGCACGAGCGACCCGACCACGGTGCTGCCGGTCCGGGCGGGATCCGAGCGAGTCACCCTCATCGAGCTGGGCTCGATCCAGGGTCTGGACGAGTTCTCGGGATCGGCGAGTGTGACCAACCACTCCGCCGGGGCAGCCACGGTGACCGCCCAGTTGTTCCTGCGCGGGCAGCCGGGGGTGGCCGCCACGACCGCCCTCGAGCTCGAGGCCGGGGACACCCTCGGCTACGAGGACCTGGTCGGGGAGCTGTTCGGCGTCACCGGGGCGGTGGGGACGGTGGTCCTCACCGCGGAGCCCCCCGGGGCGGTGAGCGCGCTGGGCCGCGAGTATGCGGTGTTCCGGGACGACGACGGCGCCGTGGTCGGCACCGCCGGGCAGCTGGTGCGGGGAATGACCGACGGGGACCTGCTCGAGGTCGGGGTGACGTACCACGTGCTCGGCCTGCGCCAGGTGCAGGGGCAGCTGGGCCTCGAGCGGAGCCACCTGTCGGCGTTCAACCCCGGCTCGTCGCCGGTGGTGATCACGCTCGACCTCCACGACGGCGCCACCGGCGTGCACGAGGGGCAGGTGCAGCGCACCGTGCTGGCGGGGGAGCTGGTGCGGTTGAACTCGGTCGTCGAGGTGGTCAACCCCGACCAGGACGGGGCGGTCAAGCGGCTCGAGGTGACCTGCGATGGGCCGTTGTACGTCGCCGCCTATCGGGTCAACGGCAACGGCGACCCGGTGACGATCGAGCCGCTGCGGTAGGGTGGGCGTTGGGTGGGCTTCGGCCCACCGTCCCGTGCGCTGCGGATCCGTGTTGCGCGGCGGTTCGCCGTGGCGGGGGGGAAGGTGGGCCTACGGGGAACCCGGGCGTGCCGGCTCGTGGTGACGGTGGGGAAGGTGGGCCAAGGCCCACCTTCTACGGGGAACCCGGGCGTGCCGGCTCGTCGTAGAGGGGGGGAAGGTGGGCCAAGGCCCACCCTACGGAGGATCGGGCTCGCCGGTTTGAGGTGGGTCCAGGCCCACCTCTCGTGGCGTGGAAACGAAAGGCCCCGGGGTGGACCCGGGGCCGTTCTGTTCGGGGGTGCGACCCGTTAGGGGTGGGTGTAGGTGAAGAGCGGGATGTAGTTCGTGTCCGAGTCCTCGGTGTACCAGTAGCGCTGAACGACGACGGTGCCGGTCTGATCGGAGCCCTGCTGGACGCCATCCAGGAAAACCCTGACCGTGTAGTCGATGTTGGCCTCGCCGCAGAGGGCGAATGCCCAGACGAAGACGTTGTAGTCCCCGCTGTGAACGATCGGGTCCCAGGCCAGGATCTCGCGGGGGTTCGGGCAGTAGTCCTGATTGGTGGTCCTGCAGTCGCTCAGGAACTCCACGCCGTTGCACTGCTCCTCGACCTCGCCGCCGCACGAAATCGGGTTGTAGAAGCTGAGCTCGTACGAGCACGGCCCGCCCGTGTCCGGAAGGTCCGGGCCGTCGACCCGGAGGTCGAGGTCGGCGTAGTTTCCGGCCGCCCAGGTCAGCTCGAACTCGAGGCGCTGGCAGGGGTTCGGGCTCACCTCGCCCTCGAGGTTGACGTACACCTGGAAGCGCTGCGTGCAGTCGGCCACGAGCACGTCGAAGCCGAAGTAGGTGTCGGCGGAGACCAGGATGAAGTCGTCGTCGAGGGCCGCGCCTTCCCAGGTCGGGTTGGAGATGCTGGTGACGTTGCCCGAACGCCCCACGTCGAGGGTCATGGCAGGGTCGCAGATGTAGCGCGGGCCGGGCGCCACGAAGTCGACGTCGAAGCGAATGGTCCGGGTGCAGGAGCCGGTCTGGGGGTTGTTGCAGCCGACGCAGCCCATGCCGGTCTGCACGAACAGCTCGTTCTGCTTGGGCTGGCCATCCGCGCCGATGATCGGCAGCTGCTTGACGGTGGTCTCCCCGGTCGCCGGGTCGCCCGTGATCTCGAGCACGGCGATGGTCCGGGCGCTCACCTGGATGACGTCGGCCTCGGACACCACCGCAACCATCGGCTGGACAGGTCCGGGCTTGCTCACCTGGCTCATGCGAACCGTGTCGCTGCGCAGGGTCGGCACGTCCGTGGCGAAGCAGGTCGCTGCAAAGATCACGACCACTGCGGCGGTTGCGAGTGTTTTGCTCATTCTTGCCTCCGTCGAACTCCGTAGCTGAGGACTCGATCAGCGACTACGTAGAATCTCTCGAACCTGAGGGTAGCGTGGGCCCGGAAGCTTGTCAAGGCGATTGGCGCTCGTGGCGCTCGTGCTGCTCGGACGATTTTCCGACGCGCCCGTAGGGTGGGCCTTGGCCCACCTTCCCCTGCCGCCCGACCGGGCCCCGACACCCCGCGAATCCGCAGCGCACGGGATGGTGGGCCAAGGCCCACCCTACAGCTCTACGGTGCGGGCGCGACGACCCACTCGAAGGTCGCGGTGCGGCCGTCGAGGGCCGCGGTGTAGGAGCCGCCGGGCGTAACGGGGATCGCGACGCGAGGACGGGCGGCGGTGGGGTCCGCGTCGTTGAGGTCGACGAGCACGCTGCGCTCGAGGACGCCCTCGGGCCCGCTCCAGGTCAAGGTGACGCGTCGACCCGGGACGCCGGAACGAACCTCGAACCGCCACCGCTCGAGGGCGTCGTCCGCGGGAACCGGGCGGAGGTCGGTGGTGAAGTCGCCGGCGTGGTCGCCCCAGTCGGGGTGGGGGAACACGACGGTGAGGAAATCCGCGGCGAAGGGCTCGAGCTCCGGGAGGTCGTACGGGTCGTGGCCGTGGCCGGCGCCCGCGACCTCGCCGAGGACGTTGCCGGCGTCCTCGAGCCCGTCGGCGGAGACGGTGAGGCGCACCCACCACCCCTCGGCCCCGACGTCGCGGGTCTCCGCCTGCGCCCCCGCGGGCGGTGCGGGTCGGGCGGACACGAGCAGGGTTGCGTCATCGAAGGCCCTGACCCAGAAGCCCATGGCCGGCTCGAGGATTCCCTCGGCTCCCGGGGTGAGGCCGTTGAATGCCTGGTAGGAGGCGCCGTTCCAGGCGTAGGCGACGCGCGAGAGGATGCACGCGGGGTCCGGGGGCACGGCCGAGCACGCCGTTGTCGTGCCGACAACGGGGTCCGCCTGGTCGAGGGTGAGGAGTTGGCCGTCGTGGAGCACCCGCACGCTCGCCCACTCGACGTCGAGGTCGAAGGGGTGGCCGACCATGTTCCACTCGCCGTCGGGGGAGGCGACGAGGGGCGTCGGGTGGCGCTGCGCGGTGTCGGTCTGGATCCCGTCGAGGGTGGCGGACTGGCCGGCGAGCAGGGTCTTGACCCAGTAACCGCGCCCCCGGGTCAGGGTGTCCGCGGGGCCGAGCTGAACGTAGCGGCCGCCGACCGGGTCCCACTCGAAAAGCGCCCAGTCCTCGTTCTGGCTGCCGCCGAGGTCGGAGAAGACGTCGGCCACCGCGGCCGCGGCGCCCGGGTCGCACGGGAGGGCCACCTGGTGCCAGTGCCCCTGCGTCAGCTCGAGGTCGAGCGCGCACGGGGGGCGGTCGAGGGCGACCCCCCAGGGGCCGCTGCGGCCGGTGAGGAGGTCGGTGAGGCCGCTGCCGTCGGTGGCGGCGCGCTGGATCCTGTCAGCCGTGTAGTCGGCGAAGTACATGAGCCCGCCGGCGCCGTCGACCTTGATTTCCACGAGGTCGAGGAAGGCGGGGCTCTCGAGGACGACCTCGCGCCCGGAGCCGTCCAGGCTGGCGCGCTGGATGCGGTTGCCAACGGTCTCGGTCCAGTAGACCTGGTCGCGGGTGACGTCGAGGGCGATGCCCTCGGGACGGCTCAGCACCGCTCCGCTCGCCAGCGTGGTGACCCCGGTGCCGTCGACGTTGGCGCGGCGGATGAGGTCGGCGTCGTGCTCCACCCAGTAGACGGCCCCGGCGGCGGCATCCACGGCGATGCCGACCGGGTCGACCACCCCGGACCCCACCAGCGTGGTCAGGGTGCCGCGGCAGTCGGCGACCTCGCAGCGCTGGATGCGGGCGGGGACCGAGGGAGGGGCGCCGTTGTCGGTCCAGTAGAGGATACCGCCCGACTGGTCGAGGGCGAGGGCGCGGGGGGCGAGGAGGCCGTCCGTCTGGTCGGCGACGACCTCGACGGGGCTGCCGGGCTCGAGGCCGGAGCGGACGATGCCGTTGGTGGGGCCGCCGTAGACGGTGCGCACGATCCAGTACCGCAGGCCGGCGGTGTCGTCGAGGACCAGGCCCAGGGGTGCGGAGGTCGGGCCCAGGTCCTCGACCGAGGCGCCGTCGCGGTTCGAGCGGTAGACGCGCTGGGAGTCGAGCTCGGTGAAGTAGAGCTTCTGCGCGGGCGAGGGCGCGGCGGCGAGGGTGGCGAGCAGTGCGCCGACGGCCGCGGCGAGAACGCGCGGGCGGGACGCCCGCGCCACCATGGGGTTCGGCTCGGCCACGGGTCGATTGTAGACGAGAGGTCGTCGCCGCCGGGAACGCCCCTTCCGCGCCCGACCGCAAACCGCGCGAGGCTCGGGCGGTACACTGAACCGGGGAGTCGAGCTCGTGGCAAGGAGAGGGTTCCGGTTCAACCCGCCTCGGGTGGACCTCGAAGCCGAGGTCCGATGGGTGCTCTCCCGCGCGTTCGGGCCCCGCGATGCCGCGTGTGCCGAGGCGACGAGGATGGACCGCGCGCGGGCGGGGTGGGTGGCGGAGCGCCTCTCGCTGCAGGCGAGGATCGGGGGGCGGACGCCGCGGCCCCTGCTCGAGCGCGAGGTCGGCACGGAGCTCGCCGTGGAGCTGGGGCGGCACGCACGGGCCACTGCCGGGGCGGCGCTGCTCGGCGAGAAGGTGTGCAGGGACCTCGCGGCCCGGGCGCGTCCGCTCGGCGTGCCCCTGGTGTTCCTCAAGGGGGTCGCCCTGCACCTCACCGGCGTGGCCCCGCCCGGGCAGCGGCCGTTGGGGGATGTGGACGTGCTGGCGCCGTCCGGTCGGGTCGGCGAGCTGCAGGCCGCGCTGGTCGCGTCGGGCATGGCTGCCATGGACGTCGTCCCCGGGGAGCACCAGCTCCAGAGCCTCCTGCACCAGACGGGAATGACGGTGGAGGTCCACCGGTGCGTCCGCGGGGTGAGGCTCGGCGGGTCGGGCTCGGCCACCGCGGAGGAGCTCCTGGCGGCGGGGCTGTGCGCCCCGGCGCCGGGGCTGTCCGACGGCTCCTTTGTGCCCGGCCGGGAGCTGCTGGCGGCGCACCTGCTGGTCCACGGCCTGGCCCAGCACGGGCTCGACCCCGGGAGCTACCCGATGGGCAGGATGATTGCCGACGCCCAGGACATGGGGTTGGTCGGGGAGCGGTTCGACGAGGTCCTCGCAGGGCCGTTCGCATGGATTGCGCGCGATGTCAGCGTGGACGAGGCGGCCGCGGTGAGCGCGGTGGTGGAGCGCCTGGCGGCAGGCGAGGACCCGGGCGCCGTCGCCGGCGGGGAGGACCCGGCCGGGCGGCTCCTGCGGCACGTGGTGGCGGGTGTTCTCGACCCGAGGTACCGTGCGTCGATCCACCTCGCCGGGCTGGCTGACCTGGTGCCTGCAGGCGGCCGCGGCTCGAGACTCGCGCACCTGCTCAGGAGCTCGGTGTGGCTGACGCGCAGTCAGGTGGACGCGATCTACGGTCCGCCGCGGACCGAGGTGGGCTACCTCGGCCGGCGTCTGTGGCGGCCGTTCGACCTGGTGTGGCGCGTGTGCCGCTACGGTCTGGCGTGGGCGCGGTACCGCTTCCGCACGCCGACGTAGGGTGGGATTCAGCCCACCATCTCGTGCGCCGCGGGCACGCGGGGCGCAGGGGTTCGGCGAGGCGGGGGGGAAGGTGGGCCAAGGCCCACCCTACGGGTGCGTTGGGAGCATGTAGGGTGGGCTTCAGCCCACCATCCCGCTGGTCACCGCTTCGGCTGGCGGCGGCCGACCAGGCGGGAGAGCGCGACCGACACCCGGGTGACCGGCCCGACCGAGAGCCCGAGCCAGTCGGTGATGCCCAGGCGCATGGCGGTTTCCACCGGCGCGCGGCCGCGGCCCAGGGAGTGGGCGAGCTCGAGCGTCTCGACCCAGGCGCCGGCGGTCGCGACTGCCCGGGCCGCCGCGCAGAACACGAGAGCGGCGACCCCCGATTCGTCCCCGCGCAGCGGGTTTGCCAAGGCCACGTAGAGACCGGGACTGGGCACGAGAACCTGACGCTCCCCGATCGTGGTGGGCACTGACCGGTGGGCCATCACCCTGCCCAGCTCGCCGGTCCCGGCCCAGCGCACGCCATGCTGACCCAACGGGTCGGAGGGGAGAGGGTCCAGGTCACGATCGTCGACTCGCACCAGCACCTCGCCGTGGGCCGGGAGTGCGTCCCAGCAGCCGAACAGGGCCTTGCTCGCACCCAGGGGGCCCCACAGGATCACCGTGCCGTCGGGTCGGCCGAGCTCGGCTCGGACTCGCTCGAGCAACAGGCTGCAACCGTGGCGGATGGACGCCGACACGCTCGCACATCGGGACAGCCTCACCCCGGCCGGGACCCTCCACCCGACCGCTTCGTGCAGGTCGACGACCAGCCGGTGGGCGATAGAGAGAAGAGCCAGGGGTGCATCCTGGTCGGACTCGAGTCGTTCGGCGAGGCGCAGCGCGCGCAGCAGGTCGGCGCTCTCCGGCTCGTGTCGGCGTTCCCACACCTCGAAGGCGGTGATGACGTCTGGTGCGACCCGCATGGCGAGTCAGAATGCTAGCGCGGCTTCGGCGATGGCTCAAGCGCGGCGATGAGGGCACGCCCGAGATCTCCGGACCGACGTCCTCGGCGGTAGCGACGAACGCTCTGCGCAAGCAGAGTCGCCGTGGTTTGGCAGGGGCCGTTCGACGTGAGAAACTGCGCGGCAGCGGCAGAGCCGGAGGGTCGAGAGCTCACATGAGCGAAGAGCGGTCGCAGGACGGGTTGAAGGTCGAGTCGAAGGCGGTCCCCATGAGGGTGTGGCAGCGTCTGCTCAACCGGCCGGTCCAGGTGGGTCTCGACCTGACCGTGCTGCTGGCCGCGTTCTGGATTGCGTACGGGCTCCGGTTCGAGTTCGTGTTCGGCCCGCGGACGCTGTCGGAGGCCATGGGCCAAGCGCCGGTGGCGGTGCTGGTGCAGGTTGCGGCCCTTCTCATTGCCGGGGTGTACAGCTTCGTCTGGCGGTACGTGGGCATGGCGGAGCTGAGCGCGTTCCTGCGGGCTGCGTTCTGGTCCGGAGTGGTGCTGGTGGCCCTTCGTCTCGGGCTGCCTGCGAGCCTCCAGCACTGGCGGATGCCCCTGTCGGTGATCCTGTTCGACACCGTACTCGCTTTCGGTGGCGTGCTGGGCCTGAGGCTCCTGCGGCGGGCCCTCTACGAGCGGTACGAGCGGGTCCGCAACGTCGGCGGCAAGTCGGGTCGCCGCAAGCCGGTGCTCCTGGTGGGCGCGGGTCGGGCGGGGATGCTCGCCGCGAAGGAGATCCTGAATCGGGGCGACCTCGGCCTCGAGATCCGTGGGTTTGTGGACGACAACTCGGAGAAGCAGGGCACGGTGATCCAGGGGGTGAAGGTGCTCGGCACCTCGAGAGACCTTCCCCGCCTGGTGGCCGAGCTTGACATCGACCACGTGGTTATCACCATCGCCACCGCCTCGCGGCTCGAGCTGCGACGCATCATCGAGATCTGCGAGCAGGTACCGGTCAAGGCGCGGATCATCCCGGGGCTGTTCGAGATCCTCGACGGTACGGTGGAGGTCAGCCGGATCCGCGACGTCGAGATCGAGGACCTGCTCGGGCGGGAGACTGTACGGCTCGACGAGGAGGTGGTCCGGGGCTTCGTCGCCGGCAAAGCGGTGATGGTCACCGGGGCCGGTGGCTCTATCGGCTCGGAGCTGGCGCGCCAGGTCGCGCGCTTCGGAGCCGGGAGCGTCCTCATGGTGGAGCGGGCCGAGTTCGCGCTCTTCGAGGTGGACCGGGAGATCCGCCAGGCATGGCCCGAACAGTCGGTGGTGCCTCTGGTCGCAGACGTCGGCGACCGGGAGCGAATGGTGGGCCTTCTGCAGACCTTCCGACCCGCGGTGGTCCTCCACGCCGCCGCGCACAAGCACGTGCCGCTGATGGAGACCAACCCCACCGAGGCGGTCAAGAACAACATCCTCGCGACGCGGCTCCTCGGGGAGCTGGCCGGGGAGGCCGACGTCGAGAGCTTCGTGATGATCTCGACCGACAAGGCGGTCCGGCCGACGTCGATCATGGGGGCTTCGAAGCGGGCCGCGGAGCTGGTCGTACAGGATCTCAACGGCAGGTACCGCACTCGTTTCACGTCGGTGCGCTTCGGCAATGTGCTGGGTTCCGCGGGATCGGTCATTCCGATCTTCCGACAGCAGATCCTCGAGGGTGGTCCGCTGACGATCACCCACCCCGACATGGTCCGCTACTTCATGACCATCCCCGAAGCGTCCCAGCTCGTGCTGCAGGCCGGGGCGATGGGGGAGGGGGGAGAGGTGTTCATCCTCGACATGGGGGAGCCGGTCCGGATCCTCGACCTGGCAAAGGACATGATCGCGCTGTACGGGCTCAAGCCGTTCGAGGACGTCGACATCGTCTTCACCGGTGTGCGGCCGGGCGAGAAGCTCTTCGAGGAGCTCGAAACCGTTGGCGAGAGCATCGCCAAAACGATCCACCCGAAGATCCTCGTCGGCAAGATCAACCGCTACTCGCGGCAGCAGGTCAGCGAAGCGCTCGAGCGGTTCGTCGAGCTGTCGCAGAACGGGCGCGAGAGGGACCTGCGGAGGTTCTTCAGCGAGTTTTTGCCCGAGGCACGGATCACCGAGTAGCGAGGGGCTCGAATCCGTAGGAAGGTGGGCTGAAGCCCACCCTACGGGATGCCCTCGACGTCGTAGGGTGGGCCTTGGCCCACCTTCGCCAGCGTTTCGGCGGCCCGGTGCGAGACAACGAGCCGTGGCGCACGAGATGGTGGGCTGAAGCCCACCCTACGGGATGCCCTCGACGTCGTAGGGTGGGCCTTGGCCCACCTTTCCCAGCGTCACGGTGGCCCGGTGCGAGACAACGAGCCGTGGCGCACGAGATGGTGGGCTGAAGCCCACCCTGCGCGTACCCCATGTTCAGCTTACGGTTCTGGAGGGAGGTCATGCGGTGAACCAGCGCCTGAGCGTGCGTTTGAGCCGTGCGACGCCCGTGGCCTCCAGCCCGAGTCGGTCCGTCAGCCCCAGACGGGCGGCGGCGCGGCGAGGCGCGTGCTCGGCGCCGAAGAGCTCCGCCAGCTGCTCCACCGTGTCCCAGAGGTGCTCGTCGACCGCCCGCGCCGCCGCGGCGGCGAACACCACGGCGTCGATGCCGGTCGGGGATCCTATCCCACCCGCTGCGAGCGCCCCGAGAAGTGGGACGGTCGGCAGCCGGACCGGGCTGCCCTCGAGGTCGGCACTGCCGGAGTTGGCCTCGAACAGGTTGAACAGCTCCCCGGCAGGGCGAACTCGAACCTGTCGGCCGTCCGGGCCCTCGACCTGCCGCGCAGTGCCGGCCGTGGCCAGGAGGACGAGCTCGAGCCCGTCGGGGGGGAGCACGTCCCACCCCCGGAACAGGATCCGGCTCGCTGCCGGGGCGCCGATGACCACCACCTCCGCCGGATCTGCCCGCACCTCGGTCAGGATCGTGTCGCGCATCGGCGGCCAGCGTCGCCGCGCCGCGGTGGCGGCCTCCTCGCAACGGTGGAGGGGGGTGCCCGGCTGCACCTCCCACCCTGCGGCCTCGTGCTCCGCCTCGACCAGACGCCAGGCCAGGCCGAGGAGGGCCGGCGGCGTGTCCAGGTTTGCCTCGAGGAGACGGGCGAGCCGCAGGGAGCGGAGGAGATCCTGGGCTTCAGGGTCCGAGATCCTGCCCCACAGCTCCGCCAAGCCGGTGATCGCTCTGATCGGGGGAGCCACTGCTGATCAATGTAGGGACGTTCGCCAAGCGCGTCAACGTGGTGTCGCCTTGTCGCTACTTCCGCTTCTCCATCATCAGCAGGGTGATGGCAAACAAGAGCAGGCCCGTGGTCCCGCGCCAGTAGGTTTCCGGGTCGAAGTACGGCATCAGCCCCAGCGTGATCACCTTTGGGGACCCGACACCGAACAGGCTGGCCAGAATCCCGAAGAGGAAGCAGATCGCCGCGAGAGCCACGAGGGTCTGGATCAGTCTGCGCATGGTCGACCTCCCAAGCGATGTTGCTCACCGGAGTGTAGCAGCAACCGCGCTCTGCGGCGCTCCTCTGGTACTCTTCGCCGGTGCGCGCTGCTGGTCGATTCGTGATTGAACGTCTGCGCCGCGCTGCGGCGCAGCTGCCGTACCTTGGGCGCGCGCTCGCCCTGGCCTGGGCGGCGGCGCCGGGGTGGACCGTGGCTTCGGCCAGCCTCCTGTTGGTCCAGGGTTTGCTGCCGGTGGCGAGCGTGTACCTGGTGCGGTCGTTGGTCGACGGGTTGGTGGCGGCGATCGGCGCCGGTGGCGACTGGGCGGCGGTGAGACCGGTGGTGGTCGTGGCTGGGGTCCTCGGCCTGGTCATGCTCGCCACCCAGGTTCTCGGCAGCCTCGCCGGGTTGGTGCGGACCGCCCAGTCGGAGCTGGTCCAGGACCACATCACCGAGCTGGTCCAGGAGAAGTCCTGCGCCCTCGACCTGGCGTTCTACGACTCGCCGGAGTACCAGGATCGGCTTCACCGCGCCCGCGTCGAGGCGCTCACCCGGCCGCAGCAGTTGGTGGAGAACCTCGGCACTCTGCTGCAGAGCGCGGTGAGCCTGCTGGCGATGGGGGCGGTGCTGCTTCCCTACGGCTGGTGGCTGCCGTTGGCGCTGCTGGTGAGCACACTGCCCGCGTTCGCGGTGCTCGTCCACTATGCCGTCCGGACCTATGAGTGGCGGGTTCGGGTCACCGAAGACCAGCGCCGCACCTGGTACTACGACTGGGTTCTGCGCGACCGCGATGCAGCCCCCGAGCTGCGGGTGTTCGACCTCGGCACGTACTTTCGGGAGAGTTACCGGACGCTGCGGCGGCGGCTGCGGGGCGAGCGGATCTCGCTGGCACGGGCGCAGGTGGGGTGGGAGCTCGCGGCCGGGCTGTTCGCGCTGCTGGTGACCGCGGGGGCGCTGGCCTGGATCGGCTGGCGGGTGCTGGGCGGGTCGCGCACGCTCGGCGACATGGCGCTCTTCTACCAGGCGTTCAACACCGGCCAGGGTCTGATGCGGTCGCTGCTGGGCAGTGTCAGCCAGATCTACTCCAATAGCCTGTTCCTGGGTGACCTGTTCGCTTTCCTCGGCCTCCCGGCGCGGGTCGTCGACGCCTCTGACCCCCGCCGGGGGCAGGTCGAGGTTCGGCGAGAGATCCGCTTCAGAGACGTGATCTTCCGCTACCCGGACAGCGAGCGGCCGGTCCTGGAGGGCTTCAACCTCACCGTGCCGGCGAATGCGGTGGTGGCGGTGCTCGGTTCCAACGGCGCCGGCAAGACCACCCTCCTCAAGCTGCTCTGCCGTTTCTACGACCCGGACGGCGGTGCGGTGGAGGTGGACGGGGTGGACCTGCGGCGGATCGAGACCGGGAGCCTGCGCCGCTCGATCTCGCTGCTGCAGCAGCAGCCGGTGCACTATCAGGCCACGGTCCGCACCAACATCGGGTTTGGCCGGGTCGGGCCCGATCCGGCAACCGCCGAGGAGGTCGAGGCTGCGACCCGGGCGTCTGGCGCCGACAGCATCGTCGAGCGCCTGCCCGAGGGCCTCGACACCAAGCTCGGGCGCTGGTTCACCGGCGGCACCGAGCTGTCGTTCGGCGAGTGGCAGCGGATCGCCCTGGCGCGGACCTTCCTGCGCGACGCGCCAATCCTGCTGCTGGACGAGCCCACCAGCGCGATGGACTCGTGGGCCGAGCGGGACTGGATGGAGCGCTTCCGTGTCTTCGCCCGGGGGCGAACGGCGGTGGTGATCACCCACCGCCTGGC
>Ga0068714_10004592_pt1 | contig 15309 bp, 15 predicted proteins | sample MTBNYHSulfiMetaG_FD_62988 | JGI IMG/M metagenome (GOLD analysis project Ga0068714, IMG submission 62988) | Enrichment culture microbial communities from rom New York Harbor, USA that are MTBE-degrading - MTBE-NYH (New York Harbor Sulfidogenic)... | ecosystem: Environmental > Aquatic > Marine >...
GGAGGTGGCCGCCGGCGAGATCGTTGGCATGGTCGGCGCCGACGGCGCCGGCAAGAGCACCCTGCTGCAGCTGCTGGTGGGCCAGCTCGCGCCCACCGGCGGCACCCTGCGCGTGCTCGGCCGCGACCCCGCCGACCCGACGCTGCGCAGCGAACTGGCCTACATGCCGCAGGGCTTCGGCCTCTACCTCGACCTCTCGGTGCAGGAGAACCTGGAGTTCTTCGCCGACCTGCACGGCATGGCCCCGGCGGATGCCGCCGCGCGCATCGCCGACCTGCTGGCGCGTACCGGGCTCAAGGGCTTCGAGGGGCGGCGCGCCGGCCAGCTCTCCGGCGGCATGATGCAGAAGCTCGCCCTGGCCTGCGCCCTGGTGACCGAGCCGCGGGTGATGTTCCTCGACGAGCCGACCACCGGGGTCGACCCGGTCTCGCGCCGCGCCTTCTGGCGCCTGCTCGAGGCGGTGCGCGGCGAGGGGGTGGCGATCCTCTACGCCACCGCCAACATGGACGAGGCCGAGCGTTGCGACCGGGTCGGCCTGCTCGAGGCGGGCCGGATCGGCCGCCAGGGCACGCCGGAGGCGCTGGTCGCCGCCGGCGAGAGCCTGCTGGTGGCGGTAAGCGGACCGGCGGTGCGCGGCTTCCGCGCCGCGGTGCGCCAGTTGAGCGAAACCCTCTTCACCTTCCCGGTAGGGCCGCGGCTCAATGTCTGGCTGCGCCCCGGGGTGGGGGTGGCGGCGTTTCGCCACCGCCTGGCCGATATCGACGCCCGTCTCGAGGTGCAGCCGCTGGCGCCGACGCTGCACGATGCGGCGGTGCGCGACCTGGCGCTGGCCGCCGCGGAGCAGGGCGCCGATGGCGGCTGAGGCGCGGGCGGACAACGGCAAGGTGATCGAGGCGCGCGGCCTGTCGCGGCGCTTCGGCAGCTTCGTCGCGGTGGACGGCATCGACGTCACGGTGGGCGCCGGCGAGGTGTTCGGTCTGCTCGGCGCCAACGGCGCGGGCAAGACCACCGCCATCCGCATGCTCTGCGGCACCCTGCCGCCGAGCGCTGGCAGCGTCAGCGTGGCGGGGATGGACATGGTGCGCCACGCCCGGCGCGCCCGCGGCTGCCTCGGCTACGTGGCGCAGCGCTTCGCCCTCTACGGCGACCTCACCGTGATGGAGAACCTCACCCTGCAGGCCGGGCTCTACGGCCTGACTGGCCGCGCGCGGCGCGAGCGCATCGACTGGGCGCTGGCCCATCTCGAACTGGCCGGCCTCGCCGCCGCCATGGGCGGAGCGCTGCCGCTCGGCTACCAGCGACGCCTCGCCCTGGCCGCCGCCCTGCTGCACCGGCCGCGGGTGCTGTTTCTCGACGAGCCCACCTCGGGGGTCGACCCGCTGGCGCGGCAGCACTTCTGGGAGCTGATCTACGATCTGGCCGACGAGGGGATCGGTATCCTGGTGACCACCCACTACATGGACGAGGCACTCTTCTGCGATCGCATCGCGCTGATGGACGCCGGGCGCATCATCGCCGAGGAGACCCCCGCCGCGCTCATCGCCCGCCCGTTGCCGACGCCGCTGCTGGAGCTGCGCAGCCCCCGCGGCACCGTCCTTTCCGCCGCGCTGCGCCAGTGGCCCGAGGTGCTGGAGATCATCCCCCACGCCGGCCAGCTGCGCATCCGCCTGCGCGCCGGCAGCGACGCCGCGGTGCTAATGGGGCGCATCCGTACGCTCGCAGCGCAGGAGCAGCTGCCGCTGGAGGCGCTGCAGCCGGCCGCGCCGGAGCTGGAGGACGTCTTCGTCGCCCTGCTCGAGGCGAGCCGGCAGCAGCGCGAAGGGGGAGCGGCATGAGGCTGCAGCACGTGCGTGCGGTGGCGCGCAAGGAGTGGTGGCACCTGCTGCGCGACCCGCGTTCGCTGGCGCTGATCCTGCTGATGCCCTCGATGCTGCTGTTCCTGTTCGGCTACGCGCTGCGCCTCGATATCACCAACCTGCCGCTCGGGGTGCTGCAGGAGTCCGGTGACGCTACCGCCAACGATCTCGTCGCCCGCTTCGACGCCAGCCACGCCTTCGACGTGGTGGCGCGTTACACCGACCGGCGGCAGATGGAGGCGGACCTGCAGCGTGGCGCGGTGGCCGCGGCGCTGGTGCTGCCGCGCGAGCTGCCCCGCCTGCTCGCCGAGGGGCGCGCCGAAATGCAGCTGCTGCTCGACGGGGTCGACGCCAACAGCGCGCGGCTGGCGCAGAACTACGCCCAGGCCATCGTCAACGACACCCTGCAGCAGCAGGGGCTGGTGCGGCTGCCGCTGGAGATCCGCGACCGCTCCTGGTTCAACGAGGCCAAGGAGAGCCGCCTCGCCATCGTCCCCGGCGTGATCGCGGTGGTGATGGCGGTGATCGGCGCGCTGATGACCTCGCTCACCATCGCCCGCGAGATCGAGCAGGGCAACCTGGTGATGCTGCGCACCACCGCGCTGCGCAAGAACGAGTTCCTGCTCGGCAAGATGCTGCCCTACTTCGTCATCGGCATGGCGGACCTCGCGGTGGCGGCGCTCTCGGCGGTCTACCTCTTCGACGTCCCGCTGCGCGGCTCGGCACTCGGCCTCACCGTGGTCTCGGCGCTGTTCCTGGTGGTGGTGATGCTGCAGGGGGCGCTGCTGTCGATGGTCGCCGGCGGGCAGATGCTGGCGGCGCAGATGTCGCTGGTCAGCACCTTCCTCCCCGCCTTCCTCCTCTCCGGCTTCGTCTTCGCCATCGAGAACATGCCGCAGGCGCTGCAGTACGTGACGGTGATCGTCCCGGCGCGCTACTACGTGGCGCTCTCCAAACTGATCTTCCTCAAGGGGGTTACCCCGCTGCTGCTGTGGGGCGAGGTGGCGGCGCTGGTGGCGATCCTGCTGCTGCTGCTGCGGGTGGTGACGCTCAAGGCTGGGCGGCTGGGGCTGCTGCCGTGATCGAGGGCCTGCGGCACAGCCTGATCCGCCTGCGCGCGATGCTCGGCAAGGAGTTCCGCCAGATGCTGCGCGACCCGCGCATGCGCTTCTTTGTCGTGGTGCCGCCGCTGGTGCAGCTGGTGATCTTCGGCTACGCCGCCACCTTCGACGTGCGCCTGGCGGAGGTGGCGGTGGTGGACGAGGCGCGCAGCAGCGCCAGTCGCGAACTCATCGACGCGGTGCGCGCCACCGGCCACTTCAACCTCCACCCCGCCGCCGACATGCAGGCCGCCGCGCTGCTCATCGAGCGCAGCAAGGTGCGGGCGATCCTGCGTTTCGGCTGGGACTTCGATGCCAGTGGCCAGCTGCAGATCATCGCCGACGGCTCCGACTCCAACAGCGCGCAGCTGGTGGCCGGTCAGCTCAGCGCTACCCTGCGCGAGCACCTGCTGCAGAACGGCCGGCCGCCGCTCGAACTGGTAGTGCGCGCCTGGTTCAACCCCAACCTCGACGACCGCGACTACTTCGTCCCCGGCATAATGGCCAACGTGGTGCTCATCGCCACCATGCTGCTCACCGCGATGACCGTGGTGCGCGAGCGCGAGCTCGGCACCCTCGAGCGACTGATGGTCACCCCGCTGGCGCGGGCCGAGTTCGTCATCGGCAAGCTGGTGCCGGTGGCGCTCATCGGCCTGTTCGACGTGCTGCTGGTAACCGCGGTGGCGGTGCTCTGGTTCGACGTGCCGTTTCGCGGCGACCCGCTGGCGCTGCTCGTCGGCAGCATGCTCTACCTGATGAGCACCCTCGGCATGGGCCTGCTCATCTCCAGCTTCGCCTCCACCCAGCAGCAGGCAATGCTTACCGCCTTCTTCATCCTCATGCCGATGGTGATCCTCTCCGGCTTCGCCTTCCCCATCCGCAACATGCCCGAATGGATCCAGGCCACCACCTACCTCGACCCCCTGCGCTACTACCTGGTGGTGATCCGCGACCTCTTCCTCAAGGGCGGCGGCCTCGCCTCGCACCCGTTCGAGTACGCCATGATGGCGTTGCTCGGCAGTAGCGCGCTCGGGTTGAGCATGTTGCGGCTGCGGTGAAAAAGATTGCAACGCAAAGGCGCAATGGCGCAAAGGGTAGGAGGTGAAATAGGCGATTGCTTCGTCGCCTGAGGCTCCTCGCAATGACAAAAAGGGGGGCATTGCGCGCTGGTGCCATGTCACGTCATTGCGAGTCGAAGCTGTGGAGAACCGAAACAGGCTGCGAAGCAATCAGTGCCGTTGCCTCTTTGCTTTAGATGTAGATGTGCCACTTGTCATTGCGAGCGAAGCAATCTCAGCCGTTTGCCTCTTCGCCCAATGACGCCATGTCTTGTCATTGCGAGGAGCCTCAGGCGACGAAGCAATCCCATGCTAAATCAACCGGGCAGCAGCTCCCGCCACTGCGGGTTCATCTTTTCAACCAGGGCAATTTTCTTTGCTCTTGACCCGCCCTTGATCTGTTTCTCACGGGCGATCGCTGCCTCGGCATCTGGTGTTACTTCGTGCCAGACGAGTTTGTGGCAGTTATATTTGCTGGTGAATCCTTCCGTAATGCCGTTGCGGTGTTCATACAGGCGACGCTCCAGGTTGTTGGTTACGCCCGTATATAGAACTTTGTTAGATTTGTTTGCCAGTATGTAGACGAAGTATGTTCGTTCTCTCATGACATCTCCCTGTCGTTTGCGGTTAAAGCCCTATTTTGAGATTGCTTCGCTTCGCTCGCAATGACAAAAAAAGGGGATTGTCATTGCGAGGAGCCACAGGCGACGAAGCAATCTCAGGAACGGAGCCCAGTTCGTTTCATGAATATAGCCTAAGCTGATGAAAGAAAGGCATTAAAGGGGTAACCAACACCATGCACTGGGAAGCTGAACCGGACGAGGAGCACACCGCCATCCCCGACGCGGTGGTCGACCTCGTATTCGCCATCCGCTGCCGCGCCCTGCCGGTGGACCACGGCTGGGATCTCTTCGCCGCGATTGCACCGCACCTCCCCTGGCTGGAGCACGAACCGCTGGCTGGCATCCACCCGCTGCACGTGGCCGAGAGCGCCCACGGCTGGCAGCGGCCGCAACAGCCCGATGCGCTGCTGCACCTCTCCCGCCGCACCCGACTGGTGCTGCGCGTGCCGAAGGAGCGTATCCCCGAGGCCCGCACCCTGGAGGGTGCCCGCCTGCGGGTCGGCCACCACGGCATGATCGTCTGCGAGGCGACAGAGCTGCCACTGAACCGTTCGCGCTCCCTCTTTTCCCGCCGCGTGGTGATCGGCGACGAAGAGAGCGAGGAGGCCTTCGTGCAGCGCCTCATCGAAGAGATGCGCGTCATGGACGTGCGGCCGAAGCGCATCCTCCCCGGCCTGGCGCACACCCTGCGCACCCCGCAGGGGCACCTCTGCACCCGGCTGCTGAGCGTGGAGGAGCTGTCGCTGGAGGAGTCGTTTCGCCTGCAGATGCAGGGTTTGGGTACCCATCGGCACCTTGGCTGCGGGATCTTTATACCGCACAAGCCGTTGAGTGCGGTGCGGGTTTAGGCAGCGGCATCATTCTATCTGTGAAAGTCGTTTTCACGCACGGGAGACCATTCCATGAGAGCCCTTACCAGGAAAGACACCCTACTAGCCGTGTTATTGGGAACCATCGGTATATCAACCGGGATCGCCGCAGCAACGGTAATGGAGGTCGTCGTTGCGCCGCCAATCCAGGCACTGCCGTTTCCGGTCGTTAACACTGCGTGGGCGTTAGTACTCTACCACCTAGTTAGTAACGATATCCGCGCAGGCTATATCGGCTGTATTTTTCTGGGGATTTCAGTCATCACATTGCCCATGCTCGTATTTTTCGGGGTCATCGGTGAAGCGCCCGCAACAGTGCCAGCACACTATTTCGGTGTGGCAACCGACATGATCTTCGGGATTACGCTAATTGTCACGGCAGTCAGGTCGCTAAAGGGACAATAGAACTATTTACACGGCCCCCACTGCTCTGCTGTTAGGCAGCATTGCGGAATGAATGCACACACATGAAGGGAGAATGGCCATGCGAAAAATCATTGTCGTTACATTTGTAACCCTCGACGGGGTCATTCAAGCGCCGGGCGGGCCGCAGGAGGACACCGAGGGCGGCTTCCAGTATGGCGGCTGGATTGTGCCACATTTCGACGAGCAGCTAGGCACCGTAATGCACGAACAGATGGCCAGAACGCGCGCTCTTTTGCTCGGAAGAAAGACTTACGAGATATTCGCCTCCTATTGGCCGACACACGAGAGCGACTGGCCGGGCATCAATTCGGCGGAGAAGTATGTTGTTTCGGAGACGCTCACCGAGTCGCTGTGGGACAACACGTTCATTATCAAAGATAACGTCGTGGAAGGACTACGGAGACTGAAGCAGCAAGAGGGCCCTGATCTTCAGGTGTACGGCAGCAGCCGGCTTCTCCAGACGCTTTTCAAGCACGACCTGGCAGATGAATTGTGGCTCAAGATTTTTCCGATTACCCTCGGTACGGGCAAGCGTCTTTTTGCCGAAGGCACCATTCCGGCGGCATTCAAGCTCACACACTCGGAGTCAACGCCCAATGGTGTCGTCGTAGCGAGTTACGAGCGTGCCGGGGAGGTGAAGACGGGGTCGTTTTGAGCTTAAGTCTTGTATCTCTGCGCAGGCGTAATGGCAGCGCAATGGGCTACGTTTACATGCCATGAAGGATCACAGTAAAACGCCCAAGCTCAAGGTCATGGAGGTGACCGCGGAGCGCTGGGACGATTTTGAGAAGCTCTTCGGTACACGCGGCAGCCCAAACTATTGCTGGTGCATGGCCTGGCGGGCCGAGCAAAAGGACCTTCGGAGCAAGTCGGGTTCCGGCAGAAAAATCCTGATGGAGCAACGCATCCGTGAAGGGGTGCCGGTCGGCTTGCTCGGTTACCTGGGCGAGGAACCGGTCGCCTGGTGCTCGGTTGCGCCATTCAATACGTTCCACGGCCTGCGCAAGCCTGGTGAGGCAGAAGAGACCGAGAAGATTTGATCGATTACCTGCTTCTTTGTGCGCCGGGAACATCGCGGCATCGGCTTGGCCAGGCAGATGCTGACGGCGGCAGTTCGTCATGCGAGGAAGCACGGAGCAAGGCTGGTGGAAGGCTATGCCGTCGACCCAGGTTCGCCCAGCTACCGGCACATGGGCTTTGTCTCCATGTTCAGGGAGGCCGGGTTCACCGAGGTGGCCCGTGAGGGAACGCGTAGGCACGTCATGCAACTGCAGATACGCAAGTCGCAAAAATAGGGCTCAAACCATCGTTCCCGCTGATCCGCCCAGGGGTTACGGAGTAGTCTTGAGGATTTCGGCAGGATTCAGATTAGCCAGGTCGGTAACTGGCCGACGCAGGGATCATTGGGGGGACGTATTGTGTCTTCCATGAAACGCAAATGACACATTATTTACAGGAATATGTTGCAATCGTAACGTTGTGTCCGCTGCAGGCCAGCCTATAATTCAGTGTGGTTTTTATCATACTGACAGGGCAAAAGGAGTGGACAGATGAGTTGGATGATACATACAGGAGCCAGATATCATACGCAGGATACTGGCTATTACTGCGGGGCCGCTTGCGCGATGGTCATCCTGTCAGAGATCGGCGTCTCATACGCTGATCTTGACCAGGATGACCTCTACGATTCAAACCATGACCACAACGTCAAAGCCGGATGGTACACCGACCCTTACGGACTACGTTACACACTCGTCGATCGTCGGCCTGCCAGCTTCACCAATACCTTCGTTGTTCACAAGCCTAATACCGAGGCTGAAGGGACTCGCGATATTGTGTATACGCTGCATACATACCAGGTCTCTCCCGCGGTTCTCGTATTTGGCTGCGCGCATTGGATTACCGTGCCCGGAGTGCAAACGGACGTAGAGCCTGTGCCAGGATCGGGCTATGCGGTTGAAGGTTTCTGGATTCATAATTCGGTTGCGCGTGACAATGAGCCCCACTCAGCAACAGACGTTTGCGGATCCGGTGGGGTTAACGGAAACGCAAACGAGTTTGTTACCTATGCAGACTGGCAAACCACGTACTTTACGGGATGCAATTACGATGATCCCGTAGGCAACAGTCAATTCATCTCAGTGTGCGATCCGGATGTAAGAAACCTGGAAGTACCAGAGCGAATGAAGGTTAGAAGGCCGGCGGCAGGTGACAAGCTTCTATCAAGAGGCGATGCGATTAAATTGAGCCAGTTGGGACTTGAAACCTATCGCTTGAAAGAGGATAAGAAGGTTTCCCAGGCGTTGCGCCAAGGCAAGCCTCTCGAGCCCCAACTCGTAACACGACTGGACCAAAGGAACAGCTATTATTACCTGGTTCCATGGGGAACGGAGCGAGCGGTGAAGGCGTTACTGCGAGTCGATGCACGATTTGGCACTTTCAATGGCATACGGCTACTGGACAAGCCGGTCAGAACCGAGTTTTTGAGCCGCGAAGCAGCCATCAAGTTGGTGGTTGGTCGTAAGCTTCGCCTACCAAAGGAACTGGGGAGTCTCAAAATCTTCCCCGAGGCAATGTGTGTGGCACCGACCCTCGTATGGCAACCTTGCTGGGAGTCATGGTCGCCAAATCTTCCCTTCTATCAATTCACTATCGGGTCGATTAAGTTCTATGTAAGAGTCGATGGGGAAATATTCACCCAGTTAACGACGACAGGTCGCGGTGCGTGATGACAACGATACGAAGGAGCATCGCCTATTAATCACGACAACAAGTGGATTGACGTAACTGCAGCCATCAGAGCGGCAAGAGAGGTTGTCACGGTTCATGCGTTCTTTGGTGAAGAGTCATTTGGGGCTGCCCGGGAGGGACATCCCGGGCAGCCCTTGTTGGTTGAACGTCTCGACGAGGAATACGTAGCGTACTATTTGGTCCACTGGCACCCTGCGCGGGGGAAAGAGGATCTAATCATCCGTCTTGATGCGATGACCGGCAAGTTCCTCGGCTTTGTGATATTTCCAAAATCAAATCAACCATACTATCTTCAAGCTGATGAGGCATTGCGGATAGCACATGCAGTAAAACCGTCCGCTAAACCCGGCTCTCAACGGTGCGTTTGGCGCCCATGCCTTCAGAGCACAACACCTTTTCAGCCATTCTACGAGATCACTCTCGACGGTGGGGTAGTGTACGTAGACATGAGCGGGACGGCTCATAGAGAGCTCATCCCCCTTGGGCGTGGTGGTGCAGGGGATCCCTCAGAATAACTTGCCCTGGAATCGGTGTAGCCGGTGTACCTACTGTGACCAAGCCCATAAAGATGGCCTTTGCTATGGTCGCAGAAAAGAATGAGGTGTCCCCATGAACGAGGTACAACATGTAAGCATCTATATCGCGCGACGCCCGAGCGATATCTATGAGTTTGTTTCCAACCCCGAAAACCTGCCGCTTTGGGCAGCGGGATTGGCAAGCTCCGAGGTCCATAGGGAGGGAGATGCGTGGGTCGCTGATGCGCCATTCGGCAGGGTAAAGATCAGGTTTGCTGAGAAGAATACATTTGGCGTCATGGATCATGATGTTGAACTTGATTCGGGTGTGGTCATTCACAATCCCATGCGAGTTGTGCCCAACGGCGATGGGAGCGAGTTCATATTTACATTATTGCGCCAGCCTGATATGTCCGAAGAGCAATTCGCAGAAGACAAACAGGCTGTTGAAAAGGATTTGAGAACGCTAAAAGATATTCTCGAAGCTCGTCATTAGATAGGGTCCCTTTCCAGTGCCACCAGGGGTAAGGGGGGCACCCTTACCCCAATTGCTCATGGAACAGGCGTTGCGGACCTGGGTGTGTACCGTGCAAAAGGAGAGGTGAGAGGTGCGGCGATGAAGAGATCACAGCACATCCGCATCGAGGGGCATGTGAGCGCAGGCTTTGAGGCCGTGCGGGAGGCGTTCGCCGGGAATTTCTCGCAGCGGGGCGAACTGGGCGGCGGCTGCTGCGTGTACCACCGGGGTGAGAAGGTCGTTGACCTGTGGGGCGGGGTCAGGGACAAGGCGACCGGTGCGCCCTGGCAGGAAGACACCATGGTCCTGGTCCACTCGACGACCAAGGGCCTGGCCGCGATGACGCTGGCGCTTGCCCATTCCCGGGGCTGGCTCGACTACGAGGAGCGGGTCAGTGCCTACTGGCCGGAGTTTGCCCAGGAGGGGAAGGAGGCGATCACCGTCCGCCAGCTGCTGGGGCATCAGGCGGGCCTGTTCGCCTTCGCCGAGCAGGCCGACCGGAGCCTGATCGCCGACCCCGATCGGCTTGCGGCCGTTCTGGCTCGGCAGAAGCCGACTTGGCAGCCGGGTACGCGCCAGGCCTATCATGCGATCAGCCTCGGCTATTACGAAAGCGAGCTGCTGCGGCGGGTCGATCCGCAACACCGCAGCCTGGGACAATTCTTTCAGGATGAGATCGCCTCACCGCTCGGGCTCGACTTCTATATCCGACTGCCCGAGTCGATCCCCAACTCCAGGCTGGCAATGCTGGCAAGACCCACTCTGATGGCCATGCTGCGCGGATTTCCGTTCCGCTTCCTGTTTGCCGCGTTCAACCGCCGTTCGAACATCAACCGGGCGCTGGTGGGGTCGGAGTTTCCCCACGACGCGCAGCACATCTACGCCCGCGACTTCGAGGTGCCGTCCGGCGGCGGCGTCGGTACCGCGCGCGCGATCGCCCGTGCCTACAGCGTGTTTGCGACCGGGGGAGAGGCGCTGCAGTTGAACCAGGCCACATTGGCGGCATTGGCGGTGCCGGCGACACCGCCGACACGCGGTTTCTACGACGAATGCATGATGGGCGACGGCGTTCACTTCTCGCTGGGCTTCATGCAGCACTGCCCGGTATGGCCCTTCGGCTGCGAAGGATCTTACGGTTCGCCCGGTTCGGGCGGCTCGTTGGGTTTTGCCGATCCGAAGGCCGGCATCGGCTACGCCTACGTCACCAACCATATGGGTACCGCCCTTACCGGCGACCCGCGGGACCTCGCACTGCGCAATGCGCTGTACTCGATTGTTGCCCCGGAATGCCTGGGACAGGAGTGGCGCGAATCGTCAGGGTCCGAGTCAGGCTGATCCATCTGGTGGCACGAAGTAGGGGGTATCAAGCCCTGCGTCGATTGCCACCAAAGTTTGGAGTGGGTGTCTGTTGTCAGGGCAGCCACCATCTCGAAGTGTCTATAATCATGTTCATATGATGCAGGGGATAGGCCAAAAGCGGCCGATGGATGTCGCCTGCAGGCACAGGGAGAATGTTCGTGCACGACATCGCATCAACGATCACCTCGGCCTACGTTTTTCTTTGGCAAGAACGCCTGAAATTTGCCCGGCTTGCACTGCCGGCCGTGCTCGTTCTGACGGTGCTGAGCGCCATATTCCACTCCCCAGGTTTCGTTATCGTCCCCGGTAGCGGGGGGCGGACGGCCGAACCCGGCATCGTCTATCAACTAATCCTGCTGGCTGCGGCCGCCCAGTTCGCGGTAGCCTGGCATCGGCATCAACTCCTGGCCGACAAGCAGGTGCAGCTGCGCGGGGCCTATTTCTTTGGCCGCATGCAGTGGGATTACCTTATTCTGTTGTTCGGCCTCGGCCTGTTGACGGCGCCCATCTCCATCAGCGCACATTTCTTCAGTTTTTACGCCGCGGGCATATTCGTCGATATACGGAGCCCCTGGCACCAGGCGTTTGTCTGGATTATCTCCCTCCCGCTGCAACTCCCGGCCTTGTTGCTTGTTGCCCGCTTTGCCTTGTGTTTCCCGGCTACGGCGATCACGCCTCGCGTTTCTGCGGTGCCTGGGGAACGGAGAACCTGGTCTTCACCCAGGTCCTCGTCAATTTTGAAAGCCCGCAAAAGCTTGGCCACCGCAGATTGATAATGGCGCTCCGCAAGGAGGCAGACGAGTGGCGTATTCTCTCCGTCAGCGAGTCGTTGCACTCATGGGACTCTCTCAACAAAAGTGCCAATCGATTTGAACGGTTGATGTGGAACCGACAGTGGGACAGGGAGGTGCCCCAAGTGGCCATCCCCGATGAAAACTATGAATTTGTGCCTTCACCCGAAGCCAGGCAACGAAGCGGACATTTGGTCTGGACGCCCAGCCCTTCACGCTGGGTCGTGGCGGAAGTGGCCGAAATTGCTTGTCGCTCGCGGGATCAACTCGACTCCGAGCATGACGATATCCAATTCACCGTGCATGTGCGTTCACCCGGGAAAAAACCGGTGAACTACGTCCATGCCAGAAATGCCTGCCCCAATGGATGGTGGCCCTGGAAGTGGCGGGTCTGGACAGTAAGCGGGCAGAGTCTTCTCTTCTCGGATGAGCATGCCGTACCCACGCCGGTCGAACACGGAGCAGTGGCGCCGGAGTCATCCCGCACAAGCCGTTGAGCGCGGTGCGGGCTTGAGGAATGAGTCAGAGCCTGGCTACAGACTGGGGCGGGGTTGTGCTGGGGGTGGAAGAGGTGCAAGAATCTGTCAAGACAGACTCGTGGAGCATGATCATGGCTAGGCAGAATGACCGGAAATACCGTGCTATACGGAATCCGTCTATCACGTTATTTTCGGTATCCGTCTAACACACTGTTAGGAATGCAGGAGTGATATATGGAACTAGATGAATATGTGGCTGAAACACTCAGGCAAATCATCAAAGGCGTAGAAAAGGTCCAAGGTGAAATTACGCAGGATTCAACAAATGCAAATTCTGCTGCTGTTAGCCCAATGCTCGGAAACTTCACTCGTAATTCTGAAATGATGGCTGCGCTTGGCGTTTTAGCACAAACCGCAGATGGAAGATTGGTTCAATTTGTGGATTTTGACATAGCAGTTACAGTTCAAGATAGCGTTTCTGGTGGCGGCAGCGCAAAGTTAGCCGTTGGCGTCCTAAACATTGGAGGTGGCGGCGAGACTTCAGGTGCAACAGGGAAGGAAAATAGAGTCAAGTTTCGCGTTCCTGTTGTTTTGCCTGCATCAGAGTCAATGAGGCCAAGTGGTGGGTAATTTTCCTAACACAACGCTCAATCCGACCCACCTCCGCGGCGCACTTTTTGTGCAAAATCGCACAAAAATTACACCGCTACGGTGGTCGGCTTAGCTCGGCGTTATACCCAAAAATAAGGATAGAGATGGAATTCAAATTCGACGTTACTAAGTTGTTGAAGCAAGCCCAGACCAAGGCTAAAAAACATGTTGATGGCGTAACAATCAAATTGCCTTTTGTCTCATTCTCTGTAAAACCAACAGACATAGAAAAATCAGTAGCTAGAGAGTTATTGATTCGCCTTCCGGATAAAAGGGTTTTAAGTTCAAAAGAATGCTGTGACAACTGCATTGATAATTCTTTGGCTTCTTTACAGGAAATCCGTAAAGTATTAGTAGAGTCACAGGTGAAATTGTCTAATTACCATGATGGTGGTCTATATCTGCTAATAGAACTTATGGTGGAAGGAGTTAGGCAATTTATTACTTATGAAGAGTCTTTAAGGGTAAAACCATCAATGAAAGAGGAAACTACACACAAAGACATGTATAGGCCACCTGATATTCAGAGGCAATACTTTGACGTACTGGAACAGCTACGCTTTCACATTCATAGCTGTCTTACTCAGGTTGCCTTGGTCGCTGATATGGAAACACCCAAGACTGAAAGCTATTTAAAGGCAGATGATGAGTGGTTACTTTCAATTTATAAGAAACCAGATAATTTATTAGAAAATAAGGGTGTAACAACTGGGTCAAGTTGATGCCAAAAAGCGGCGCAACTTACCCATATCGTTAGGCCAAGTATGGAAGCAGCTGAGCAAGTTTTGGAGCGAGTGCGGGAAGCGGCAGCAGAGTTCTGGAGCCTCCCTGAGTCGCTGCAAGTGAACTCAATAGGTTCTTTCGGCAATTCTCCCTTGTTTACAACCATAACGTGGGGAGACTTAGAAGCTGTGGAAGCCCTCCTTGGTGCCGGCGCTGATGTGAACTTTGTTGGCGAACACGGGGAAACCCCGCTACACCATGCAATTTCAATGGGTGCGTTTGAGATTGCTCGCCGGCTTATCGAAAACGGAGCAAATTGCGAAGCGGAAGATCAACGTGGGAAGAAACCGCGAGATTACTGCTGGGAGGGGGAATGGCCTGGAATCTTAGGGCCAATGCAAGTAACCCGGGGCCGGCCTAACCAGCGGCTCCAAGCGACCCAGGAAAGCGGCGCGGCCGCTTCCCTGGGTGCCTGAGCCGCGGCGTTAGCCATGACAGAGTTCGTTCCATACATTGCGTTGCTTATAAGCTTGGCCAGCTTTTGGCTGTCCTACCGTGCATACATTCGTTCTGGAGCTCAAGAACGAAGGGGGGCGGTCCTGAAATTGGCCTCGCACCTGTCAACGCTGCACACTGCATGGCAAGCTGCGGAAAGCGAGCTTACCTTCTTGCGTGATGCTGCAGATGCGGCAGCAAGAAATGGAAGAAATGCGGACGACCTTCGGCAGTGGGTCCAACAAGTAATGGAATTGATCATGACCTCTAAAGAACGTGTTTCTCAAATGCATGATACGTTGCTGCGTGATCCGAACAAGGTTTCTCAGGATGAGATTGATCGCGTCACCATGATGATAGAAAGGACCAGCAAGAGCATGAGCGAGTTGACGCCAGTTCTCCGTCGCAAGCTGGAATCCATTCACGAGCTAGTGGGGACGGCGCCTCAGCAAAATGGCTAACAAGCTCTTCGAGTCCGACGCGCCGGACGCCGCACCTTGTCGTCATGCAGCCGCAGCGGCGCGCGGCTCAAGAAGGTCGTTATTCACAATAAGGGAGAATCAATGAATAGAGTATTCATCGCTGCCGCCATCTTCATTGTGACGGGTTTGGCTCACGCGGAACCAATCGTTGATGTAACCAAGATTGCAGGTAAATCTGAAAAACAGGTCGCCGCGTATCTTGGTGCGCCTTCCTCTTGCGGAAAAAGCAAGTACGGAAAGAAATGCCAATACCATAAAGGGCAGACAGAAGTCGTCTTTATTTACGGCAAGGCAGATTGGATTACGGTGGAAGAAATTGATCAGGTTCCTTTCTCAAAGGCGGGATTGGGTGCTTTGGGGCTAAAAGAAGCCACCCCAACCTTCAGTAATGCTTTCACAATGCGCTGGGAGCAAATCCAAGGGTTGAGAGAGGTTTCGTTGTTCAAAGGCGCAACCGCATCCGACTACGCGTATATCAAAGTCAAAACCAAGTGAAGCGCATAACGAATAAGGTTAGATTGTGAGAGCGAAGCGAACCACAATCTGAACCGATTGTTGGACAAGCCCGGCTCCGAAGTCTCTCTCTATGAAAATATCTTTTTGAATTTCACGGG
>Ga0068714_10004593_pt1 | contig 15309 bp, 11 predicted proteins | sample MTBNYHSulfiMetaG_FD_62988 | JGI IMG/M metagenome (GOLD analysis project Ga0068714, IMG submission 62988) | Enrichment culture microbial communities from rom New York Harbor, USA that are MTBE-degrading - MTBE-NYH (New York Harbor Sulfidogenic)... | ecosystem: Environmental > Aquatic > Marine >...
CCAGACCCCCGCATGGCCTGTGCGGAGATTGGCCCAGTCGTAGGCGTGAAGTCTGACTGTGCCAATCTCCGACGCCACCGCCATTGTCGCGGGCCTGCTGTGCCTGGGCGGACCCTGTACCGGTCTACACCTTAGTGGATTGGCACAGTCTCCGGCATAGTCCGCTCCAGCGGGCGTGCTCTCCGGCGCATTGGTCGCGGCACAGGAACTGCACTTGTCGCCAGAATCCCTGGAAACACCCCTGCACGCAAGCGACCTTGACGGTGGCTGTCCCTCGTGATACAATCAAGCTGCAAGTGTACGCACATCGACGGGACCGCCCGGACAAGATGCGCCACTTCCGCCAATGCGTGCTGCGGAAACGGCGCTTATCCTGCGTTGCCGCCCGTAGCCTGTAGTTTCGATTAACCTGCGTCGTCGGCCTGATGATCGCCGGCATTACCAACCCATTCAGCCAACACGACCAACACGATGGAGGTATCCGATGATTACTCGAAAAGAATATGACGAGGCCAGACAGGCCACACTGGACATGTTGAACAAAGCGGGGATCGTGCTGACTCCGGAAGAACAGGCAAACATCGAGGTCGCGGATGTCGGTTTCGGCGATCTCAGAAATATCGGGTTGCAGGCCATTACCTACGTCAATACGGACCGGGTGTGCGCCAAAGAACTGATTATGACGCCGTGGCAATCCTTCCCGCAACACCAACACCCGCCCGTGGCCGGCGAACCTGGAAAAGAAGAGACGTTCCGTTGCCGCTGGGGTGAGGTATATCTGTATGTCACGGGAGAACCAACGCCAAACCCGAAAGGCCGCCCACCCGAGAGCCGCAAATCATACTATACCGCCGCACACGAAGTGATCCTCCGCCCTGGAGAGCAATACACGTTGTACCCGAATACCCTGCACTGGTTCCAGGCCGGCCCCGAAGGAGCGATCGTCTCCGAATTCTCGACGCGCAGCCGGGACGAAACGGACATTTTCACCGATCCGGACGTGCGGCGGATACCGGAGATCGCTGACTGATCGTTGCTATTCACCTCGCTCGCGGTGCATCGCGTGCGCTGTGTCGTCTTGGCATGGCATCGCGAACGCATAGGGATCACCCGCACGAACCTGCGTGCTATCGACCTGGCGGTACGAGGGCACCGAGGTTTTGGGGAGCTGTTGGCTGGTGGACGTGTCGCGTCCGCAACGCGACCGTACAAGATTCAAGCGTATGGACCTCTTCCTGCCGGTTCAGACCGTACCAATCCTGGATGTGTTGAGTTTGCGCGATAGCCTGCGTGAATGCGCGGCCGGGCGCAAGCTCCGTTTGTGTGGAGACCGGTGCGGTCTGGTACATTCGCCTTCCCTCTGGCGTGAAAAACCCGCTGAAGGGGGGGTGCTGCCCGGAATCCTGCGGGGCGCGGGTTGTTGAAAGCTATAGCGAGTTGTGCTATACTGAGGCCGGCAACTGCCCGTGAGACGTAAGGAGATCCCAATGAGCGAACAACTCGAGCACTGGTCCCATTCCCCGGCTGAAGAGACGTACATGATTGCGGGCTGGCGGCAGTGGGCGGATGCCGGCGAAGTCTCGTCGGGTTTGCCCGAATATCTCATCAAGCTCACACAGGCGAAGAAAATCGGGGAAATGGCGGCCGAGCACTCCTACCTGTTTCAGGTCCCCGGTACGCACCATCTACTACGACCGGAGATCAGTCTCGCTGGGGGTTATCGGCAATCGCTCAAGCCCCCTAAGAACGAATTCTACCATGCCGGAGACGGGGGCCGGGGATTGCTTCTGTTTCTTGGCGAAGAGCCGCATCTCAACGTGGAACAATACGCGGAGAATTTCCTGGATGCGGTCGAAATACTCAACGTGCGTCGAGCCGTACTCGTTGCGGGCGTCTATGGGCCGGTGCCATACGATCAAGACCGGGAAATCTCGTGCGTGTACAGCTTGCCCGGCATGAGAGATGAGCTGGCCGAATATGCGGTGACCTTCTCCAACTACGAAGGGGGTGTGAGTATCAGCACCTATCTCGTCCAGGCGGCTGAAGCACGGGGCCTGGAGCTGTTCGGCCTGTACGCTTTCGTGCCGGCGTATGATTTCACGCCCCTCTCGACGGACGTCCAAGGGCTGCGGATCGAGAAGGACTTCCAGGCCTGGTACGATCTGATGCGTCGCCTCAACCACATGTTTCACATGCGCATTGATTTGTCGGAACTCAGAAGGCAGAGCGAACTGACAACCATCGCCATGAAAGCCAAGATAGACGAAATGGAACAGCAGATGCCAGATGCGGATGTCGGCGAATACATGGCGGCGGTCACCGAGCAGTTCCTGGCACATCCATTCGTCCCCTTCGATGACATCTGGGAAACCGAACTGGGTAACATCTTCGATGATCTGGGCGACCAGACATAAGTGTGCGTTGGCGTGGGCAGTTCCCCGGGCTTCGGCGTATTTCGCGAATGCCGCACTGCCTTCCTGACGTGTCGTGGCGATACAGAGCCGGTGCTATCTCGAAACGAAATGTGTTCATTGTAACCACTCGTGCCCCACTCGCAGCGGAAGGAGATACGGACGGGAACATGGACTACTTACTGATGGACTTCGGTACGACCAGTACTAAATCGGCCATTGTAGATCTCGACACCGGTTCATTTTCGTACGTGCGGAGCCATCCGTCGCTATCCAATTGCTCCGACGACCCTGGCCACTATGAGATTTCTCCTGCCGCCCTGTTGGAACGGTTCAACAACATCTGTGCAGCGTATTACAACGACCTCGATATACACTTCGCGGGGATCGTTTTTTGCAGCGAACAGAATGGTTTCGTTGCTCTTGACGAGCACAACCGCCCGCTGACGAATTATGTGAGTTGGAAGGACGAGCGGTCCACCGAACCGATCGACGGGATTAGCTCGTTCGACCTGGTCACCAACCGCAGCGGAGCCGAATTCAAACGGATCAGCGGATGGCGTCCGGGAGCCGGGTTGCCGGTCATGAACACCGTGCATCTCGGAAGGACGGGCCAATTGCGTGGCACGGCCAAGATCGCCACGTTACCGGAGTGGCTGGCATTATGCTCCGGCGACTCCAGGCAAGTCGTCCACGACACGATGATCCATTGCCAGGGGCTGTACGATGTTCAGCAACGAAAACCGTCCACTGAGATCATCGCATTGGTCGAGGAACTGTCGGGAGTAAAGTGTATCTTCAACGATGTGGCCCCTGCACACACGGTATCCGGATACTGGCATGGCCCCAATGCGACGATCCCGATCTTCGCCGGCGTGGGCGACCACCAATGCGCCGTTCTCGGGGCATGCAACGTACCGCGTGATTCGATCTCGCTCAACCTGGGCACGGGGTCGCAGGTTGCGATGATCGAACCGCCGGTCATCCGTGCGGAGTTCGAGGTACGCCCCTACTTTGATTCGCAGGTGTTGGGGGCGGTGACGCGTATACCCGGAGGACGCGCGCTGGCCGATTTCGTTCGTTTCCTGGAAGACATCTGTGTCTCGACCGGCAGCGCGGTGCCCGACTTCTGGCAGCGGTTCAGCGAGATCGATCGGGATGACATCGAGACGGCTACGCTCGATTTCGATCTGGCAGTCTTCGCCAGCGCCTGGGGTTACAGTGGAGGCGGCTCGATCTCGAACATTGCGGAGGGCGCGCTGACCTTGCAGAACTACCTGGCATCGCTGTACCGTTCCTGGGTCCTGCAATACCCGCAGGTGATGTGCTTCTTCGATCCCGACCACGAAGCCAGCCGCTGCATTCTGAGTGGTGGCGTGGCCCGCAGATTGCCGTCGCTACCCCAGGTAATGGCCGTACTCTCTGGTTACGAAACCTGGCCCGCCTGCGCGATCGACGAGACATTGCTCGGGCTGCGCACGATCGCGCTGGTCGCAGCAGGACGGGCACGCAGTTGTCTCGAAGGGCAAGAGATCTTCGGTAGAAAGTGTTCGATCACAGTTCCCTGAGGCAAACGGAGGCTAACGGATGGAAGATACCGTTGCGCTGGTTGAGGTCGACGCATCGAATGTCGCCCAACACGGCTTCTTCTGCTACAAAAGCAAGAAGAAAGCACTGGGATACCAGCACAAGTTGGAGTGGTTGCAGGCACGGTTCGCAGAAGGACTCAAGATCAAACTGATCTACGAAGGCAAACGGTCTGTCGGATTCATCGAGTACATCCCCGGGGAATTTGCCTGGCGGGTAGTCGATGCGCCCAACTATCTCGTCATCCACTGCCTGTGGGTGGTCGGTTCGGGCAAAGGGAAGGGCTATGGGACCCGCCTGATCGAGGCGTGCATCGACGACGCCCGCGAGAGCGGGAAGGATGGTGTCGCAGTCGTGACCAGCAGCGGCGTGTGGCTGGCGCACCAGGACATCTTTCTGCGCAACGGGTTCGTACTGCAGGATGAGGCGCTGCCCTCGTTCCAGTTCATGGTGAGGTCTTTCGACGGAAGCCCGCGCCCATCCTTCCCGGCGAACTGGGCGGAGCGGTCGGCGCGCTTCGGTCGCGGGGTAACCGTAGTGTATACCGCACAGTGCCCGTACATCCAGGATGCCGTCGGCTACGTCGTGAGCGGTTGTCGAGATGCAGGGCTCAATGCACACGTTGTGGAGCTTCACACGCGCGAGGACGTCCGCGAACAGGCGCCGGCAGCGAATGGCATCTTCGGTATCGTGCATGACGGAAAGCTGCTGAGTTATCACTATCTGCTGCCGAAGGATTTCGCCCAACGCCTGGAGCAAATGTCCGGTTAGGTACTTGTGCGGTTTCAGGGTTCTCGGGGGTGTCGCGTGGCCCGGACCCAGCTGGGCCGGACCACGTTGTACCATATTTCGTGTCGGTTAGATCGTGCGGATGGCCAGGTGGAACCAGTTAGTTTACAAGGAGGGTTACAGATGGGCGAGAGCAATACCACAAACGAGGATCTCACTACCTACTGCGGTCTGTATTGTGGGGCATGCGGTATCAAGAATGGGCGGATTCGGGAGACGGCAACCACACTCAAGCAGTTACTCGATATGTACGCGTATCCGGAATGGGCGCCGCTGGTGGCCGAATGGTTCCCGGAGACGAAACACTACCCGGAATTCGAGGCCGTCTTGAAGTGGGTTTCGACACAGGACTGCCCGGGTTGTCGTGGCGGCGGGGGCAATCCGGACTGTGCGATCCGCTTATGTGCCAAAGAGCGAGGATTCTCCGGCTGCTGGGAGTGTTCCGAGGCCGAGACAGGCTGCGCCAAGCTACAGGAGATTGCCTCGGGCTATCCCGAAATGGCAGATAACCTGCGACACATCGCGCAGCTCGGGCTGGAATCCTGGGCGCAGGAACAGGCCGCCAGAGTTCAAGCAGGGTTCTCATACACCAAATAGCGTGGAAAGGATGGGGTGACATGCGGCCCAAAGTCATTCTCTACAACGCAATCAGCGCCGACGGACGACTGGACGGCTTCGAGATCGACCTCGGCGTGTACTACGGACTCATCTCGCGATGGCATGAGGGCGCCACGCTGGTCGGCAGTGGGACGTTGCTTGCGCCGCTCGAACCGATTCCCGACGAAGTGGCGGCCGACATCGAGCCGCCGGCGAAGGTCGCGAACGATCCGCGGCCAGTCCTGGTGGTGGCGGACAGCCGTGGCCAGGTGCGCACCTGGCACTACCTGCGCAAACAGCCATACTGGCGCGATTGGGTGGCGCTGTGCGCACAGACCACGCCGCAGGAACACCTGGACTACCTGCAGGAACGACATATCGACTACATCGTCGCCGGAGAAGACCGCATCGATTTCGCGCACGTGCTGGACGTCCTGAACAGCGAATACGGTGTTGAGGTCGTCCGTGCGGATTGCGGGGGGACGCTGAACGGCGTGCTTCTGCGCGCCGGTCTCGTGGATGAGGTCAGCCTGCTGATCCATCCGAGTCTCGTCGGCGGTACGTCGCCCAAGTCGATGTTCCGTGCGCCAGATTTGCAGTCCCCAGACGGCGTGATCCCGCTCCGGCTGAGCCACCTGGAGCGGCTGGAAAATGACAGCGTCTGGTTGGTCTACGAGGTTGTGAAGTAGACCGGAGCGAACGACAGGGGGCAGGGACATATTCTGGGTCCCTACCCCCTGGACCCTGCACGCTGTGGGCCGCGCAGTCTGCAAGCGGTCGGTCAAGCCAGATACAGGAGATAGAATACATGACACCCAAACCATTGACCATCCGCACGAACAGGCTCAGACTCGTGGCCGGAACAGCCGCCATCGTGCAGGCCGAGCGGGAGTCCCTCACAGAATTCGGACGCTTGCTCGGCGTAACCGTGCCCGCGAATTGGCCGCCGGAACTCGTCGATGCAGAAGTGCTGGAATTCTGGCTGGGCCAATTGCAGGCATCGCCCGAGCAGGTCGGATGGTGGTGCTGGTATGTGCTGCTGGAGGATACGGGGTCAGCCGATCCTATCCTGATCGGAGGGGCCGGGTTCAAAGGACAGCCCACACCAGACGGTACGGTGGAAACCGGCTATTCCGTGCTGCCGCAGTTCCGGAAGCGCGGTTACTGTACCGAAGCCGTACAGGCTTTGATCCGCTGGGCCTTCAACCATCCGGAAACATCGCGGGTCGTCGCCCAAACCTTGCCTGAGCTGCTGTCTTCCATCCGTGTCCTCGAGAAGAACGGGTTCGCGCGACTGGATCAGGCATTTGAGGAAGGCGCTATCGCTTTCGAGCTGCCTCGCGCACGCTACGTGGATTCAATTGCTGTCCGGAATTCGGATGCACCCGATTGAAGAAAGGTATTGCCAACCGATTGGATATTGTGGTATAATAGAGGTAGAAAAGGGAACTTGAAGTCTGCACAGCAGTCATCCCGGACCAGGTGGCACAGGTTTCAGCGCCTCACCGGTTCGCAGAGGACAGTCCAATATCTACCGTGGGGAGCGTCACCTGGTCACAGCCGGTGACGTTTGTTATTTTCCCAGGTCTACCACAGTGAAAGGTGACCACAAAATCGATAGGAGGTGTGACATGGCTGTTGTAACGATTTCTCGTCAGTTCGGTTGCGGCGGTCGCGAGGTTGCAGAAAAAATCTGTGAGCTGTTGGACTACAGCTTCTTCGATAAGGGTCTCATGGCAGAGGTCGCCGCGAATGTTGGCCTGTCAGAAAGCGATGTGGTCGATTTCTCCGAAGATAACTACCGCGTGAAAGGTTTCTGGGAACGGCTCTTCGGGCGCGGTCCACGGACCGTGTTCGAGCACGAAACAGGGCGATTGGACACCTCACAGGAGGCGATGCTCACCGCGGAGACGCTGGATGAATCCCAATGTATCCTGTTCGTGCGGAGTACCATCCGCGCCGCCTACCAGAAGGGCAATGTGGTCATCCTGGGGCGAGGTGCACAGGCCGTTCTGCGAGACATGCCCGGCGTGCTCCACGTGCGTCTCACCGCACCGGAGGGCTCTCGCGTCCGGCGGGTGGAGGCTCGCGAGAAACTCACCTTCTCCCAGGCGTATCAGTTAATGATCGACCGGGACCACGCCACCGTCCAGTACCTGCAAGAGTTCTTCGGCATCAACGGAGATGACCAATTGCTCTACCACCTGATTCTAAACACGGGGAAAATGAGCACCGACGCGGCAGCCAACATCATTGCGACCGCGGTGCGCGGGATGGAGGCTGAAGAAGGAGTATAGCGCCTCGCGGATAGTGACCTGGCTCCCACATTACCACGGCCGATCCGCTTGTGCCTGATTGCCGGAGGCATCGAGAGCATTCTCGATGCCTCGACATCTCTGCGTCCTGACACGCGTGTTCCGTACTGCCGGCCTGCTCTCACCGTGCCAGGCAATTGGAGAGATTGCCAATCTGTAGTACAATTCCCGTGGGCGAATTGGATAAGATTTTTATTCCCTCCATATATCCCCTAGAAATGAGTTGTCATGAGCAGAACCTATGTCGCATTGGATATCGAAACCACAGGACTCAACCCGGAGCGCGATGCGATCACCGAGATCGGGGCCGTCAAATTCCAGCAAGGGCACGTCATCGGCGAGTGGTCCAGTTTGATCAATCCGTTTCGACCGCTTCCCTACAAGATCCAGCAACTGACAGGCATTACACAGAGTGATGTGGACAATGCGCCACCGTTGCGCAAGGTGGCGCGCTCGTTGCAGGACTTCGTGCGTGACCTGCCCATCATCGGGCACAACGTCAGCTTCGACCTGGCCTTCCTCAACAACGCCGGCTTGTTCGTCGGCAACCCGCACATCGACACGTTCGAGCTGGCGAGCATTCTCATGCCGCACGCGAGCCGCTATAGCCTGTCGATGCTCTCGACGGAGCTGGGCATCGAGCTGGACAACGCCCACCGTGCGCTGGCCGATGCACGCGCGACGAAGGACCTGTTCCTCGCGCTGCTTGAACACGCCTACCAGATGGATCTGCGCACCGTCCAGGACATCAACCGGCTGGCCGGCAAGTCGAACTGGCAGCTCAAAACGGTGTTCCGCGATATCGAACGATCCCTGAGCCGCAATGCTTTTACCGGCAGCATTGGCCAGCAACTGCGTGAGAAGGGATTGCTCGACGGAGCAGGGTCTACGATGTTGTTCTCATCCGGAGAGGAACGTCGGCCACTGCAACGGGCCGACACCCGCCAGGCTATCGATGTGGACGAGTTGTCCGCTATGGTAGCGGAAGGTGGCACCCTCGCCCAACACTTCCCCAACTACGAATACCGCCCACAACAAGTGGATATGTTGCAGGCCGTCGCGAAGGGCTTCAACGAGAAGACCCACTATATGATCGAGGCCGGCACCGGCACCGGAAAGTCGGTGGCCTACCTCCTGCCGGCGATCTATTTCGCCGTCCGTAATGGCGAGCACGTGGTCGTCTCGACCAACACGATCAACCTGCAGGACCAGTTGTATGGCAAGGACATCCCGGACCTGCAGCAACTCCTGCCGTTCGAAGTCAAGGTCGCGCTGCTGAAGGGACGCAGCAACTATCTATGTTTGCGCCGGTTGAACTCATTCCGCAATCGCCCGGATCTGTCCACGGACGACGTCACGATGCTCGCGAAGGTGCTGGCGTGGCTGCCGACGACGGCCACGGGAGATCAGAGCGAGCTGTTCCTGCCGAACGCTCAGCAGCGGATGCGCTGGTCGCAGATCAATGCGAGCGCCGACAAGTGCAGCGCGGAGCAGTGTGAGTATCGCGCCAACGGGCGCTGCTTCTTCTATCAAGCACGTTACCGTGCCGAGTGTTCGCACGTGATCATCGTCAACCACGCGCTGCTGCTGTCCGACATCGCCGTGGAGAACCGGGCGCTGCCCGAGTACCGCTATCTAGTCATCGACGAGGCCCATCACCTCGAGGAAAACACGACGCGCCAACTCACCCTGCACCTGACCGGCGAGTTGATCGCCGAGCTGGTCGAAGAGCTCGGCGTGCGGCCGCACCAGCGCAAAGCGTTCGGGCTGATCGCCGAGGTCGGCGTGCGCGCGAAGACGGGCATCCCGAAATCCGTGGCCGCGGAGATCGAGACCCTGCTCGAGCGCCTCCGCGGCGAAGGCGAGGAGGTCCTGTCGTCTTCACAGGTGTTCTTCGAGGCACTGCGCGGCTATCTGGAGGAACACAGCGAGGACAATGAAAACCACTCGCCCTACGGGCAGAAGTTCCGCATCACGATGGCCGGGCGGATGCAGCCCAGTTGGTCGAGCGTCGAGGTGGACGCCGAGAACCTGTCGATCACGGCCAACCGGCTGTACCGGAGCCTGGAGCAACTGCGGAGCGGCCTGAACAGCGTACTGGACGACCGCGACGTCGCCGGTCTCGAGGCGGTCGTCGAGGACGTCAAAGTCCAGGTGCGCCGCTGGAAAGATCTCGTGTCCATGCTCGTGGCGATGGTCAACGAACCACGCAACAACCTGATTTACTGGCTGGAGACGCCGCCCGGCGGTGGCGCCGTGTCGATGCACGCCGCCCCGCTGCACGTCGGCGAGCTGGTGCAGGAGCACCTGCTGAGCGCCAAGGACTGTGTCGTCATGACGTCGGCAACGCTCACTGCCGACAACCAGTTCGACTACATGCAGGAGCGGCTGGGCGCGTGGGACATGAAGACGGTCTCCGTGGGCTCGCCGTTCGACTACGAATCGTCCACACTCGTGTGGATCCCAACCGACATCCCCGAGCCACGCCAGCCGTACCACCAGAAGGCTGTAGAGGACACCTTGCGCGAGGTAAGTCTCGCCCTGGAGGGCAGGACGCTGGCGCTGTTCACCGCGTATACACAGTTGCGCGCGACCGCGCGGGCCATCATACCGGAGCTGGAGGCGCACGAGATCGTCGTCCTGGAGCAAGGGGACGGCACATCGCGCAACCAACTGCTCGAGAGCTTCAAGAAGACGTCGCGCGCTGTGCTGCTGGGGACGCGCAGCTTCTGGGAGGGCATCGACGTCACCGGGGATGCGCTGAGCTGCGTGTTCATCATGAAGCTGCCCTTCGCCGTCCCGTCCGACCCGATCATCGCCGCGCGCAGCGAGACATTCGAGGACCCCTTCCAGGAGTACTCCTTGCCAGATGCGATTCTGCGCTTCCGCCAGGGCTTTGGACGGCTGATCCGAAACAAGACCGATCGCGGCGTGGTGGTCATTCTCGACAACCGCGTGCTGAACAAGCCGTATGGTCAGGCCTTCCTGGATTCGTTGCCCGCGTGCACGGTGCGCAGAGGGTCTTCGGCGAACCTGCCGGAAGTGGCCCGTCGCTGGGTCAACGGGAATTCTTAGCCTTACATCTCGATATGTCCTGAAGAACCGGGCACGCCCGCACAGGATTCGTGTGGCTCACCGGCCGGTGTGCGCCTCCGCGATCAGCTCCTGCTTGAGATCCCAGAGCTTCTGCGTGAGCGAGACGTGATAGACGTGCGGGTGGACGATTCGCTTTACGCCGAAACCGAGCCGGTCGAGATCAGTGATGCGCCGCGCACGCATATCCTCGATGGAGGGCAGGTCGCAGACCAGCTGTCCCTCGCTGAGTACATCGACGTGCAGCGGCTCGATCTCCGACATGTCGCTGCGGCGCAGCGTGCGCTGCAACGTGGGGTCGAAGGGATGGCGCAGCACGATCTCGTCCAGCGCAGCGGGATGCTCATCCGCGAGGCCGAGCAGATCGGCGGTCGCCTTGCCTTCTCTGTCGTACAGCCGCCAGGCATGCTTGTAGCCGGGATTCAACGTCTTGCCCGGTGAATCCGAGACCTTCAGCGCCGGCTTCCACTCGTCACCGTCGTGGACCGCGACGAGCTTGTAGACGCCGCTCAGCGCCGCATCTCCAGCCGAGGTGATCAGCCGCGTTCCGACACCATAGACGAGCCGGTTGATCACGCTGTCTGGCTCGACGCCGAACTCGTGGGCCTGGTGCTGAATCTGCGTGAGGATCTGCCAGATGACCAGCTCGTCCAGTTCGTTGGAGAGCACGATGACCGTATCAGGGAAGCCGGCGTCGTCCAACATCCTGGCAGCACGAATGGCGAGGTAGGCCAGGTCGCCGGAATCGAGGCGGATGCCGACGGGGTGGTGACCTTTCCGCTTCAACTCCTCGAAGACGCGGATCGCGTGCGGTATCCCGCTTGCGAGCGTGTCGATCGTATCGACCAGGAGCAGGCAGTCATCCGGGTAGACTTCGGCGTACGCGCGAAACGCGGCGAGCTCACCTTCCCCTAGAGCGACGAACGCCTGCACCATGCTGTGTGCGTGCGTCCCCTTCGGCGGATAGCCGAGCACGTGCGAGATGCCGACATTCGACGAGAAATCGGCGCCGCCGATCAACGCGGCGCGCACGCCGGCATTCGCCGCCTTGCCCTGGGCGCGGCGCAAACCGAATTCGAGGACCATCCGCCCGTGCGTACTTTCGCGGATACGCGATGCCTTGGTCGCAATCAGGGTCTGAAAGTTCAGGTGGTTGAGCAGCGGCGTCTCCAGAATCTGCGCCATGGCGAAGGGACCGCACACGACCGTCAGCGGGACGTCCGGATGGACCACCCGCCCCTCAGGGATCGCGCGCAAACTGATGCCGTTGAAATCACCTGCTTTGCGCAACCAGACGAGGAAATCATCCTGAAAAATCGGCTTGCCCACCCGGTCACGTTGCCCACGCAGATAGGCAATGTCGCTGTCGGTGAAGTGCGCGTCGCGCATCCAGTCCAGCAGCCACTCGAGCCCGGCGTTGACGCAGTAGCCGGCCTGATGGACACCATAATCGGGATAACTACGAAAGAAGTGGTCGAATTGCACCAGGCGCTCGTGCAACCCCATGCGGTAATAGAGCTGGGCCATCGAGAGCTGGTATTGATCGGTGAACAGAATGCCTTCCGCCGTCGCGCGTTCCGCAGATTTCATAGCAGAGGTCTCCTTCCGTGCGAGATAAGTAGCTCGGTTTCGCTGATTATACCGCATTTCTCGCCGGGCCGGTAGGAGGTGCCACGCTCTCGTTGCGTCTGTGCCTGAGGAAGCGACAACTACCTCCACGGACGCGGGCTGACGTCCACGAATCGAGCAACCGTGCTCGAATAGGAGCACTGGGGCAGGTGCGTCCGGAAATCTTGCGGCTCGCGAGCAATGGGCAGGTCGTGTTTTCAGCGTGATCTGCCAGGTTCACGCGAATCTCTTCGTGGCAGTCAAGACTGTGCCAATCTCCGACGTTACTGTCGTTGTCGCGGGAGTGCTGTGCCTGGGCGGACCGTGTGTTGGTCTGCACCGCAGTAGATTGGCACAGTCTGCTCCAGTGGGCGTGCTCTCCAGTGCAGTCGTCGTGTCAAGGGCGCTACACTTCTCGCAAAGGATCCTGAACGTAACGCCAGATAGGCTCCTGTTTGATTGCGCACCGGGTGGGTGGTATAATCCAGACACCATTCGCCACGACTTCAGCACCACCGGATAGGAGGGCCTATGTCTACGCACGAACTGGCTGGGAAGCCTGCCCCACGTGAGCTACTGGTGAACGTGCCACGGCTTGTTGCGGCCTACTACACCACTCGCCCGGATGCGGAAGACCGCGCGCAGCAGGTGTCGTTCGGCACGTCCGGACACCGTGGCTCTGCGTTCGACGGCACGTTCAACGAGGACCACGTCCTGGCGATCAGCCAGGCGATCGTCGAGATGCGCCGTGCTCGTGGGATCGACGGACCGCTCTACGTCGGGATGGACACGCACGCCCTGTCCGAGCCGGCCCTTGCCTCGGCGATCGAAGTCTTCGCCGCGAACCAGGTCACGATCCGCGTGCAGACCGGTCGCGGCTATACCCCAACTCCGGTGATCTCCCACGCAATCCTGACGTACAACCAGGGCAGACGCGCCGGCCTTGCCGATGGCGTAGTGATTACGCCCTCCCACAACCCGCCGCGCGACGGTGGATTCAAGTACAACCCACCGTCCGCCGGTCCCGCCGACACGGACACGACGCAGGTCATCCAGCAGCGCGCGAACGAGATCTTGCGCGCTGGTCTGCGTGACGTCAAGCGCATGCCGCTCAGCCGCGCACTGCGGGCTGAGACCACGCACGAGTACGATTTCGTAGCGCCATACGTGGCCGACCTGCGTAACGTCGTGGACATGGCGGCGATCGCCGCCGCCGGGTTGAAGATCGGCGCCGACCCACTCGGCGGCTCTGGCGTGGCGTTCTGGGCGCCCATCGCCGAGACGTACGGGCTGGACATCGCGGTCGTGAACGAGCAGATCGACCCGACCTTCGCGTTCATGACGGTGGATTGGGACGGCAAAATTCGGATGGACTGCTCGTCACCGCACGCGATGGCCGGTCTGATCGGCCTCAAAGACCGGTTCGACATCGCCTTCGGCAATGACCCCGATTTCGACCGGCACGGCATCGTCACCCGCAGCGCGGGGTTGCTGAACCCGAACCACTATCTCGCGGTAGCGATCTGGTATCTGTTCCAAAACCGGCCAGGTTGGCGCGCAGATGCCGCCGTGGGGAAGACGGTGGTCTCCAGCTCGATGCTCGATCGCGTCGCCGCCGACCTGCCACGCAGGTTGTCCGAGGTTCCGGTCGGCTTCAAGTGGTTCGTGGACGGGCTGCTCGATGGTTCGTATGGGTTCGGCGGAGAGGAAAGTGCCGGTGCGTCGTTCCTGCGCAGCAACGGCACGGTGTGGACGACGGATAAGGACGGGATCATCATGGACCTGCTCGCGGCTGAGATCACCGCGCGCACCGGGCGTGATCCCGGCGAGCACTATCAGGCGCTGGAACTGCGCTTCGGCAGTCCGCTCTATGAGCGACGCGACGTTTCCGCCACACCCGAACAGAGGACCGCGCTGGGCAAGTTGGCACCGGATATGGTGGAAGCCACGCAAATGGCCGGCGAACCGATCACTGCCAGGTTGACGCACGCGCCGGGGAACGGCGCGCCGATCGGCGGGCTGAAGGTGGTCACTGCGAATGGCTGGTTCGCCGCGCGCCCATCCGGCACCGAGGCGATCTACAAGATCTACGCGGAAAGCTTCAAGGGGCAGGAACACCTCACGCAGATCCAGAGCGAGGCGGAGCACATCATCGGCAAGGCGTTTGCCGCAGCGGGGATTTGACAGCGCGCCGGGAGGTCCGGCCGGCGCGGGACAACTGGCATGGCCGAACCACACACACCCGCAATGCGCGGGCCGGCTCAATCGAAATCGGCCGGCCAATCCGGATGTGCGCGGTGCTCCCAGAACCGCGCGATCTGTGCGGGCACGATGCGCGTCAGCGACAGCTCCGGCGTCTCGTCCCGGCGGAAAAACCGCACGTCGAGCGACTCGTGGCTGAGTCGTGCGGCACCACCGACGATCTCGCAGTGGAAGAACATCTTGTAGACGTGGTGCATGAACGCCGGCTGGTGGGGATGTTTGCTGCGGTCGTATACGGCGAGAAGCTTCACCGCACGCGTCTCGAAGCCGGATTCCTCAAACACCTCACGGACGACATTCTCGGCGGGCGAGCTCGCGACGTCCGCCCAGCCGCCGGGCAGCGTCCAGCGCTGATCCGACCACTCCTTGACGAACAACAACGTGTCGTCGCGGAAGACCACACCACGGACGTCGACCTTCGGAGTCATGTACCCCTCTTCGCCGCTCAGCAGGTCGAGGAGCTTGCCGAGCTCCGCCTCCGAGTTGTCGGATAGCATCTCGGCGGCAATCCGGCGTACTTCCTGGTAACGCTCCAGGTCGAACTCGTTGCTGCAGAAGGTCAAGCCGTTCTGGGCGATCGCCTGCAAGCGCTTCGCCCAGTCAATCCACTTCGGTTCCACTGTCATATCCACCTCGAAATCCAGTCG
>Ga0068714_10004595_pt1 | contig 15306 bp, 11 predicted proteins | sample MTBNYHSulfiMetaG_FD_62988 | JGI IMG/M metagenome (GOLD analysis project Ga0068714, IMG submission 62988) | Enrichment culture microbial communities from rom New York Harbor, USA that are MTBE-degrading - MTBE-NYH (New York Harbor Sulfidogenic)... | ecosystem: Environmental > Aquatic > Marine >...
ACTCCAGACCACATCGGTGGGCTTGATGACACGGATTCGGGGGGTTGTGCGGTCGCTCACGATGCACCTCCGTCGTCGAGAGGTCCCTCGGCGCTCGCGAGCGCCTTTCGGGCTGCCTCCTCTGCTCGTCCTTCCTTGACGCGAATGGCTTGCTGCACCAGCGACTTCTCCAGGGCCTGCAGGCAGCCCAAGACGTTCTCCTCGCGGCTCGCGTAACCCATCAGGCCGATGCGCCAGACCTTGCCGGCGAGGGCGCCGAGGCCGGCGCCGATCTCGATGCCGGACTCGCCGAGCAGATGCTTGCGCACCGCGGCCTCTTCCACACCGTCGGGCACGACGACCATGTTGAGCTGCGGCAGGCGGTGCTCCTCGGCGACCAGCAGGGAGAGCCCGAGCTCCCTGAGACCCGCAGCGAGCGCGGCGTGGTTGCGCCGGTGCCGCTCCCAAGCCGCCTCGAGACCCTCCTCGTGCAGCATCAGCAGGGCCTCGTGCAGCCCGTAGAGCGCGTTGACCGGCGCCGTGTGATGGTAGGTCCGTGCGCCCGACGACCAGTAGCCGAGCTGCAGGCCGAGGTCCATGAACCAGCTCTGACAGGGAGCCTTGCGCGCCTTCACCCTCTCGACGGCGCGTTCGTTGAAGCTCACGGGCGAGAGCCCCGGCGGGCAGGAGAGGCACTTCTGGGTGCCCGAGTAGACGGCGTCGATCGCCCACTCGTCGACCCTGACCGGCACGCCGCCGACGGCGGTCACCGTGTCGACGATCGCGAGGCAGTCATGGGCGTGAGCGAGCGCGACGAGGGGGGCCGGGTCGGTATGTGCGCCGGTCGAGGTCTCGGCCTGGACGAAGGCGACGAGGCTGGCCTCGGGGTGCTCGCCGAGGGCCGCCTCGACCTTGTCGACGGACACCGGCGTGCCCCAGTCGTCGTCGACGACGACGGGCACGCCACCGCAACGCCGCACGTTCTCGAGCATGCGCGCGCCGAACACCCCGTTGCGGCAGACGACGACGGTGTCGCCGGGCTCCACCAGGTTGACGAAGCAGGTCTCCATGCCCACCGAGCCGGGTCCCGAGACGGGGAAGGTCACCTCGTTCGCTGTCTGGAAGGCGTAGCGCAGGAGCTCCTTGAGCTCGTCCATCATGCCGACGAAGGCCGGGTCGAGGTGCCCGATGGTCGGCCGCGCCATGGCCTCGAGGACGCGCGCGTGAACGTCCGAAGGGCCCGGCCCCATGAGGATGCGGGCGGGCGGCGTGAAGGGGGAGAAGGTCGCGCCCGGTGCCGGGCCTGCTGCGCTCTGGGTCATGGTCTGCGGTCCTCCCTGATCGGTGTCGCGGCCGTCGCCGACGGGCCGGCTCCTATGGTAGTCGACGGGCGTCCGTGGACGCGTTGTCAGGGGCGGCCCCCGTGTCCGGGACCGCCGCGCCGTCGGGGGTGGCCCCCGTTTCCGGGACCGCCGCGGTGTCGGGGGAGGGCGTGCCGGATCGGCCGGCCGCGTCGTCCGCGGCCGACAGTCTGACGTCGCGGACTGCGGAGCGGGCCGAGTCGGAGGCGGCGTCGTCGAGCATCGCCTGGGCGGCGCGCTCCGCGTCGAGGCGCGCGTGGTAGTGGCCGACCTCGCGCTCGACGGCGCTTCGGTCCCACCCGAGCGCGGGGGCCATGAGGGCGGCCACGTGCGCGGCCGCCTCGCGGCCGCGGTCGGCCGCCTCGAAGGCGATGTGCGTGCGGCGGGTCAGCACGTCGTCGATGTGGAGCGCGCTCTCGTGCAGCGCGGCGTAGGCGGCCTCGGCCGACACGTAGCGCTCCGCCCCCGGTAACGGCGCCGCCAGGTGCGGCTCGGCTGCTACCAGGTCGAGGACCGTCGCCGCCAGGGCCCCATAGCGTCGCACCAGGTGCCGCAGGTGCCCCGGCGCAAGCAGCGGCGCGGCGGGGTGCGATCTCAGACGCTCCTCGGCGCCGGCGGCACCCACCGCGCCGAGGAGCGGCGTGTCGGCCGTGCGCGTGGCGTCCACGGTGAAGGGCAGGTCGGCGACCGCCGCGTCGACCGCGTCGCGCGCCATCAACCGGTAGGTCGTGTACTTGCCGCCGGCCACGCTCACGAGCCCCGGTGCGCTGCGCCGGACGGCGTGCTCGCGCGACACCTTGGCCGTGTCGTCCTCGCCTCCGCCGAGCAGCGGTCGCAGGCCGACGTAGACGGCGGTGATGTCGTCGAACGTCAGCGGTTCGGCGAGGACGGCGTTGACGTGGTCGAGCAGGTACTGGATGTCGGTGTGGGTGGCCGAAGGGTGGTCGAGGCCGAACTGCCAGTCGGTGTCGGTCGTCCCGATGATCCACTGCTCACCCCAGGGCAGCACGAAGAGGACGCTCTTCTCGGTGGGGATGATGAGTGCGTACGCGGAGTCGATGCGCGCCTTGGGCACGACGACGTGCACGCCTTTCGACGGCCGCACCACCAGCGGCGACTCGACGCCGGCCAGACGCTCCATGTGCGTCGTCCACACGCCGGTCGCATTGACGACCACGCGGGCGTGCACCTCGAAGCCGTCGCCCGTCTCGAGGTCGCGTGCCTGCACGCCGGCGACCCTGTCGTCCTCGTGCAGGAAGGAGACGACCTCGACGGCGGGGGTGCAGACTGCGCCTTGAGCCATCGCCGTGCGCGCCAGCATCACCGAGAAGCGCGCGTCGTCGACCTGGGCGTCGTAGTAGCGGATGCCGCCGGTGAGGGCGTCGTCGCGGAGCGAGGGGACGGCGCGCACGCAGGCGGCGTGCGAGAGGTGACGGTGGCGCGGCACGGCCGGACGGCACCCGGCGAGGGTGTCGTAGAGCAGGAGCCCGGAGCCCATGTACAAGCGATCCCGGAGCCCGTGCTGCAGGGGGAGGAGGAAGGGCGTCGGGTGGACCATGTGCGGGGCGAGCTTCTCCACGAGCAGCCGACGCTCATGGAGCGCCTCCCTCACCAGCCCGAGGTCGAGGCGCTCCAGGTAGCGAAGCCCCCCATGGATGAGCTTGCTCGAGCGGCTCGAGGTGCCGGCGGCGAAGTCGCGCTTCTCGACGAGGGCCACGGAGAGGCCGCGGGTCGCGGCATCGAGAGCGACGCCGCAGCCGGTCACGCCGCCGCCGACGACGAGCACGTCGAAGGTGTCGGCGGCCAGGCGCGCGAGGTCGCGCCGGCGCTCCTGCAGCGCGGGCGCCACGGCCATGGCGCCCTCGCCGACGGGGAGCGCGCCGCTCGGCTTCGTCTGCCGCCTCTGGGAGTGAGTCCCGGTCTCGTCGCTCATCGACACGCTCCTTTGCCACGCGCGGCCGTCGCTCGCTGGTATGTACCACGCGACTGGTATGTACCATGAACCCTGCGCTATGCTCCTGTCAAACGTCGGGCGGAGATCGCCGGCCGGCGCGCGAACGCCGGCGACGAGCGGTGCGGTGGCGCCGCGACGGTCGGGCTGCAACGGTCACGCCGGGCCGGCGCTCCCCACGGACCCGCCGCACGAGCGGGCCACGGACCCGCCACGCGAGCGGCCATCGGTGCTCCGCGCGAGCGCGGCCCGACGCGCCGACGACGAGGAGCGCCGCCGGTGCCCCAGGAGGCCGAATGAAGCAGATCGCAGAGCCGGCGAGGAGCATCCCCGTCCTCGCGGAGACCGAGGTCCTCGTCGTGGGCAGCGGTCCCGGCGGCCTCGCCGCCGCGATCGCGGCGGCACGTGAGGGGGCGCGGACGATCCTGCTCGACCGCTACGGGTGCTTCGGCGGGCTCATCACCCAGACGGGGGTGGAGACCATCGCCTGGTACCGGCACGAGGGCACGGTCGACAGCGAGGGCATCGGCATCGAGTTCGAGCGGCGCGCCGCCGCCATGGGCGCGACCGGGCCGGAGTCGCAGTCCTGCAGCGAGGCGCTCGACACCGAGCTCTTCAAGCACGTCGCCGACGAGCTCGTCCGCGAGGCCGGCGTCGAGCCGCTTCTGCACTGTCTCGCGGTCGAGCCTCTCGTCGACGACGGCCTCGTCACCGGCGTGGTGACGGAGAGCAAGTCGGGGCGGCAGGCGATTCTCGCGCGGCGCGTCGTCGACGCCACCGGCGACGCCGACCTCGCGGCGCGCGCCGGGGCTCCCTGCCACACGACACCCGCGGCCGAGAGGATGGGCGTCAGCGTCGTGTTCTCGTGCGTGGGCGTCGACCGGCAGCGCTTCCTCGAGTACGTCGCCCGAGCGGCCCCGACCTACGGGGACTGGCGGAGACGCTGGAAGGTCGCGACGACGGGCAAGGAGGACGCGCTCTTCAGCCCCTACCTGCAGGAGCCTTTCGACCGCGCCCGCGAGTCCGGCCTGATCCCCGCCGACGTCAGGGGTCTCGGCGGCACGTGGGGTCGCCTCACGGCGGCGGGCGAGGCGACCTGCCTGAACATGGTCCACATCGCCGACTGCGACTGCACCGACGTGCGGGACCTGACGCGAGCCGAGATGGATGGGCGTCGGCACGCGCTCATGGCACTCGAGGCGCTGCGGCGCTTCGCCCCCGGCTTCGAGTCGGCGCGTCTCCGGGACTTCAGCATGGCCGCGGGCGGGCGCGACTCGCGCAAGATCGCCGGCCGTCACGAGCTCACGGCGGCCGAGGTCACCGGCGAGGCGCGGTTCGCCGACTCGATCGGCATCTTCCCCGAGTTCATCGACGGCTATGGGCTGCTCGTTCTGCCGACCACCGGACGCTACTTCCAGGTGCCGTACGGGATCCTCGTTCCCCGCGACGTCGACAACCTTCTCGTCGCAGGGCGTTGCGTCGCCGGCGACAAGGTCGCTCACGCGGCGACGCGCAGCCAGGTGTGCTGCGCGGTGACGGGACAGGCTGCCGGCGTGGCCGCCGCAGTCTCGCTCAGGGACGGCGTGACCACCGTCGGCGTTGACGTCGCCCGTGTGCAGGCGGCCCTCGAGCGGCAGGGCGTGCGGCTCTTCTGACCGCCGTCAGGCGGGCCCGTCGTCCACCGGCGCGGACACGGAGAACTCCGTGCGGTCACCACGGTAGACGTCCCGGGCGAGCTCGACGACGCCACCTTCGACGTCGAAGACCGTGCGCGACAGGACGATCGCGACGCTGCCCGGCGCCACGCCCAAGGCCTCGGCCTCGAAGCGGTCGAGGGTCACGGCCACGACCCGGGCGTCGGCCTTGACGGGGCGGACGTCGTAGCGGGCGCGCAGGAGCTCCCAGAGCGATCCCGTGAGGTCGTGCTCGAGAAGGTCGGGGAAGCGGGCCGCCGACAGATGGATGTTCTCTATCGCGACCGGCTCGCCCTTCGCCGTGCGCAGGCGCCGCAGCAGGTGCACGCGCCCGCCAGATGGAAGGCCGAGCAGCGCCGCCATGACCGGGTCCGGGTCGAGCGTAGTGGCCGCCAGCACCTCCGTGCCCGGGGTGCTGTCGGCATCGCTCATGACCCGCGTGAAGCTGCCGACGCTGAAGCGCAGCCGGGGCTCGGCGACGAACGTGCCGCGGCGGGCGCTGCGGTAGACGTACCCCTCGCGCGCGAGAGTCTCCAGCGCGTGCCTCGCAGTCATGCGGCTGACCTTGTAGCGCTCGCTCAGGGCGCGCTCGGACGGCACCGACACGTGCGGGTCGAGGCGCCCGGCCTCGATCTCGTCGCGCAGCAGCGCCGCGACCCACGAGTACAGCGGACTCGACCGGGCCGGCCGGCGTCGCTCACTGCCCAAGCACACCTCCCCCTGCGAAGCGCCGCCCGGGCCGCCGGCCCGCTCGACGCCACGAGCCACGAGTCTTGCCGTTCGGGCGTCGCAAGCGTACCATAGCCCGCATTGGTACATACCAGTAATCGGGCCCGAACGGTCCTATCTTTGGGGCCGATGCACCCGCGTCGCATATCTGTCGCCGGGTGTCCGTCTTGCCCGCATTTCATGCTGACTGCGGGCTGACCTACCGCATCTTCGCGTGAAGAAGCGTGAAGAAGCTGCTAACTAACCGGTCAATCTCTCTTGCCCTCCAGTCTTGGAGGTTGTATGGTGCCCCAAATGTGTCGTCAGGGGCGGCAGCCGGCGTGGGGCGCCGCGACCGCCCGCACCGCCGCTCATGCGCGCGCCAAGGGAGAGCACACATGACCACCGATCAGTACCGCAGGGAGTACGCCGAGCACCTCGTCGAGCAGTGCAAGAAGGGGCATATGACGCGCCGCCAGCTGCTGGTGCGCGCCTCCGTGTTCGGCCTCTCCGCGACCGTCGCTGCGCAGCTTCTGGCCGCCTGCGGTGAGAGCGAAGAGGAGCCGACCGGCGGCGACAGCGGCATCCCCGACCCCGTCATGGGCGGCACGATCAAGCTCATCGGCCCGGCCCCGATCACCGACCCCGACCCGGTCACCATCTACGACCAGGGCGGCATCGTCCTCGTGTATCAGTTCCTCGAGTACCTGATCGACCTCGACAACAGCAACGGGCTCAAGCCCAAGCTCGCCGAGAGCTGGACGCCCAGCGAGACGGGCGACGTCTGGACGTTCAACCTGCGCCAGGGCGTCACCTTCAACGACGGCAGCCCGTTCGAGGCCGAAGACGTGGTCACCAGCATCGAGCGCGTGCTCGACCCCGCCAACGGCTCGGGCGCGCTCTCGCAGCTGGGCGGCGTCCTCTCGCCGGGCGGCGCCCGGGCGGTCGACCAGTACACCGTCGAGTTCACTCTCGACAAGCCGTACGCCGACTTCCCCTACATGGTCTCCTCCGGCAACTACAACACCGCGATCCTGTCGCGCAACTACAAGGGCGACATCGTCAAGAACCCCGTCGGCACCGGCCCCTTCATGCTCACGGACTACGTGACCAAGCAGAGGGCGACGTTCGTCAAGAACCCGACTTACTGGGGCAAGGACGCCCAGGGCCGCCAGCTGCCCTACCTCGACGGCATGGAGTACGTCATGGTCGAGGACAACTCGGCCCAGAACCTCCAGCTGCAGTCCGGCGCCATCGACGTCCAGCCGCAGACCGTCTTCCAGGGCGCCCAGGCGCTCTTCGGCGATCCCAACCTGCGCGTCGACATCTACCCCGGCACCGGCATCCGCGAGGTCGCGTTCAACGTGAACGTCGAGCCGTGGAAGGACAACAAGGCCCTCCGCCAGGCGGTCGCCTACTGCCTCGACCGTGAGGCCATCAACCAGGCCCTCTACGACGGGCGCAGCAACATCGGCCACGACACCTTCTGGGATCCGACGGTGTTCGCCGGCAGCCCGGCCCTGCCCGCGGAGCGCGCCCAGGACTACGACATGGCCAAGCAGCTGCTCTCCGACGCCGGCTACCCCGACGGGCTCGACATCACACTGACGTACGCCAAGTACCTCGAGAACCCGCAGTACGCGCAGCTCATCCAGGAGCAGTGCAAGCCGGCCGGCATCAACGTCAAGCTCGACCAGCTCAGCTACGAGGCGTACTACGCGGGCGACGACGCCGACTACTACGGCACGACGCCGTGGCTCAACGCCGCGATGACCATCACCGAGTGGGGCAGCCGCCCGGCGCCCGGCATCTACGCCGCGGCGATGCTGCTGCCGGACGCCGTCTGGAGCTCGTCGCACTGGAACAACCCCGAGTGGGTGAGCCTCTTCGACCAGTATCAGTCGACGGCCGATGAAGCGTCGCGCACGGACATCGCGGCCAACTTGTCGAGGATCCAGCAGGACGACACGCCGATCCTCCTGGCCTTCTACATCACCCAGCTCCGTACACAGAAGAAGAACGTGTACGGCATCCAGGGTCCCGGGTCGTTCTACTGCGACCTGAGCCAGGCCTTCATGACCGCGTAAGGCCGACGACCGACGACTGACACACGAGCTGACGTAGGGTCCCCGGGATGCTGCGCCTCATAGGACGGCGCCTGCTCCTGATGGTGCCGACGCTGATCCTGGCGTCGATGCTCATCTTCGCGCTCGCCGAGGTGCTGCCCGGCGACGTGGGGCGCTCCATCTTGGGGCCCTACGCCACGCAAGAGCAGGTCGATCTGCTCAACCAGAAGCTGGGTGCCGACCGGCCGCTCGTCGAGCGCTACGCGGATTGGGCGGGCGGCTTCGTCACCGGCGACTGGGGCGACTCGCTCCTGTACAAGGATGCCGTGCTGCCCCTGGTCATGCGCGCCCTCGGCAACTCGCTCCTGCTCGCGGGCTTCGCCCTGGTGCTCATCGTGCCCACGTCCATCGCCCTCGGGGTGTTCGCGGGCTTACGGCGCGACAGCTTCCTCGACCGCGGCATCACCGTCTCCACGCTGTCGATGACCGTCATCCCCGAGTTCGTCAGCGGCGTCGTCCTGCTATACGTGTTCGCCGTGTGGCTCAAGTGGCTGCCGGTCAACGCCATGCCGCCTGCCGGCTCTCCCTTCGTGAGCCGCTTCTACTACCTCATCCTGCCCGCCATCCCGCTGATGTTCCTCGAGCTGGGCTACATCGCGCGCATGGCCAGGGTCGGCACCGTCCAGGTGCTGGCGATGCCGTACATCCGCACCGCGGTCCTCAAGGGGCTGCCGCGCCGCCGCGTGATCGGCGGCCACGTGCTGCGCAACGCCATGGTCCCCACGGTCACGGTGATCGGCAGCCAGGTGGGTTGGCTCATCGGCGGCCTCGTGGTCGTCGAGGTGCTGTTCGCCTACCCGGGCATCGGCCAGCTCATGGTAGAGGCGGCCAAGCGTAACGACATCCCGCTGCTTGAGGCCTCGGTCCTCATGGTGGCGATCCTCTACATGATCTCCAACCTCATCGCCGACATCGTCGTGGCGCTGCTGAGCCCGCGCATCCGGATGGGGGGCTGACGGTGGACGTCCGCCCGGCCGACCTGCGCGAACCAGACCCCGAAGTCGTCGAGGCACTGGCCGACGGCGAGGCCGGCGGTCAGGGTGGGGAACTCAAGGCCGACGAGGCCGCCGCCCGCGAGCAGCGGCGCCAGCGGCGCTACCTGATGCACGCGCTGCTGCGCAGCCCGACCTTCATGACCGGCCTCATCATCGTCCTCTTCTGGGTCTTCATGGCCCTCTTCTCGACCTCCTTCACGCAGAGCCCCACGGCGCAGGATGCCTTCGCCTCGCTCCAGGCGCCCAGCGTGGCCCACTGGTTCGGCACCGACGACCTCGGGCGCGACGTCTTCGCCCGCACCATGGCCGGCGCGCGCACGGTGCTGATCATCGCGCCGCTGGCCACGGCGCTCGCCCTGCTCTGGGGCGGCATCATCGGCCTCGTCTCCGGCTTCTACCGGGGGCTGACCGACGAGATCATCATGCGCCTCGTCGACGTGCTCCTTGCGCTGCCGATCATCATCACCTCGATCCTCATCCTCTCGCTGCTGGGCAAGGGGCTCTCGATCATCATCATCACGATCGGGGCGCTGTTCACCCCGGTGATCAGCCGCACGGTACGCTCGGCGGTCATCGGCGAGCGCGAGCGCGAGTACGTCATGGCCGCGCGGCTGCGCGGCGAGCGCTCGGTCTTCGTGATGGCGCGCGAGATCCTGCCCAACATCAAGGAGCCGATCATCGTCGAGGGCACGGTCCGTCTCGGCTACGCCGTGTTCACGGCGGCGACGCTGTCGTTCCTCGGCTTCGGCCTCGCGCCGCCGTCGCCCGACTGGGGCCTGACCATCTCGACGCAGCGCGTCTTCCTGCAGATCGCCCCCTGGTCGTCGCTGTTCGCCGCCGCCGCCCTCGCCTCTCTGGTGGTGGGCGTCAACCTCATCACCGACGGTCTGGGGAGGGTGTTCTCCAAGTGAGCACGGTCGAACAGCCCCTTGACGCCGCCGTGGCCGAGGCCGCCGCCCTCGACGTCCGCGACCTCGAGGTCACCTTCCACCGCCGCGGCCGCGACCTGCGCGTGCTCAAAGGCGTGACGATGCACATCGAGAGGGGCCAGGCCTACGGCCTCGTCGGCGAGTCGGGCTGCGGCAAGACCACGCTGGCCATGGCGGCGATGCGCTACCTCGCCGCCAACGGCACCATCGATGCGGGCAGCGTGGCGGTCGACGGGCAAGACGTGAGCACGCTGAGCGAGGAGGCCCTGCGCAAGTGGCGCGGCGGCAAGATCTCCATGGTCTACCAGGATCCCGCCACCGCGCTGAGCCCGGCGATGCGCATCGGCGACCAGCTCGCCGAGGTGTTCCACTACCACGAGGGCCTGGGCAAGTCCGAGGCGCTCGAGCGGGCCCGCGAGAGCCTGCGGCGGGTCGCGATCCCCGACCCCGACGCGACCCTGCGCCGCTACCCCTTCGAGCTCTCCGGCGGCCAGCAGCAGCGCGTCGTCATCGCCATGGCGCTGGCGGTCAACCCGCACCTGCTGATCCTCGACGAGCCGACCACCGGCCTCGACGCCACCGTCGAGGCCGAGATCCTCGACCTGATCGAGGAGCTGCGCGGGCGCATCAACGCCGCCATCCTCCTCATCACCCACAACCTCGGCCTGGTGGCGCGCCTCTGCGAGCGCGTGGGCGTGCTCTACGCCGGGCGCCTGGTCGAAGAGGGCCCGGCCCGCGACGTCTTCACCGACCCGCGCCACCCGTACACCATGGGCCTCCTGCGCTGCGTGCCGCGCTTCGGCATGAACAAGACCGACGCCGCGCTGCAGACGATCCCCGGCACGCTCCCGGCCCTCGGCGAACCCCTCGAGGGCTGCGTCTACTCGGCGCGCTGCCCCATGGCCAAGCCCGTCTGCCGGCAGCACGAGCCCGACCTCTTCGCCTGGCCCGGCGAAGACGGCTCCAGGGCGGCGGTCGAGGCGGCGAGTAGGCCGCCGGACCCGGCGGCCTACTCGCCGCACCACGCCAACCCCGTCGGCGAGAGCACGCGCCACGTGCGCTGCTACTTCTCGGCCGAGGTGGCCGAGATGCCGCACATGACTCCGGTGCTCGCCACGAGCCTCGAGGCGCGCGGCGCCGCCGAGGGCAACGTGCTCGAGATCGACGCCGTGCGCCGCACCTTCAAGGACGGCAAGAAGAAGCTCACCGCCGTCGCCGACGTGTCGCTCGACCTGCGCAAGGGCGAGACCTTCGGCCTCGTCGGCGAGTCGGGCAGCGGCAAGACGACGCTGGCCAAGTGCGTGACCGGCCTCCTGGCGCCCGACGCCGGCAGCATCACGTTCGAGAACGGCGTCCTGCGCCCCACCGCCGCGCGCCGCTCGCAGGACGCCCTGCGCGCCATCCAGATGGTCTTCCAGAACCCCGACTCCACGCTCAACCCGGCGTGGAGCACACGGTCCATCCTCACGCGCGCCGTGCGCAAGCTCGGCGGCGGCAAAGCGGGCTCGGTACGCGCCAAGGTCGACAAGCTCTCGGCCGACGTGCGCGTCGAGCCGCGCTTCCTCATGCAGAGGCCGACCGAGCTCTCCGGCGGCCAGAAGCAGCGTGTCGCCATTGCCCGCGCCTTCGCCGGCGACCCCACGCTGGTGATCTGCGACGAGCCCGCCTCCGCTCTCGACGTGTCGGTGCAGGCCAGCATCCTCAACCTGCTCGTCGAGCTGCAGACCAACGAGAAGGTCTCGTACGTCTTCATCTCGCACGACCTCGCCGTGGTGCGCTACATCTCCGACCGCATCGGCGTCATGTACCTCGCCGAGCTCATCGAGGTCGGCGCCGCCGACGAGGTCTTCAACCCGCCGCACCACCCGTACACCGAGGCCCTGCTGTCCTCAATCCCCAAACTCGACTTCGACAGCCCGCGCCGCCGCATCGCCCTGCACGGCACCATGCCGAGCCTCAGCGACCCGCCGTCCGGCTGCCGCTTCCACACCCGTTGCCACCGCCTCCTCGGCGACATCTGCCGCGATCAGGAACCGCCCTTCCAGGAGTCGGCGAGCGGGCACCGCTACAAGTGCCACATCCCGCCCGACGAACTCCTCGCCGCTCAACTGGCGGACCGCCCCGATGCCCGTGACGAGGCCGCCGCGCGGGCTGCGGACGCCCCAGGCGCCGGCGGCGCCGGCACGGACGCCCAGCCGACCGTTTCCTGAGCCGGCGCGAGGCGGTACCGCAGGTACCCCGCAGAGATCGTTCGCGCCGCCTGACGGGCGGACCGCCTCACGGCCGCTGCCGCTGCCGCGGTGCGGTCGACCTCGACCGACCCAGGCAGTCCGCCAGGTCAGGCCGCCGGCCGGCACCGAGCCAGGCTCGCCGGGCGGCTGACCGGCGCCCGCGTTGGGTCTGACGTGACCGGCGGGCAGGTCGGGACCGGCCTCAGCGCCCGGCCCAGCGCTCGTGGAGCGCGGCCGCGCGCGCAACGGCGTCGCGGTCCAGCTCGACCCCCAGGCCCGGCGCCTCCCAGGCGCCGATCCTGCCCCGCACGGGCGTGAGGTCAGGCGCCGTGACCAGGTCCTCGACGAGGAGCTGGTGCATGATCTGGTTGCCGTCGGTGAGGTTGGCGGTGCGCAGTCCGAGGTGGTGCTGGGCGGCATCGGTGATGCCCGAGACGCCCTGCCCGTGCAGGCAGAGGGGGACGCCCGCCGCCTCGGCGATGGCGGCGGCCTTGCCGAAGGCGAGCAGGCCGCCCGCCTCCTGCGGCGAGAGGACGATCACGTCGGCCGCTCGCTGGCGGCAGATCTCGTAGACGTCGGCCGGCGTGAAGACGGCCTGGTCGGCGGCGATGGGCACGTCGACGCTCTCCCTGACCTGACGCAGGGCGGCGACGCTCTCCAGCGGCGTCGGCTGCTCGATCCACTCCGGCTCGAACTCGCGCAGGCGTCCGATCATGTGGATCGCCTCGGCCACACTCCAGGCGCAGTTCGGGTCGAGGCGCAGGCGCCGCCCGCCGATCGCCTCGCGGACGGCGGCGGTGTTGCAAAGGTCGGCCTCCTCACCGCGCCCGACCTTCATGTAGATGACCGCGTAGCCGGCAGCCGCGAGCTCACGGGCGTCCTCGGCGAGCTCCTCCGTGCTGTCGCCCTGCACGAAGCCGAAATAGTCGACCTCGTCGCGCACGGCCCCGCCGAGCAGGCGATGGACGGGCCATCCGGCGGCCTTGCCGAGAAGGTCCCAGAGCGCCATCTCCACGCCGGCCAAGGTGAGCGCCGCGTACCAGGGCGTATGGTTGAAGCTCCCGAGGTGGCGGGCCGCGGTGACGAGACGCTCGACGTCGTGCGCGGGCTGGCCGAGGAACAGCGGCGTAACGGCGCGGAGCGCCGCGACCGTAGTGTCGGCCGGGAGGGCAGCGACCGACTCGCCCACCCCCGTCAGGCCGCCTTCGGTCTCGACCTCCACCAGCACCACACCGGCGCCGTGATCGACGCGACCGGCCCAGTGGTAAGGCTGCTTGAACGCCAGCGCCAGCGGCGTCGTGCGGATGGCGGCGATCCTCATGCCGGACTCGGTCATGGTCGTTCCTCCGTTGTGAGGTCGGTCACGGCAGACGACGCCTGAATTCCGGTCACGGCCCCGGCACGAAGCCGTCGACGAGGGCGTCTACCTGCGCCGCGATGCGGGGGTCGAGCGGGGCGGGCTCGTGACGCGCGAGCAGCTCGAGCGCCTTGCGCCGGGCGCGCTCGCGCAGGTCGAGCCCGCCCTCCTCCTCCCAGCGCGGGCGGCCCTGGCGGTTCAGGATCGTCGGGCGCCACTGGGCCGTGCGTACGTGACGGGCGGTGTGCCGCGAGGAGAGGAAGTCGCCGCCCGGCCCCACCTGGCGCACGGCGTCCAGGGCCAGTGTCTCCGGTGTCACCTCGATGCCGCCGAGGATGCGCCGGTTCATGCCGAGGTACTCGTCGACGATCACGACCAGTTCCAGCGAGGCGGTCAGACCGAAGTCGAGGTAGCCGACGTCGTGGTTCAGGTTCGACCCCGCGGTCATGCAGAGCAGGGCGAGCTCGGCGATCTCCATGCCGGCCTGGGCGTCGACGAGTTGCGCGTCGGTCGTGGCCCCGTAGCCCCAGTTCGGCAGGTCGAGCCAGCGCGCCATGCCGACGGCGCCCAGCAAGGCCGCAAGGTACTCGGGAGCGTTGTAGGAGGACTGCATGGTGCCCATGTCGAGGACGGCCGGGCCCATCCCGAAGATGAACGGCGCCCCCGGATGGCCGAGCTGGTGGATCACGAGGCCGAAGAGGGACTCAGCCGTCCCCTGGGCGACGTGACCCGCCGGGGTGAGCGGTGCCGTACCGCCGGCCAGCGGCGCCGGGGAGTAGATGACCGGGATACCCTGGTCGGCGCAGAAGAGCAGCTTGTCCAGACTGTCCGTCGGGTGCCTCAGCGGGCTCGTGGGCTCCGCGTACACCGTGAAGTACGGTCTGGCGCGGAGCGCCTCGGCCCCGCCGCGCAGCGCACAGGCGACCTCCCACATGACGCGCAGGTCCTCGAGGCCGCGGCACGTGACCACCAGCGGCTTGGTCGTGTGCTTCACCATGGCGCGGAAACTCTCCACGTGGTTGCGCCGCGGCTCGACGTCGTTCGGGTAGGCGGACGACATCACGAAGTCGATGTTCGGGAGCGCGTCGACGAGCCGGGCGGCGCGGCCGACGTCGGCGAGGGCGCTGCGACGGTGCTCGCCGGTCTCTAGGTCGTAGGTGCTCATGAGGTCGGAGCCGGTGCCGAAGTAGCTCGCGTAGCCGCCCACGGTCATCGCCGGCTCGCCGCCGCGGTCGAAGACCTCGATCGCCGCGGGGGCGCTCGATCGCGCCCGCTCGACGAGCTCCCGGGGGATGCGCACGAGGTCGGGCTCGACGACCTCGCACCCGGCCGCACGCAGCACCTCGAGCGCCTCCGCCTGGTGCACGCGCATACCGATGTCGGCGACGATCTCGAGCGCGGCCGCGTAGAGCACCGTCGCGCCGTCGTCGCTCAGGTAGGACAGGCGACCCGCCTGGGGCCGCGCGCCTGGGTCATGGGTCGTCACGAAGCTCCTCCTGCGAGACGTGCGCTGCCGACTCGCCCCGTCACGAGAGGGGCGGCGGGCGCGGGCCGGCTGGCCGGCCCGCGCCCGCCGAGTGTACGACACGGCGGAACGGCGTCACACCGGCGATCGGCGCGTCGGGCGTGCGTCGGGCGTGCGTCGGGCGTGCGTCGGGCGCCGGTGCCACGCCGAGACCGTGTCGCACGGGTGTGCGCTGCGAGGCGGGGGTGCGTGGCGGGGGTGGATGTCGCCCGGGGGTGCGATGTAGGGGACGTGATCGATCGACGTCTGGCCCTGGGTGTCGGCGCCGAGGACTTGGGCAGGCGTGCGGCCAGGAGCCGCGCAGGAGACTCCGCGACCAGGGCCGACGGGGGCGCACCGATGGCGGTGCATGAGGTGAAGTGGCGGGAGCGACGAGACTCGAACTCGCGACCTCCGGCGTGACAGGCCGGCGTTCTAACCAGCTGAACTACGCCCCCGCGTGAGGCATCG
>Ga0068714_10004597_pt1 | contig 15295 bp, 6 predicted proteins | sample MTBNYHSulfiMetaG_FD_62988 | JGI IMG/M metagenome (GOLD analysis project Ga0068714, IMG submission 62988) | Enrichment culture microbial communities from rom New York Harbor, USA that are MTBE-degrading - MTBE-NYH (New York Harbor Sulfidogenic)... | ecosystem: Environmental > Aquatic > Marine >...
CTTACCTCGGTTCAGCAGGGGATGGCGAACCAGCGGCCGCATGCGTTGCATCGCCTCCGGTGTTTGACGGCTTTGTTCTTCAGGTGCCGGTAGCCGCGCCACTGGCCGTGGCAGGTTCCGCAGCGGGGGCAGAAATAGCCGTAGTTCTCGGTTTCCTGCTGGTTGAGGAATTCATGGTAGGCTTCCCACAGGAGTTCGGCCCGCACTTTGTCCTCCACGGTTTCGACATCTTCATCGATGCCTTCTCGGGTTTCCAGGGTTTCGTTCATTTTTGTCTGACCTCCGAGGATGCTTCATCCTCACCTGTTGGGGATGAAGGATCCGGCCGATCCCGCTGGCCTTGGGCTTCGATGGCGGCGATGATGTTGTGGGCGGTCTTTCGGATGGTTTCGAGGCGTTGCAGGAGTGTCTCGGGTGTCGAGTTTTGGAGCAGGAGGTAGTCGGCAGTGTCGGTGTGGATGTTGAAGTGTTTGCAGACGACGTAGGCTGTGGCGTCAGCTTCGGTCTCTTCGATGGTTTTGTCTTCGCTTTTCGCGTTCCAGTGGAGGAGTTCGTGGGCTAGTTCATGAAGGAGGGCGCGGAAGGCATCGGTTGGGCTGAGGTCTTTGCGGAGCAGGATTTTGCCGTTGCAGGAGGCGCCTTTGGCTTGCGGAGCCGTGGCAATGTAGCTCACTGTTTTGATCGGGATGCCGGCTTTTTGGACGGCGTCTTTGAGGGCTGGGTACAGCGTGTTTGCGTCTCCGGTGGCTTTGATGACCGAGGGCAGGGGATCTCCTTCGGTTTGGGAGACATCAAAGACGTAGACGGGTTTGAAGAAGGTGACGGTTTGAGGTGCTGGTGCTTCGGTGTCTTCCGGATCCGGGACCTCCTCGATGCGTTTTCGGGCGGTCATGGGGGCAAGGATCAGGATGCCCTTCTGTCCGGCGCGGACGCGGCGGCCGAGGCGGTTCCACTGCCTGAGGCCGGCTATGCGGGTCAGGTTGGGGAACTGGTGCAGGGCAAGCAGGATGTTGCCGAAGGAGTAGTGGTGGAAGCGGCTGGCGAACTCGAGGTAGCGGACGAGGTTCTCGGAGCGGCCTTGCCGCATCTGTTCTGCGAGCTCTTCCACATGACTCCGGAGCAGGGTTCGCAGATGCCTGACTTTGTGGGACCGATTGGAGCCCGGTCCTGCTCGGGCAGGGCGATGAAGAGCCGGGGGCTCTGGTCTGTTGGGTAGGGTTGGTGTTGGGTTCATGGTGTTTACCTCCGAGGGGCGCTTTCTATCCCTCGTTCCAAGCAGGGATAGAAAGGGCTCGGAGCACTCGTGGGCGGCTTGGGTGACTTTGAGCAGCCTGGGCGGGCCTGCCGGTATCAGCCTACTTACTCCATAGACTCAGTCATAGAATTTGACTATATTTCGGAGATTCTTGGAACTTTCGCAAGGCTCATCCTGTATTTGCCAGCGGAGGGGTTACACATCTCAAAACAGCTCGGCCTTCTCAGTTCATACCTGGCGCAACGCCTGACAGGAGAAGTGCTGTTATGGACAGAGTCCCTGGATGTCTCGGTCGTGTCTTGGTGCTTTCCTTGACAGCTCTTGGTGCCAGCCTCGTTGTCATTCCGAACAACGGGTTATGGGCTGCCCCGGAGCCGGCTGAGGCGCCGGAGCGCGTCAATGTGGAGGCGCTGAAGGAGGGGGACAGGGTTCCCCTGTTCGAGGCCATCACGCTCGAGGGCAAGCCCATCCGGCTATCCGACTACCGGGGAAAGTATGTGCTGCTCGATTTCTGGGCGACCTGGTGCGGGCCGTGCCGGCGGGAAACGCCTTATATTCTGGAAGCCTACAAGATGTATCATGACGATGGACTCGAGGTCATTGGGATCAACCTGGATGAGGACAGGCAAGCTGTCACAGACTATATTGACAAGCACGGTATCCCGTGGCCTCAAGTCTTTTACGGGAAGGAATGGGAGAACGAGATAGGCGAGCTGTACGAGTTTCGGGGGATTCCACAGCAGATCCTTCTCGATCGGGAGCTCGGAGTCCTTATGCCGAATGCCCGTGGTGATCGTCTATTGAAGACGCTGAAGTTGATCTTTGGTCTCAAGCGGGGCGGCAGTCCATCTCATTCCAGCCTGGGAAGTGAGGATTCAGCCAATTCGATCCTCTTAGGCGGGGAGCCTGCGGAGACCAGCCAGGCCTCACACCATGAAGGCGTCGCGGATGCATCCGAAATGAAAGACTGGCAGGCCTTGCCCTGGCACCCCGCGCTGGAACCCGCGCTGGAAGAAGCCCGAGCGCAAAACAAATTCGTTTTCGTCGATTTCAGCACGTCCCGGTGTGGCTGGTGCAGGAAGATGGAGAGCGAAACCTACAGTCATCCGGCCATATGGCAAAAACTGAAGGACCATTTTATCCTCTGCCACCTGGATGGAAAACAAGAAGAAGGACTTGCTCAAAACTATAAAGTGGTGGCTTACCCTTCCATGTACGTTCTGGATGGGAATGGGGAAAGTATGCTTGCGAGAATTGCATACTATCCCCCCGAAAAATTCTATAACAGGTTCCTGAAGCCCCTGGAAAACGCCCCCGGCCGTCTCACCCAATGGCATATCATCGGTCCTTTCGACAATACCGACGAAGAAGGCTTTGCAACAGCGTATCCGCCAGAGCAAGAAATCGACCTGACGGCAGAATACGCCGGCAAGAGGGGTCAGGTGCGGTGGCAAGCCGCAAGGCCCAATCCGTTTACTGGCGAGATCCATCTAAAAGACATTTTTGGGAATACTAATCAGACGGTCTTTTACGCCTACACCGCCATCCATACTTCTATAGGCACGCAGGCGCATCTTCGGCTCGGCAGCTGCGTTAAGACCAGGGTGTGGTTGAATGGCAGCGCCGTACATGAAAACGACATCTACCGCGGCTTCGATCTCGACCAAGACATCGTTCCAGTAAGACTGGAGGAAGGCAGAAACGAGGTTCTGCTCAAGTTGGCCAATCTGCATTATGCCAATCTGTTCAGCGTTCGCGTCACGGATGAAGATGGAAAGGCCATCGAAGGCTGCGTCAATCAAGCTGAAGCTCCTGCCAGTGGCAGCTGAGCGGATAGTCTACTCTGGGAAGGAGGACAGTCCTCGTGCCTCCTATTTACACAAAGGCATCGCCAATCCTTAGAAGAGGGAGCTGCGCCGCTGTGCGTTGGTTGTTAACCGCATTTCTGGGCAGAACAGTCTTGTTCGTGGCAGTGCTTGGGCTGGCGGCCTTGGCTTATACTTATCGCTGCAGTCTAATGGAATTTGTTTACGCCTGCGAGAACTTCTTCTCTTTCAGCCCGGTGATGAAAGTGCATGAGTCCCAGTTTGAGGGGCAGCCGGCTTTTCCTGGCAAAATCAGAGAAGCCGAGTACGCTGTCGTTGAGTTCTACACAAACAGTTGCGGGGCCTGCCCGCCTGTGACTCGGAAGCTGAAAGAACTGGCCCGGCAGTATCCCGATGTGCGCTTCGGCGTGGTCAATCTCAGTCACGGGGCGAATGAGGGCCTGGACCGGAAATACGATGTGATCGGCGTTCCTGCGGTCGTGTTCTTGAAAAAAGGGCGGTTGGTCGAGAAGATAGTCGGCGGCGGCAAGGGATTCGAGGAAAAGATCGAGGTCTTACTCAAAAACAGGCAAGACATTGAGACGGAGGAAGGCATGGAAGGCGTGAAATAAACAACGACGGTTCACGCGCGGTGAAGGAGTAAACTTGCATCGCTGTCAGCTCAGTGCAAAAGCGCCCGGAGGACAGCCTGTAACAGCACCGTAACCTGCTGAATTATCGGCTTTTAGGCCAAATGCACAAGGCTCTCGGAATTAACTTGACAGGTCATTCGCCAAGGATTACATTATCGTAACAAGGGGGATGGTATAGCGTGTATCTTACAAGGTTCGTATCGTTAAATGAGCTTATTTGTCTTGGCTCACGCCTCGATCCGCATCGGCACTATGCCCGGGTCAAGATGCTGATTGTAGATGATTCAAATTCCTCGAAGCGACGCGGGGTGTCGTCCTGCAGTTGATCTCAAAACAGGGAGGTAACATGAGAGTGTCATTCCAGAATGGACGCAAAATGCTTGGTACGGCTCTGGCAGTATCTCTCATCTTCCTCAGCATGACACGATTGGCGCTTTCCGCCGACACCGGCAGGATCGATGGGACTGTTGTCGACAGTGCAGACAATAAACCTATACAGGGTGCCAGGGCCAGAGCGGTTAATTCAAGAACTGGATTCACACAAACCGACGACACTGAAGCGGACGGTTACTTCAAGTTTTCCGGATTGCCCAATGGTGCTTATTGGGTCTATATAAGCAAGGACGGCTATCAGGATCCTCCCAGAAGGCTCGCAACAGTAAGCGGGGGATTCTACCATCTTCACACAATCAGAATCACGAAGAATCCCACACCCACACCGGTGCGGGCGTATTATGATTTGAAAGTCACCACAATGGACCAGGCGGGCAGTTTGCTTGGCGGTGTTTCGCTCCGTCTTTCGGGTGGTGCCAGTCGAACAGGGACAACGAACGGTGACGGCTACTGTCTTTTCGACGATTTACCCGGGGACAAGACATATACCCTCCAGGCTTCCAAAGAGAATTATGACTCCGAATTGACTTCATTTTATCTTTCGAAGCATCTCGTCCAGGAACTTTTTCTCGAGTTCGACGAGCCGGAACCCGAAATGCTAAACCTTCCGGTCAACCTCAACGGTGAGCCGGGAGATTACGGAGACGGCTATCTGGAGCAGGGAACAAAATCTGAAGTTTGGTACAAGATGATGGTTCCCACAGCAGGTGATCTGACGGTTTCATTGGAGAACGCCAGCAACTTTGAACTTCGGCTTTACCGCACTGGTCTACCCAATCCCAGTGGATTGTTTGGTGGCACAAGTACCTCGGTCAGTGAATCCGATCTCTGTTCAAGTCCTTATTACTATGCACATCTCAGGACACTCAACTCTGGGAGGGTTTACTACAAAATCGCCGCTGACCTTGACAATGGCGGCTCGACGGCTTTGGACCTGCTCCCGACGCTTGTAACATCCAATGACAGGGAATACGGGGCAGGTGATCCGATTCTTCTCCACTACCAGCTGCAGAATATCGGACGCTCAAATGCAGGAACATTTTCGATTGGCTTTTACGCCTCCACCGACAGCAATCCCTCGATTTCGGGCGGAGACATCAACTTGGGGGAGACAAGCATCTCAGGTGGTCTTGTTCCCGGTGATTCTGAATCCGGATCAGCCTCCTTCCCATCGACGAGTCTGAATACTAGCACTAACTACTACGCGAAGATTCGGGTGGACGAAGACAGTCAATGGAGTGGTGAAATAGCCTGCAATAATGTCCTTGCCTCGGATGAAACCTTCTCAATTGCAGAGACCTCTGGCAAGACGACACGCACTCTTCATCGCCTTAAAATCGAGGGGTATTTTGACGACGCCGGGATGCCCAACTCGTACGAGATAGATACCGGGGGGACGACGAAGATCAACGACTTTATCCTGGCGCCTCCAGGTGTGACCATCTATCCAGACCTCAGTGGTCACCCTCCAGGTTCCAGTAGTGATCCTCGTGTGGAGTACGGCAGCGAAATCTTCCGGCTTCAACCATCTGGTCTGGCTGATGCTGTCAATGATACCTGGGACCTACTCGATCTTCCACTTATTACGCTGGATGCCGAAACAGGACTGGTTGAAGAGCTCCCCTATGATCTTATTCTGCCTCCTGCTCTGGTATTTAGACTCAATAGTCTAGAAGTTCATCCCTACTACTCGAAGAACGGTATGTCGGGATCGCTTAAATATGCTCTTCCGTTATCCGTAAGAGCAAAATCCGAACAAGTTTGGGTTATGACAAATGCAGTGAATAGGAAGTTAGATCTTTTCGATCCTCGCCGTATGGGCTGGACCTACCTCAATGCTTCCGCAAATTTCAAACAGTCATGCTTTACGGCGGATTTCTTTATTGATTCTGAACCCACATTCGGGCACGCGCTAGTTATCAGATCAGCCTCAGGCCATCTCGATGCGTGCCAGGGAACCTTTACAATGAGTGGTTCAGTAGCCCTAAAAATGATGTTCGGCAATCATACGGAAATAAGACTGAATAAGTTAGAGTTTGTTGACTTCTATAAGCTGAACTCAATCAATATTGAAGCTACCGGAAACATTCCAGTAATACCATCGCCCGTTCAGATTCCAGGAGTGCTGAATCTTTACATTTTTGGATTCGACAAGTTTGCCATCATCAAAGAGAATATTGTCGCAGAACGCGAAGAGGATCTTAAAATGTTCGGCCGTGGATTGGGAGTCTACCTTGGTTGCGCCACAAATACCTTTCTTGGTGTTGCTGTGAAGATCGTGCATGTTGATGGCACTGGCTGGGTGAAGCCTAGTATTGGTGATTTTCATGTTAAAGGTGGGATAAAGCTTTTCATCTGTGCTGTGCCCGTGTCTTTTGAAGGGTTCGATCTGTCCGGAGAGTTTGACTATGACTGGAGTAGAAAAAAAGGAACTGGCGAGGCACATTTTGTTCTAGATGCTAAAAGATCTATTCCCTTGATATTTGAGGGAGATGGAGACTTGGAATTCGATTCCGACGGGAATTATTTCTCTGCTTTCGCCGAAGGTTCGTTGATTACCTTTCCAAACACGGGCCTATTCGGCGGTTTTGAAATAGGTTATGCTAGGATTACAGTTGATCATGATACTGCCTATGGTATTGCAGAATTTATATTCTGCCCTGGAGTAGGATTCCGGTTTAATCCAGACGGAACAGCGAAAGTGGGTACCAATCTTTATAAAAAATATGCTAGTCAGGGAGTGTCGGGGAACGCGAGTAAACTCCGGACGATTGTCCACGAACCGGTTTTTGTTCCTTCCAATCAACCTTATGCCATCATTCGACTCACTTATGCTTCGGGGGAGGCGACAACCTCACTGCAAGATCCTAACCTAGTTATCTATGACCAGGACAATTCGCCTATTCAGCCGGATAATGAGGGGCCGGTATTTTATCGAAGCAATCCCGATGTGGAGGAGCAAGAGCAACCACTCAATGAGATTTGTTATTATCTTATCCCGGAGGCAAGTCATGAAAATGTTCTATCGGGAACATATACACTTAATATCAATGATTCCGGCATTGGAGATTATCAGGTGCAACTATGGCTGGCAAATACTCCTCCCAGTATGACATTAACCGAACCTTCCAATTCCCTTGATAATCCATCTAATGTACTAATCGAATGGACAGACGATGATCCGGATAATGATGCAGAAATTCTTCTTTTCTATGACAGAGACAATGAGGGATACAACGGACAGTTGATCACGGTCGCTTCGGCTACAGATGGTTTTGGCCCGGAACCGGTGATGGAAGACATCGACGGAGCCTCGGGTTCTTTCACCTGGCAAATCGACGACATTCCAACGGGTGACTACTATATCTACGCGATGATCTCGGACGGCAGTAACATCCCGGTATACTCAAACTATTCCTCTGGCCGGGTCAGAATCGTTCATCCTCTCGCTCCAGCAGCACCGACGAATCTCTCCGCTGCGGCAGGGAATTCCGCGATCCACTGCGAATGGTCCCACAGTGCAACCGAGGGAGTGCAGTTTGTGCTGATGTATGATCGCAATGTGGGGTGTTCAACGGCGACCTTTGAGAACACGCTTGCTGTCGAAGACCTGACGGAGTGGACGATTGAAGGCCTGACGAATGGGCACGAATATCGGGTCGCCGTGGCGGCGATAGATGAGGCATCTGGCTACCGGAGCCCATTAGCTGGACCGATTCGAGTTTTCTTGTTCACACGCATGGGAAACAATGCCCCGACTATTCGATCCGCGCCGGTTGAACAAGCGCGGGTGGGATACCTCTATGAGTATCAAGTCGAGGCCTTTGATCCAGATGGGGACGCGCTGACATATGAACTAATCAAGTCGCCAATGGGTATGTTGATCGATTCACTGTCGGGACTCATTACATTCAATCCGGTAGGTGGGCATCTGGGGTCACACCGGGTTGAGATACTGGTGAGAGACAGCAAATCAGGCATGGATACACAGGAGTATTACCTCTTGGTCGATGACTGGAAGACACTCAATGAAGATCCCAAGATTATCACAGTACCGGTAATATCAGCGCTAATCGGAGAACTTTATGAATACACTCCCTTGGCACAGGATCCCGACGGGCATAGTGTTTCACTGCGGCTGACTCAAGCACCAGTGGAAATGGAAATGGAAGTCGGCACAAATCGAATTACATGGATACCCGAGAGAAGCAACTTTGGGAGCTACCCCGTCGAGATTCTTGCATCGGATGGTATCGGAGGCGAAAGCACTCAATCTTTTACCGTTACCGTCGGTTACGCTCCACTGATCGCAGACTTCACACTGACACCCGCCACCGGTACGGCACCTTTGCTCGTCTCGTTCAAAGACCAATCCAAGGGTATCTTCGATCGCTATGAGTGGGATTTTGGGAATGGGGGGGGCCCCGACAGTGAACTTCAGCACCCGTCACATACATTTGCCAATAAAGGATTAGTCGTTTCAAGCTCAGAAGTGACATTGACCATTATTAGAGATCCCTTGGGTGAGGATCTAATGGGAGCATCTGCTTCAACATCCCACATAGTGGACGTCTCGCCCGAGCCGCCGATTGCAGACTTTGATTTCAGTCCCCGTAGCGGCTTCTCACCACTCGTTGTTAGCTGTACCGATCGGTCGCAGAACGGGGTTGATTCATGGAGTTGGACATTTCCTGCCGAGGCCACGCCCACAGGAACGACAGATCCTGTCGTTTCGGCTACATTCGACAACGGTAATATCCGCCAGGATTTGCCGGTCGTTCTCACAGTCTCCAATATGTCCGGCGCAGACTCAGCAACTAAAATGGTATCCCTCATGAGGGATACTACAGACTTGGTCTTTCTTTTCGAAGATGATTTCCTGGACAGCCTGGACGGGGATGGCTGGGAGAAGATCAACACCGGCGACCTTCCTGAAACCGTCTCACCCAACTTCGGCTCTTCACCGGATGCGGCGACCATTACGAACAGCGCAACCGGTCTGGCAATAATCAGGACTCCACCTATAAGCATGTGTGGATCGGATTTTGATGTCACTATCCACACCGTCGGTCAGGCTACCGGATCGAGGCAGGTCATCATTCGAGATGCCAATTCGGGGAACTACTACAGGATCGAATCCTACAGTGGAATCTCCGATGAATGGGACATGACGGACAGTATGCTGACAGAACGACTGGGTTACTGGCCTTTAATTACCTTGCCTTCCGGCAAGGTATTGGTGGTTGGGGGGAGTACCACAAACACCGAATTGTACGACCCCAATAAGGGATCGTGGTCCCCAGCAGCCAGCGCATCAACAGCATTTAACACTCCCCAGGCGGTCCTTTTGCATTCTGGAAAGGTCCTTGTCTGCGGAGGAATGGTTGGCGATTACCCAACAAACCGCTGTGAAGTTTATAATCCGGACGATGATATCTGGCAAAGCGCGAAGCCGATGAATAGCGCACGGTCCTTGCATGGATTAGTCGTTCTCTCTGATGGCAGAGTTCTGGCCGCTGGCGGTCTGGGCAGCGGCGGAACTCCTTCTCCTATTGCAAGCTGTGAAATCTTCGACCCCACTGCATCGTCTTGGTTGCCCACTGGTTCATTGAACACCTCGCGCGCGCTTTGGCTCCCCTCGAATATCGTTCTACTTGACAATGGACGCGTGTTATTTGCTGGAGGAGGCTACGAATACACACCCCCACCAGACCCAGTACCAATCTCATTCGCCAGCTGCGAAATATATGACCCGACAACTGGGCGGTGGTCTTACACCGCTCAACCTATGAACCTGGCCCGCCACGGGGATTACGCAATCCAAAAACTACAGTCGGGCAAAGTCCTTGTTGCGGGAGGGATTGCCTATCGTGGTGCTTCAGCTTATGATCATTGCGAGTTGTTCGATCCAGTAACTGGGGTATGGGAAGAAATAACACCGATGAACACACAACGGGCGGATCACGGCTCAGTTCTGCTCTTTACGGGTGAGGTTCTTGTCGTCGGAGGGAGGAGAGACCTTTTAGACTACACCACTTCGTGCGAGATATTCCATCCCGACACCAAACGCTGGACAAATACAGCATCATTGAATCATTTACGGGGGGATGCGGGAAAGCAGATTATGTTGGCAACCCTTCCTTCGGGGAGGGTTCTCACTGCGGGTGCAGATTCCACGAATCGAAGTTGTGAAGTGTTTGAATATGATCACGGCATCCGCATCATCGAAAACAGCGGCGGGGTGCTGACGACAATCGCTGAAATTCCCGCCACACTTGTTGAGGATTCAACGTTAGCCTTCGTTGTTCGGGGCGGCACCGAGTACAAGCTGTTAATTGACAACGTGCTGTTTGAAGAGTGGGATGGTCTTGATTTGGGAAGGACCGTGGAGATAGGCATCGGCGTGGGATATGACGCCTACGCCTCTCTGGGGCAGGCCAGCTACGATTATGTCTCACTCGTCGGTCCTAATTGTCCTCCTCAGGTCGGGGATATCCCTGATATTATTGTAGAACAAGGCGGCTCTGACCAATCCATCGATCTCGACGACTATGTCAGCGATGATTCGACGGCACCTGATGCGATACTCTGGAAGGTGAACAGTGCCACTGAAGGATTATGGACGACAGGTACGGGGGTGACGTGCAGAATAGACCCGGAAGATCATCGCGTAACCTTCATCGCGGCGGAAGGTTTCTCAGGAGCAAGGGTGTTTACTTTCATCGCTGAGGACGAGCAGGGCAAGGTGGACAGCGATGATATGATGGTGATGGTTCCCAAAACAGAGAGCTACTACTTTACCGATATCACCCACAATGCCGGCGTAACGGACGCTGTAAGCGGTTCAGGAGTGGCCTTCGCTGATTATGATCGAGACTACCGGCTCGATATCGCTGTATCACAGGATGCGGCTGCCCCCAATCGGCTTCTGCACAACCAGGGCAATCGAATCTTCCGGGACGTCGCCTCAGATGCCCGCCTCGACAGTGCTTCAGATAGCCGGACCGCCATCTATGGAGATGTCGACAATGACAGCAATCCAGATCTTTTTGTGGCGAACGCGGGTTGTGGATGTCAGCTGTTTCTCAATAACGGGAATGGAACATTTACAGACGTCAGCGATGCCAGCGGGGTATCCTTGATCGTCGGAACCAGTTATGGAGCAGCGTTCACTGATTTCGATCTGGACGGAGACCTCGACGTTTATGTGGCCTATTCCGATCGGCCAAATGTCATGTTTGAAAACCGTGGGGCCACTTTTGTGGACGTTGCTGGCACGTTGGGGATAGCATCAACAGCAGATACGCGCGGGGTCGCCTTCGGAGATTACGATCGGGACGGGGATTCCGATTTGTATTTGGCTATATGGGGCGGAAGTAATCTGTTATACCGGAATATGTTTGTGGAAAGCGGAACTGCGGGATTCGCTTTTGCTTCCACATACACCCCTGGCGCGCGCTCTTCCGCCGTGTCCTGGATCGATAGCTTGGGTACGATGTGGCTATTCGGCGGATCAGGCTATGACAGAGCGGGGAACTTTGGCAGGCTCAACAACTTATCAAAATATGATGCGGCGAAGGAAGACTGGATCTGGGCGAAGGGCGCTTTGACGGTCGACCAGATCGGAATCTACGGTACGCAGGGTGAGGACGATCCGGATAACACACCGGGAGGGCGCTCTTCCCCCGTCTCGTGGACCGACAGCTCGGGTGGGCTCTGGCTCTTTGGTGGTTATGGACGTGACGGTGCAGGGAGTTTAGGCTCGCTTAACGACCTTTGGAAGTACGATCCGGAAACCGGAAACTGGACATGGATCAAGGGTGCTTTGACTCAGGGGCAACTTGGGAACTACGCGACGCAAGGGGTGCCTGGGGTTGACAATACGCCTGGAGCGCGATCTCTGTCTGTCTCGTGGACCGACAGCGCAGGCGCACTGTGGCTATTCGGCGGCAATGGCTATGACGGCGAAGGCACCGTAGGCTGGCTTAACGACCTGTGGAAGTATGAGACGGGAAATTGGACCTGGATCAAGGGCGCCTCGACGGCGAATCAGATCGGGAGATACGGTGCGCGGGGGGTGCCCGGCTCAGACAATACTCCCGGCGGACGAATAAACGCCGTCAAGTGGACGGACGGTTCGGACACGCTGTGGCTCTTCGGCGGCTATGGCTATGGCGCCGCGAGTTACGGCCAACTCAACGACTTGTGGAAGTACGAGATGGGGAACTGGACTTGGATCAAAGGCGCCTCGACGGCCAATCAGATCGGGTTCTATGGTACGCAGGGAGAGGACGATCCGGACAACACACCCGGAGCTCGTTCTTCCGCCGTCACGTGGATAGACAACTTGGGCAGGCTGTGGCTCTTTGGCGGCACCGGTTATGACGGCGAAGGGAATCCGGGAGTCAGCCTCAACGACTTGTGGAAATACGAGCCCGCAATGGGGAACTGGACCTGGATCAAAGGCGCCTCGACGGCCAATCAGATCGGGTTCTATGGTACGCAGGGAGAGGACGATCCGGACAACACACCCGGCGCACGCTTTTCCGCTGTCTCGTGGATCGACGACTCGGGCGCGCTCTGGCTCTTCGGCGGCCATGGGCGGGATAGCGCAGGGAACTACGGTAAGCTCAACGATCTTTGGAAGTACGAGCCGGCGACGGGGTACTGGACCTGGATCAATGGCGCTTCGGTGGCCAATCAGATCAGTATCGCGGAGGTCGGAGGCGGATTATACAGCCGGGGGGCGGCTTGGGGCGATTTCAATAACGATACATGGCTTGATGTTTATGTGACGAACGGTGGAACTGGCGACGAACGAGATAATCTCTATCTCAACCTCGGCAATGGGACATTCGAGGATGTTGCAGCTGCTTGGCATTGCGATAATGCGCTTGACGCATATGGCGTCACGCTGGGCGACTACGACAATGATGGCTGGCTGGATGTTTTTGTTACCAATAATGACCATACTAATATCCTTTATCGGAATGTCGCTGGTTCTGGCTTTACCGACGTTACAACACCCGCAGGGGTATTAGGGGCAGCCGATCATGCGTCCCGAGGAGCTGCGTTTGGAGAGATCGATAATGACGGGGACGTAGACCTTTATGTGGTCAACAGTGACGGCCAGTCGGACATTCTCTACCGCAACAACGGTAACGACAATCACTGGTTGCAGATAGATCTGGTCGGCATTGTGAGCAATCGCGACGGTATCGGTGCGCGGGTGGAGGTCGCCTCGGGAACAATGACCCAAATCCGCGAGGTCAATGGGGGGAGCGGTTATTGCTCCCAAGATAGCCTGCGGGTTGAGTTTGGACTAGGTAAAGAGGAAATCATTAAGGAACTGTATATCTATTGGCCCTCAGGTATTGTTATGCGGCGAGCATACGTTGCATCTAACCAAGTCCTTGCAATCACCGAAGCCCTTGAACTCGAGGGGATCTATCTTGAACCATGCCAGATAACCCTCCGCCCAGGAGAGACCGCCAATTTCAAGGTCTACGGGTACTATCTGGATAACGCTACGCAGGAACTGGACCCGACACAGATTTTCTGGGAAACACTCAACCCGCTGGTTGCCACCATTGTTTCAGAAGGTGAGATTCTCGCACTTCGTGGGGGTCAAACCCAGTTGGTTGCGAGCTTTGACGAAGTTATTAGTCCCCCTGCTGACATTCGAGTCTCAGCTCTTCAGGTTACGGCACTGAACATATCTCCGAGTGCTGCAAAACTGTCCATCGGTGAACGCTTACCCTTTACCGCTGTGGCACAGTATAATGATGGCACCGGCGCAGATATGACTGCTTCTGCAAATTGGTTTTCCGACAATTTGGCAATAGCTCAAATTGGTATCGGCGGTCTTCTGAAAGCCCTTGCAATAGGCACCACTACTGTCCTGGCCGAATATGACGGCGTCCTGTCGAATGAAGCTACAGTCGAGGTGACAGGCATTGGATCAACAAGCCTGGAGGTCTTGCCCACTTCCCTAAACCTAGACCTCGGTATTGGTCCTTTGGTCGGTCAGTTCAATGCCTGGAAACACTTTAACGATGGCTCTGGAGATCCACCTCTGAACATAACGGACTGGGTAACATGGATTACTGATGATCCCTTCGTGGCCGGGGTGGATTCAACAGGTAAGGCAATTGCTTCCAGGGTTGGGAACACGCACGTGAGAGCCCAACACGGGACGACGGAATCCAATGCAGCAACGATTTCAGTTCTTTACTCGGTTCCGGAAATCAACGTTGTACCTAGCTCTCTCGACTTTGGCATCTGGGAGATTGATGCAGGACCCACAACGATCCTGACAGTCACAATCAGAAACGAAGGGGTGGCTCCTTTGAATTTCACAGGAGGAGGGATTACGCTTATAGGATCTACACCCAGTGAATTTGCTATCGCGAATTCCCCATCGACGAGTCCACTGAGCCCTGGGAATGCACGAGCTGTGGATATTCAGTTTGACCCTTCGTCGACGGGTCCTAAGTCTGCCAATCTCTCCATTTCAACCGACGACCCAGACGAACCTCTGGTCCTCGTAGGTCTCTCAGGACAAGGAAGAAATAGAACTTTTTCGACAAACTGGGAATCATATCGGTAGCGGTGATATCTTGTCTTCGGGGAAAGTTCTCTATTCTCTTTCAAGTATGCTTGTTTTAACTAGGTCATGAAAGATCGTTTTGTAAAAAAGGGTGACCCTCCCGTCCAGAGGATGATATCTCGTACCCGTCCGGTGAACCCCACCTTGTAAACGGAATGCCCTTGCGGGAGGATGCTCGTCGTGGAGGTAGGAATCCATGGCGAGAGGAACGAAGAAGCAAAGCAAGGCAGGCTTGAGCGAGAAGAGTTCTCCGACGCAGCGAGAGAAGTATTGGCGAGGGCAGATGCGTCGCTGGGAGCGCAGCGGGCTGACGCAGGGGGAGTTTTGTCGCGGGGAGTCGCTGGCGCTGTCCGCCTTCCGCTGGTGGCGCGCGGAGTTGAAGCGACGGGAGGGAAGGCTTGCGGACGGGCGGTCTTTTCAGGTGAACGGGAAAGGATCCTCCAGAAGGAAACCGAACGCCTTCGTTCCCGTGGAAGTGATCGAGGCGACTGCGGAAGAGACACAGGGCGGAGGGTTGGAAGTCGTCCTGCGAGGGAATCGGCGGATTGTCGTGGGGGCGCAGTTTGATCCCACGGCGGTG
>Ga0068714_10004599_pt1 | contig 15292 bp, 13 predicted proteins | sample MTBNYHSulfiMetaG_FD_62988 | JGI IMG/M metagenome (GOLD analysis project Ga0068714, IMG submission 62988) | Enrichment culture microbial communities from rom New York Harbor, USA that are MTBE-degrading - MTBE-NYH (New York Harbor Sulfidogenic)... | ecosystem: Environmental > Aquatic > Marine >...
TTCGCGCATTCCTGCACTTGTGGGCGGCGTGATCTTCGGTGCCGGTTATATCATGGCCGGTTATTCCAGCGGGGCCTATCTGCCTTTGCAAATATTCATCGGCGTCTTCAGCGGAATGGGTGTTGGGCTTTGCTATTTATGCCCACTGGTCTGTGCCGTCAAGTGGTTTCCCCGGCATAAAAGTCTGGTCACGGGATTTGTGGTGGCCGCCTACGCCGGCAGCGCCATTATTGTCAACCGGGTCGGCGAATATCTGCTGGCTCGGCAAATTGATGTTCTGACTATTTTCAAAGGCATGGGTTTTTTATTTTTGGCGGTTATTTCCATCATGTCCCTCTTTTTGCAGAATCCCGCCTCAGCAGCAACCATGTCGGCGAATACGCCCCGCCTGAAAACATTAAGTCTTTTTCAAGACCGTAACTTCTGGGGACTGTTCATTGTCATGTTTACCGGATCATGCATTGGCTTGATGGTGATCGGTAATATCAAGCCTTTCGGCCTTTCTGTGAATTTAAATGCCGTAGTTGCCGGCGCGGCGGTGTCCGTAGTTGCCGTGTCCAATCTTCTAGGCCGGCTGATCTGGGGCATTATCGGCGGTTTATCCGACGGGAAAAAAGTCATTCTTTTTTCTCTGGTCGCCACAGCTGCAGTTTGCCTGGTCACACCCTTCGTTGTCCGTGATCCTTTAACCTTTCAGCTTTTTGCTGTCGCCGCCGGCCTCAATTACGCTTCCTGCCTTGTTTTATGTCCGGCTGAAATTGCCCACACATACGGGGCAGAGAGAATGGGGGCGGTTTATTCCACCCTGTTAATCGGCAACGGGATTGCCGGACTCGTGGCCGCCCCATTGGCCGGAAAGATATATGATTCTGCCGGTTCCTACATGCCGGCTTTTTTTATCTTCGGTGTACTCTCTTTTGTTGCCATTTTTTTATTTTATTTTTTGTATTCACCGGGGAGGCAGCAAATAATGGATAATCATCCTGGGCCGCCCTGCAGGCCGGATGGCGAAGGCGACAAGGAAAGAGGAGCATGTTGAAAACCAAGCTAAAAAATATCAGCATTGTTTTATATCAGCCCAAATATGCAGGGAATGTCGGATCGGTAGCCCGGGCCGCCAAGAATATGGGCGTTGGCAAAATCGTGGTGGTGGGGAAAGCGGACTTGGACCGCGCCCAGATGCAGCAGCTCTCTACCCATCTGGCAGCTGACGTTTTGGAAAGAATTTTATATTTGGATTCTCTGGAGGAGGCGCTCGGCGGCTTTAATTATATCGTTGGAACGACCGCCCGTCGGGGCAAGGCACGCGGACCCTGCCTATCGCCGCGCGCGGCGGCGCAAGATATCGCCGGTCTGGCGCAGAAAAATAAAATTGCGCTTTTGTTCGGGCCGGAAGATACCGGCCTGGCCAATAATCACTTGCGGCTCTGCCACAGCGTTGTAAGCATTCCGACCGCCCGCGAATTCACGTCCCTGAATCTTTCCCACGCCGTGATGATTCTCTGCTACGAAATATTTTTGGTTCAGGCGGCGGCAGATGTCGAAAATACGGCGCCGAAATTAGCTTTATCTGCCGAACTGGAAGGTATGTATGGACAAATGAAATCACTGCTTTCCCAAATCGGTTTTTTGAATCCGGAAAATCCCGAATACTGGATGCTGGAGGTGCGCCGGTTTTTTTCCCGCCGCACTCTCACTGCGCGGGAAGTAAAAATCATCCGCGGCGTCTGCCGCCGGCTGGAATGGGCGATGCTGCACAAAAAACCTTGACTTTACAGGACAGTTCTCATAGAAATTGCGCTGATTGCAGCGCCTTTTAAGGCAATATTTGTGACCTAGAGAGAGCAAATAATCAGTTTAGAGAAGAAAGAGGGTGGAGCTTATGAGACAAATGTTTTCCTTTACCGGCGCCAAAAAAATTGTTTTCGGCCGGGGATCATTAAATAGTTTGGCAGAACAGGTTCAGGCACTCCCGGCGAAAAATCCGCTGGTCGTCATCGACAAAAATCTGGTTAAAACAGGCCTGCTGGACAGGATAGCCGCACTGCTTGCCCCCGCCGGCGTGAAATATACGGTATTTGACAAGATCGAGCCGGAACCAAGAATAGAGCTCGCGGACGAGGGGACGGCGCTCGCCGTCAAAAACAAATGTGACAGCGTCATTGGTCTGGGCGGCGGCAGTGCGATGGATGTGGCCAAAGCCATTGCCGTCATGGCCACGAACAGGGGGGCGGCCGTGGATTATCTGGGCTTGAATAAAGTGCCCAAGGCCGGCTTGCCCAAAATTATGATTCCCACCACCGCCGGCACGGGCAGTGAAGTTACCTTTACGGCCGTGTTTGTCCGCAAGAATTTAAAAAAGAAGGAAGGAATGAACAGTCCTTATCTTTATCCGGAGCTGGCGCTGCTCGATCCGGAATTGACCATCAGCCTCCCGCCGCAGCCTACGGCCCAGACGGGGATTGATGCTTTGTGCCACGCTATTGAATCCTATACATCGGTGAATGCGTCGCCGATGAGCGAACTTTTTTCTCTCCAGGCCATTGTGCTGATCGCCGAGAACTTGCGCACCTGCGTTCATGACGGTAAGGACATCCAGGCGCGGGAAAATATGCTGTTGGGCAGCTTATATGCAGGTTTGGGCTTGGCCAATGCGGGCGTAACCGCCGTCCATTCTTTGTCTTATCCGCTGGGAGGTAAATACGGCATCGGACACGGGTTGGCCAACACGGTGCTGCTGCCGGCGGTCATGGCCTTTAACCTTGCGGCCGCCCCCGAAAAATTTACGGATATTGCCGAAGCGATGGGCGAATGCATCGACGGCCTGCCCGTGCGTGAAGCCGCCTATCTGGCAGTGGAGGCGGTCGAAGCGCTGATTGAAGATTGCGGCATTGTGACATCCCTGGAGAAATTAGGGATTAAGGAAAAAGATTTTCCGGCGCTCGCCGATGTCGCCTTAACGGTAGCCCGGCCGCTGGAGAATAATCCGCGAAAAGTTACAAAAGAGGATGCAATAGAAATATATACCGACGCCTTTTGATACCGCTTCCGCTTTCTTCGGCTAACTTTGTTGGCAGCGTCGTCGGCTTCCTCGACGTATTTTTATATACGCCTGCGGAGCCTTTTCCTTGCCGCCTCGTTATCCTTTGAAATCGGAAGGGTATTTTCTGTGAGCAAGAGGTAAAAATTTAAGAAATTAACACTCGGAGGAGAAAATGGCTGGTGCAGAAATGATCGGCAAAGAAGAGATTAAGGAAGTGATGGATGTCTTGGAGACGGGCATCCTGATGAGATATGGTTTTGATAAGGAAAGAAAGGGAATTTACAAGGTCAGAGAATTTGAACATGAGTTTGCCCGCTATTGCGGCGCCTCTTATGCGCTGGGGGTAACCTCCGGTTCGGCGGCGCTTAAAGTGGCCTTAACGGCCCTGGATGTCGGTCCCGGCGATGAAGTCCTGGTGCCCGCTTTCACCTTTTTGGCGACTTATGAAGCAGTCCTGGAAGTCGGCGCCATCCCCGTGATGGTGGATATCGACGACACGCTCAACCTTGATCCCCAAGAGATTGAAAAGAAAAAGACTCCCTCTACCAAAGCGGTTATTCCCGTGCACATGTGCGGATCAGCGGCAAATATTGATCAGATTGTGGCGCTGGCCCGTAAAAATAATCTGCTTGTGCTGGAAGATAACGCCCAGGGCTGCGGCGCCAGTTTTAAGGGCAAAAAGCTGGGCAGCTTTGGCGATATGGGGATCTTCAGTTTTGACTATGTAAAAACGGTAACCACCGGCGAAGGCGGTATGGTCATCACGGATAAGCTGGATTTATATCACCGCGCCGAATGGTATCACGACCACGGCCATGATCATAATCCGCAAGTCAGCCGGGCGCTGGAAGGCCGCACAATTTTGGGGTTCAACTACCGGATGAATGAACTGCAGGGGGCGCTGGGGCTGGCGCAGCTGCGGAAGCTCGATTACATCATTGCCGAGCAGCAGAAGAATAAAAAAGTTATTAAAGATGCTTTGACCCAAATAAAGGGCGTGGGGTTCCGGCAGCTGCCGGATCCGCAAGGCGATTCCGCTACTTTTCTGGCGTTTAATTTGCCGGAGGAAAATGCGGCGCAGAAATTTCAGAACTTGCTTGCCGCTGAAGGTGTGGATACCGTCTGCTACAAGAGAAATTTGTGGCATTACGTGCCCAACTGGGAGCACTTTTTGGCGCGCTCCACGGCCAACTCCAAAAAATATCCGTTTACGAGTCCGGCCAACAAAAGGCAGGTTGAATACACCAGAGAAAGTATTCCCCACGCGGAAAATATTTTGGGCCGCACCCTGGTTCTGGGCATATCAGTAAAAATGAGCCCGGAAAAACTCGATCAGATCACAAAAGGCATTAAACGGGCTGCCCAGAACATGTAAAAGCCGCTTAGACTTAGAAAAGCCGCGCTTGATGATGAAGCGCGGCTTTTTAGCTTGGTCAGAAGAATTAAAAAAATGCAGGCAATATGGACGGCTCAAGGTAAAAAAGTACATTCAAGGCACATCGATATAGCTACTTATGAATATGACGGACAGAGAATTATCGTGGAGGGATTTTTGAAAGATGAGAGCTTTCAGGAAGTTCTTTTGTGAAAAGGATAAAAAAGATGATGGACAATAATAAGGAAATTTAGATCAGGTTTATCGGCTGTGGCAGATAAACTAACCCCCCTTAAAGACAGATCTTTAAGGGGGGTTAGTTTTATCTCAACAGATCATGAAATTGTTTCCGATTCGGAAATATCTTCTCCTTTAATCCTCAGTTTAGCTCACCATGCTCTTTACGGCTTCGATCACCGGATTGGTGAAAAGGGCCATCAGAATCGTGTACAGGGCAAAGGCGCCTACTACTTCGGCCGTATACATCTTTTCATATTTTCTCTTCATGGAAACCAGAATCAAACCGCCGATGATCAGACAGCCCAATTGGAAATAGGGGAAGTTGCCGGCGCCGGCGGCGGCATACTCGGCAAAGCTGAAGGTTGCGGTTACAAGGACAATGGCGACGGTGGTTAATGCTGTTCCTAATGTTTTTTTCATGATCTGTGACCTCCTTGTTGAGTTTGTTTGCTTTATCTTAATGAAAAGATCGTGCCAACAAGAGGCAGAAAAGAGATGTAATTTTATAACAGATTGATTATATTGATAATATATGTGTAAAAAACCGGGCAAGGCTTGATCCGTCAAGCCTTCATTAACCCCTTTTTTACATGAAATGTGCAAAACCATTGAACGAAATGTGGAAATTGGTTCTTCGCGTCTGCTGTCGCTGCCGGCTTCAATCGTTAACCGGAAAGGATAAGGAATCGGTAACAAAAAAACACTCATCTTAATCTTGACCACGGGCGTCAGTTGTGTAAATTAGCAACAGAAAAGAAAGCAAGGGCATGGAACAAATTCTGGTTATTTTATTTTTAGTTTTGTTTGTGGGGAGGGCACTTGGACGCTCTGTCTTGCAGCGGCTCAATATCCGCCATTTGCGCCGTTATGGTCAAGAAATTCCTCCTGTTTTCCAAGGCATTATTGATGAGAGCACCCAGCAAAAGATGGTTAATTACACTATCGATAACGCCCGCCTGGCCACCAAGGCCAACTTGACAGATGATATTTGCGAACTGGCTGTTTTATTTCTTCTTTTACCCATCCTCGTGGAAGTTTTGGCCGGCTGGCAATTGCATTTTATCGCGCAGGCACTAATTTTTTTTGGGCTGCTGGCCGTGATCGGGGGCATTATCAGCCTGCCTTTTGACCTCTACCATACTTTTGGTTTGGAAAAAAAATATGGCTTTTCCACAATCACCTGGCGCCTCTGGCTGATGGATCTAATCAAATCCATTATTATTTCGGCTATTCTGATGGGTATGCTGCTTAGCGCCTTGTTCGCTTTTATGCATTACCTGCCGCAGACCTGGTGGCTATGGACCTGGCTTTTTTTTACGCTGTTTGAAATTTTCCTGTTGTGGATTTATCCGGTAGTCATTGCTCCCTTATTTAATAAATACGAGCCCATTCAGGATCAGGAGCTCAAAGAGCAAATCGGCTCTTTGCTGGCCAAAGTCGGTTTAAAGGCCGAAGGCATTTATCAGGTTGATGAAGGAAAGCGTTCCCGCCATACCAACGCCTATTTTACCGGCATCGGCAAAACCAAACGCATTGTATTATTTGATACGCTGCTGGCATCTCATACACCGGCGGAAATATTATCCGTCCTGGCGCATGAAATCGGCCACTGGAAAAAAAAGCACATCTGGAAGCAACTGCTTTTCATGATCGCCGCTTCGCTGGTTGTCCTCTTCGGTGTTTATAACATGATTAACGCTCCGGTTTTATACCACGCCTTTAATTTGCCGGCTGCCTCTCTTTATGCCGGTCTGTTTCTGGTATCCCTTTACCTGAGCTGCCTGGGCTTTTTCCTGGGCCCCCTGGGTGCCATGATGATGCGCCGCAATGAGCGAGAATCCGACCGGGTGGCGGTGGAACTTACGGGGACTTCCGAGCATATGATCAGCGCACTGAAGCGGTTGGCGAAGGACAATCTGGCGAACCTGCATCCGCACCCTTTATATGCCTGTTTTTATTATTCACATCCGCCCCTGCTGGAACGCATTGACGCCTTGCGCCTGATGGCTAAGAAAAAGGAACCTTGATTTTTTTTACGGATCCCTTTAAATATTTCATCCGGGTGCCGGCATCCGGATAAGTTGCTTTGTACTAACCGGATAAAGCGAGAAAAACAATGCTGCCGCCGCAAGGAGCTGCCGTATGCCTATTTATGAATTTTACTGTTCCCAATGCCATACTATTTATAGTTTTTTTTCGAAGACCGTCAATACCGACAAGGTTCCCCGGTGCCCCAAAGGCCATCATGTCGCCCTGAGCCGCCAAATGTCTGTTTTTGCCGCGCTCTCCGGCAGAACGGAGGATACGGCCGGAGATCCTTTTGCCGCACTGGATGAAAAAAAGATGGAAAAAGAGCTGGCCAGGCTTGCCGCGGAGGCCGGTAATATAAAGGACGATGATCCACGGGCGGCAGCGCAACTGATGCGCAAATTTTCTTCCTTGACCGGGATGGAGATGGGGGATGGCTTCGAGGAGGCCTTGCGGAGAATGGAAAAGGGCGAAGATCCGGAAAAAATCGAGGAAGAAATGGGGGATATTCTGGCGGAAGAAGAGCCCTTTATGGAGAAAAAATCGGGGAGAGCCAAAGCCAGGGGTAAAGTGAAACGGGACGAAACTTTATATGATTTATAAATCTGGTCAAAGTAAATGAAAGTGTGGGAATCGACGGCAATCAAGGGAATGACCCTGGCTAATCGCTTTGTCCGCTCGGCAACGTGGGAAGGCTTGGCCATAGACAACGGCCATTGTTCGCCCGAACTGACCAAATTAATGGTGCGCCTGGTGCAGGGAGGAGTCGGATTGATTATTACCGGTCACACCACGATCAGCCCGGAAGGTCAGGCCGGAATCAGGCAACTGAGCATCTGGAGTGATGAATATATCCCGCAACTGACGGCAATGACTGAGCAGGTTCATGCGGCCGGAGGCAGGATCGTCATGCAACTCAACCATGCCGGCAATCGCGCCGCGGTATCTTTGACTAAAGAAGCGGCAATCGGGCCAACACCATATCCCCAGGAAGACGAGGCCTTGAGCCGGGAAATGACTAAAGCGGACATTCGCCAGACGGTGGAAAATTTCGCCGCCGCCGCCTTAAGAGCGCAAAAGGCCGGAGTTGACGGTGTCCAGGTGCACGCAGCACACGGTTATTTGTTAAGCTCCTTTTTATCACCCTATTTTAACAAGCGTCAGGATGAATACGGCGGCACGGCAGCCAACCGTGCCCGCTTTTTATTGGAAGTCATCGAAGCTGTTTTTTCCGCCGTCGGCGGAAATTTTCCTGTACTGGTGAAAATGAATGCCGCTGATTTTCTGGAAGGTGGCTTTACCGCTGAGGCAATGGTGGAAACCGCTTTTCTGCTGCAGGCTGCAGGAATCGACGCCATTGAACTTTCCGGCGGCAATTTTTTAGCGGGAAAATTCATTCCTTCCCGGCGCGGCAAAATAGCACCGGAAGAGGAAGGTTATTACAAAGATGAGGCTAAAAAATATAAAAAAATCATTAAAGTGCCTTTGATTCTGGTGGGCGGATTCCGTTCCCTGGCGGCGGCAGAAAATTTTCTGCAGGGGGGCGTTTGTGATTTTATTGCGCTAAGCCGTCCGCTGATTCGGGAGCCGGAGCTTATCGCCCGCTGGCAGGCAGGGGACACCAGACCTTCAATCTGCACCTCAGATAACCGTTGCTTTGTGCCAATCAACAATGGCGAAGGAATATATTGCTTGACCGAAAAAAGAGAAAAAGCGAGACAATAATTTTTTTTGCAGGATCAAAAATATAGTGAGGAAATGTGCTATGCAAAAATTTAGTTTTAAAATGCTGGGAATCTGCATCGGTTTTATGGTGCTGCTTTGCGGCTGTGCCGGAACATCTGTCAGAATCGCTACGGTTCCGCCACCGCCATCAACTGCCAAGCTCAGGGTATATGTAGTGGCCGTGACATCAGATGTTCCCCAGGCCGGTTTCTGGAAAGTGCCGCAGGAACAGTATGAAGATAACATGTTCCGACAAACGGCCAGAATGTTAAGTAATAAAGGTATCTATGAAGTAGTGCCTCCCGCCGACATCAAAACAGCCCTCGGCGACCAAAAGATTGCCGCCTGGGCTTGGAAGCGAGGCGATTGGGCGCTGGCCAAAGATGCAGGCCGGGCACTGCATGCTGATTATGTCTTGTGTATTGAGCGCAGCTGGAAAAGTACACTGCAACAAGACCTGAAAATGTTTAATTTGCAGACTGGTCGACAATTTTCCGTGTCCAATTATCTGCCGCGGCACTTGCTGAATGACGACGAGGCTGTCTTGGAAATGAACGCGATCAACTCTCGCACGCTGTTTAGGGAAGCGCAAAGCGACTTGTTACAAACGGCCTTAAGCAAAGGCCGGATGTCTTCCGGAGCTATACAATCTCCTCCCGACAGTAAGAAAGAAGCGGAAAGCAAGCCGTCGAATGTCGCTAAAAAGCAGGAAACACAGCCGGGGGCAAAGCCCCTTGCGCCGCGTCCGGTGCAGGATCAGCCGCGGGAAAAACGCGCATCAGCCGAGGAAAAACAAAAGTTATTTGAAAAAGAATTGGAAACTAAATTAGCGGCCAAAAGTGCAAAACAGGAAGGCTCTCGCCTGGTGGTTTATGATTTTGAAGCCATAGAACAGTTGAATATTGTGGGGCTTATTCTGGCGGAAGCCTTGCGCGAAGAGCTGTATAAACTGGGGGGCTTTGTTCTTATTAACAGGGAAAATATGGCTCAGGTCATGGAAGAGCATAAATTGCAGGAATCCGGCCTGGTCAATGAAAAGCAAGCCATCAAATTGGGTGAATGGATGGCCGCCAATGAAGCGGTCACGGGGAAAATCGCCGTCATCGGGTCTTCGAGCATCTTACAGGCGAAGCGCATCGATATAAAAACACTCAACACGATCGCCCTGGGTTCCCTGAAATGCAGGACCGGCGCAGAGGATGAATTGCTCAGCAACATGCGCGATCTGGCCAAGAAATTGGCTCAGCTGCCATAACAGCAATAAAAAGCAGAATTTAACTGTAGTCAGTATGGCGGACTCAGTTAGCTTGAAGATGCAGATTTCAGACAATGCGGGCGAACTTCATCCAACTGGCGTGGTCCCATGGTTCTGCGGTAGACTCCTGTTGTACCCCGGCCGGCATTATCCCACATTTGCGGGCAAAATAGCGATGAAAGGCCAAAGAGCCGGTTAATTCCGGATGAAACACGGTCACCAGAATATTTTCGCTTTCGGCGGCGGCGATATAATCGCCGATTTTCAGCAAGACCCGGACTCCTTTGCCGATGCTCAGTATTTTCGGGGCGCGGATGAAGGTCAAGGGAAGCACATCGGTAGTAACCGCCGGGATCAGAGCCTCACTTTGAAAGCTGTCGAGTTGACTGCCGAAACTGTTGCGCTCAATTTCGATATCGAGCAAACCTAAACAGGCCGTTTCTCCGACGACCTTTTGCGCCAGCAGGATCGCGCCGGCACAGGTGCCCCAGATTTTCATTCCTTCCGCATGAGCTTTAAGCAAAGATGTTCGCAAGTCAAAAATGTTCAGCAGGCGGGCAATGCAGGAGCTTTCTCCGCCCGGGATAATTAATCCACATAAATTATTGAAATCAGCTTGCTTTTTCACACGCCGGCCGTCAAGGCCCAATCTTTGCAGATGATCCAGATGCTCATGCACTCCGCCCTGCAGATCAAGGATACCGATGGCCGTCTTATTGTTCTGTTGACGCTGCACTGTCATGCCCATACTGCCGGGAACAAAGATTACCAGCCGCGTCCGGCTAAAAGCTGCGCGGGGGGGATTTGGGATATTTCCAGGCCGGGCATGGCTTCCCCCAACCCCATGGAGGCTTCCAGAACTTGCTGGGGATCGTTGAAATAAGCGGTGGCTTTCACAATGGAGCGGGCGCGCACGGCCGGGTTAGCCGATTTGAAGATGCCGGAGCCGACAAAGATACCGTCACAACCCAATTGCATCATCAGGGCGGCATCGGCGGGGGTGGCAATACCGCCGGCCGCGAAATTGACCACCGGCAATCTGCCCAATTCTCTTACTTTCAGGGCCAGTTCATAGGGCAGGCCGTTGGTTTTGGCAAAGCCGGTTACTTCTTCCAGAGGCATTTCGTGGAGTTGACGAATTTCGCGGTTCATCGTTCGCATATGGCGGACTGCTTCGACCACATTGCCTGTGCCTGCTTCCCCTTTCGTGCGAATCATTGCCGCACCTTCGGCAATCCGGCGTAGAGCTTCACCCAGATTGCGGGCGCCGCATACAAAGGGAATCGAAAACTTTGTTTTATCAATATGACATTCTTCATCGGCGGGAGTGAGTACTTCACTTTCGTCTATATAGTCGATCCGCAAAGCTTCCAGCAGCTGCGCCTCGACAAAATGGCCGATGCGGGCCTTGGCCATCACAGGAATGGATACCGCTTTTTTGATTTCGGCAATCATGGCGGGATCAGACATGCGCGCCACGCCTCCCTGTTTGCGAATATCAGCCGGCACACGCTCCAGAGCCATGACCGCTACTGCTCCGGCCTCTTCCGCAATTTTAGCCTGCTCCACATTAGTTACATCCATAATGACGCCGCCCTTGAGCATCTGCGCCAACTGGATATTTAGTTCATGTCTTTTTGCATCCACTTAAATCGCCTCCTGACTTTTAAAAATAATGCCGTTGCAGACCTACATTATCACAAATGTAATATAATGATTTGATATTAAGAATACAAATGCGATTTCGTCAAGTATAATAATTTGCCGCTACCACACCAGGCGAGTCTTGATATTATGCTCATGGAGATAATTTTTAATCTGGGTGATGGTATAGGTCCGGAAATGAACCATGGAAGCGATCAGCGCCGCGTCGGCCTGGCCGTAAGTCAGGACTGCTGCCAGATCTTCAGGCTTGCCCGCGCCACCGGAGGCGATGACCGGGATATGAACATTAGTAGAAATAAGGGCAGTGAGATTAAGCTCATAGCCGTCTTGGGTGCCGTCGGCATCAATGGAATTGAGGCAGATTTCCCCTGCGCCGCGCTGTTCGGCTTCTTTGGCCCACCAAAGGGCGTCGAGGCCGGTGTATTTTCTGCCGCCTTCGATGACAATTTCATAGCCGGAGGGGATTTTTTTGCTTGCTTCTACTTTTTTCACATCCATGCCCAGTACCACGCACTGACTGCCGAAGGCGTGTGCTCCCTGGGTGATGATATCCGGTTCCAGGACAGCTGCGGAGTTGACGCTGACCTTTTCCGCTCCGGCCAGGATGACTTTGCGCATGTCGTCCAGATTGCGGATACCGCCGCCGACGGAAAAGGGGATAAAAATGGTTTCCGCCACCCGCCGGACGACATCAATTAAAATATCGCGTTGATCCGCGGAGGCGGTAATGTCATAAAAGACAATTTCGTCCGCGCCTTGTTCGTAATAGGCGCGGGCTGCTTCCACCGGATCGCCGATATCAATATTGCCGGTAAATTTTATGCCTTTGGTGAGCTTGCCGTCGCGCACGTCCAGGCAGGGGATGATTCTCTTCGAGATCATATCGGCCTCTTAAATCGTCTATAGTTAGAATTTTCTCGGCTTTTTATGGTTTTATCAATCATCACCCCTCCAGTTGCAGAAATTTTGCAAAACCTGCAGGCCGGGTCGGCCGCTTTTTTCCGGATGGAACTGCATGGCGATCAGATTTTTGGCCGCGAGCACCGAGCAAAAAGGCAGGCCGTATTCGGTTGTGCCTAAGATTACTTTCGGCGAAGCCGGTGCCGGGTAGTAGGAATGGACAAAGTAATATTCCGCCTCCGGTGCAATACCGGCAAAAACAGGATGCGGCCGGTGCAGTGCAATGCCGTTCCAGCCCATGTGGGGAATCTTCAAAGCCCGGCCGGCGCAAGCCAAATGAGCGGGGAAACGTTTGGTGCTCCCGGCCACGAGGCCAAGACAATGAGTTTCATTTTCTTCGGAGTAGTCCAGGATGATCTGTGTGCCCAGACAAATTCCCAGCAGCGGCTTGCCGCTTTGCGGCCAATTTTTCAGCCAGACGTCGAGCCTTTTTTGCCGCAGATAAGACATTGCTTCCCCCGCCGCGCCCACGCCCGGAAAAATTATGTGCGAGGCCGCATCGAGCTTTTTTGTATCGTCCGTAATGGCGAATTCCTGCCCAATATTCTGCAGCGCCCGCGCCACGCTGGTAATGTTACCCGCGTTATAATCAATAATGGCAATCATTTATTTTACAAAATCCCTTCTCACCTCCCTTTACGAAAGGGAGAAACGCGCGAGATTTCTTAAACATGTTCATTCTATTTGGCGATCATTAATAATATGATGCATTTTGCAATTTTTATGCTCAATCTTCACTATTGATTTTATTCTTCCGGTAATATTTGCTTTGGTATGAATCCCGTTTGGCTAATTCTTTATTAATGGCATTGAGCACATCCAGTTTATGGGCGGCCCAGGCGGGTGCCAGGAAAATATCGCGATAACCATCGGCTGTCAAGCGCTGGATCACCATTTCCGGCGGTAAAACCTCCAGCACATCAGCCGTCAGCTCCACATATTTTTCCTTGCTCAACATGCTGAGCATGCCTTTTTGATACATATCGCCCAGCGCCGTGCCCTTCAGCGCCAGCAGGGAATGAATTTTAATCCCGTGCAGCGGCAGCGCAGCAATAGTTGCGGCGGTCTGCAGCACATCTTTGTCCGTTTCACCCGGCAGGCCGATTATAATATGCACACAAATGTTCAAGCCGCTGCCGGCCAGCGACGCAACCGCGTCGAGAAACTGTTGAAAATTATGCCCCCGGTTGATAAACTGCAGAGTCTGATCGTGGATGGACTGCAAACCAAGCTCGACCCAGACGTGGTATTTTTTCGCATATCCGCTCAACAATTCAATCACGTCGGCAGGCAGGCAATCCGGCCTGGTGCCGATGGCCAGGCCGATGATATCTTCCTGCGCCAGCGCCTCGTCATAAAGTTTGTGCAATTTATCCACCGGCGCGTAAGTATTGGTAAATGTCTGAAAATAGGCGATAAATTTAGCGGCAGAAGGCTTGTAGTATTGTTTGCCGGAAGCGATTTGGGCGGCAACCGAGGGCAGTTCCCCGCGCAGACGCAGTTTGGAGCCCCGGCCGTCGCAGTAAATGCAGCCGCCGGTTGCCACGTGGCCGTCGCGGTTGGGGCAAGTGAAACCCGCGTCAATTTGCAGTTTATGGACATTGCAGCCGAACAAATTGCGCCAGTAGCTTTTCAGATCGTAATAGCGTTTATCGTTTTTCCAGAAATCCGGTTTGGCCAAGGCTGCCCTCTTTTTTTATATTGTATTTTTTTTGCCGCAATACTATTAAAATAAAACTTAAGCAAGCTTTTGGTGGGGAGAAAATAGTTGGCTGACAATTATGACATTCTGGTGATTGGCGGCGGCCATGCCGGTTGCGAGGCGGCGCTGGCCTGCGCGCGGATGGGATGCCGGACACTGCTTTTTAATATCAATCTGGATTCGATTGCGCTGATGTCCTGCAATCCCGCCATCGGGGGATTGGCCAAAAGCCAGCTGGTCAAAGAAATTGACGCCCTGGGCGGCGAAATGGGCAAAGTCACCGACAAGACAGCCGTCCACTTCCGGCTGCTCAACGCCTCCAAAGGACCGGCTGTCCAGTCGACACGCATGCAGTGCGATAAACAGCTTTACCGCCTGACCATGAAAGCCACGGTGGAAAGGCAGCAGAATCTTTATCTGCGGCAGGCCATGGTGGAGTGTCTGGTGGTTGAAGACGGTGTGATCAAGGGCGTGCTCGACCAGAGTGGCTATTTCTACGGTGCGCAAAAAGTCATCATCACCACCGGGACATTTTTGAACGGCTTGGTGCATCTCGGCACGTCCCAGACACAATCCGGCCGCGCCGGAGAACTTGCTTCCGTAGGCCTGGCCCATAACCTCCGGCAACTAGGTCTGGAAATGGGCCGGATGAAAACCGGTACACCCCCGCGCCTGCGCGCCTCATCAATTGATTTTTCCGTGCTGGAGCGCCAGGACAGCGATCCTGAACCGCAGCCGTTTTCTTTTACCACTAAAGCCCTGCGCCCGGAGCGCCTGCCCTCTTATTTTGCGGGTACGTCGGTCCAAACGCACCAGGTGATTAGGGACAATATCAGACACTCGCCGCTTTATGCCGGCGTCATCAAAGGTGTCAGTGCCCGCTATTGCCCGTCCCTCGAAGACAAGGTCATGCGCTTTGGAGAGCGGCAAAGCCATCCGGTTGTGCTGGAGCATGAAGGGCTGGACACGCAGGAAGTTTATGCCAAGGGCCTGGGCAACTGTCTGCCGCTGGAGCTGCAGTATCAAATTGTTCACAGTGTCCGCGGCCTGGAGCAGGCGGAAATTATGCGGCCGGCCTATGCCATCGAATATGATTTTGTGCAGCCCAGCCAGTTAAATCTTACCTTGGAGACAAAATTGATTTCCGGTCTTTATCTGGCCGGCCAGATCAACGGCACCTCCGGTTATGAAGAAGCGGCAGCGCAGGGTCTCTGGGCCGGTATTAACGCCGCCTGCGCTTTGCAGGGGGCGCCGCCCTTTCTGCTGGATCGCTCTGAAGCCTACATGGCGGTCATGGTC
>Ga0068714_10004601_pt1 | contig 15284 bp, 7 predicted proteins | sample MTBNYHSulfiMetaG_FD_62988 | JGI IMG/M metagenome (GOLD analysis project Ga0068714, IMG submission 62988) | Enrichment culture microbial communities from rom New York Harbor, USA that are MTBE-degrading - MTBE-NYH (New York Harbor Sulfidogenic)... | ecosystem: Environmental > Aquatic > Marine >...
GCCCAGCACCATGTCGCGGGGGTAGTCCTCGTTCTCCGGCTCCTCCTCGGCGTTGAGGTGGTAGAGGTTGCCGAGGAACTCGTCGAAGCCGTGCACCGTCGGCAGGTGCTCGTTGCGGTCGCCCTCGTGGTTCTTGCCGAACTGCCCGGTGGCGTAGCCCTGACCCTTGAGGACGGTCGCGATGGTGACGTCGGTCGTCTGCCACCCCTCAGACGCGCCGGGCAGGCCGACCTTGGTCATGCCGGTCCGCACCGGGACGTTGCCGCCGAGGAAGGCGGCGCGGCCGGCGGTGCAGCTCTGCTGCCCGTAGTAGTCGGTGAACGCCACGCCCTCAGCCGCGATGCGGTCTATGTTGGGTGTTCGGTAACCCATCATTCCGCGGTTGTTGTGACTGATGTTCCAGGTGCCGATGTCGTCACCCCAGATGACCAGGATGTTGGGCCTCTCCTGAGCCGCGGCCGGCAGGGCGGCGGCCAGGAGGAGCGATGCGAGGATGATCCTCGCGGTCGGGATTCCGTGTGCCACTGCTCTTCCCCCTTTTCGTTCTCGTAGGGTGCAAACCGCTCGGCACAGTGCGATATTCCTCATGCGTTGATCTTTGATCTGTGATACGATTGAGGAATCATGTACGACCTTCGTCACCTCGAGCACGCTTCGGCGGTGGCCGAGCACGGCGGGTTCCGTCGGGCGGCCGACGCGCTCGGCGTGTCCCAGCCGACCATCTCGCGCAGCATCCAGCGCCTCGAGTCGTGTCTCGGAGCACCTCTCTTCGACCGGGGCCGGCACGGCGTCGAGCCCACCGTTTTCGGTCGAGTCGTGCTGGAGCGTGGTCGCGCCCTGCTGCGCGACCGCGACTCTCTCGACCGTGAGGTGGAGCTCCTGAAAGGGCTCGAGGTCGGCGCCCTCGACGTGGGGCTCGGTCCCTACCCCGCGGCGCTTGCCGGCCACGAAGCGGTCGCTCGGCTGGTCGCTCGCCATCCGGGGGTGCACTGCCGGGTTCGGGTGATGGACTGGGGTGGCCTCACTCGGGCGGTCTCCGACGGCAGCTGCGACCTCGGCCTCGCCGAGCTCGCGCTGGCTGAGACCGACCCGGGCCTCACCACCGAGCTGGTCATCGCCCGCCGCGGCTGCTTCGCCTGTCGAGCGGGCCACGAGATCCTGAGCCGACGTTCCATCGGGCTCAAGGACCTGCTCGACTTTCCGTGGGCCTGCTCCACGGTTCCGGAGCGGGTCGCAGCTCAGCTGCCGACCGACGTCGGCCGGGCCGGGCGCCGGGAAGGGCGGGGTTTCGTTCCCGCGGTGTGCCTCGACGTCGTCTCGGGTCTCGGCGCGGTCGCCGAGTCGTCCGAGGCTCTGTGCGCGGTGACGCTGACCATGGTCGAGCGGGAGCTCGAGGCCGGCCGCGTGGCGATCGTGCCCTACAGCCCGCCGTGGCTGCACCTGCACAGCGGGTTCATCACCCGGCGCGACCGGACCCCCTCGCCCGCCACAGCGGCGTTCATGCAGCTGGTTCGGGAGATCGACGCCGAGAGGGAGGCGCGGGAGGCCGTCCTCGTCCGCCGGTATCTCGGCTGACCTCGGGGCCATGGGAGCAGCGTCCGAGCGCCCGACGCGAGCCGTCGGAGGATGCCTGTGGTTTTTCCTCGTGGGGCCCGTGACCTCTATCATGGATGGAAAGGAGGGGCGGTGACCGGTACAACCGCGGGCTCGCTCGCCGGGGCGGCGCCGTCACGCTGGCGTCGGCCGGTGATGTGGCTCCCCGTCGCCTTTCTCGCGCTCGGCGTCGCCGGTGTCGCCTCGCTGTGGAACTCGGTCCAACGGGCCGAGCGACGGCGGGTCGAGCTCGAGACCCAGGTCACCGCCGACCAGGTGCGGCTGCGGCTGGAGGCGTTCGTCGACGCGCGAACGGCCCTGGTCCGGTACCTCGCCGGCATCGGGTACGAGACCCGGGACGAGATCCTCTCACGGTTCACGGAGGAGTCCGGCAGCCTGGTCGACCTCTTCCCCGACCTCCAGGCACTGAACTACATCGACCCCGACTGGGTCATCCGCATCGTGGTGCCGCCAGGACCCAACGCTCCGGCCCTCGACCAGGACCTGCACGCTCACCCCAGGAGGGGGGTGGTGGAGGCGGTTGCACGTGCCGAAAGAGAGGGGACGCTCACCCGGTCGCCGATCGTCGACCTGCTCCAGGGGGGGAAGGGGTTCGCCACCTACCACCCGATTCGGGGTCCCGGCGGTGAGCTTCTCGGGTTCGTGAACGGGGTCTTCCGGGTCGACCGCCTGGTGGACACCTGCCTCGCCGAGGAGAACCTCCGCCACCGCTTCCGCTTCGAGCTCGCCGAGGGCACCGGCCAGGTCGCGTACGTCCACCACGACGCGAGCGACCGCGGCCTGTGGCCGCACACCGTGACGCTGTCGGTACGGATCGTCGACCGGCCGTGGCGTCTGCGGCTCGCCCCCTCGGCCGCGAACCTCGACCGCACCAGGACCCTGGCCGACGAGGCCATGGCCGGCGGCGCGCTGGTGCTCGTCGTGGGCCTGGTGTTCGCGCTCTACTCCCTGCTCCGGCGCCAGGAGGCGCTGCGGGAGAGCCGCGCCAAGTATCGGCTGCTGGTGGAGCACCAGAGCGACATGGTGGTCAAGGTCGACCCGAAAGGCCGGATCCTCTACGTGAGCCCGTCCTACTGCGAGACATTCGGGAGAAGCGAGGAGGAGCTCCTCCAGAGCAGCTTCATGCCGCTGGTCCACGAGGAGGACCGGGAGACGGCGGCCCGCGCCATGGAAGCGCTGCACCACCCCCCGCACCGGGTCCACGTGGAGCATCGGGCCATGACCAGGGACGGCTGGCGGTGGTTTGCCTGGTCGGACACCGCCGTCCTCGATGCCGACGGGAGGGTCGAGGCGATCGTCGGTGTCGGCCGCGACGTCACCCAGCGGCGGACGCTCGAGGAGCAGCTGGTCCAGTCCCAGCGAATGCAGGCGATCGGCCAGCTCGCCGGAGGCATCGCCCACGACTTCAACAACATCCTGCAGAGCATGATGGGCAGCTACGAGTTCCTCAAGCTCGACCTCGAGCGGGAGGGGCGGGCCCACAAGGACCTCGAACAGATTGGCCGCAGCCTCGAGCGGGCCAGGCGGCTGACGGCCCAGCTCCTCGCTGTCGGTCGGAGGCAGGTGCTCGAGCCGGAGGATCTCGAGCTCAACCGCACCGTGGAGGACGCGTTGCAGCTCCTGAGGCGGGCGGTGAGCGAGGCGGTCAACATCGAGCTCCGGCTGGCCGACGAGCCCCTCTTCACCCGCGCGGACCGCGGTCAGGTCGAGCAGATCCTGATGAACCTGTGCGTCAACGCCCGCGACGCCGTCGACGGGACTGGGACGATCGTGATCTCGACCTCGTCGAGGGTCCTCGACGCGGCGCTCTGCGCGGACCACGACGGGCTGTCCCCGGGCCGCTACGTCGTCTTCACCGTGGAAGACGGCGGCCGGGGCATGGAGCCCGAGGTGTTGGAGAGGGCTTTCGAGCCGTTCTTCACCACCAAGCCGCCCGGTTCGGGGAGCGGGCTCGGCCTCGCGACCGTCCACGGGATCGTGCGCCAGCACGGGGGTCTGGTCCTCGCGTCGAGCGAGTCCGGCGTGGGGAGCCGGTTCGAGGTCCTCCTGCCCGCCGTCGAGGCGCCGGCTCGGACGGAGGACGGGCCTCGGGAGGAGGACGCGACCGGTGGTACCGAGACCGTTCTCGTGGCCGAAGACGACGCCGAGGTGCGGGGGCAGATCGCCCGCCTGCTCGAGGAGGGGGGCTACCGGGTGCTGACCGCGGCGGACGGTCTGGAGGCGGTCGAGGTCCTGGGGCGCCACGCCGGCGAGGTCGACCTGGCGCTGCTCGACGTGGTCATGCCGCGGATGGGCGGTCGCGCGGCGGCGGAGCGGATGCGCGGAGTCCGGCCGGACATCCGCATTCTCTACGCCTCCGGCTACGACCCCGAGGCGGTCGGCGAGCAGAGCCTGACCGAGAAAGGCGACGCGTTCCTGTCCAAGCCGTACCGGGCGGCTGCCCTGCTGGCGAAGGTGCGGGAAATCCTGGACCGGCAGTGAAGGCCGGTGGAGGCGCACCCTCCGTTGCGGTCGGCGCGGGACGCGTCACGCTTCGCGGAGAAACCGCCCCGCCTCGCTGTGCAGCTCCCCGAGACGTGAACAGATCATGACACCACGAAGACGCGAAGAGCGCAGTGTGGGCGCTGCCCCCAAACAAACGCCCCGGGGTTCCGCGACGGTCGAGCTCGGACGAAACGCAAAGGCGCGAAGGCGCAAAGGCGCAAGGAATGAGACGCAGAGCCACCCTCCCGCCCGCTTGAACGCAGAGACGCAGAGGCGCGGAGAGCACGAGCGCTCCCAAGAACCTGTCATCCCGAGGAGCGTGGCGACGGCCTGTCCCGAGCGCATGCGAGGGAAGGGATCCCCTTCAGCGAAGGTGGTCCCTTCGTTGGGGCAGATCCCTCCGCGGTCCCTTCGGGTCCGCGTTCGGGATGACAGCAAAGCTGAGGCGCGCATTTCACTGCGAACGTGCGAGTTGGGCGAGGGCTCCAGCGATAATCTCGCCACAACGCACCGAGTTCTGGGTCGAGAGCAACGCAAAGAGGGTGCCTCCCCCGGCTCGACTTCGCGGTCTTGGCGTCCTCGCGGTTCAAGCCCGCGCTTCAGGATTCGCGATCGCGTTCGAGGGATCGGGGCGAGGGGGCTTGACAAGCCCTGAGGCTCGGCCCACATTATTGACCGGTCGGCCAGTTCATGCAACATGCCGGCCACGGGAGGAACGTTGACTGCACGCACCCGCGACCCCGAGGCCACCCGCGCCGCGATCCTCGACGCAGCCGAGGCGGAGATCCTCGGGAGGGGTTTCGCCGAGGCCTCCACGGCGGCCATCGCGCGCCGGGCTGGCGTGACCAAGAGCTTGATCCATCACCACTTCGGCTCCAAGGAGGGGCTGTGGAACGAGGTCAAGGTGCGGCGGTTCTCCGAGTACGCGAACCGTCAGCTGGAGATGCTGCGGGTGCAGCAGCCCGACGCCGAGCTGCTCAGGGAGTCGATGCGGGCCTACTTCCGTTTCCTGCGGGACAACCCCGAGCTGGTGCGGATGATGGCCTGGATGTTTCTCGGGGAGGGGGATGACGAGCCGTGTCACGACCTCGACCGGGAGCTGACCATGGCCGGAGTCGCCAAGATCCAGCAGGCGCAGCAGCGAGGTGAGCTGCGTGCGGACCTCAACCCCGGGTTCATCCTCTTCACCTTCATCGGGATCTGCCAGCACTGGTTCCAGGACAAGCGATGGATGCTGTCCCACGTGGGCCTCTCGGCGGACTCCGCCGCCATCGACGAGGCCTACCTCGACGACGCGCTCAAGATCTTCTTCGAGGGGGTGCTACCGCGGTGAGGAATCGCGGCGACCCCTTTTTTGGTTCAGGTGCTGACCGGCCGGCCAGTTTGTAGAGGGCCTGGCGAAGTGGAGAGGGACCATGATCAGCAAGCAGCTTCCCGCAGTGCTCACCGGCCTCGTCCTGCTCGGCGTCGCCGCAGCCCTGACCGCCCTGCCTGAAGGCAGCGGCGAGGAGGCGGTGACCCGGCACCACCCCCGCCGCGCCGTGCAGGTGGCGCCGGTCGAGATTGCCGCCGGCGAGCGCGACCTGCGCCTTCCCGGGGTGACCCGGGCGAGTCGGCGAGCGTCCCTGGCATTCACGGTCGCCGGGCGAGTCGCCGCACGACCGGTGGAGGTGGGTGACGGCGTGGTCGCCGGCGAGGCGGTGGCCGCCCTCGACGACCGTGAGTATCGCCTGGCCGAGGAGGCCGCGACCGCGGCCCTGGAGGAGGTCGACGCCCGCCTGGGGCAGCTGCGCCGGGACCTCACACGCGCCGAGCGCCTGCTCGCCGCGCGGGCGGCGACGGCGGAGGAGGTGGAGCAGGTCCGCTCCGCCACGGCCGCCCTCGAAGCCGGGCGTCTTGCTGCCTCCTCCCGCCGTGACGAGGCCCGCCGCCTGCGCGACGAGGCTCTGCTGAGGGCCCCCTTCGACGCCACCGTGACCGATGTGCAGGTCGAGCCCGGCGAGTGGGCGGCACCGGGGCGCGCGGTGGTGGAGCTGGCCGGACGGGGAGCGGTCGAGGTGGCGGTGGAGGTCCCGGAGGGTCTGCGCCACCGGGTCACTCAGGGCTCTCGGGTGGAGGTGTCGCTGCCGTTCCTCGCTCGCGAGGTCAAGGGCGAGGTGACCCGGGTCGCCGACGCGGCCGGGGGCGCCGGCGGGCTGTTCCCGGTTGAGGTCTCTCTCGAGCCGGCCGCCTGGCTCGTGTCGGGCCTGGCCGCCGAGGTGGTTCTGACCCTCGAGGCGGCGCCCGAACTCACCGTGCCGCTGTCCGCGGTGGTCGACCCCGGCGGCGGTCGACCCGCTGTCTTCCGGATCGTCGACGGGCAGGCCGAGCGGGTGGAGGTCCGCCCGGGCCACGTGGTGGGGGACCGACTGACCGTGGAGGGTTCTCTGGCCGCCGGCGATAGGGTCGCGGTGGCGGGCCACACGGCGCTCGCGGACGGGGACCCGGTGGAGGTGCTGTGATGGGCCGCCTGGAGTCCCTCCTCGCTCGACGGCGCCTGATCCTGTCGGTCGCCGGGCTGCTGTCGGTGACCGGCCTGGTGCTGTGGCTGACCATGGACCGGCGCGAGGACCCGCACATGCCCGCCTACTGGGGGCAGGTGGTGGCGGTCTACCCGGGTGCCGACGCCGAGATGGTGGAGCGGCTGGTGCTGGACCCCATCGAGGACGCGCTGGCCGAGGTGGAGGAGGTCCGCACCGTGGCCTCGACCGCGTGGGCCGAGGTGGCGGTGCTCGAGGTGGACCTCGTCGAGACCACGGACGACACCGACACCGCCTGGGACGAGGTCCGGCGCGCCCTGGTCCTCGCCCGCTCCGAGCTGCCGGCGGGCGCCGGCGAGCCCGAGCTCAACGCCAAGCTCAGCACCGACCACGACGCGGTGGTGGTGGCGCTGACCGGCTCCGCCGACCCCCTCGAGCTGCTGGACGCGGCACGCAGGCTGCGGGACGAGCTGCTGGCGGTGCCGACGGTGGCGCGGGTCAAGGTGGTGGGAGACCCCGGAGAGCAGGTCACGGTCGAGCTGGACGACGCCGTCGCCCGCCGCCTCGGCCTGAGTGCCCCGATCGTGGCGGCCCAGCTGGCCGGCCGAACCCAGATCGTGCCCGGAGGGTCCCTGGCGGTGGGGGAGCGCACCGTGAGGCTGCGGCCGCGGGCCGAGATGGGGTCGGTGGCCGAGATTGCCGCCGCCCCGATCCGCCTGCCCTCCGGTGCGACCCTGCCGCTGGGCGAGGTTGCCCGCGTTCGCCTGGGACCCCGCGAGCCGGCCGGGGAACGGATGCGGCTGGACGGCGAGATGGCGGTCGGGCTGGGGGTGGTGCCCAAGGAGAAGGTGAACGCTGTCCGCTTCGGCAGCGCGGTGAGGGCGGCCCTGGAGGAAACGGCGCCCGCCCTGGCGCCGGTCAAGGTGCGGATGGTGGCCTTCCAGCCGGACCGGGTGGCCTCCCGCCTGGCCGAGCTCAACCGCTCGCTGCTGCTGGGCATCGTGATCGTCGCCGGGGTGGTGATCCTCGCCATGGGCCTGCGCCTCGGCCTGGTGGTGGCGTCGGTGGTGCCGCTGGTGGCTTTGGCCGCGCTGGCGGTGTTCGCCGTCGGCGGCGGCGTCCTGCACCAGATCTCCATCGCCGCCCTGGTGCTCGCGCTCGGCATGCTGGTGGACAACGCCATCGTGGTGGCCGAGAACGTCCAGCGGCGCCTCGACCGGGGCGAGGAGCCGCGGGCGGCGGCGGTGGCGGCCGTGCGGGAGCTGGCGGTGCCCTTGGCGGCCGCCACCGGCACCACCGTGGCCGCGTTCCTGCCCATGCCGCTGGCCTCGAGCAGCACCGGCGACTTCACCCGCTCGATCCCGGTGATGGTCATCCTCGCGCTCGTCATCTCGTACCTGTTCGCGGTGCTGGTGACCCCGGTGCTGTCCGAGCGGGCGCTCATTGGCGGCAGCTCTCGCGCCACCGCGCTGACCGCGGCCCTCGGCCGGATCGCGAGCTCGATCGCCGTGCGCCGGACGGGGTGGGTGCTGGCGGGGGCGGCGCTCCTCGTGGCTCTCTCCGCGGTCGGGGCGAGGGCGGTGCGCAGCCAGTTCTTCCCGGGAGCGGACCGCAACCAGCTGGTGGTCGACCTCAAGCTGCCGGAGGGAGCTCACCTCGACGCCACCGACGAGGCGTCCCGCACCCTCGAGCGGTTGCTGGCGGGACGCGACGAGGTCGTGCAGGTGGCCAGCTTCGTCGGTCGCGGCGCGCCCCGCTTCTACTACAACATTCACAGCGTCCCCTGGAGCCCCCACTTCGCCCAGTTGATGGTGACCACCCGCCGCACAGCCGACGTCGAGCGGGTGCTCTCCTTCCTGCGCGAGGCGGCCCGCCGGGAGCTGCCGGGGGTCGAGGTGATCGGGCGGCGGTTGGAGCAGGGCCCGCCGGTGGGGGCGCCGGTGGAGGTCCGCCTGTCAGGACACGACCTGCTCGACCTGCAGGCGGCGGCGACTGCCGTGGCGGGTGCGTTGCGCGAGGTGGCGGGGGCCGCCGACGTTCGCCACGACCTCGGCTCGGGGGAGCCCACCCTGCAGCTCTCAATCGACGATGCGGCCGCCGCCCGTCACGGTCTGACGCGGGCCGAGGTCGCCCGGGCGCTCTACGGCCACACCCGCGGCTGGCCGGTGGGGGAGCTGCGCTCGGGCGAGGACCCGGTGCCGATCGTGGTCCGCTCGGCCGCCGGGGAGCGGACCGCGGTGTCCGACCTGGCGTCGCTCGACGTGCCCACCGCCGACGGCCGGGTGGTGCCCCTCGCCCAGGTGGCCCGCTCCGAGGTGGGCTGGCGCCCGGCGGCGGTCAACCACCGCGACCGCTCGCGGGTGGCGACGGTGTCGGCGCAGCTGGCCGAGGGTGCGGCCTACTCCGACGTTCTCGACGGCCTGGCCGAGCGTCTGGAGACCCTGCAGCTGCCGGTCGGGGTCAGGGTCGCCTACGGCGGGGAAGCGGAGGGCTCGGGCGAGGCCAACACCGCCCTCTTCAGGACCTTGCCCCTGGGCCTGCTGGTCCTGCTCGCGGTGCTGCTGGCGGAGTTCAACTCGTTCCGGCGGGTCGGCCTGATCCTCGTCACCGTGCCGCTGGCGGCTACCGGCGTGGTCCCCGGCCTGCTGGTGGCGAGTCAGCCGTTCGGCTTCATGTCGCTGCTCGGGGTCTTCGCCCTGGTGGGGATCGTCGTCAACAACGCCATCGTGCTGCTGGAGGTGGTGGAGAGCCGCCGGCGGGCCGGGTCGAGCGTCGACGTGGCTCTGGAAGAGGCGATCCAGCAGCGGATCCGTCCCATCCTGCTGACCTCGGCGACCACGGTGGCCGGCCTGCTGCCGCTGGCGTTCTCGCCGTCCACCCTGTGGCCGCCCCTGGCCTGGGCCATGATCTCCGGGCTGGTCGCCTCCACCGGTCTCACCCTGGTGGTGGTGCCGGCGCTGTACCGGGTCCTGTTCGGAGGCAGCGAGGCCGGGGCGGGTCGGCGTCAGGTCGCCCTACCGGCCGCAGCCATGGTCGCGGCAATCCTGGCGCTGGCCGCGCCGGCGGAGGCCCAGCAGCGGGCCCTGAGCCTGGAGGAGGCGCTCCGCCTCGGCGCCGACCGCCCGGCCGCGAGCGCTGCCGGCGAGCGGGCCCGCTCCGCCGAGCAGGCGGGGCTGGCCGAGAGGCGGGTCGCCTACCTGCCCAGCCTGACCGCCTCGGTCGCCGCCAGCGAGCGGGACCGGGACCTCGAGCTGGTCACCCCGATCGGCTCGTTCCCATTCGGCGACCGCAGGACCACCGACGCCGCCATCGGCGTTCGCCAGCCGCTCCTCGACCCGGCCCGGCTCCTCCACGCCAACCCGGCCACCCGTCTCGAGAGCGACGCGTCGCGGCTCGAGGCCGAGCGCACCCGCCAGGAGCTCGCCGTCGAGGCGGGAGTTGCCCTGCTCGAGCTCCTCGCCGTGGAGGCGCGGCAGTCCGCCACCTCGGCGTTCGCCGACAGCCTCCGCGGCCGCCTCGAGGAGACCGAGGCCCGGGTCGACGCGGGCAGGGCTCTCGGGGCCGACGCCCTCAAGATCCGCCTCGCCCTGGAGCGTGCCGAGCTCGAGCTGCTCGCGCTGAACGAGGCCCACCAGGTGGCGGTCGCAGCCCTGGCTCGCGCCACCGGGCTTGACGGGGAGGTGGCGGCAGCGCCGGCGCCGGACTGGCTCGGGAGACCGGTCCCCGGGCTGGACCGGGCGGTCGAGGCGGCCCTCCGGCAGCGGCCCGACCTGGCCGCGCTGGACCGGGCCGGACGGGCCCTCGAGCGGCGGCGCTCCGCGGTCCGCGCCGAGGCGCTGCCGAGGCTCGACGCGGCCGTCAGCTGGAGCTGGAGCGACGGCTCGCCCTACGCCCAGGAGCAGTGGACCGCGGGCGCCGTGGTGCTCACCTGGTCCCCCTTCGAGGCCGGCACCCGGGGGCCGCGGGCGGCGGCGCTCGCAGCCGAGCGCAACGCCCTCGCCGCGGACCTGGAGGAGGCCCGCCGCGGCGTGGCGGTGGAGGTGCGGGCAGCACTGGCCGAGCTGGCCACCGCCCGCGCCGCGGTGGCGGTGGCCGGGTGGGGGGTCGAGCAGGCCGGGGAGACCCTGCGGGTGGAGGCCGAGCGCCACGCCGCCGGCCGCTCCACCACCAACGACCTACTCGAGGCCGAGGCGGCAGTACGGCGGGAACGCACCGCGCGCGACCTCGCTCGCCTCGACGTGGTCCGGACCCACCTCCGGCTGGCGCTGGCGACGGGGGAGCTTCCAGCTTTCAGCGACCGGCTTCCAGATCCCCCTGGGGTTGACGTCCCCGGGGTGGGATAGGGAGCTGAGCTGCCCGCAGAATTCGGCCGATGTCGTTTGGTAACCCCCGTCCTCCCGTAGGGGCGCGACATGTCGCGCCCGCGGTCGCGTGACATCTTCCGACACACGCTCGAGATACCGAGCGCTTTGCCGCACGTCGCCGGCAGTGTGCGACGACACGGCGGGCGCGGCATGCCGCGCCCCTACGAAGAGCGGCGACTGCCTCCCGGCGTGTGAGCTGGATTGTGCAAGAGGCTCAGCTCAACGCTCGGTCTAGATCACCTCGCGGACGTACTTCTGGCGGAAGAGGCGCCAGGCCACCACGAGGAAGGCGGTGAGGGGGATGGCCAGGATCATCCCCATGATCCCCCCCAGCGCCGAGCCCCAGAAGAAGATGGCAACGATGATCACCAGCGGGTGGAGCCCGGTGCGCTCCCCCATGATCCGCGGTGTCAGGACGTAGCCCTCGACCGCCTGCACGATCACGAACACCACCAGGACCGCCAGCACCCGGCCGACGCCGCCGTCCGGCTGGAAAAAGGCGAGCGGTAGCGCCGTGCCGAGGCCGATGACGTTGCCGAGGTATGGGATGACGTTGAGGAAACCGAGGGTCAGGCCGATGACGAACCCGTAGGACAGCCCGACCAGGGAGAACCCGACCGCGAACAGCAACCCCTGGAGGAACGCGATGATGAGCTGCCCGCGGAAGAACGACACCACGATGCCGACGAACTCGCGCACCAGGTAGACCACGTCCTCGCGGGTGGAGGACTTGAGGAAGGGCAGCGCGGCGTCCAGGTTGAGGAGCTTGCGCTCGTCGGCGAGGAGGAAGAAGACGAAGTAGACGGGCGTCACCACCCATCCCAGGAGACGACCGACGAAGGCCAGGAGGCCGGCGCCCGCCGCCAGTGCGTGGCCCCCCACCGCCTGCAGTCCCTGCACCATGGTGTCGGTGGTCGGGCCACCGCCCGACCCGCGGAGCGCCTGGACGACCGGGTTGGTCCGCAGCCACTCCAGCACCCCCGGGGCGCGCTCCTGCACGACCTCGACCGCGGCGGCCCACCACGCGGGGACCTGGGCGGCGAGGCCGGCGACCTGCTTGACGATCAGGGACCCGAAGAACCAGGAGAATCCGACCACCGGTAGGAGAACCGACAGGAACAGCGCCACGATCGCCACCGGCTTCGGCAGGCGCGCCCGGTCGGTGAGCCACCGGAAGTACGGCTTGAACACCAGGGCCGCCACCGCCGCCACCGCCAGGGGCAGGAACACCGCCGAGAAGCGGGTGACGAACAGCCCGATCAGGACCAGCACGCCCCCGATGGCCGCGACGATCACCACCGCGGCAACGATGGTGACGGCAGACGCCACGGTGGCCTGCTGTCGGTCGGTGAGCTGGATCGACATGGTGACGGCCTCCATCTTCGGGCCCGGCTTCAATCCGACCGGTGCCCGGGCTCGTGCGAGATGCGGATCGCGACGACGCTGCGATGGTAGCATTCGAGACGGCCTCGGGGGACCGTCGGAGGGTCGCCGCTGGACGACCCGGTTTCGAGCTGCGTAAACCCGACGGCGACAGGGGGACGGGAGGGAGGGAAAGGTGCGACGACTCGACAGCATCCGTGGGTTCGGTGGGGCGAAGGCCCGCAGGGCGGCGAGCGCGTTCGTCGTGGTTGCGGCGGTGCTCCTGGCGGGATGCGCCAGCAGCCGGATCCGGACCGCGTTCGAGCCGCAGGGCACGTGGTCGAACCAGTGGATGGCCAAGGTGGAGCGCTTCGTGGTGGTGGTCGACGCTTCCGGTTCCATGAACGAACCCTGGCGTCGGGAGCGCAAGGTGGACCTCGCCACCCGTTTCGCCCGCAGTCTGAACGACTCCATCCCCGACCGGGGCTTCGTCTCCGGTCTGCGGGCATTCGGCCGCGGGTCCTGCGTCGGCGGAGACGCCACCTCGCTGCTCTTCGGCATGTCTCCCCACGACCAGTCGGGGTTCGAGGCGGCTGTCGACCAGATCCGCTGCGCGGGTGGGGCCAGCCACCTCGACCGCGCGCTGGAAGCGGTCGCGGGCGACCTCGAGGGTCTCACCTCTCGGGCTGCGGTGGTCGTGGTCACCGACGGGGTCGACCTCGGCGAGAGCGCGGTGGCCGCCGCGCGGGCGCTCAACGAACGCTACGGTGACGGGTTCTGCGTCTGGGGGGTGCTGATCGGCGCGAGCCGCAACGGCGTGACCTCGCTGGGTCGGGTGGTGGAGGCGGCCGGCTGCGGGGGTGTGGTCTCGGCGCTCGAGCTTCGCCGGCGTGCCGACATGGCGGCCTTCGTGCAGCGGGTGCTCCTCGGCGTCGACGACGACGGCGACGGGGTGGTCAACGAGCTCGACCGCTGCCCGAGCTCCGAGCCAGGGATCCCGGTCCGTCGGGACGGGTGCCCGATGGACAGCGACCACGACGGCGTCATCGAGCCGCGGGACCGATGTCCCGGCACTCCGCCGGGGGTTCGGGTCGACGCCAACGGGTGCCCTGTGGACAGCGACATGGACGGGGTGCCCGACTTCAAGGACCGGTGTGGCCGCACCCCCCGCGGGACCAGGGTCGACGCCAAGGGGTGCCCCCTGGACGAGGACGGCGACGGGGTTGCGGACCACCTCGACCGGTGCGCCAAGACCCCGAAGGGCATCGCGGTCGACGCCAACGGCTGTCCGCTGGACAGCGACGGCGACGGGGTCCCCGACGTCCAGGACCGCTGTCCCGACACCCCGGCCGGCACCCCGGTCGGTTGGGGCGGGTGTCCCGCGGACGGGGACGGGGACGGCGTCGTCGACGAGGAGGATGCCTGCCCGGGCACGCCGGCCGGCGCGCCGGTGGACTCGAGGGGCTGCCCGCGGGCCGAGGTCACCGTGCGCGGCGAGACGTGGTCGGTCGAGGGGGCGGTCCTGTTCGACGTTGACCGGGCCGAGCTCAAGCCGGAGGCGCTGCCGATCCTCGACCACCTCGCCGGCTTCCTGATCCGCAACCCCGACTACCTGGTGGTGGTCGAGGGGCACACCGACAGCACCGGGTCCCTGGACCACAACCTGGGGCTCTCGCAGCGGCGTGCCGACGCGGTCAGGGACCACCTGGTGCGGGCCGGCGTGGCCGGCGTGCGGCTCTCCACCAACGCGGTCGGGCCGGCCGACCCGGTGGCCCCGAACGACACCGCCGAGAACCGCGCCCGCAACCGCCGGGTGGAGCTCCGGCCGAGCCGGCGGGCGGAGGGGGGGCGCCGCCTGCCCAACACGGACTGACGATTCCCTGCGCCCGAGGGGACGCCGGGGACCCTGCGGACCCCGTGGCGTTGTTCGTCCCGGTCGCTGTTCGACGTCGCAGCCCCGGTGGGCTCGTGCCGGGCGCGAGCCACGGCGCTTCCATGCCGGGCGGGGGTCACGGCGGCGTGTAGAATCCCCCCGGCACGGTGAGATGGGTTCCGACCTCGACGACCGCGTGACCCACACGGCGACGGGTACTCCGTTGCCGGTTGGGGCCGCGCCCCCAGAGCTCCCCGATCGGTTCGTCCCGCTCCGCATGCTCGGACACGGTGGGCAGGGGGAGGTGTGGCTGGCCGAGGACCGGGTGGTGGGGCAACGGGTCGCGCTGAAGCTCATCCGAGACCGGGACGGCGTCGGGGGCCGGGAGCGCACGCTGCTGGAGGCGCGGGTCGGGCGGGAGGTGGCCCACCCCCACCTGATCCGGGTGTTCGACGTGCTCGACCTGCCGGGCCTCCTGGTGGTGGTGATGGAGTGGGTCGAGGGCGGCAGTCTCAAGGAGAGGCTGCGGCAAGGCCCGCTGCCGGCGGACCAGGTGCTGCGGGCCGCCGAGCAGACCCTGGACGTGCTCGCCCACCTTCACGGGAAGGGCATCGTCCACCGCGACGTCAAGCCCTCGAACCTGCTCCTCGACCGCTCCGGCATGGTCCGGCTGGCGGACCTCGGGCTGGTCCGGCACCTGGAGCGGCCGGCTGACCTGACCCGTACCGGGGTGACGGTGGGCACGGTCGAGTACATGAGCCCGGAGCAGCTGCGGGGTGAGGCGCCGACGCCGGCGGCCGACCTCTACGCCCTGGGGGTGACCCTGTTCGAGCTGCTGACCGGGGCGCGGCCGTTTGCCGGCAGCTCCGACTTCGAGGTTGCCCACCGGCACCTCACCGAGCCTCCGCCGGACCTGCGCCGGGGGCGCCCGGACTGTCCGCGCTGGCTGGCGGCCTTTGTCCGCCGGCTGCTGGAGAAGCGCCCCGCCGACCGCTGGCCGGACGCCGCCGCGGCGCGGGAGGCCCTCCGCCGCCGCTGGGCGCCGCGGTGGCGGCTGTGGCGGCGGGC
>Ga0068714_10004602_pt1 | contig 15284 bp, 13 predicted proteins | sample MTBNYHSulfiMetaG_FD_62988 | JGI IMG/M metagenome (GOLD analysis project Ga0068714, IMG submission 62988) | Enrichment culture microbial communities from rom New York Harbor, USA that are MTBE-degrading - MTBE-NYH (New York Harbor Sulfidogenic)... | ecosystem: Environmental > Aquatic > Marine >...
GAACGGATTTGCACTGGGACAGATCTGCTGCCTGTTGTGTGCCCGATACGGATTGTGCCGACTGCCGGCATTACGCCGCCGGCTCTGCGGTGGTGACCGCCCGTCTTTACCGCCATGTAAATGATCCGGCCACTTTTAAATCCTGGCTGGATTACGTGGATACTTATCTGGCCGTCTGGGTCATGGGTTATGAAAAAGGGAAAAATCTCTGCGCGGAGGAGGTCAGCCCGCCCCCCGCGCCAGGCAAAGCCGGTTGTGATCAATAATGAAGGCGATAAAGGGATAACAAAATGAAGACCATAAGCTCGCTTTTGGATCCCCAATGGTATGAACGTTATAAACGCATTGCCAATCTGCAGATTCGCAGTTCGATTTACGATGTCACCAATAGATGCAATTTGCGCTGTAAAGGCTGTTTTTTCTTTTCTTCCGGCGAGCATATGGTCGCCCCGGAAGAAATGGGGCTGAGCAAATGGGAAAACTTTATCGACCGTGAAAAGGAACGCGGCGTCAACCTGGCGATTTTGATCGGCGGCGAGCCCACTTTATGTCTGGATCGGGTGGAAGCATTCTACAGGCGTCTGCCTACTTTTTGCGCCACCAACGGCCTGATCAAAGTCCCCCGGGACAAATTTCCCGATTTGATGGTTGGAATCTCTTTATGGGGCAGCGGTGAAGACGAGAAAGTTCTCCGTGGGCGCGATACTTTTGCCGTATCCAGTGCCAATTATGCCGGTGATCCCTGCGCCTATTACCTTTACACGATCACTCCCCGGCAGGTCGGAAAAATTGAACCGGTCATTAAAAGAATTGTCGATGTCGGTTTGAAGGTTCACCTGCAGCTACTGTCCAATGATGAAGGAGTCGACGGTTTTTACTGGCAGGAAAGCGAACTGGCGGATTTACGGGCTGAGATGGACGAAGTTCTTGAAAAATATCCGCAAAATGTCATTTCCAGCAAATATTATCACGAAGTGATCACGACCGGGAAAATGATGGGGCGCATCTTCGGCTGGCTGGAATGCCCTTCCGTAACCGAAGCGCTCGACAATAGAAAGCCGCAGCCGCGCCGTTTGATCCGTTTCATACGTTGGGCCGCCGACTTAAAGACGGTTCACCGCTGCTGCACATCGGCAACACGAAATTGTGCGACCTGCAAGGATGGAGCGGCGCACATGAGCTGGATTATGGTGAACAAGCGGGAGCACATTCGCACGGCAAAAGATCTGCAAAACTGGATTGAAGTTTATGAGATGTTTGCCAAACTTTACCAGTTTATTCCCTGGTAAAGCTTAAGATGGCTTCGGGCAAAATTCCGTCGAGACCGTAGCGGGAAATTAAGAAAAATAATTTAATGTTTGCGGAAATTTTATGTCTTCCTCAAAAGCAGTTATTTTAAGTTATGATGCCGTATCTTGCTTAGGTACAGATTTGTCAACTCAGTGGCAGCGGGCTTGCGAAGGGAAAAGCGGCATTGCGAATTTAACCAGATTCCCTCTGCCGGAAGGTTTTCCGGTGCGCGTCGCCGGGGAAGTGCCCGAAATTGATGTGCGCCCCTATCCCTTTTTGCAGCCCCGCGAAATGGCGCACTGGACATCGCCGATCTTTAAATATGCTCTGCTCGTTGTGCATCGAGCGTTGGCCAAAAGCGGCATCACCATCTCGTCTGAGCTGGCGCCGCGTGTGGCGGTGACTTTCAGTTCGGCGGTGGGGGGAATCGATGCCGTTCTGCATGCGGATCGCCTGCTGGCTAAAGAGGGGAAAATGCCGCATCCTTTTACCAACCCCAATTCCTGCATCAACATGGTCAGCGGTAAAGTTTCTATTTTGACGGGTGCAACCGGCCCGATCTGCTCCCCGATTACCGCCTGCGCCACCGGAGTAACATCATTGATCATCGGAGAAATGATGTTGCAGCGGGACGTGGCGGATGTCGTAATCGGCGGCGCTGTTGATTTTCCCCTGGTCGAGCCGATTGTCGCGGGCTTTGCCACCATGAACGGCGCCTATCGTCCAAAGGAAGGACAACCGGAAGACCCGCCGGAGAAAACCAGCCGGCCCTTTGCCGTTCATCGTCGGGGATTTGTGGTTTCGGAAGGGGCCGGTTGCATTATTATGGCTTCTGCCGCTTTTGCCCGGGCCCATGGCTTGCAGCCGCTTTGCGAACTGTCCGGCTGGGGGATGACCTCTGATGCCAGCCATTTTGTGGCGCCCAATCTGACCACGGTGCAGCGCTGCATGGAAGAAACAATTGCCCAGGCCGGTTTGCAGCCGGAAGACATTGATGCCGTCAATGCTCATGCGACGTCAACAAAAGTGGGGGATAAAGTCGAGGCTGATGCCCTGCGCAACATTTTTGGAAAAAAAATTCCGCCGGTTTCGGCTAATAAATCGCAGTTAGGACATGCCATGGGCGCCGCCAGTGCGATTGAGACCATTCTGGCGTTGGAGGGAATGTTGAAAAATACACTGCTGCCGACGATTAATTACATTCCCGATCCGGCCCTGGAAATTGATTGTGTTGCCGAAGGATCCAGAAAGCTGAAACAGGAATTTTTGTTGAAGAATGCTTTCGGCTTCGGCGGCTGCAACTCCTGTATTATATTGCGCAGAATTTCTTGAAGAAGCGGTAGATTATGAAGGCACCGAAAAATCGAAAAGTATTTGCCGTAGGTTACGGAGCGGCAACGCCGTTGGGCCGTACATTTGCAGAAACCTGGGTTCGTGCGGTGAAAGGCGAAGCCGGCTTTCGTCAGGTAACGCGCTGTCAAGTGGAATCGGCCTGCAACATTGTGGGAGAAATCCCCAACTGGGATCCCATTGCTTTGGATTTTACCAATGCCAAAGAGGTTTATAACTGGAACGCATCTTTCGTTATTCTGACGATGGCCGTCTGCAGGGAAGCGCTGGAAAATGCTGGAATGACAATAGATGAAGAGATTGCACCGCGGATGGCGTGTCTGATCGGCTCTGCGCTCAACGGCACTGACGCCTTTCGCCTTGCCGTGCATGATCTCGCCCAGCGCGGCCCGCTGCGCGTAAGTCCCTATTTGCTGCCCAATTTATGCGCTAATTTGCCTGCCGGGAAAGCGGGCATGCTCCTGAAATTTACCGGGCCGATTTTTTCGCCGCAGGGGGCCTGTGCCTCCGGCAACCACGCCATCGGCATCGGCGCCCGAATGATCCGCGACGGCGATTGTGATTTTGTTTTGGCCGGAGGCGTTGACGCCCCGATTCTGCCGGAGCTGATCCATGGCTTTGCCAACATGAATGCCACCATTAAAATTCATCCGCAAGATCGTGCCTATCAAGACCCGGCTCAGGCCTCCCGCCCGTTTAGCTCCGACCGCCGGGGTTTTGTTCTGGCGGAGGGTGCGGGTGTTGTTGTCCTGGCGGCCGACGAGGTGATCAAGGCGCATGGCCTCACCCCCATGGCGGAGATAATGGGGATCGGCTGGAATTCGGATGCTTATCATTATACAAGCCCCAATCCCGCCACGATTAGCCGCGCCATGCGCGCTACGCTTGATGACGCCGGTCTGCAACCGGAAGATATTGAGTATATCAATGCCCATGGAACCTCCACGCCCGTGGGCGACCGGACGGAAATTCAGTGTCTGCGCGATGTTTTCGGCAAAAAAATAGAAAAGATTCCCGTTTCCTCCAATAAATCGCAAATCGGGCATTCTCTGGGGGCTACGGCGGCTATTGAAGCAGCTCTGACCATTGAAGGTATGAGAAAAGGCATTTTGCTGCCGACAATCAATTATCTCTCGGCTCCGGAATTTGCCGACATTGATGTTGTACCCAATGTTGCCCGTCAGAAAAAGTGTGAGCTGGCCCTTTCCAATGCCTTTGGTTTTGGCGGGACAAATTGCTGTGTAATTTTCAGGGGAGTATAAGGATGCGGCCTCGACCTTTTAAGCCGGTGATTTTCGAAAATGATCCGCGTTACGTGCGCGACGCGACAACCGGTTTTGTCTGGCACCTATGCCAATACAGGACTTTGTATGCCGATACGGACCGTTCGGAAGTTGTCTATCATGCCAATTATCTGCGCTATTTTGAATTCGGTCGGACGTCGTTGATGCGTGATGTGGCCTATCCTTATCGGGAAATCGAGCAAAGCGGCTATGTCTATCCGATTTTCGATCTGGGCATTCGTTTTTATCAGCCTCTCTATTATGATGATGTCATGCATATCCATACTCGTCCGACGCATCTGGAGCGTGTGCGGCTGCAATTCGACTATGTCATCACGCATGCGGCCGCGGGACATGTGATTTGCACCGGCTTTACCAGGCATTGTGCGGCAAATGCAGCAGGTAATCCGGTGGCCGTAGATCCCAAAACAGTTCAGCTCTGGAAATCGTTTCCCCAATGATTCAATTCAAACGCTCTTTCAGGGAAATAGAAATACCTGCTTATTTGTACGATCATTGCTGGGAAGGGAAAGCCGTTTATCCCGCGGTCGAAGCTTTGGCTGCGCTGGCGCACGTCGTTAAAACTGATGACCCGCAGGCCGCTGTGCACAATATGATTGATGCCGGCTTCCCGCGATTTCTTTTTCTTCCGCCCCGGACAGAAGTGCTGGCAGCGTTAGTGGAAATAACAGAAGGCAGGGCGGGCGGCATTATCGCCTCCTTGCAGACCAAGGTAAAATCAAAGACAGGTGATATCAGTCGTTTTGTAAAACATGCCCAGGTGACGTTTGCGGCCGCAACTGTCACCGGATTTTCGGCACCTTCCCTTAACGCTTGCTCCAAATTGACTGAAGACGGCATTGCTGTGCCCGCGGCGCTGATTTACCAGGAACTGGTCCCCTTTGGCGCGGCTTACCATAACATCGTGGGCGATTTAACTGTTTCCCGTGCGGGAGCGCAAGCCCGCCTTTCCGGCGGGAATCAGCAAAGTGCAAATTATCTGCTTGGTTCACCTTTCCCCTTTGATGCTGTTTTGCACGCCGCCTGCGTGTGGGCGCAGCGTTTTACCGCCGTTGTTCCTTTTCCCATCGGTTTTGCCCGCCGGACCATCTATCATAAAACAGAAAAGGGAGGCACGTACCTGGCAAGGCTTGTACCGGTGGCCTTTGCTCAGGAACCGTTTGTTTTTGACGCCTGGATCTATGATGCAGCGGGTATCGTCTATGAAGCAATCCAGGGGATTCAAATGCGGGACGTGAGCGGAGGCAGGCAGCGGCCGCCGTCTTGGTTGCAAGAAAGGAGTTCATGAAAAATATCTTCTTGATTTACTTAAGTGCCTATCTGGCCGGATCCGTCAATTTTGCAATAATTTTTTTTAAGCTGACCGGCAGAGTCGATCCCCGCTTGGCTTTCAGCGGCAATGCCGGCACAACAAATGTGTACCGTCAGGCCGGCCTGCTTTGGGCGGTGGTTATTTTATTGCTGGATGTCGGCCGGGCTCTGGCGGTGGCCGCTTTGGCTTTAGCCTGGTTGCCTGCTGCCCTTGTCTGCGGCGCCGGCTTCTTCCTTGTTTTGGGAAACAGTTTTCCCTGCTGGCACGGTTTTCGCGGCGGTAAAGGGGTGGCGAGCTATCTTGGTTTTACCGCATTGATTGCTCCCTGGCCGGCACTGTTGGCCGCCATCATCTGGGTCGCCGTCTACGGGGTTTGCCGCACCCCCTTTATTGCTTCTTTTTTTATGATTTTTGCTCTGGCCGTGGGATTGGCGTACTCATTCAACTGGGCGCTTCCTGCCGTCATTGGGACAGCAGCGACTTTTTTGCTCATCCTTTTCCAGCACAGGAAAAATATTATCCAGTACCGGAAAAAGGAAGAGATGGAAACACAGGAGAAATAAACACGGCGGAAACAAGGATATTTTATTTGCTGACCCGTTCCGGCTGGTAGATAAAGAAAAACAGGAAAATGGAAATGAAGGATATGACGCCGAAAAGCAGAAATGCGGGCGTATAAGAGCCGACGGTGTCATATATTTTCCCGGCCAGCGGCGGCGCTAAAAAACCTGCCAAACCTTGGGAGACAAAGAGAGTGGAATATACTGTGCCCATTTTTTCCGTGCCGTAATGTGCGGCAATCTCGGCGGCATAGAGCACAAAACAGGCGGCGAAGTTGAAAGCGGCCAGGATGACAAACAGATAAAAAGATGCGGTTCCGGAGACTACCAAAGGTAAGCCCAGCGTAACGATGGAGGTGCTGATGATGGAGATAAGAATCAATCTTTTCAATTTGACCAGGCCGCCGATAATACCCCAGCCGATCCGGCCTAAAACATTGAAGATGGAAAAGATGCCTACGGCTGCACCCGCCACCGCCCAATCCAGATTCAGGGAAATGCCCAATGGTTTCAAATTGCCGATGGTCATCATGCCAATGCTCAAAGCGGGGAAAATGCCGCACAGAAGACCGCAGAAATTACGGTCTTTGAGCAGGTCTAATGTTTTGATTTTGGGAGCAGGGCTGGCGGACGCGCTTTCTGACCGGGGCGGATTCTGAAGAAAGGCAGCGGCGGCAGTTGTAATAAGGAGAAAGCCGCAGCCCAGATAATTAAAAATGGTCAACACGTTGACCTGCTGAGCCAGAAAATATTCGCCCAGTCGGGAAATGATCATGGCGCTGCCGCCATAGCCGGCCACAACAATCCCTGTGACCAGGCTTTGCTGCCGGGGGAACCACTTAACGACGCAGGCAATGGGGCAGATATAGCACAAGCCGACTCCGGCGCCGGCGCCGATCCCGATCAGTAAAAGCAGCGCCGGGTATGATCCGCCGGAATGCGAGGCCATGATATAGCTCAAACCGAAAATGATTCCGCCGGCCAGTGCAGGAAGGCGCGGACCAAATCGATCCAGAATCCGGCCGCCGGCATAAAAAAGGACGGTGATGGATAACAAAGTAGCGCCGAATATTGTTTGCGTTTCCGCAGTCGTCAGACCGAAGTTCTGTTTCAACGTCGGCACAAAAGTGCTCCAGGCATAATGCGCCCCCAGACAAAGGTGGAATAAGACAGAGGCAATCAGAATAAGATATTTTTTCATAAAATTTAAAAACGAAGGTAGAAATAAAATATAACCTGCCGGCCAGACCAATATCGGCTACTGCCGCTGAAGCGGATGAACCTTACCTCTTTTCTTTGCGGATCTCCGCCGCAAGGAGACGAACATTGGCCATTGCTTTTTCCACGTCGATCGTCAGCAACTGCCGATCCCGCATAACGATTTTGCCGCCGATAATGCTTGTTTTCACATCGGCGCCGGCAGCGGCATAAACCAGCTGCGAATAGCAATTGTACAGCGGCGTGAGATGAGGCTTGTTCATATCCACCAGGATAATGTCGGCATCTTTGCCGCTTTCAATTGTTCCGATGCGCGACAGCCCCAACACCTTGCTGCCGCCTATAGTAGCCAGCGCCAAAACGGTTTTAGCGTTCATAACTGTCGGATTGAGAGTGGTGACCTTGTGCAGTTTCGCGGCTATGTCCATTTCCCGAAACATATTCAGATCATTATTGCTGGCGGCGCCGTCGGTGCCCAGGCCGCAGGTGATACCCAGCTCAAGCATGGCGGGAATCGGAGCCACGCCGGCGGCCAGTTTCATGCTGCTTTCGGGATTGTGGGAAACTTTGACGCCCCGAGCCGCAAAAACAGCCATATCTTCCTTGTCCACCCAGTTGCAGTGGACGGCGATGGTCTGCTCGTCCAGGATGCCCAGATCATCGAGGAGCTCAACCGGTTTTTTGCCGTATAGTTTTTGAACTGTTTCGGCCTCGTCGTTATTTTCCAGCAAATGGATCAGAAAAGATATGCCGGCGCGGCGCGCCGCTTCCTTGACGGCGGTCATTGTCTCCGGCGAGCAGGAATAAGGAGCGTGACAAAAAAATGCCGGTGTAATCAAAGGGGAAAGGTTTTGCCATTTTGTCAGAAACTGCGCGGCCATTGTCAGATGCCGGGAGGCATCAACATTATCCGGAGTGGGAAAATCAATGAATCCCTGCGCGATTACCGCCCTCATGCCCGCCTCGCGAGCCGCTTCTCCGATCTTGCTTTCAAAGAAATAGCCGTCGCAAAAAGTGGTGGTGCCTGAGAGAATCATTTCCGCCATGGCCAGGAGAGCCCCCTCATAAACCATTTTTTTATTAACAAAGCGCGCCTCGGCCGGAAAGATGTGATTATTAAGCCAGTCCTGCAGCGATAAGTCATCGGCCAGACCCCGGAAACAGACCATCGGCAGATGAGTATGCGTATTGACTAAGCCCGGCATGATGAGGCAGCCGGACGCGTCAATTGTTTCTTTTGCGTTGCCCTGCTCTTGCCGACCGGTCCCGACCGCCGCGATAAGGCCGTCTTTTATCCCGATTACCGGATCTTCCACAATTTCCGCCTCTGTGTTCATAGTCAGGAGCGTGCCGCCTCTAATGACAATATCCCAATCTGCTGTTTGCATAAACCATTCCGTTGTTTGCTCAATGTATTCTGTCCCTGGCCGGAATAAGTCCGGTGTTTATCCAGGCAAAAGGAGCGCTTGCTGAAATTAAGGGGAGGGCAGCTTATGCCGCCGCTAGTTTTCGGGCGGGGAAAAAGAATCGGCAACGCCGATAACTTCATAGACCGTCATGAAGTATTCTTTAGTCTTCAGCCCCAATTTTTTTGTCCGGATATAAGGCTCGATCGCCTCCTGGGTTCTTTCACTGATGATAATGGAATTCGGTTTCCCCTTGGTCAAATCCTGCAGACGGAATGTGTCATTGACCACATCACCGATGACGGTATATTCCATTTTCCGCTCAAAACCGATATTGCCCAGAATCACCTCTCCTGTATGAATGCTGATGCCCATTTTTATGGGAATTCCAAAGCTTTTTCTGGTGAATTCATCTATTATCTCGCATTGTTTGATCATATCAAGGGCGGCCAGTGTTGCATAAAGGGCATGGTTTTGAGTCACGACGGGCGCGCCGAAAATGGCCAGAATGCCGTCGCCCAGATATTTGTCGACAATGCCTTTGTGGTTGATAATCGCACCGCCCATGATCATGAAAAAATGGTTGAGAATGGAAACGATGTTTTCTGCTTCCAGAGTTTTGGATATTTTGGAATAGCCGCGGATGTCGGCATTGAGCAGGGTGACATAGCGCTTTTCCCCCACGCCCAACTGCCTCAAATCATGTTCGCTGCGGTCCAGTATTTCATTGACGATTTCTGCCGGTATATATTTTTGGAAGATGGCGCGGATCATACGTTCTTTTTTGGCCGTGAGATTTGACTCTTTGAACAGACGGGTATTTTCCATGGATACGGCGGTTGATTTGGCCAGCGATTTCAACAGCTGAAGTTCTCCCTGACGGAAGATCTCATTCATGTTAAAGGCCAACAGGCCAAACCAGCCAAAAAAATCATTATCCGCCTTGATGGGTACAGCCAGAAAGCGAAAACGGTCTGGATGGAGTTTCCGGTACTCGGGATTGAGCTGTGAATCGTTGACGATGAAGTATTCGTCCTTTAAGGAAGGAGCCCGATCCGGAATGTGGGAAATCAATTTTTTGGTAAAAGCGGACAGATTCACCTTCTTCAATGACGGATGTTTCGTGGCGGCGATATAGTCATAATCTTTTTTATCCGGAAAGATGGAAAAGACAGCGTCGGCGCGCATGGTTTCCAGCAATTCATCGCTGAGTTCCTTAAATGTATCGATGGAAAAATCCAGCGTTGTGACCTGCGGAGAAATTTTGGAATAGAGGTTGAGGTTTCCCATATCCTTGGAAAGCTCCTCCGCCAGTTCTTCCGTTTCTTTTTGGAAATTCCATTTTTCTTCCATGATCGCCGCCAGGCTGCCCAGCAATGGTTGATTTTTTGTCAGGCTGCCTTCCCATTCACAGGTGGATAGAGGCAGGGGAAGATCAAAACGTTCGGCGGCAATCAGGGCGCCGACAACCTTGTGGTCGATTTTCAGCGGCAAGCCGCATAAAACATGTCCATCCTCCCGCCAGACGGCTTGAAAAGACCGGTTTTCTATGATCTGAGCAGCCAGGGTTCTGGCGTCGTCCGACTTTTTGGCATGTGATCTTTTGTTCTGGCTTGCGTAAATCGGCTTGTCCTCTTCCCAGATTTCAAATTGGAGAGAGCTGATGGCGGCAAGGTTGGTAAGTAAATCATCAAACTGTTGAATATCGATCATAATCTGACAACCTTGGATTAAGGTGGCTTGGCGAAATCTATAACATAACCGCGTTTGGAGTTCTATCTATTTTTCTTGAAAAGACGCAGTAAGGCACCGCTTACGTAAGGAGTGCCGGGCCAAAGCGGCAGCGTGGGCGTGAGCAAGGATCTTTTGCGGCGAATCGCCTGTCCGGCATCGAGGCACTTCGTGGCCGACGGATTTTTATGTTGAATGATCATAAATTATAAGTTATATTCAACTTCATGAAATTACCGAAGATTACTCTGGCGATTATCATTTTATGCATCGTGAGTATGATTCTGCTTTCGCGCTATCTGGTCAAGCAGGAAGAGAGGAAAATTATCAGTGCCGTCCAGGAGAAGGGGATTAATCTGGTCAACCTGCTTTCACTTTACCCGCTTATGGATTATAAGCCGGATAAACGGACATTATTTCTGCAGTCTTTAACATCCTATCAGGGACTTCTCTACCTGCTGGTACATGATAAATCAGGTACGGTCGTCGTTAATTTGACGCCGGGCGATATTCTAAAGAGCATTCCCCCGGAGATTCAGACAAATTCTATCTATGCCTCTGGTGTTATCAGCCAAAATTTTACTTTGAAAAATCCGCAGGCGACCGTTTATGAATTTGCCAAGCCGATTTTTAAAAACGGTCAAAAGGATGGGACTATCCGTCTTGGCCTTAAAATACCGGCAATATCGGCCTTTTCGCTGGAGAGGATGAGCTTTTTGGCCATGGTCGCCTTTTTCATCCTTTCAGCGGTTCTGCTGGTGTATTATGGAATCACCCTCGCCATAAAACCGTTGCGAATGAGGCAGCAGGTTATTTTTCAGGCAGAGGAAAAAAATCCGCCAGCCGGGAAAAAACCGGCTAAAGGTGACAATCTAATCCCCATGATCGAAGAGCTCGAAAGCTCGTTGGGTTTCATGCATACAAAACTCAATGAAATGCGCCTCACCAATATCGAGTTGTATTCCAAAGTTGGTGTCATGAGTTTTGAAAAGAATCAGTTTATTCGAATTCTCGATGCGATTAATTTGGGGATCATCATTACCGATATGCATAATAATATCCGCAATATTAATGAATACACATTAAAACTATTGTCCCGTAAACGCGAAGATGTTGTCGATCATCCCCTGGAGGAAGTCTTTCCGCAGGAGGAGATTATATCTTTTGTGATGCAACAGGAGACGCTTGAACATCAGGGAAATATGAATTACCGGGATGTTTCTTTTAAAAGCTTTGCCCCCAATGATGTTTTCCGGATCACCCTGACGCAGTTTGCGGGCGCGGAAGGTACGCCGCTGGGCAAAGTTATTACCCTGCGTAATGTCACCACTGTCAAAATGGTGCAAAAAGCTCAGCAGGAATTCATTGCCCACGTTGCTCACGAGTTGAGGACTCCTTTGACCAACATCAAATCGTACAGTGAAATGCTGATGGATCAGGAAGTGGAAAGCGTGGAGATGCAAAAAGAGTTTTATAATACAATTAATCAGGAAACCGCCCGCTTATCCGATCTGATTCAGAATTTGATGAAACTGGCCTCCATGGAAATGGGCGGCCTGACGATCAACAAAGGGCTTTTAAGAACTGATTGGTTGGTGGCCGGAACTCTGGCAGCCGTCGAAGCATCAGCGCGCGACAAACACATTACAATTGAAAAGAGCCTGCCCGATGTTTTTATCTCGATCATGGCGGACAAGGAGCTGTTGATATCCGCCATTATTAATGTATTGGGCAACGCCGTGAAATATACCCCGGAAGGGGGAAAAATCACCTTTGCGATCTTTGAACAGGACAACAACGTGGTCATCGAAATTACGGATACCGGATACGGGTTGGCCCCGGAAGAAATTCCGCATATTTTTGAAAAGTTCTATCGCTCCAGAAATCCCAAAGTGGCCCAGCAGGCCGGCAGCGGTTTGGGGCTTTCAATTGCCCAGGAAATTGTCCAGCTGCATGGTGGAGATATTGAAGTACAAAGCAAACTTGGCGAAGGAAGCAGGTTTACCATCAAAATACCCAGGGAGGACTATCTGCTTGGAAATCAATAAAAAAATTCTGGTGATTGACGATGAAGTGCACGTTCGACGTGTTATTGAGATCAAATTAAAAAATAAGGGTTATGAGGTGGTTACCGCGGCCAACGGTCTGGAAGGTCTGGAAATAATTAAAGCGCAAAAACCAGATGCCGTGATTACCGATATCAACATGCCAGGAATGGACGGAGAAGCATTGTGCCGTCTGACTGATGTGCTGAAAATAGAAAGGCCATTTCTCACCATTGTCATGACCGCCCGGATCTCTCCGGAGGAGCGCAACTGGATCAGCAAGCTGAAGGACACCCAGTTTATGGAAAAACCCTTCAGCCCCTCCAAATTACTGGATGCCATCAATAAATATTTCGGTGTGGAATGATGTTGGATCTCGATCTCTTTAAACCATTATTGAACAATATTTCTCTTTTGACAAATCTTCAGCTGGATATTTGTCGACAGGGTGAGATTGTTTATTCCAGTAATTCGGCGTCGCGCAGCAGGGATCTGACGGAAAGAATTCGGCGGTTGTCTCTTCCCAAAGTAGCGTCTGATGCATTGGAGAAGGATGAAAAGCAAGAGCATGACGACCTGTTTGCTGTGCCGCTGAAAATACAAAAAAAGCCGGCCGGTTTTCTGGTGGCTTCCAGCCCGCAGGAGCAAAGCATGACTCCGCGGCTTGCTGCCGGGTCCGGATCTGCCCGATTTTCCGATCTGGCCAAAAGTGCACTGACCAACCTGGCGGCGATTATTGAGGAGAGCTGGGCAGCCCAAAAAGAGTCGGAGGAGATGACCGAACAGCTGACCCAGCACTTTGAGGCGCTGCACTTATATGCCCGGATTACACCACAGATCACCACCTTAAAATTTTCCAAAAAAATGTTCAACGAACTCATCGAGGAGTTCCTCCACAGCATGAGGGTGGAAATGGTCTTCTCCCGGCTGCCGCAAAAACCGGATTTGGATGTGCTCTTGATTCAGCAGGCGCGCAGCAGTTATATTCCGGACCCGACGGCTTTTATTGACAAATTGATTAAAGCCATTCCTGCGGAAGCCGCCTCCATCAAGGAGCACTACTTTATTGTCAATGATTCCTATAATGAACCGGCCTACCGTGCTCTGCACAAATTGCCTTTTCGCTTTCTGGCCGTTACCATTGAGCACAATGAGCAATTCTATGGCTGGCTGGGTCTGGTTTCTTTTAATTTAGCGGAGATCTTTCATCGCAGCGATTTGCGCCTGATGATTTCCATTGCCGAACAGATTTCCGTGGTAATTCGCAATATGGAATTGTATGATGAGCTTAACCAGTTTGTGATCGATGTCGTCAAATCTCTGATCTATGCCATTGAGGCCAAGGATGTTTATACGCGGGGCCATTCGGAGCGCGTCAGTCATTTCAGTATGCTGATGGCGGAAAAAATGAATCTGAGCAGGGAAGAAAAAGAAAATCTCCGCTGGGCGTCCATTCTCCATGATATCGGCAAAATAGGCATTCCGGAAGAAATACTCAACAAGACGGGCCGCCTGGTGAAGGATGAATACAATATAATCAGGATGCATCCCCAAAAGGGATTTTCCATCTTAAAGCCGCTGCAGCCCATGCTGAAAGCGCTGCCGGGGATCCTTTACCACCATGAGCACTTCGACGGCCGCGGCTATCCGGAGCAGCTCAAAGGGAAAGAAATTCCCCTGATTGCGCGCATTATTGCAGTTGCCGACACCTATGACGCCATCAATTCCGACCGCGCCTATCGACTGGGCAGGCCGCCGCAGGAAACGCTGGAGATTATTCAGGGACTGGCAGGTACGCAATTGGATGCGGAGATAGTGAAAATATTTGCGGATGTTCTGCAGACGGATTGCGCCGGAACCGGCCGGCATGCTTATTCTTAAAAAGAACGGACCAAACCATGGCGGATTTGAAAATAAGCACGACGAATATCGGCGAAAATGTTGTGGTGACGCTCAAAGAAGCACTGACTTATCAAAACAGCCCCGAGCTCGAAAAGGTTTTCAATAAGCTGTTTAGCCAAAATAAAAACAAAATAGTCTGCGACATGAAGGCGGTGGCTTTTTTGGACAGTGCAGCTCTCCAACTGCTTCTCGACATGCATGACAATCTGCAGAGCCGCGGCGGGACGCTGAAAATGTTCGGACTGAACAGCATCTGCCACGATACACTTATCGCTACCAGATTGATCAATGTATTTCATATTTATCCTGACTTACAGAATGTTTTAAGAGTGGAAATATGAGAAAAAACAGCCTGCGCCGCCGGCAAAAACTCGGTGAGATTCTTGTCCATATGGGGAAGATCACCCCGGAACAAATGACGGAATTCCTGCGCCTGCAGAAGGAAGTATCCAAGCCCCTGGGGCAGATTTTGGTTGATGCCGGAATTTTGACTCCGGAGGAGCTGACAAATATACTCGGTGAACAGCTGGGGATCCCGCATCTCTGGCTGCGCAAGGGCTTGGTGGATCCAAGGGTTGTCGCGATTTTGCCCAAAGAAAAAGCCCTCCAGTACCAGGTGATTCCGATGTTTCGCGTCCGCAATACACTGACGCTGGCGACGGCCGACCCTAATCTCATTTTTATCTACGATGAAATCAACAAGATGACGGGGCTGGAAGTGCAGCCGGTATTGTGCCGGGCCAGTGATATTCTGGAAGCCATTCGCGACGGCTATCGGGAAGAAGCGGTGATGGACGAAGTCATGACCGGCATGGAAGAAACCGGCATTGAAGTTCTGAAAACATCGGCGGAGAAAGCCGTCAGCGAAATTGCAGAAATGGCCGAAGGCAGTCCCGTGATCAATCTGACCAACAAGATTCTCATTCGCGCCATTCGCGACGGCGCCAGTGATATCCATCTGGAGCCGCAGTCGGAAAGCTTCCGGGTCCGGATTCGCATTGACGGCCTGCTTTATGAAATGATGTCGCCCAAAATTGATTTGCATCCGGCCGTGATTTCCCGGCTCAAGGTCATGGCCAGACTGGATATTGCAGAGCGCCGCATCCCACAGGACGGCCGCATCCAGGTTATGGCCGACGGCGGTATTGTTGATTTGCGCTTTTCCT
>Ga0068714_10004603_pt1 | contig 15284 bp, 11 predicted proteins | sample MTBNYHSulfiMetaG_FD_62988 | JGI IMG/M metagenome (GOLD analysis project Ga0068714, IMG submission 62988) | Enrichment culture microbial communities from rom New York Harbor, USA that are MTBE-degrading - MTBE-NYH (New York Harbor Sulfidogenic)... | ecosystem: Environmental > Aquatic > Marine >...
GAGCAATAGTGATATGGAATCCAGACACCAAATGGGACATACTCAGTACGTTCCGACGAGCGGTCGACCGCTACTGGCCGACCGCTCTTCGATGTCACCGGAATCGCCGTATGAACTGGAGGAGGTCTAGCTGCATCCTCCAGCGTTCGAGATCCGAACGCGTCCTTGTGGAGATTCGTCCAAACGTGCGTTTTGACGCCAGGCACGCAAGGGAGCCCAGTGCGAGGTTCCGCCTTGAAAGTGCATCAAATTCCTGTCGCCGGGATGGAGTGTTTAGATTCTTTGTTTTGCAACCGGCGGTGGAATAGGGATGTTTGCTGAATAGCGGGTATCAACTGTCACTACGTTCAGTCCGGAGCTTGCGTCATTTAATGCTGGCTCGGTCAATTTTGGCCTTTTTACCATAGTGAAAAAAATCAAGGAGTGGAAGTATGACTGGGAGCCTCAATATCTCGGGGGAAAAGAGGATTTTGTCTTTACCAACACATATAAGACATTGCGTCAATTCTGCGAGTTCTTCTCCGAACATAACGCAAAGCCACTTTTTTTCATAAGGACGTTTTTCGCTGAAAACCGCCTTTAAAGGGTGCCACGCCTTCCCTGTGGGTTCATGAAATGGAAAATGGAGGAGGAGGAAAGTATGCAAAAGATGAACCTGAATCCGTGAGCGAAAACTGAATGGCATTCAGTGTTCGTTTTTAGGGTTAAAACTTTGATTTTTTGTTCAGCTATGACGCTTTCCGTATGGGATTGAACCGAAAAGCCTCAGCTGGTTATGTTCTTTGAAAATTTATTATCGATTTAGGCAGATTCCGGGCGCAGCTGCTCCTCGTTTCGATTTTCGTAACGATCTTTGAGCCTCTTCTTTAATGAAAAGCCAAACGGTCATAAACAATTCTGAACGCCTCAAAACCCGGGCAGTAGCGGCTGAATACGATTTTCAATCGATGGCCACTATTGACCAGACGCGCTGCCAGGTACATCAGTTCTTGCATCACCGTCCTTATGCGGCGACGTTTGGCAGGATGACGGACCGGAGATTTCTCCCCCGTCAACCCCAGTTGGCCGATGAACCGCAGGATGTTGTATGCCAGACACGTCAAAGCCAGGATTAAGGCATTGGTAGCAAATTTGCCGGAAGGCAGACGTTCCATATCCATGTCTGACTTTATTTCGCTGTGGAACTGTTCACTGGTGGCATGGTCGTTATAAAGCGCAATCACCTTTTCATCCGGTAAATGAAGTGTGGTCCACCACGCTTCGACTTCCCCTTCCGGGATGATCAGCATTTGCCCCTTTTTGTCGATGGTACGTTCAACAGCGCGCATGACCCGCATGAACTGATAGGTCTTGCCTTCATGTTTTTGCTGGAGATGGACCCTCAATATGCCGACCTTTTTGCCGGGCTGCGGTTCTTCGACCTTTCCTTAAGCAAAGATCTTTTGTGCCCATTTATTCAGGTCTTCTTTGCGGGGATTCCATTTGATGATGTAACTGACCTTTTTTCGACCCGCCAGGTTGACTCGGGTATCCAGGGGATCATGAGCAGAATCCAAGCGCACAAGAATCTTTCGGGGTGTAAGCGTACGGGCTTTAACCATAACCCGATCCAAAAAAGGGAGGAAATTGCACTGACTGTGCTGTTTCCCCTCACGTAGTTCGAGTTCCAGACACCAGCCCTCTTGGCCGAGATACGCACCAATAGGCGTGTAACCGTCTGTTCCTTTGTAAGTACGCGAAACGCCTTCTTTTTTGGTTTGGGAGTTATCCATGGGAAACACATCGCAGTCCAGAGGAACATGGCCAGTTTTCAGGGGTGTTATCAACGCATTGGAATTATTAATGAATTCGGTAGAGCTTTTATCAACCAGGGGGAGAAGCTTTTCCGACACTTCATCAAAACGCTGTCTGAGCGTTTCGGCGGAGGGAACCCTTTTGATGCGAAGGGCGTGTTTGAAATAGTCATCGTTCTTTTTATCGGTGACCGCTTCGTAATCGGTTTTCCCAAGTGAGAGGATCCCCAAGTAGCTACGCAGAATGTTGTCGAGGCCGATGCCGTTGGTTCCTTTGGTGACCGGGAAAGCGTTATGTGACGCCGAAGGAAGTCCGGAGTAGCGGTTTATGCCCAGCCCGACCAGCGCCAAACCTGAATGTGAGGTGTAGAACTCTTTGCTCGACTGTTCGATAATGAATCGTTTCATTTTCACCCCCGAAGTGAATTTTCAATGGGTGAAACTATATCCATGTTACGCAGGTAAATCAATATATTATGTGTTATTATAAGTAAAAAGTGTAATTAATCGCTCAAGGATTCAGGATGAAATTAAAGAACAAACTTTTCTTGTAATTTGGATGAAAAGCGAAATAGATTCCAAAGATGCAAGAAGTGGCTCATGAAAAAGTATATAAAGAGGTTTTCGCCTCTGGTCAAGGGTACTGTCATCGGTTTCGATCGCATTGTTTTCAAGGGGTTCATCCTTCCTTTGATGTCGGCCAGTGGTGCTATGCAATTTTGTGGAAGCAAATGTATTCTCAACAAAAATTATAAAGATTTGATGATCAAAGAGAGTGCGTCTGTCAATAACGCTGCAGAAGAATACGGCAAAAAGCATTGTGGCAGGGAGGCTATCCCTCTCCCCACTTGGCGCATTCGAAAAGAGTGACTGGCTATGAACAACAGTGATCTGAGCAAATCGAAAGCGGTCTTATCGGTATATGGCCCTGCTTGGAGGCGGCCTTTTCTTACCGCGCCCGCTATTATGAAAGATCTGGCTTTCCACAATTTCGATATTGTCAAACCCATTGTAAGCACTTGTATTTTTACTTTGGCCATGAAGTATATGGTTTCATGAATATACGTTTGCAGACCTGGTTTCCATATCATGTCCAGATGTGCCTGAACGGTCGTGAATGGCTTCGCCGTTGTCTGGAACGAAAGGGCATTGGCTCCTTGGCTCAGGGTAATAAATCCCTCCACATATCAGACTACGAACAAGCGCAGAACCTTCTTAACAAGCAACTGGATGTTCGTTTTACAAAAATTCCAAATGGCTTTGTTCCAACTGCTTTTCCCATGATGAAAGAAATACTGGGCCCCCATTTTTCCTACTGCTGGACCATATGGCAAAGCGAATGGGCAACGGATCTTATTTTTCCATCACCTGCTCCATTGAAAGCCATCATGGATTCCCTGCTTCGCCACGCTCATATGATCGGAACAAGCACTCATGTTTTGCGACATCTGGATCGACCGCTGACAACCGCCGGAAAACCCGACGCTCGTTCAAAAGATCAGGTCTTAAGTCGCTTGACGGAGTTCAATGATGGCATTCGTGTACGGCATTGGGTCGATAAATACGGCGTCAAAGTTTATAACCAGCAAAATGTATTGCGTTTCGAAACCACCATCAATACTCCTGGAAAATTTCGTGTGTTTCGGCATAGGAACGGTCAGTTGGCGGATGACGAAAGGTCACGCCTTCCGTTGCGAAAAGAGGCGGTGGATATTCCTTTACGCGCCAAAGTTTTCCAAGAAATCAATGACCGGTTTATGCATGATCTTTCAATGTTAAAGGATCAATCACCCGCCTGGAATCCCATCGACGAAATAACATGCAGACAGAAACAAAACGGACGCAGTTTTCGCCCATTGGATTCGATAGGCAAAGATCGTGAATTGCTCCGGTGCCTGAGCAACCCGAAATTCAGAATTTCAGGATCGACCAACAAGATGCTTCGCGAATATCTCTCAAGTACAAATTTTGGAAAAGGTCTTACCGAACGTCAGCTATCTGCAAAAACAAGTCGGCACTTCCGTCTGCTTCGAGTCCATGGGTTAATTCGTAAACTACCAAAACAAAATCGGTATCAGTTGACGCTCAAGGGAGTGAAATTAACAAATGTTCTGAACGCCTTTTTTTTGGAACGTCTACAGAACAACTTATTAAAATGGCGGCATAATTTTATTTTTTTTTGTTACAGAAAATCTGAAAATAAGGTCCTAAGAGGTAGAAGAGAGTTATGTTTTGCTGATTTGTTTCAAGAGAGGCATTTATCTATTTCGATTGTCTAAATGATTCTTGGGCGAAAGGAGATAAAATGGATTTTGATACGATGAGTTATGAAAAAGAAGATCAGATTGCTGTAATTACATTAATCAAACCCGAGCGGATGAACGTCATTAACAATTATCTAAAAACGGAAACCGGTGTTTAAGGATAGATAGACAGGATACTTCAGGAAGGAGGCATTGGATATGGTTGGTATTACTTCTTATGGTGCGTACATACCACGTTATAGAATGAATCGAAATGTTATTTTTTCAGCCATGGGCTGGTTTAATTCCTCAACTGCGGGGGTTGCGCGGGGCGAAAAGGCGGTGGCAAATTATGATGAGGACAGCATTACAATGACCGTGGCCGCGGCGACAGAGTGCCTAAAGGGCCGCAGCCGAGATGAGATCGGGGGATTGTCCCTTAGTTCGACGACTGCACCCTATTTAGAGCGGCAGAACGCGGCAATTTGCGCAACGGCCCTGGCTCTAAGGCCGGATATCAGGACTGCTGATTTTGGCGCTTCTCTCAAATCAGGAACTACTGCCCTTATTTCTGCCTGTGACACCGTGAAAGCGGGAGATATAAAGAATTACCTTGTGTGCGCAGCCGATTCCCGTCAGGGAAAACCCGGAAGCAACATGGAACATACCTTTGGAGACGGGGCCGCGGCAATCCTTGTGGGCGCTGACGATGTTATTGCCGAGTTAAAAGGGAGTTATTCCCTCACAAGCGATATTGCCGACTATCGCCGGACCCAGGAGGAAAGGTTTATTCGTGGATGGGAAGAAAGATGGATCAGAGATGAGGGATACGGAAAAATTATACCCCGAGCTGTGGGTGGTTTGACGGAAAAATACGGCCTTGAGATAAGCGACTTTTCAAAGGTTGTTATTGCGTGTCCTGTAGCCGGGGCTCTAAAAGGGATATGCAAGAAACTGAGCGTTGAATCAGAGCGGATTCAAGATAATATGATGAGCGGCGTGGGTGATACCGGCTCGGCTCTTTCCCTGATGATGCTGGTGGCCGCCCTTGAGGAGGCGAACCCGGGTGACAGGATATTGGTTGTAGGCTATGGCAACGGAAGCGACGCGATTTTCTTTGAGGTCACCGACAAGATTGAAACAGCAAGGGACGGGATGGGAATCAGGGGACATTTGGATCTGAAAGAGGAACTGGATAACTATACCAAATACCTTGTTTATCGTGATCTGCTTCCGGTGGATATAGGCATCCGTGGCGAAGAGGCCCCGCCCGTAAGACTTTCTTTGATGCACAGAGAGGGTCAAACACTGACTGCCCTCTTGGGCTCAAGATGTAAGGAGTGCGGCACGCCTCAATACCCTAAACAGCGCACATGTATCAATCCCGAGTGCGGGGCCATTGATCAAATGGATGACTACTATTTCTACGACAAGACCGGACATATAAAATCATTTACCGCCGACAGGCTGGCTTTTAGCTTAGACCCCCCTGCCATGTATGGCCTCATAGATTTTGGTGAAGGCGGAAGACTTTACCTCGACATTACGGATTGCGATGCTGATTCTCTGAAGGTGGGAATGCCTGTAAGGATGAGCCTGCGTCGCAGGTATGCGGACAAAAGAAGGGGGACATACGCCTATTTCTGGAAGGCCGTACCAGTACTTGAAAAAGGATGATTTGAGGGAGGGAAGAAGCATGGCGAGTGGAATAAGGGACAAGGTTGCTATTATAGGCATGGGATGCACCGGATTTGGTGAACTGTGGGACAAGAGTTCGGAAGACCTGATTGTCGAAGCCTATAAGGAGGCGGCAGCGGATGCCGGGATTGAAGTCAAGGATATTGGCGCCGCATGGTATGCCAGTTGTTTTGAAGAGGTCAATGTGGGCAGGGGCGGAATACCTCTTGCGAGGGCCCTTAAGTTGCCCAACATTCCGGTAACAAGGGTTGAAAATTTTTGCGCCACCGGGACGGAGGCCATCCGCGGGGCATGTTATGGGGTGGCCTCGGGGGCCTGTGATATTGCTCTGGCCCTTGGTTGTGAGAAACTGAAGGATACGGGATTCGGGGGCCTCCCGGATCTCGGCACAGGAGAAGAAAGCAAGTTCTACTATCCCAACATGACGGCTCCGGGGATGTTTGGAATGGTGGCGAATGCCTACTTTGCAAAATATGGTTTAAGTCGCAAAGAAGGGAAGAAGGTCTTGGCCAGAATATCCTGGAAGAGCCACCAGAACGGCGCCATGAATCCAAGGGCACATCTCCGACGGGCCCCCAGCCTGGATGCCATAATAAATGCCCCAATAGTCGCGGATCCTCTTGGCCTGTTTGACTGCTGCGGCGTGAGTGACGGCGCGGCAGCGGCAATCGTGGTCAGAGCTGACATGGCCAAGGATTTCAGGCCCGACCCCGTATATATCAAGGCCCTTCAGATCTCCCTTACCCCGGCCACCGGAATCGGGCATCAGAGTTGGGACGGCATCCATTTCGAGTCAACCCGTGTTTCGGGAATCAAGGCATATGAAGAGGCCGGCGTAAAAAACCCTAGAGAAGAGATAAACCTGATGGAGGTCCACGACTGTTTCTCTATCAGCGAACTGGTGACGTATGAAAGTCTTCAAATCTCACCCATGGGGAAGGGGAGAGGGGATGTTGAAGATGGGTTTTACGATCTCGACGGAAAAATTCCCTGTCAGAGTGATGGAGGGCTTAAATGTTTTGGTCATCCCATTGGCGCCTCTGGCATCAGGATGGCGTATGAGATTTATAAACAACTACAGGGAAAAGCCGATCCCGTTGAAAGACAGGTGAAGGGCAATCCCAGAATGGGACTTATCCATAATCATGGCGGTATGTGCGGGAGCCTTGTATGTAGCGTGGGCATATTTGGAAATGAATTATAAAGACTCGCGTGTAGGTGAATAAAACTTTCAGAGCCGGCCGAACCTTGTGCTGTCGTGATCTGACGGTACTAGGGTGCAAGGGGACATAGAGGGGAATATGGAGGAAATAGATGAATTTTGATTTGACGGATGAACATAAAATGATCCGGGATATGACCAGGGATTTTTCCGATGAGGTTATTTTTCCCCGGGCGGAAGAGATGGATCGCACGGGCGAATACCCATATGATATCATGGAAAAGATGGCTGAGCTCGGAATGATGGGCATCCCCTTTCCCGAGGAATATGGAGGAAGCGGCGGAGACTGGGTCGGCCTGCATCTTTGTATCGAGGAGTTGTCGAGGGGAGAGATCACCCTCGGGGCCCTCGTGGATGTTACTACGAGTGTAACCGGCCAGGAGCTTTTTGTCTTTGGCACTGAAGAGCAAAAAGAGAAATGGCTTGTACCCATTGCCAGGGGGGAGAAGATAGGCGCCTTTGCCCTTACCGAACCTGACTCTGGCTCCGATGCCGGCGCGCTCAGGACAAAGGCCGAACTCAAAGGTGATGAGTACGTACTCAACGGAACCAAGCAATTTGTGACAAATATCGGATTAGAGAACGCATCCGTGGTCCTTGTGGCGGCGGTAAGCGGCAAAAACGACAAGGGACATGTCATATCGGCATATATTGTGCCGAAAGATGCCCCCGGGTTTCATTTGAGTAAGAGATATGACAAGATGGGTTGGCGGGCCTCGGCCACCCATGAGGTGATCCTTGATAATTGCACCATACCGAGGGAAAATGTACTGGGAGATCCCAGCAGGGGGTTTGCCCAGCACCTCGCGGTGCTTGAGACCGGCAGAATAAGCATCGGCGCCGTGGCCGTGGGAGTGGCCCAGGCGTGCCTGGATGAAAGTCTCCGCTATTCCAGGGAAAGGACCCAGTTTGGCAGGCCTATTTTTGACCATCAGGAGATACAGTTTATGATGGCCGATATGGCTGCCTCAATCGAGCTCGGGAGGAACCAGTATCTGAAGGCGGCATGGCTAAAGGATCAGGGACGTAAGCACACACTTGAGGCTGCTGTTGCAAAACTCTTTTGCTCGGAAATGGCGGAAAAGGTGGCCAGTGACGCCCTTCAAATCCATGGGGGCTATGGATACATGGAGGAGTACCCCGTGTCACGCTATTACAAGTCGGTCAAGCTGCTCCAGATTGTTGAGGGAACATCCCAGGTACAGAAAATGGTTTTGGGAAGGATTCTGGCGGCTCAGTAAGGAGAGCATTCACGCCCGGAGGAGATTGCCCTGATTTTTATTCCGGCTAGTACCGATGTAGCTTTTTGAGCCGTATTGGGTCAATCGGAGACTTCAAGCCTCATCAGTGGGGAAGCGATCAAAGCAATCTGTGTGCAAGAGATAAGGAAAAACATCCGCTTAGTCAGCACGCCAAACGTTGTTCACAAATTTGATTGGGAGCGTTAGGCGGCATTGGAAGTGAATGGGATCAGAGTACAAGGACGCAATCCATGAAAAAGATAACCAAGGTATTAATCGCAAATCGTGGTGAAATTGCCTGTCGCATTTTACGCACGCTGACTCGCCTGAGTATTCCGGGGGTTGTGGTTTATCATCCTTCCGATGCGGATTCACCGGCTGTCCGGATGGCCGCCGAGGCCCTGGAAATCAACGGCTCAACCCCGGTAGCCGCTTATTTGGATACCGACCAAGTTATTAGGGCCTGCAAAGAGACCGGTTCCGATGCGGTTCATCCGGGCTTCGGTTTCCTCGCGGAAAACCCCGGATTTGCCAGGCGACTGGGGGAGGAAGGGATCACCTTTGTGGGTCCTCTGCCGGAAACCATCGAGTTGATGGGCAATAAAGTCGCGGCGCGTGCTTTCTGTATCAGAAACGGTATTCCGCTGGCGTCTTCCGTGACCGAGGGGGACGCGGACGGCGAGTTTCCCGAACGCGCCCGTGAACTGGGCCTTCCGTTGCTGATCAAGGCAGCGGCCGGCGGGGGCGGCAAGGGTATGCATATTGTGCGGGAAATGGCCGATCTGGCCCAGGCCATCCAACTGGCCAAAGGGGAGGCCTTGCGTGCTTTCGGAAGTGACGAGGTGTACGCGGAACGCTACCTGGAGCAACCGCGCCATATCGAAGTGCAGGTGCTGGCGGATCACCACGGCAACGTGCTTCATCTGGGTGAGCGGGAATGCTCCATTCAGCGACGTTTTCAGAAGATTATTGAAGAAAGCCCGGCCCCCGATCTTTCGCCGAACTTGCGTGGGCGCATCTGCGCCGCAGCCGTTGAGATTGCTCGAAAGGCGAATTATCGCAATGCCGGCACTGTGGAATTTATGCTGGGGCCGGACGGCGAGTTCTACTTCCTGGAAATGAACACTCGGCTTCAGGTGGAACATCCGGTGACCGAGATGGTGACCGGTCTTGATCTTGTGGAGCTTCAGATCCGCGTCGCTCGGGGAGAAAACCTGCCGCTTACTCAGCAACAGGTCCAAAGCAATGGACATGCCATTGAACTGCGCCTTTATGCCGAGGACCCGGAAGAGGATTTTTTGCCCTCAACGGGGACGCTTCTGGCCTACCGCATGCCGGCGGGCGAATCCGTAAGGGTGGAAAACGGTTTTGCCGAAGGGATGACGGTTTCTTCGGCCTTTGACCCCATGCTGGCCAAGGTGATCGTTCACGGCGTAGATCGCCGCCAGGCCATCCATAGAGGTCTGACGGCCCTGAAGGATACTCTGGTGCTCGGGGTCGTTGCCAATGTCGATTACCTCGCACGGATTCTCTCACATCCTGCCTATATGGCCGGCCACATACATACGGGATTCATCCCGAAATATCGAAAGGATCTTCGCCCGCCGATGCTTGACGAAGAAAAGCGAAACCTGCTTCTGGCCGCGGCTGCATTGAGCAGCCGCGAATTTACCGATCCCGCCTTCGATGTGCCGGAACCTTATACGTTCATGGGGGACTGGAGAAACTGATATGAAACGACGAATCGATTTGCTTAACGAAAATTTTCCGGTGACGGTCTTCGGTCAACCCGGCCAACGGCGCTTGAAGGTGGGCCATGGGGCACCCGAATCTGCATCACTGACGATGAAAGATGCATTCCAGGCCACCGTTCATCTGGGCGACGTAAGCGCGGACATTCAGATGGCCGTCAAGGGTGAAAAAGCCTATATTCGCGCCTTCGACCGTACGTTTACCCTTCAAATTGTGGATCCGGTTGAGCAGGCGGCACAGGAGGCGGGTGGCGGCAGCGACACCGCGCGGGCTCCCATGCCAGGAACCGTTGGAGAAATACAGGTGGCCGTGGATGAGCCTGTCACTAAGGGCCAACCCATGATTACCATTGAAAGCATGAAAATCCTGATGGTGATTGCTGCACCCCGTGACGGTGTCATTGACGAGGTCCATTTTGGAACGGGGGACACATTCGGCAAGAACGCAGTGTTGGTTTCCCTTAAACCTGAAGAGGAGAACTAGGATGCGCCGCATCAATTCAAACATCGATACTCAGTCCGCTGAATTCCGCGCTTACGAACGCCACAACCACAGTCTCGTGGGAGAACTGAGAGATCGCCAGCAAAAGGCGCGTATTGAACGTCCCGAACGGGATATCGAACGTCTGCGCAGGCAAAAAAAATTCCTGGTTCGAGAACGGATCGATCTGCTCCTGGACCCCGGCACGCCATTTCTGGAACTTTCCACCCTGGCGGCCAACCTGGCCTATGACGGTACGGTTCCGTCCGCCGGTCTGGTGTCCGGTGTGGGCATCGTCAGCGGACGGGAGGTCTTGGTGATGGCCAGTGACAGTTCCATCAAAGGGGGGGCCTGGTATCCCCTCACCGTAAGGAAGATGGTGCGCACCCTGGATATCGCAATTGAAAACCGGTTGCCGATGATCCATCTGGTGGATGCAGCCGGCGGTTTCCTACCATTGCAGTCGAAAATCTTTCCGGACAGATATATGGCCGGGCGTATATTCCGCAACCAATGTGTGTTGAGCGCCATGGGCGTCAAACAGGTGGCCCTGGTGCTCGGGCACAGCACTGCCGGCGGGGCATATGTACCGACCCTATGCGATTATTCCATTATGGTACGGCGCACCGGCGGAGTCTTTCTGGGGGGGCCTCCCTTGGTCAGGGCCGCCACAGGAGAAGAGGTTACCGCGGATGAACTGGGTGGCGCGGATGTCCACAGTTCAATCAGCGGTACCGCAGACTATGCAGTCGATTCCGAAGAGGAAGGCTTGGCTCTCGTGCGTGAGATCGTGGGGACCTTCCCCCGCGAAGTGAAAGCCGCCGTTGAGAGGAGAGAGCCTGAAGAGCCCTACTACGACCCGAGGGAACTCCACGGTATTATTCCCGACGACCTGAAAAAGCAGTTTGACATGCGTGAGGTGCTAGCCCGGATCGTGGACGGCAGTCGGTTCCACGAGTTTAAACCGGATTACGGCACCACCGCCGTGTGTGGTTTTGCCTTTCTCTATGGCTGGAAGATCGGCATTGTGGGCAATAACGGCGTTCTTTTTTCAGACAGTGCCCACAAATGCACCCAGTTTCTACAGCTGTGCAATCGGGACACGGTACCGGTTATCTTTCTGCAGAACATCACGGGCTTTATGGTCGGAAAGGCCTACGAGCACGGCGGTATCACAAAGGACGGCGCCAAAATGTTGATGGTCCAGACCAATCTCGATGTCCCAAAACTGACGATCATGACCAACGGCAGCTTCGGTGCCGGGAACTATGCCATGTGTGGCCGGGCCTATGATGCCCGCTTCCTTTTCTCTTACCCCAACTCTCAAATTTCGGTGATGGGTATGGAACAGGCGGTCAAAACCTTGACTCAGATCCGGCTCAAAGCACTGGAACGGCAAGGCGATCGCCTGTCCGAGGAAGAGGTTCAAGAGATTTCCGACGGCGTGGCCCTGGACTACCTGGAGAAGAGTGGTGCTTATTACTCCACCTCCGAAATATGGGACGACGGCATTATTGATCCCGCCGATACCCGCAAGGTGCTGGGCATCTGCCTTTCGGTGGCTCTGAATCGGGTCCGCAGGGAATCGCCCCACGGCGTTTTAAGAATCTAGTCTTTACCTGCAATTTTAGCGGATAATATGTTAAGTTTCTTGGGTGTACCCAACCCCAAAAGGGAGGTCGAGATGCCCAAGAAAGCTGTGAAAATCACTTGTAGCGATGAACAACGAGCCGAACTGAAGCGATTGGCGTCCAGCCGCACACTTGAGTCTCGCTTGGTTGATCGTGCTAAAATCATTTTAAATCATTAAAGATGAAGACGCCCAAAAAGGTGCTTGAGATAGAAAAAATCCAGTAAAAACAACCTGATTTTGGAGACTCACGCCGATTTTCGGGGGAATGACATAAAAACATGAAATCTATAATGATCTAGCGCAACGTGTTTTTACAAACGGAAAACGCAAGATCAAGTTCGAGGTCTTGCCTTCCTCTGCATAGTATCAATCCTTTACGTGAGAGATCATTCAGTTTAGGGCGGCTGCCACCTCATTTTAATGTTAACATTGCGCACCCATTATCGTTTAATGACAAATGGATTGAGCCGAACTGGTGTTTTGTCATGGATTTTTAGGTTCTAGCAGTCTGTCGGACATACGCTAGCCCGTCTCTGTGACGGTGTGACGGTTAGGCTGAAGCCGACAAGTTTTTCCCGAGAGGTATGCTAAAAAGATTACCACCGGGTTGATTTTCAAGTTGTTATGGTATTGGTTTTTTGATATATTTATTCAATAAAGTCAATTTTTTAACTTCTTATATATGATATTTTCGGAGCACTTGATTTACCATGGAGCCACGTTTTAAAGATTGTGATCGCGACACCTTGTTCCTCATGCCGCCATCGGTGGATGACTGGGTGCCTGAAAATCATCTCTCCCGGTTCGTGGTCGATATTGTCAACCGACTCGATCTTTCCCGTATCGTAAACGCTTATGCAGGGAGAGGTTCCGATGCCTTTCCTCCAAGCATGATGGTGGCTCTGCTTTTTTATGCCTACGCCGCAGGCGTTTTTTCTAGTAGGAAGATCGAGAGGGCAACTTACGATTCAGTGGCATTCAGATACATTGCCGCCAACATGCACCCGGATCACGATACCATCGCTTCCTTCCGCAAACGTTTTCTCAAAGAGCTGAAAGAATTATTCGTCCAAATCCTTCTGATCGCCCATGAAATGGGTGTTTTGAAACTGGGAAGCGTCAGCTTGGACGGCACCAAAATCGAAGCCAACGCCTCGAAACACCATGCTTTGAGCTGGGACTATGCCCGCAAATTGGAAAAGCAGCTCAAAGGTGAAATAAGAGAACTTCTACGTAAAGCCAAGCAAGCCGACAAAGAAGACCTTCCGGAAGGCATGAGCATTCCTGAAGAATTAACGCGTCGAGAATCACGGCTCACAGCTATTGCCGCAGCCAAAGCCCAAATAGAGCAGCGCGCAGCAGAGCGGTTCGCCAAAGAGCAGCAAGAGTACGAGGAAAAGCTTGCCGCACGCAAGGCTAAAGAGAAAGAGACCGGAAAGAAACCCAAGAAGGGCCGTCCTCCCGTTCTTCCACCACCGGGTCCCAAAAGCAAGGACCAGGTCAACCTTACCGACAGCGAGTCACGGATTATGCCTTCGCAGGGAGGAGGCTTCGATCAGGCCTACAATGGCCAGGCTGCAGTAGACGTCGAATCCATGCTTATTGTGGAAAACCACATTACCCAACAAAGCAACGACAAATTGGAGGTAACGCCTGCAGTAGAAAATCTGATCCACCTTCCTGGCAATCTCGGCAAGGTTGAAAAACTGTTGGCCGATACCGGCTATTTCAGCGAGGGAGATGTAAAAAAATGCGAAGCCAAGAATATCGTTCCATATATTGCTGGTTCCCGGCAACGGCACAATCCGCCGCTCATGGTGAGGTTCATCGAGCCCGATCCGCTGATTGGTCCTGCGGATCCAGTAACCAAGATGAATTACCGTTTGAAAACCATTGTGGGCAAAGCGATATATGCCAATAGGAAAAGCACAGTCGAACCGGTTTTTGGCATCATCAAAGCAGTAATGGGGTTTCGCCAATTCCTTCTCAGGGGTTTCGATCAGATTGCTGGTGAATGGAACCTGGTCTACATGGCCTGCAAAATCAAAAGGCTGCATGTCTTAAATTCTCCATAATCTCAAAGAGCAAGGTATAATAAGATAAAATATGGGCAAAGATTATAACCCAGATTAAGCCATTACACTGACTATCAGAACGATTTTCACCTGGCTTTCATTTTCCACCGCCAGAATCGGCCGGAGGGAAAAAGTGAGCCAAAGCGAACCCAAAATTAGGCCTCTAAGGCCGACAGACTGCTAGCTAGACAGATTCTTGGATTGTGTCCAAAATTGTGCCTATTTTGGATTTTAAGTGGTGATATTGAATGAAATTCGGTGATATCCGGTTCGGAAGATGTGATGAAAGAAAAGCTAATTTTTTCATAACGATAAATAATAATTTGTCAACGATTATCATGGGACATCATCACCCTTTTGAAGGGTTCAAGTCCCGCCTTCGGCACCACTTTTCTGATAGGGCCGTAATCTTAACTGGTTACGGCCTTTGTCTTTTTAGCGGTTGCGTATAATGGCGGTCAGGTGTGGAGGAATGCAGGGTATTTGTGCCCTGGGGCGAGAATCATATACGTTAGCGGAGACAGTATGAAAGAGAAAGATCAGATGGAATATAAGTTGGTCCTTCGCGGATTGACGCATCAAGACTATCCCCATATCAAACGCATCATGGACAAGGTGTACGCAGACATCGGCGGCGCTTGGACAGCGTATGAGTATGCGGCTTTGATCGACAGTTTCCCAGAAGGCCAGATCTGCATTGAGGACAAAGGCGTCGTGGTCGCAGGCGCCCTTGCGATCCTCGTGAATGCCCAAGAATTCGAGAGCCGGCACACTTACGAAGACGTGGTGGATAAGGGACGGATGTCGGCGCATGATCCTGATGGAAATGCTTTGTATGGCGTGGATGTGTTCGTGGATCCCAATTATCGGGGCCTGCGCCTTGGCAGGCGTTTGTATGACGCGAGGAAAGAGCTCTGTGAAAAGCTGAATTTGAAGGGCATCATTTTTGGCGGCCGGATGCCCGGCTACGGCGAATATGCAGGCGCCATGAACCCGTCTGACTATATCCAAAAAGTAAAAGCCAACGAGATCTACGATCCCGTGCTCTCTTTTCAGCTCGCCAATGACTTTCACATCAAGAAAGTGATGAAGAATTACATGCCGGAAGATGCCAAATCCAATTCCTACGGCATCTTAATGGAGTGGA
>Ga0068714_10004604_pt1 | contig 15282 bp, 14 predicted proteins | sample MTBNYHSulfiMetaG_FD_62988 | JGI IMG/M metagenome (GOLD analysis project Ga0068714, IMG submission 62988) | Enrichment culture microbial communities from rom New York Harbor, USA that are MTBE-degrading - MTBE-NYH (New York Harbor Sulfidogenic)... | ecosystem: Environmental > Aquatic > Marine >...
GCACGGAGTGCGTGTCGTTTCTCGGCTGCGGGAGCTACGATCACCTGATCCCGGCCGTGGTCGGGCATCTCGTCGGGCGCTCGGAGTTCTACACGGCCTACACGCCCTACCAGGCGGAGATGTCCCAGGGCATCCTCCAGGGGATCTTCGAGTTCCAGACTTTGATGTGCGAGCTCACCGCCCTGGAGGCCTCCAACGCCTCCCTCTACGACGGCCATACGGCTGTCTGCGAGGCCGCCGCTTTGGCCCTGAACAGCGTGCGCCGCTCGCACAAAGTCCTCTACTCCCGAACCCTGCATCCCTTCACGCGCCAGGTGCTGCGGACGCACTTCGCGCACCTGGACGTGGAGCTGGTGGAGATCGCCGCCAGGGACGGGGTCACCGACCGGGAAGACCTGGCTTCCAAGCTGGAGCCGGGGGTGGCGGCCGTGATCCTGCAGAGCCCGAACCGGTACGGTTGGGTCGAAGATCTGGGACCCGCCGGCGGATCGGGCCGGGAGCTGGCCGCCCTGGTCCACGACAACGGCAGCCTGCTGGTGGTCTCCGCCAACCCGATGTCGCTGGGGGTGCTTCGTCCGCCGGGGCAGTGGGGGGCGGACGTGGCCGTCGGGGACGTGCAGCCCTTCGGCCTGGCGCCGTACTTCGGAGGACCGTCGGCGGGCTACATCACCGCCCGGGAGGCTCTGCTGCGCAAGATGCCCGGCCGCATCGTCGGGGAGTCCCGGGACCGCCAGGGACGCCGGGCCTTCCTGCTGACCCTGCAGGCCCGGGAGCAGCACATCAAGCGCGAGCGGGCTACCTCCAACATCTGCTCCAACCAGGCCCTGGCTGCCCTGGCCGCCACGGTCTACCTGGCCGCAGTGGGCGCCGCGGGCATCCGGGAGGCGGCGGCACAATGCCTGCGGAAGGCTCACTATCTGTACGCCCGACTGCTCGAAGAGATCCCGGCCATCACGCCTCTGCACGACCAGCCCTTCTTCAACGAGTTTACGATCGTGCTTCCCAGGGATACCTCCGAAGTGCTGGCCGCCATGGAGGCGGAAGGCTTCTTCGCCGGGGTGGACCCGGCCGGCCTCGATCCCGCGGACCTCGCTCCGCCCGGCGACCTTGGCTCGGCGGCCCTGACCGTGGCCGTGACCGAAGCGCGCACCCGAGGAGAGCTGGACCGCTACGTCGAGGCGTTGAAGAGGGTACTGAGATGAACGAGCCTGCCGTGTCCCGCCCGAAAGACTCCTTCCCGCTGCTCTTCGAGCTCTCCCGCCCCGGGCGCCGGGCCTACGGCTTCCCCGAGCTCGACGTGCCCGAGCAGCCTCTCGAGGCCCTGGTGCCTCCGCAGCTCCTGCGGGAAGGGGGACCGGACCTCCCGGAGCTTTCGGAGCTCCAGGTGGTGCGCCACTACACGAATCTCTCCCGGCGCAACTACGGCGTGGACCTGGGTTTCTATCCCCTGGGATCCTGCACCATGAAGTACAACCCCAAGCTCTCGGAGGCGGCGGCAGCCGACCCAGGGTTCGGGCGCCTGCATCCCCTCCAGCCGCAGGGATCAGCCCAGGGGATTCTCCAGCTCATGCACGAGCTGTTGTCCCGCTTGAGCGTGGTAGCCGGGATGCGCTGGGGCACTCTGCAGCCCTTTGCCGGAGCCCACGGCGAGTTTGCAGGCATGAAGCTCTTCAAGGCCTGCTTCGAGGACCGGGGGGAGAAAGGGCGCACCCGGGTGCTGGTTCCCGACTCGGCCCACGGGACCAACCCGGCCTCGGCGCACCTGGCGGGGTTCGAGGTGGTGGAGGTCCGCTCGGATCGCCGCGGCCTGGTATCCCTGGATGCCCTCAAGCCGCACCTCGACGAGCGGCTGGCCGGGATCATGATGACCAATCCCAACACCCTGGGGCTGTTCGAGACGGACATCCAGGAGATTGCGGAAGCGGTTCACGAGGCCGGGGGACTGCTGTACTACGACGGGGCCAACCTGAACGCCATCGTCGGCAAGGTCCGCCCCGGGGACATGGGCTTCGACGTGGTGCACCTGAACCTGCACAAGACCTTTGCCACCCCCCACGGCGGCGGCGGCCCCGGGGCGGGGCCGGTGCTCGTCAACGACACCCTGCTGCCCTACCTGCCGGTTCCGGACGTGATCCGGGACGGAGACGGCAGCTACCGCCTGGAGGACAACCGTCCGCGCACGATCGGACGGCTGGCCGGATTCTACGGCAACGTGGCGGTGATGGTGCGGGCGTACGCCTACCTGCTGTCCATGGGGGCCGACGGCCTGCGCCGGGTGGCCGAGCTGGCGGTGCTCAACGCCAACTACCTCAAGGAGCGGCTCAAGGAGCTCTACGATCTGCCCTACGACGCGGCCTGCAAGCACGAGTTCGTCCTGTCCGCCCGGGGGCTCAAGGAGCAGAGCGGGGTGGGGGCCCTGGACGTGGCCAAGCGGCTCCTGGACTTCGGAGTCCATCCCCCGACGGTGTACTTCCCCTTGATCGTGCCGGAAGCCCTGATGATCGAGCCCACCGAGACCGAAAGCCTGGAGACCCTGGACCATTTCGTGGAGGTGATGCGGCAGATCCGCCGGGAGGCCGCCGAGAGCCCGGAAACCCTTCGGCAGGCTCCCACCGGCACCCCGGTGGAGCGCATCGACGAGGTGCTGGCGGCCAAGCACCCGGTGGTGCGCTGGCAGCCGCCGGCTGGGCGGGATGCACAGCCATGAAGCGCACGGTTCTGTACGACCGCCACGTGGCCCTGGGCGCCCGCATGGTCGAGTTCGCCGGCTGGGAGATGCCGGTCCAGTACCCTACCGGGATCGTGGAGGAGCACCTGCGTACCCGGCGGGAGGCGGGATTGTTCGACGTGTCCCACATGGGCCGCTTTCTCTTCCGCGGTCCCGGCGCCGAAAGATTCCTGCAGAGGGTGTTGACCAACGACGTCGCTGCCCTGAAGCCCGGACGCGCCCAGTACACCATGATCCCCACGCCCACCGCCGGCGCACTCGACGACGCCTACCTCTACCGCCTGGATCACGAAGAGTACCTGCTGGTGGTCAACGCCTCCAATCGCGCGGAGGACTGGGAGTTCCTGCGGGCAGAGCTGGGCGGCGGTGCGAGGGCTGGAGTGGAGATGAAAGACCGCAGCGAGGAGCTGGCCATGCTCTCGCTCCAGGGGCCGGACTCTCCGCGCATCCTGCTGGAGCTGGCCGCGCCCGGGGGCGGCCCTGCGGGGGATCGCCCCGCCCAGGGTCACCGCGCCGAGGAGGCCCTCCCCGAGCCGGGACGCAACAACCTCTCGGCCGCGGTCCTCGCCGGGGTCTCGCTCACCGTCGCCCGGACCGGCTACACCGGTGAGCCCCTGGGCTTCGAGCTGTTCCTGCCTGCCCGGGAGGCCGGACGGATCTGGGACCGTCTGCTCGACCTTGGCGCCTGCCCCGTGGGGCTGGGAGCCCGGGACACCCTGCGCCTGGAAGCGGCCCTCCCCCTGTACGGGCATGAGCTCGGAAGCGACGCGGACGGGCGGGAGATCCCGGTCTTCGCCTGCCCCCTGGCGCGCTTCGCCGTGAGCCTGGGCCCGCAGAAGCACGACCTCGTCGGCCGGGAGGCCCTGGCGCGGCAGGCTGCGGCGTATCGGAGCATGGCAGCCGGCAAGCCCGGCCCCGAAGCGGCGGCTGTCCTGCCCCGGCTGGTGCGGCTGGTGAGCCTCCTGGACAAGGGGATCGCCCGCCAGGGGGCAGAGGTCTTTTCGGCAGGCGGCGCGGGGACGGCGGGGGCCAGCCCCGGTGATGGGGCAGGAGCCCCGGATGGGGCCCCGGCGGGACCGCGACCACGTGTCGGCCGGGTCACGAGCGGCACCATGGCCCCCTACTGGCTCTTTGAGGGCAAGGGTCTTGCCGGCGACCCCGGCGAACGCAGCGACAAGCGGGCCATCGCCCTGGCCCTCCTGGACAGCTCCCTGAGAGAGGGCCAGATGGTGGAAATCGACATCCGCGGTCGCCGCAGCCGGGGCCTGATCGTGCCGCGCTTCCTGCGCTCTCAGGTCCCGCCGTACGCCCGGCCGGTCCTGTGGGACGGGGCGGACTGACCGACGGGCATAGGACTCGACCAGGAGCACCGGCGGCCCTGGCGCCGCACGGCTCTACAGCCTCCCAGGATCAGTTCCTGTTGCGACCGGCCGCACCTGGTGTCGCAGGGAATGGAGCCGGCGCGCTTGTTCTGCTACATGCCCCGAGCGTATCTACCGCGTGCACCTCAAGGACGTGAAGGTGAAGCTGGATGGCTGCAGCGGCACTTCACCAGGCGACGGGTATCGCTTGGAGGGCTCAGCGTACCGGCGTGGATTCGGCGGGTGTGTCCTCTACCCCAGCGCAGAGAGAAACGCCAGGAACCGGTCAATGCCTTCGAGCACAGCCGAGTGCGTCTTGCGCAGAACGCTGACCAGGTAGTCTATCCGGTCCCAATCGTACTCCATCTCGAAATAGTACCGTCTGAAGTGGCGGAACTTGAGCAACTCCGTGAGCCGCGCGTAGGTCTGGTCGTCCAGCAACCGGGCACGCACCCCTTCAATGTCAATCCGCATCCTGTCCAGCAGATCCGCGTGCCACCTGTCCGCCGTGAGATCGTTCTCGAAGTGCTGTGAGATCCGGAGCATGATCGTCTCCAGACACGTGTAGTAGTTCTCGAGCAATCCTGCAGGAATGAGCGCAGACGTGCTTGTCCTGCCGATCCTTGGGATCACATCCTCCAGGGCGTCCTCCAATGATCCGTGGATGGACACCAGGATCTCCCGGTTTCGTTTGATGATCGAGGTGAGCTCGAGCAGCTCAGTCGGCCCTCTCATACACCAACCTCCCCCGACGCCGGATGTCCTCTGCAGTTTCCGGGTGGAGCTTCTCCAGTTCCACGATGTCCACCCTGAAGGAGGTCTCGTCCATCGCGATCCCCAACGCCTGGAAATACTGCTGCGGCCCGGTGAGACCTTCAAGGGCGATATCGATGTCGGAGATTTCGCTGAAGTGCTCCGTGCGTACCAGCGATCCCCACTGGTAGATTCGTCGAGGCTTTATCTCGGAGGTAATCCGTTCGATGATGGCGGCGGCGTCTTTCCGGGCGTCGGCAAGCCGCCGACTGAGGCGCTCCCGGCGCCGGGAGTCACGGTCCCTGAGGAACTGCTTCACCTTCTCGATGTCGACGCCGAACTCTGCCACGGAACCCGCCTCTCGCGGCATTGTGGGGCCCGGGCGGCGCACGTGTCAACCGCGGACCGAACTGTGGACGGAACTGCGCCCAGGCCTCCGTCAAAGTTCTTGGGGGCTGCCCGTGTCCCGCTTGGCGGTGTCCCAGCGCACCTGCGGGTGGCTTCTCGAGGCCGGGCTGGTGCGGGGACACTGGAAGGGTACAGGACGCCTGTACAGGCTGAATCCGGGGGTGCTGAGTGCCCGGCGGGCCTATCTGGAGTCGCCGTGGAACATGGTGCTCGGGGAGTACAGGGACACGGCGGAACACGAAGCAGGGTGAGGATGAGCGGGCAGCTGGATCCGATTCCCAGATCCATCGCTGTGCGTAGCTCCGCGGACCGGCCCTTTGGGGTCTTCACCGAGGGCATGTCCAAGTGGTGGCCCCTGGGCACCCTTTCCAGGGGCCGTCCACGAGGAACGGGAGGGAGCCACCCGTCCGGGTCATCACTGCCTGGAAACCCAACCGAAGGGGGCCGCCGAAGCCGCCCTGTTCGGACAGCTCCTGAGGGGGGGCCTGCTGCAACTCCTGCCCTACCAGCAGATGGTATTCGCCCCCAAGGTTCTGCGCGGTTTCGTTTACAGGGCAGTCGGGAACACTCGGGTCTGTGCAGAGCAGGACGACTTAGGGGACAGCAGCCCGTTATTTCGCCGACTCGTCTGACTGCATGAGGCCGAACTGGTTCCCGTCTGGGTCAGCGAACTGAGCGAACCAGCCCACGCCCGGGATCGGTCCTTTTTCTTGAAGCACCTGGCCGCCGTGGGCTTTGACCCGCTCGAGCGCAGCGTCGATGTCTTGCACTTCGAGGGTGTTCACCGTGTTGCTGTCGCTCTGTCGCAGGCCCAGCCCCCCGTTGATCCCCGGCTCGGAATCGGGACCAGTGGTGATCAGCCAGTACTCCATGGGACCATCCCACTTCTGGAACTTCCACCCAAAGATGCTCTCGTAGAAAGGCATGAGGGTTTTCGGATCCTTCGCCGACATGTCGAAATGCACCACGCGTGCCATAGAAACCTCCTTACCGAAAATCTGAATCCAGGGTATTTGTGGGCGGAATGGCGGGCATGAGCCAACGGCTCGCCAACGCCGAAGCCCACGAGCTTCTCGTGCACCGTACTGACTCGCACCGCGGGGCCGTGCGGGCGCACCAGAGGTGCCTCTTGGGCCTTCACTGGAGAGGGATCCGGCGGAGAACAGCCGGCGTCCGTAGTCGGAATGTCGCTTCTCATCACACCAGGCGCTAGACGTGCTGGTCCACCAGGATCGGGTTTCCGTCAGGATCCACGATCATGAAGTGAGCCGGCCCCGTTCCGTTTTCGTCTGCTTCCAGAGTAGGTGTGATTCCTTGCTCCTTCAGTCGCTTCTGTATCTCCCGAACGTCGGCAAAGCGAGGGCTCTCGTTGCCTTCGCCGTCCCAACTCGGGTTGAACGTGAGCAAATTCCGATCGAACATCCCCTGGAACAGCCCGACCGCGCTCGAGCCGTTCTTGAGGATCAACCAGTTCTCCTCGATGTTGCCGTCCAGAATCTTGAACCCAAGCTTCTGGTAGAACGCGAGCGAGGCTTTGATGTCCTTCACGGCTAGACTGACCGAAAACGCTCCAAGCTCCATGCGAACCTCCCTTTGCTGACTAGCTTACTAATAGACGCATGTGACAGGCAACGTGATTTCAACCGAGGTGCCGGGGGTGATTGATCGGGCTATGTGCTGCGACAGCGGTGGGTGGCGGTTTGTTGCCCTTGTTTCTGTCCGGGGGACAAGAGGAATCCCACAAGAGCCACCCCGGCATCAACGCCTACCGCTTGCCGGACTCCGGGGACCCCAGCCCTTTCTCAGGGCACAAAAAAAGGGGGCGGCCGCGGCGACCATCGCGGCCATGACCGATCCTGTGCTGGGGTACAGGATTCAGGCGCGCCGGCAGGTACGGCAGGAGATCGCGGCTTTCGTGGATCATCTGTACGCGTAGCCCCTGCTGGAGGGCGAGCTGCAGTGAATGACAGGTTGTCATGATTCGGGTCGAGGAGCAAGCGGTCTTCAATCTGGTTATCTGTTGCGAGAACAGCGGGAGGCTGCTTGCGGTTTTGTGGGATGGTCAGGCACAACTGGACAAGTGGCGGACACGGTGGAGTGCACGCCGGTGCGCCGCATCATTACTCGATCCACGAATTGATCGGCATGATGCCGGTGTTCTGGAAATCCTTCGTGCTGCGGGTAGCGAGGTCGACGCCGCTGTCGTGGGGTTGGCTTGGTCTCAGAACTTGTTCAGGTAGCCGCTTTCGATCAGGTTGGCGGGAAAGGAGCCGTTGGCCATAGGGTCGATGATCAACACCTGGGTTGCATCCCGGGGGATGCAGTAGATCCTGCCGTTGGGGGCCAGGATTCCGCCAATCCATTTCTCCGCACCCGTGAGTCCGGTGATGGTCGAGATATCGACGGTGTTCGCCTGCGGATCGACGATGAGCACACTCTCCGAGTTCCGCGGCACGCCAAAGATCTGCCCGCTGGGGGCCATCACCCCTCCGCTCCACTTGTTGCTCCCAACCAGGCCGGTGATCGTAGTCGCGTCTACCGTGTCCGTGGCCGGATCGATGATCAGCACCTCGGCCGCGCCTCGGGGCACACAGTAGATCTTGCCGTTGGGGGCCAGCACCCCTCCGACCCACTTGTTGGCGCCAAGCGGCACCGGGATGCTGGTGGTGTCGACGGTATTGGTCACCGGATCGATGATGAGCACGGCCGTGGCGTTCCAGGGGATGCCGTAGATGCGGCCGTTGGGCGCCAGGACGCCGCCGTACCATTTGGCAGGTCCCGCCGGGACGGCGATGGTCGAGGTATCGGCGGTGTCGGTGGAAGGATCCACGATCACAACGCTTGCTGCGTCGCACGGGATGCCGTAGATCTTGCCGTTGGGGGCCAGCACGCCGCTGTGCCACTTCGCCGTTCCCGCCAGAGCGCTGATCGTGGTGGTGTCGGCGGTGTTCGCCTCCGGATCGATGACCAGTACGCTGTCGGCCTCCCAGGGCAGGCTGTAGATCTTGCCGTTCGGAGCGAGCACGCCGCCGATCCACTTGTTGGCTCCCGTCAGCCCGGTGATGGTGGTCGTGTCCGCCGTGTCCGAGGCCGGATCGATGATCAGCACGCTGGTCGCGTCCCAGGGTATCCCGTAGATCTTGCCGTTGGGGGCCAACACGCCGCCGTACCATTTGCCCGACCCGGGCAGCCCGGTGATGGAGCTCGAGTCCGCGGTGGGCGGACCGGCGGTACCGAGGGCGGCCTGTTCCTCGAGCAATGCCTGAATCAGCGCCCAGTTCTCCGGGTCCAGGAGCTCTTCCGGGTCGAGCTCAGACACGGTGTGCTCGCCGCCCGGTTCATCCCCGGTTGGGCCGCCGGGGTTGACGGGCAAAGGGCCAGCCAATAGGTCCCAGGCGCCACAGAGGGAACAGGCGGTGATCCCCGAAAACAGGCCCGAAAGCAGGAGTGAACAGACGATCCCTCCTAGCGCGCAAAGCGTCGGGGAGGAGAATCCGTGGTACCGCTTCTCAGCCCCAACTGAAGCCAAGTGTCCTCCGCTGGCGGAGGCGCCCGCCGCGGACAGAGCCGCATCGTGCTCGTGGTGCCTTTTCAATGTAGCCCCATTGTAGCGGTTATTCAGGACCGGGCAGGCCCCCTGAAAGCGACTGGCCCCGAGCGTATCCTTGCTCAGGGGAGCACCCGGATCCATGGCCGAGACTGACGGGGACGTGAAATCCTGACTCCCTCTGGCCTGGGAACTGGAAGTGGAAGCTCTCGAGGATCTTGCGGCCGCCGCCGGTCCCGCTCTGCACGTGCAAGCTGCCCGGCTGATCGAGCACCTGGAGAGCGTGGGCTGCGCCCCGGCAACGCGGCTGGCCGTTTGCGCTCTATCCCCCGTGACCTCTTCGATCCCACGCGAGAGACGTGAACGAGGGCGTCGGCGGGCCCCGGTCGGTTCCCTGGATCTCAGCGGCGATCGCCGGCGGGTCCGCGGCGAAGTCGTGGAACGAACATGCCGACGCGTTTCTTGTACTGCTCGTATTCTTCCCCGAACTGCTCTTCCAGGACGAGCTTCTCTTCGATTCGGGCCTGGAGGCAGATCACCAGGACGAGAATGGGCAGGACAGCCAGGCTGTAGAGGCCGCCCCAGAGCAGGAACCAGCCGAAGAGAAAACCGATCCCGCTTGCGTACTGCGGATGGCGGACCACGGCGTACGGCCCGTTCCTGACCAGGGTCGAAGGCGACCCGAGGTTGGCCGTGGTCTTGGTTGTCCTGAACTGAATCAGACGAAATACACGATCCTGACGATCGCTGATTCGAACAGGCGGCCCTTCGCCACCAGGTAGGAGCACAGGAGAAAGACGAAGGGAAACACACAGCCCGCGAAAACGAACGCGGCGGCCCACGGATTCATCGCTCCTGCGACCATGGCACGTGTCCCCTTCCCGCTCTCCCTCCCGGCTGCCTCGACGGCCCGGCGATGCGCATCCCTTCACCGTTGGGCTCCCGTGCATCCCCCCGCCCGGAACTCGACACGCGGAATCCCGCAGGCTTCACTTCCAGGTGTCATCGTGACACACCCCACCGTGACAGGCAAGGGCGACAACCGAGTGCGCTCCCGGGGGCAGGAGACGCACGAGGTACGCCGGGCGGCCCGCCACGGCCTCGCCTTGCAATTTCCCCGTAAAATGGGCAAAATACACCCATGTATCAGCGATATTCCGAAGACCTGATCACCCTCGCGATGCGGGATACGCCGGTCGTTCTACTGAACGGCGCCCGTCAAACCGGCAAGACCACCCTCGTGCAGGCCATCGCCCCCAAGCTCCAGAACTCCGTCTACGTGACTCTCGACGATGCGACCGTGCTGGCGGGCGCTGCAGCTGACCCAAGGGGGCTGCTCGACACAGCCGGCGGTACCCTGATCATCGACGAGGTGCAGAAAGCGCCCGGCCTCTTTCCGGCCATCAAGCTCAGCGTGGACCGGGACCGGCGACCCGGGCGTTTCTTGCTGACCGGTTCGGCCAACGTCCTGGCGCTGCCAAGTCTGTCCGAGTCGCTGGCCGGACGAATGGAGATCGTCACTCTGCGTCCGCTTTCGCAGGGTGAGCTGGATGGCTCCCCACGGATATTCGTGGATGAGCTGTTCCAGGAAGGCATGCCGAACCGCTCCCCGGCCCCGGTAGACCGGAACCAGCTGGCAGAGCGGATTCATCGGGGCGGTTACCCCGAGGCGGCCCGGCGCCCGGCGGGACGGCGGGCGAACTGGTTCGCCTCCTACCTCACGACGATCCTTCAACGCGAAGTACGTGACCTCTCGAACATCCAGGGTTTGACCGAGGCTCCCCGGCTGTTGTCTCTGCTCGCTGCCCGGTCGGCGGGACTGCTCAACGCAGCGGAGGTCTCCCGGGCCTGCGGCATTCCGCACACGACCCTGCAGCGCTACCTCAGCCTGTTCGAGGCTTCCTTTCTGATCGACCGGATACCCGCCTGGAGCGCCAACGTGGGAAAGCGCCTGGTAAAGGCCCCCAAGCTGCTCTTTGGCGACACCGGCCTCATGGCCTACCTTCTGAACGCCTCTGCGGGGAGCTTGCTGGGAGACCTTCAGTTCGCGGGGTGCTTCGTGGAGAGCTTTGTCGGCGCCGAGCTGTTGAAGCAGATCCCGTGGAGCGAAAGCAGACCCAGGCTCCTGCACTACCGCACCGGCGCAGGGGCGGAAGTGGATTTTCTGCTCGAGACGGGCGACCAGCGGATTGCGGGTGTCGAGGTCAAGCTGGGTGCGACCCTCAGGGCGGATGATTTTCGGGGGCTGAGGAGCCTTGCAACCGACGCGGGGTCCCGGTTCGCGACGGGGGTGGTCCTGTACACCGGCGATCAGACGATCCCTTTCGGCGAAAGGCTCTGGGCCGTGCCCATCGGTACGATGTGGATGGCGTCGCGGTAGGGCTCCAGACCCGCCTGCGGGGCGAGGTGCATACGGGGCTCGGGGAGCCGCAAGATGACGGAGGGCCAGCGAGACGAACGGCCCGGGTGGTGGAAGATCGGCCTTGTTGTGGCAAACGCGCATCCTTGTCAGGTTGGCGCCGAGGCGAAGCCGATCCAACTTCGAAGGCAGTGATGACGGCGAACTTAGTTGGCGGGGGCGTATCTGTTGCCTGTCCTGCTAGCCGCGCTTTCGGCGGCGTGCAGCCTGGCTGGTCATCTGGAGGTCGGTACCGCAGCCAAAGAGCTCAGCGGCGCCTGGATTGCGGGCTTTCAGGCTGTTTCACATCGTCTCACACCGCTTCGGCGATGGCCCGGATCTTCTCGAGAAAGCGCACGTGAGCCTCAGCGAAGCGGTCAACCGTGCCCTGAAGTCGGCGCTGCAGCGCCATCCGGCGGACCAGGTCCTGGTGCCCGGTTTGCGGGTCCAGGGCGTTTTCGAAGAACTTGGCGATACGGAGGAAGCAATTCTCGAACAGGCAGTAGAGATTGTGCAGAGTGTAGGCCCGCGCCGCGAACTCAAGACTGTCGGTCGCCCCGCCCTGGATCCTGCGCCAGGCTCGGGCATTCTCCTCCGGGAGCGCGCCGAGCACCGAACGATCCTTGGAGAGCTCGGCGATCAAGGGAGCCGAACAGTACGATGGCCTTGATATCAGGATCGGTTTTCCGAAAGGCTCGGAGCACCTCCACGAGAAACCCCCGGGCGCGGCGAACCGCCTTCCGGGTCCTGTCTTTCGCCTTTCGGTTCTTCCGACGTGCCGTCTCGACGATCGCGCGGAGCCGGGGATCCTGCAACGCATCCACGTCCCGAGTATGCGCCGAAGCGCCGCAAATGCAGATAGGGGAGTCGTCGAACCGGCCGGGTTGAGCCAAGGAGCAGGCCGCTCGAGCGCGTCGACGGTACCTCGATCGCCCGGTGTCGCCGTGCACGGATGAGCATTGCTGGGAGCCGCAACGACAACTGACCGCAGGGCAGCCATTTAGTGACCACGAGGGGGGATTCATGCGCAAACGACCGGCGTTGTCGATCTGGCTCTTCCTTTCATGTCTGTGCGTTCTCTACTCTGAGCAGATAGCGCTCTCGGTAACGGACTTCAAGCTGCAGTCTGACAAGCCCGAGTACACGTACGTAGGCAAAACCGTGTCCAGGCTTGTGGCCGGGGAGCTCCGGAAATCCCCGAACGTCAAGCTCATCGAACGGGAGCAGATAGCAGAAGTCGTTTCCGAGCAGGAACTGAGCGTTTCCGACGTCACGGACACGAAGCAACAGATCAGGATAGGGCAGTTGATCTCCGCTCGGTACATAGTGTTCGGCGAAGCAATCGACCTGGGTCCGGCTCTGCTGCTGAGCGTAAGAATGGTGGACACGGAGACCGGCGAAGTCGTCTGGCAGGAAGAGGCCACTGAAAGGATCGCAGCCTACGACTACATCAGCGCCTATTTCGCGCGATCGATCTTGAGCGCATTGGATCTGACGATCGAGAGATCGACTATCCAGAAGATCGAGCCCAAGGAGGAAAAGCAAGCTGAAGCGATCGTCAAGCTGGCGGAGGCAATCGATGCCTATGACCGCGGCAATTCCCGAAGAGCCAAGAAGGCGTTGGTTGAGGCAAAGAGGATAGATCCTGAAAACGAGGTAACCGCCTACTATCTGGCGAAGCTAGTGGTCAACACCACCAAGTTCTCCGTCATGGCCGAGCCGTACTATACCTTCCAGAATCCAGCCTTCTTGGGCATCATCCGCACAGACAGGCTCTTCTGGAGCATCAGCGGATTCTGGGCTCACATGGCGTTGGGGGCTATCCCTTTTGGCTGGTCGACAAGTCAGACGGATACGTTGGTCTCCGCTGACGACCGGCTGAGCGAAACGGATGCCAGCATCCACTTCGGATACAGTTTTCCGGTCTTTGACCACGCCGGAGTGGGAGTGGGGTGCTTCCTCGGCTTCGTCGGCAACGATCTGTACAAGAGACCCTCTGAGGATTCGTACCAGATGGTGGACATGGTCAGCTCACGTTCCTTCGCTCCGGGGTTTTCCTTCAACATCGGCACCAACCTGAGTGACTCCGTAGCCCTGGGCCTCGGAAACGCGTTCTTCATGGACAGCCACTGGGAACAGGAATGGACGCCCGCACTCAGCTTCAATGCAGGTATGCTGTACCGGAACCGGGAAGAGACATTCATCTTCGACACGCGGGTCGGGTACGCATGGGGTACCTGCCCAGCATAGACGTGGACACCAGGACATTGGGAGAGGAGTTCTTCTTTCCGCTGTTCATGGAGAACACGCTGACCTTCGCATTGAATCAGAAGCGGACCTTCGTGATAGTGAAACAGCTGAATGACGTCGCGCTGGACAGGGTCTATTACTACGGACGGGTTCTTCCGGCGATCGAGCACTACTTCCTCGATTGGTTGTCAGTCCGAGCAGCGCTGGAGGGCTCCCTCTCGAGGCTGAACGAATCGACACGTCTCGGATACGCGATCTTGGGCGGGGTTTCCCTCAGGTCAATCACACTGGGCATGGACTTTGACCTCAATTTCTCCCATCGGGTGCGCCCATCCCGGGTTGCGGAGGAGGTCATGGTCACTGATCCGATCGTTCTGATCAACCTCTCGTGGAATGACCTGTGGATCACCCGCAAGTGAAACTGCTCCGGAAGCCTTCCGACGAAGCTGGTCAGTCGTATCCCGACGCAGCCCATCACTCCATCGGAGTCGGCGCCCACCCGAGTCCCTCCCCGGACGAGGCGCAGGAGTAGGAGCGCCGGCGAACCCTTTGCCCCACAAAGGGCGGCAATACCCGGTTCTGTAGGGTAAGGGACTTCAGTCGAGGACGGTCTGGAGGTGGTCGATGAGGCCGGACGCCAGCGGCAGCAGGGCCCGGGCCCGCAGCAGGGCCTGACGTGTTGACTTCCGCCAGCCAGGGGCGAAGTCCTTCCAAATGGACTTCAGCTCCTGGAGTTCCTGTGGGTTCTGCATCACGTACGCCGCTACCGCCGTCGCCTGTCTCAGATCCTTCTCGCGCTTGTCGCTCCGCTGCCAGCGTGTCGAGATGAGCAGTTTGTGGAGCAGGAATGCGGGCGGAGAGGGGAGACGTACCCGCACACCCCGCGCCACCGACAGCAGCCTGGATCCCACCAGCAGGATATCGGTGTAACGGAGCAACTGGGCGGTAATCCGCAGCTCCCGGTGCGCGGCTGCCGACGCGTCCTGCCTCCCCTTCTTGGGTGACAGGAAATCGATCCTCAGGAGATTCCCAGTGAAGTACGTGGAGCCGTCCGGGTTGAACATCTGCACAAAACCCAATTGCTTCAGAAGCGCCGGGAGATCATGTCGGGTTCCTCTGTAGGGCACGGGAACCAGAATGTCGATGTCCTGCGTGCGCAGGGGGTACCGCTCCAGCGGCAGGTACCGTTGATACAGCAGGAAGCACCAGCTGCCGACAATCGCGATTCCAGACTCCCACAGGCCCGCCCTGGTGAACTCCTTGAGAAGAGCACTGACAGCTTCCGTAAGGTCCGTCACGGGCTGAGGTTTCTTGCGAAGCAGCCTCAGCGCGCTTCGCACGTTTCGGAGCTCCACCGACAGCTTGGCTCGCTCCTCGAGCTTTGCGAGGAGCTCCCCAGGGACCGTCTTTCCTATGTACTCATCGACAACTCGCCCGCCGAGCCGGTAGCGCAGGTAGTAGTAGAGCGCACCGGCGATGCTCTTTTCCGTGATGGCACCCTTGGGCAGCAGGGCCAGCCTCGATGCCAGTACCTTTTCCTGCTCCTGGTAGTAGCGAGAGCTCTCGTTCAGGGTGTTCTCGAGATCAGTCATCGCGGTGATATTACCCCACAGAATGCCAGAATGCAAGTGTTGTGGGGTAAGAGGGGACAGGGCCACTGCCGCCGGCGCTTCCGGGCGCCCGAATTCCGCCAGCTCCGCTACTTCACTGCGATGACCAGCATCTCGAAGTCATCGACGCTCAGCGGGTGGGAGCGCGAGAAGGCCCCTGTCCGGCAGCCGTGGATGTCGACCTCGCGGAATCCGAGCTGCTCCAGGTGCCAGGAGATCTCGCAGGG
>Ga0068714_10004605_pt1 | contig 15281 bp, 15 predicted proteins | sample MTBNYHSulfiMetaG_FD_62988 | JGI IMG/M metagenome (GOLD analysis project Ga0068714, IMG submission 62988) | Enrichment culture microbial communities from rom New York Harbor, USA that are MTBE-degrading - MTBE-NYH (New York Harbor Sulfidogenic)... | ecosystem: Environmental > Aquatic > Marine >...
GTCGGCGCCCAACCGGCCGAGCTTTGAGGCCAGCTCGCTTGCCAGCCGGCCCGCCTCCCCGGGGTACTGCATCACCTGAGAACACTGCAGGAACACCGGGCTGTGGCGCCCGGACGTAAGCTTGAAATGGCCCTCGAGCAGGACACCGGTCCTGCGGAGGAGGTCGATGACGGCCTCCTGATCCATGCTCCCCACTCCTCCCGTCACCCGCTATGGGCCGCCCCTACGGCTTCCTTGAGCTTCAGGCCGGTCCTGCTCAAGTAGCGGGCTATCCCGGCCGTCACCTCCAGCGGGGTCAGCGGGTCCCGGAATATCGCGCTGCCGACCGCAACCGCCGAGGCGCCCGCGAGGATGAACTCCATCGCATCCCTGCCCGACGTGATGCCGCCCAGACCGATGAGCGACAGTTTGACAGCCTTCCTCACCTGCCAGACCATCCTCACCGCCACCGGCCGGATCGCCGGTCCGGAAAGCCCCGCAAACGTGTTCCCGATCACCGGTCTCCTGGTTTCCACGTCGATGGCCATGCCCAGCAGGGTGTTGATAAGGGACAGGACGTCGGCCCCGCCCTGCTCGGCGGCTTGTGCCAGGTCGGTTATCTCGGTCACGTTGGGCGTCAGCTTGCAGATCAGCGGTAGCGAGGTCTCCTTCCTGACGGCCTTCATCACGGCCTCGGTCGCCCGCGGGCTGACGCCGAAGGTCATTCCTCCGCGCTCAACGTTCGGGCACGAGACGTTGACCTCCAAAGCCGATATGCCGTCGTGCCCGTCCAGGCGCGACGCGAGCCGCCCGTACTCGGCAATCGTGTGCCCTGCGATGTTCACGACGACAGGCATGCCCTGAGCCCGGAGCCAGGGAAGCTCCTCGCGGAGGAAAGCGTCCAACCCGGGATTTTCAAGCCCTATCGAGTTGAGCATCCCGGCGGGCGTTTCTGTCACGCGGGGTGGCCGGTTTCCGGCCCGGGGCTCTAAAGTCACGCATTTTGTACAGATGCCACCCAGCAACGAGAGCGGTAACAGGGCACCGTACTCACGGCCGAAACCGAACGTGCCCGAGGCCACGAGCACCGGAGAAGGAAGCTTGAGCCCGCCAAGATTGGTGTGAAGGTCCACCGTCTTGGAGAGCATCCCTATCTCGGCGGCCAGTCTATTGACGCGCGCGGCCAGCGGGGCAGTCCACTGATCGGCGGCCGCGGAGCCCGGGGCGGCGGTCTTTCGGGTCAAAGGGCCACCTCCTCTGCATTGAAGACCGGGCCGTCGCGGCATACCCGGAGATAGCCCCTGCCGTCCGCCCGGGGCCAGGAGCAGCCGCGGCAGGCCCCGACCCCGCAGGCCATGTGCTGCTCAAGCGAGAGGTAGTAGGGCACGCCCGAACCCCCGGTTATCCTGCGGATAGCCTGGAGCATCGGCAGGGGCCCGCACGCGTACACGACGGTGACCTGGCCGAGGGGCAGCTCGGCCTGGACAAGGTCCGTGACGAGTCCGGGGTGGCCGGCGGTGCCGTCGTCCGTCGAGTAGAGAACGCTTAGCCCTCTTTCTGCGGCGAGTCCCGGGGCCCACAGCTCGGTGGCCGTCCTGGCCCCGCAGAGCATCAGCATCCGCGCCTGGACGGCGTGCGAGCTGCCGTCACCGGCGATCGCGCTGGCCAGGGCAAGCAGCGGCGCCGACCCCGTGCCGCCGCCGGCCAGCAGCGCTTTGCCGCCTTGGGGCATGGGAAACGGCCTGCCGAGGGGACCGAGCATATCCAACCTGTCTCCGGGCCCCGCGCCGCTCAGGGCCGCTGTGCCCGGGCCCACGGACTGGATGACAAACTCCACCTCTCCGGCGCCCGGCCAGATACCTGCAAGGCTGATCGGACGGCGCAAGAAGGGATCCGCTCCCCGGGCCGGGACGGACAGGCTCACAAACTGCCCGGGTCGCGATACGGCGGCTATCTCCGGTGCCTTTACGCGCAAGACTGCCACGTCGGCCGTCAGCTGCCTCCGGCTGACGACCTCGTAGCTGGTCATACCGGCGAGATTAGTCGGACAACTGCCCATTGCGCTGCACGACCCGCCCGGCGACGATGGTCGCGGCGGCCGCGCCCCGCACCTCCCAACCCCCGAAGGGCGTGTTCCGGCTCCTTGACTGGAATGCCGCCGGCTCGATCCGCCAGCTCTTATCGAGATTGAGAACTGTTATGTCCGCGTCCATCCCCACGGCGAGCCGCCCCTTGCCCTTAAGGCCCAGCAACCCGGCCGGCCCGGCGGTCATTGCGCGCACAACGGCGGCCAGGCCCGCATGACCCTTGCCCACGAGCTCCGTCAGGAGGACCGGAACCGTGGTTTCGAGACCGATGACTCCGTTGGCGGCCAAGTTGTACTCGACGTCCTTGTCGTCCGGGCTGTGTGGGGCATGGTCGCTGGCGATCGCCTGGATCTCCCCGGACCGGAGCGCCGCGCGGCAGGCTTCCACGTCCGCCGCTGTGCGCAGAGGCGGGTTGACCTTCGTGTTGGTGTCATAGGCACTGCGGCTTACCTCCTCATCTGTGAGGACAAGGTGATGCGGCGTGACCTCGCAGGTGACCTTGACCCCCCGGCTCCTGGCCCACCGGATGACAGACAGGGACAGCTCCGTGCTGACGTGGGCAACGTGCAGGCGGCCCCCGGTGAGCTCCGCAAGCATGCAGTCCCGGGCGATCATCGACGCCTCGGCGGCTCCGGGAATGCCCCGCAGCCCGAGCACGCCGGCCCACGTTCCGAAGTGCATTTGCCCATCTTCCGCCAGGTGCGGGTCCTCGCTGTGGGCAATGACCGGTATGCCATACATTGAGGAGTAAAGGAGCGCCGTCCGCATCAGCTCGCTGTTCCAGACCGGTTTCCCGTCGTCGGTCACGGCGACGATTCCCGCCGCCGCCATGTCGCCTATTTCCGCAAGCTCCCTGCCTTCGAGGTTCTTGCTTACGGAGCCGATGGGGTACACGTTGACAACGCCGAGACGTTTGGCGCGGTCCTGGATGAAACCGACCATCGCGGCGTGGTCGACTACCGGCTGGGTGTTGGGCATGCAGCACACCGACGTGAACCCGCCGGCGGCGGCCGCCCTCGTCCCGGATACGATATCCTCCTTGTATTCCAGTCCCGGGTCGCGGAGATGGACGTGCATGTCGATAAGCCCCGGGGTCACGACCATGCCCGTCGCGTCCAGAACCTCGGCACCGGCGGAGGCCCCGGCTGCCGCCGCCGGGCCGACCGCAAGGATCTTGCCGTCCCCGCACACGACGTCTCCCTCGTTCAATGCGCCGGTTTCCACGTCCAGGATCCTGCCGCCCCTGACCACGAGCGTCATGCGGCAGCACCTCCCAAGAGCAGGTAGAGGATTGCCATTCGAACGGCGACCCCGTTGGTGACCTGCTCGACGATCAGCGACTGCGCGCCGTCGGCGACGTCTGAGCCGATCTCGATGCCGCGGTTCATCGGGCCGGGGTGCATCAGCAGGGCCCCAGGTTTCGCCAGGGCCAGGCGGCGGCCGTTGATGCAGTACTGGCGGGCGTACTCCCGCATCGAGGGCACCAGGCCCTTCCCCTGCCGCTCACGCTGCACGCGGAGCACGTAGACTACGTCCGCACCGGGAAGGGCTTCCTCGACGGCGGTATAGGATCTGACGCCGAGTTGCTCAAATCCGTCCGGAAGAAGCGTCCTTGGCCCGGCAAGAACCACCTCGGCGCCGCTTTTGGTCATCCCCCAGATATCCGATCTGGCCACACGGCTGTGGAGCACGTCGCCGACGATAGCGACCTTGAGTCCTTCAAGGCTCCCCTTGTGACGCCGGATGGTATACATGTCCAGAAGTCCCTGCGTCGGATGCTCGTGCATCCCGTCGCCGGCGTTGATCACACTGGCGTCGACAAGCCGCGATAGGTAGTGACACGACCCGGATATCCCGTGGCGCATGATCAGGCAGTCGGCGCCCATGGCCTGAAGCGTGTAGGCCGTGTCCTTGAGCGACTCCCCTTTGACGATCGCCGAGGTGGTCGTCGAGATGTTCACCGTGTCGGCGCTCATGAACTTGGCAGCCAGCTCAAAGGAGGTGCGGGTGCGCGTGCTGGGCTCGTGGAAGAACGTAATGATCGTCTTCCCGCGGAGGGTCGGCACCTTCTTGATTGGCCGGTAGATGACCTCTCTCAGAGAATCCGCCGTGTCCAGGATCAGGTTCATCTCCTCCGGGCCCATCTCCTGAAGGCTGAGGACGTCTTTCGCCTGTAGCGCCATTCACTTCACCTCCGCGTCCACGGGGTTGAGCAACTCGATTACCACAGCGTCTTCTCCGTCAACCTCCAGGAGACTCACGTTCACGTTTTCCCTTCTGGAGGTCGGAACGTTTTTCCCCACGTAGTCCGCGCGTATCGGCAGCTCGCGGTGGCCCCGGTCCACCAGCACGGCCAACTGGATCAGCTGGGGCCTGCCAAGGTCCATAAGAGCGTCGAGCGCCGCCCGGACGGTGCGGCCTGTGTAGAGCACGTCATCAACCAGAATCACTTTCTTGCCGCTGAGGGAAAACGGGACCTCGGTGCTTCGCACGATAGGCTGCTCCAGGCGGGTCGTCAGGTCATCGCGATAGAGCGTGATGTCCAGGATTCCCAGGGGAACCTCGCAGCCCTCGATCTCCCTGATGATTCCCTGCAGGCGGGCGGCAAGGGGCACGCCGCGCCGCCGGATGCCTACAAGGGTCAGGTTCTCGGTGCCCTGGTTGCGCTCTATGATCTCGTGGGCTATCCGGAAGAGCGCTCGCCGGATGGCTTCCTGGTCCATGATGTGCGCCTTGGCCTGAGCCCCCAAGGGGCGGTCACCTCCAGACGGGCCGCCGCGCCGGTTCGGGAGGGGCATACAAGAAAGAGACCCCCAAGGGGGGTCTCTGGCTGAGCTTTTCTAGCTGCAACCGGAATTCGCTCCTTGCTAGCCTCACCGAACTAGCTTAAAGGTCTGGCCCGGGATCTGCCGTGTCAAGTCTATCACCGCGCGGCGGGGCAAGGCAAGGTCGCCCGCCGTGCCGTGCCGCCCGCCGGGCCGCCCGCCCGCCCGCGCGGCTGCACCCCCGGCTACCTCAGCTCGGCAAGCGGAACCGGTCTGGCCTGCGGCGGCGTCGAGAACTCGTGCCGCGACGTTTTCGGCGGAAAGGGCCGCTCAAGGTACCCGGCACGCACGACGTCGTCCTTGGTTACAGGGAGGTCGGGCCGCCACGGCCGCACGCTTATCCTGGGATCGCGGTAGTCGACCAGGTAGGCGGGCACCACGTGACAGCCAAGGTCCCTCAGGGCCGACACCCGGTGGTGTCCGTCAAGGATCACGAGAGAGCCCCCGTCGACTATCACGGGGCAACGCAGCTCGCCGTCGCGCCTTATCTCCGCCGTCAGGGAGCGCAGGGCCGCGGCGTCAACCTCCTCGTGCTTCCGCAGCGCGTCCAGCCGGACCAGACGGAAGGTAAACTGCAGCATGATTCCCGAGTGCCTCCTCCCCGGCGCGCCGGCGTCAGACCTTGGGCAAACTGGCCAGGGCCCGTTCGATCTCCGCCTGGGGGTGCATGTAGTCTTTGAGCTCCCCCGCGGAGTACGCTTCATAGGCAGCGAGGTCGAAGTGCCCGTGACCGCTCAGCCCGATGAGGATCGCCGGCGAAGTACCGTCGTCCCTGGCCCTTAGCGCCACCTCCATGGCGACGTGGATCGCATGGGCGGATTCCGGGGCCGGCACGATGCCCTCGCTGCGCGCGAAGTCGACGGCGGACCTGAAGACCGGCAACTGCGAGACTGCCCGCGCCTCGATGAAACCGCGCTTGACCAGTGCGCTGAGGATAGGGGCGGCGCCGTGATAGCGGAGGCCCCCGGCATGAATCCCCGCCGGGACGAAGCCGTGCCCAAGCGTGTACATCAACGCCACCGGGGCTAGGCATGCCGTGTCGCCGTAGTCGTAGGCGTACAGCCCCCGGGTCAGCGTCGGACAGGCCGTCGGTTCGACGGCGATGATCCGCGGCCCCGGAGGGGGTGCCTCAGCCCGTCGCCTGGCCGAGAGCAGGGCAGGCCTGAGGAACGGGAACGCCAAACCGGCGAAGTTGCTCCCGCCGCCCACACAACCGACAATCACGTCTGGCCTGTCGCCGGCCATTTCCATCTGCATCTTGGCCTCAAGGCCGACTACCGTCTGGTGAAGAAGGACGTGGTTGAGGACGCTGCCCAAGGAGTACCTCGTATCGTCGTGGGTGACCGCGTCTTCGACCGCCTCGCTGATCGCAATCCCGAGACTTCCCAGGGAATCAGGGTCGCGCTCCAGTATCGCCCGGCCGGCGGCCGTCCTTGTGCTCGGGCTTGGGGTCACGTCGGCGCCGTAGACGTGCATCATCGCCTTGCGGTACGGTTTCTGCTCATAGCTGACCCTGACCATGTATACAGAACACTCGAGGCCGAACATGGCGCAGGCCATAGCCAATGCCGACCCCCACTGCCCGGCTCCCGTCTCCGTGGACAGCCTCCGGACCCCTTGCCGCTTGTTGTAGTAGGCCTGAGCTATCGCGGTGTTGGCCTTGTGGCTGCCGACCGGGCTCATCCCCTCGTACTTATAGTAGATGCGGGCGGTGGTCGCGAGGGCTTTCTCCAGGCGCCGCGCCCGGAACAGGGGTGACGGCCTGTACTGGCGGTAGCAGTCCATTACCGGCCCCGGGATGTCCACGGCGGGTGCGGTGGACACTTCCTGCTCGATCAAGGCCATAGGGAACAACGGGGCCAGGTCCTCCGGGCCAAGCGGCCTCAGGGTCTCTGGATGCAGAGGCGGGCTGAGGTCAAACGGCAGATCAGGCACGACGTTGTACCACGCCGTCGGGATGTCCCTCTCCTGCAGCAGGAACTTCACGGTCTCTTGTCTCACGGTCATCTGGTAAGCACTCCCCTCTTGGATCGGCACGACCGGTAAGGCCGGCCCTGCCGGGAATCAAAAAACCCGCCCCCTCGCTGGGGACGGGTTGTGACGGCTCTCCGCGGTGCCACCCCTGTTGGCCCCGGGCAACGCCACTCGCCGGGATGTGCGGCTGCGCTAATGCCGCCTGACCTGAAGCAGATGCCTTGGGCCCACTCTTTGCGGGTACGGAGGACCGGCGGACCGGTTGCAGCCTGGACCGGGATCCCGAATACCCTACTCCCTTTACCGGCGGATCTCCGGCGAGCCTTACTCGAGGATACCAGCACTCGGAGCTGGAGCTCTTTCGGGCTCGCGGCTCGCGGGTCCATTCAGACGCCACCGCGTGTACCGGCTTACACTATCCCGGCTCGCTGAAACCGACTGTGAATGCGCTTACTAGTCCCGCTCATCGCCTGGACGCTATGCAGTTGTGCTGGGGTGTTACCGGGTCATCGAATTTGCGACAGTATACCACCGCCTACGGGGGGCGTCAACCGGGGCTTGGCCGGGAATTCCAGGTAGGTGGAGGTATTTGCCGCCGGCCTGCAATAGGAGAGGCCGTTGGACGTGACGGCCAGCGTGAGGAAGTCAGCGCCTAAGTCCAGCTGAGCGTTCAACGGCTGTAGCAGACAGACCATCCTACCCGTCACTACGTTTCCGGGAGTTGTCCCGTGAGCCCGTCGAACGTCTCGGGACGCCGGAGGTGGCCCAAAAATGGTACTTGAGGTAGAAGGTTTACCAAGAGCTTCCTGTCGAATCCACGTAACACCTTAACGGGACGGTTAATCCTCCGATTCTTGTGGCGGGAGGCTTGGACGTGAAGAGCAGCCTTTTGAAAGACCGGAGCACGGGGTCATCGTTGGGGACCCAGAGGAATAGGGTTGACGAGAACCCGGTTCGGCCAATCTATGCCGCGGAGGCTGTGATATTGCCAAAACGGGTTGGCAAGAGAGACATCGCAAAACGCCCGGCCGAGCCGGTCTCTCCGGGGCTTCAGGCGAGGCTCGACTATGCCCGCCAGTGCGGCGACGTCCTCAAAGAGGACTCCCCCGAGTGGCTTGAGATTGAAGCCTACCTGCGCCGCGTCGGGAGACGAAGGGAGCCAGACCAGACGGAGAAACCTTGACATGGCCGGAGGACGTATAATCCAGTTTACCAGTACTGGACCTCTTACTCGTGTCACCTTCGTGCCTAGAGAATTCTACTGTGATACGACTTTCCTGTTTTCGTACTTCATCAGTCCCAGGACGGTGTTTAGGCATCAGGCTGCTCTCAAGGCCGTAGAGGCGATCCTCCAGGCGCACGAAGGTGCGCGTTTCGTCACGTCCACTCTCGCGTTCGAGGAGGTTCTCTGGCGCCTGTTGCGGCTGCTAACTTTGTTTGGCGTCTGGAGGGGGTGGATTAGCCACAGTCTGTGACAGGTACGGGCGGGGGCAGCACGGAACCGGGTCAGACGACGCCGGTTTTTTGTTTGCCCTGAGATAGAGCGGAACCCCCGGGCAAAGAGTTCAGCAGCTCGCCCCCGAGGGTTCCCAACCGGCAGCGAGGTGTGTCCGCCACCAATGTCCAGAGTATCGCGACTTGCCCTGAAGGTCAAAGAGCTTGTTGCTGCGTGGGACAGCGGCGGGGCCGCAGCCGCGGTCGAGGCCGCCAGGCGGTGTCCGTGCGGCTGCCGTTTCCGGCATCGGCACGGGAGCTACAAGCGGGGACTGTTTGCAGGCGGAGAGATCCTCGAACTGACGATCCCCAGGCTGTACTGCCCGGCCTGCAGGACGACCGCTGCGGTGCTCCCCGCCTTCCTCAGCCGGCGGTCGCCCTATCCGACATGCTTCCGGCAGGTGGCGGTCTGGGAGTACCTGACCGGACGCAGCGGGTATCGGACGGTCGCGGCCCGGCTCAAGGTCGCCTGGGAACTGCTCTGGGCCTGGACCGACCGCCTGGCACGGCGGGCCAAGGAGGCCCTCGGACTGGTTGAGACCCTGCTCCTACGCTACGAGTCTTTCTCCGAGCCGGCGAAGGTCGGCGACCTGGGCGTGCGTGCGCGCAGCGAGGAGAAACAAGAGCAGCTGCGGGCCGCGGTCGCCCTTTTCGGGCAAGCATTCGCCCTCTGGGACGCCGGGTATCGGCGCGGCCGGCCCTGGGGCCGGCCCTCGAAGCTCCACCTGCTCTCCTTTGTTGAGAGCTGCATTGCCGCGCTGAGCTGAGCCCTGCCGGTGCGCGGAGACCTCCCCGGGGGGCGCGGAGGCGCCCCGGTGGGTCATCGTCCCGCGGCCAAAGGCCGTCCGGCGGCCGCGCATCCGGCTATCCCACATAAGGCTTGTCTTTTGGGCCCAGCCTGGAGAGGATACGTTGGTCCCTGGAGGCGACGGCAATGGATGACGAGGCCACCCGCCTGGCTCTCTTCCGCTACGGGCTCATCGCCCCGCTGCTGGCCCCGGACCTTCAGCCCGGAGAGGCGGCGGAGTTGCGCGGTGAGTTCTGCGCCCGGGAGCATCTTGAGCCGGGGACACACAGGCCCCGGCGGCTCTCCGTCCGTACGCTGCAACGTTGGCTCAAGGCCTACCGTGAAAAGGGCCTGGAGGGGCTCAAGCCCGCACACCGCAAAGACCACGGCGCCCTCAAGGCCCTGGCCCCGGAGGTCCTTGACAAGGCCGTGGCGCTGCGCGAGGAGGCGCCGGGGCGCAGCACGCGGCAGGTCATCGAGATCCTGGAGCTCGACCCCGGGACCCCCGTCGGGCCCGGCGAGATCAGGCTCTCCACGCTCTCCCGGCACCTCCGCCGGTTGGGGAAGACCCGGGCCCAATTGAGGCAGCGCAAGGGCGTCTTCCGGCGCTACGAGAAGGACCGGCCCAACGCCCAGTGGCAGTCGGACGTGCTCTACGGACCGTATCTTCCCGATCCGGCCGACCCCACGGCATCCAAGCGCACGTTTCTCATCGCCTTCTTGGACGACTACTCCCGGCTGGTGACCCACGGGGGCTTTTATTGGGCCGAGGACCTGCCCTCGCTGTTGGACTGCTTCAAACGGGCGATCCTCAAACGCGGGCTGCCGGTACGGGTGTACTGCGACCGGGGGGTAATCTACCAGAGCAGCCAGTTCCAGCGGGTCTGCGCCGAGCTTGGCATCCGGCAGATCGCCGCCCGGCCGTACGCTCCCGAGGGGAAGGGGAAGATCGAGAGATTCTGGCAGAACGTGGAGTCCTCGTTCCTCTCCGAGCTCAAGCTCAGGCCGGCCAACACCCTGGAGGAGCTCCAGACGCTGTTTTCGGCCTGGCTGGAACAGGGGTACCACCACTGGACCAACCGGGAGACCCGGGAGACGCCCGCGGACCGGTTTGCCCGCGGGCTGGGTGAGATCCGCCTGCCTGACCCGGTGCGGGTGCAACAGGCCTTCTTGTGGACCGAGAAGCGTTGGGTGGACAAGACCGCCTGCCTTTCCCTACAGGGCAACCGCTATGAGGTCGATTCCCGTCTGGCCCGCTGCAAGGTCCTGCTCCGCTACGATCCCTTCGACCTCTCCACAGTCCAGGTCTGGCACGAGGGCCGGCGCTACCCCAACGCGGCCCCGTTTGAGCTCCTCCGGGAGCACGACCGGCGGGTCATGCCCCTGCCCAGACCGGCCGAGCTCCCGCGCACCGGGCTCAGTTACCTGGAACTGCTGAGACAAAAGCACGACCGGGAGGGCGACATGGTCCTGGACCGGATCGCCTTCACTGAACTCAAAGGGGATGGGAAGGATGTTTGAGGCCTACTACGGCTTTGAGCGCACGCCCTTTGCGCGGGCGATCGCCCCGGGCGCCTTGTTCGCCTCTGCCCAGCACAAAGAGCTTCTTGCCAGGTTGACCTACACTGTCTCCCACCGGGGCTTCGCCCTCGTCACCGGGGAGATCGGCAGCGGCAAGTCCACCGCCGTCCGGGCCCTTGCCGCCGGCCTGGATCCGGCCCGCCACCAGTTGCTTTACGTGGCCCAATCAGGCCTCACCCCCAGGCACTTGTACCGCGAGCTCTGCCTGCAGATGTCCATCCAGCCGGCCTTCCACGCGGCGGACGCCCGCCGCCAGCTCATGGCTGCACTGCGGGATTCTGCGCACAAGTACGAGCGCCAGCCGGTAGTCGTGATCGACGAAGCCCACCTGCTTTCTCCGCCGCTCCTGGAGGAGATTCGCTTCCTGACCAACTACCAGATGGATTCGGCCTCGCCGATGGCGCTCTGCCTGATCGGCCAGGGGGAACTCCGCCGCAGGCTCCGCCTGCAGGTCTTTGAGGCCATCGTCCAGCGGATCACGATGCGCTACCACCTCTCCGGGCTGACCGAACAAGAGACAGGGGAGTACATCCACCACCACCTGAAGGTGGCCGGCCTCAGCCACCCGCTCTTCTCGGACGATGCCGCCCGGCTCATCTACCAGTACACCAAGGGAATCCCCCGGCAAGTGAACAATCTCTGCACTGCTACCCTCCTGGCGGGTTTCGCCGGTCAGCGGAAGCTCATTGACGAGTCAACGGTCAAGCAGGCGTTGCTGGAGTTGCAGGATGAGGCGGTGGGATGAGGTCAACCGTATCAGGCGGCTACGCCGGCGACACGTAATGTGGTCAAAGGTGCGTCAAAGAGCATGAGCAACGGCACGCCTGTTCCAGCCGCTCCGTCAGAAATGGAGAGACTGGGACGATATCTGGAAGTTCGCCCGGCGGGACGCTGAGCGCTGCTGCGCGGCCTATGAGGAACTGCTCAAGCAGGCAGACGGGTTTCCTGTAGGCCTGGTCTCAGGCCAGATGGGCGCTATCCCCAGAGACGCTGGAGCATTCGTCCAGCTTACAGGCTGTGAACCGGCAGACGGCTTTCACGTAGCAACTTGCCGGACTGCGCGGATACCTGGGTTGCTGACGGCCGACTGGTTGGTGGCCAGAGCTTCCGAAGACGGTGTCACCGACGTATTCTTCATCTGCCAGACCTAGCCTCCACCCGAACCGCCATCCTTCGCCGGCCGGTACCCGCTCGCATCTGAGTACGCACTGGTACGTCCATTTCCATGCCCCCGCAGGCACTGGAGGACGGCCGCCAAGTCGCCGGGCAGAGGTGCCTCGGTTTCAACCCGGACACCGGGATCCGCAGGGTGGTCAAACGAGAGCTTCCAGGCGTGAAGGGCCTGTCCCTGGAGGCCCGGCAGGGACGCGCGGCCTCGGCCGCCGGCCCGGGGCCCGTACAACGGGTCCCCTGCCACGGGGTGCCCCTCGGACGCCAGGTGGACACGTATCTGGTGCGTGCGCCCGGTATGCGGGCGCACCTCGAGCAGGCTGAAACCCGGAAGGCGCTCCAGCACCCTCCAGCGGGTCAGGGACGGCCGGCCGCCGTGGACGACGGCCATCCGCTTCCGGTGGCGCGGGTCGCGCCCGACCGGCGCCTCGATCTCGCCGTGCTCACGGGCGAAGCTGCCGTGGACGAGAGCCAGATAGGTGCGGTGAACGCGCCTGTCACGGATCATCCGCTGGAGGCGGGCGTGGGTCAGCGCGTCTTTGGCGACAACCAGCAGCCCGGTGGTGTCCTTGTCCAGGCGGTGAACGATCCCCGGCCGCACCGGATCCCCCGCCTCCCGGAGCTCCGGGCAGCGGGCGAGGACGGCGTTGACGAGGGTTCCTCCAGGGTGCCCGGCGGAGGGGTGAACGACCATTCCCCTCGGCTTATTGACCACCATGAGATGTTCGTCCTCGTATACGACGTCCAGAGGGATGGCCTCGGGCCCCGCCGAGGTTGTCCGCGGGCCGGGGATGGTCACCTCGAAAGCCTCGCCCGCGTGGACGGCTTGAGCCGGGCGAAGCTTAACCGCCTGCCTGTCACGGTCGGTCGCCCCGGCCACGCCTGTCTTCGCGTCCTCCAGGCACCTCACGTGCCCGTCGCGGATCAGGCGCTGGACCAGCGACCTTGAGACGCAGTCCCCGAACCGTGACAGAGCTTGAAGACGGCGGGAGAGGAAGACATCCAGGCGCAGCCCTTCGTCGGCCGGGCCGGCCGTGGCGGTGAGAAGCTCTCCGGACGCGCCCGCCAAGGCTAGCCCTCCCCCGGCTGACGCCAGGTAAGGCAACGCCAGGCCAGGTACAAAGAACCGACCACGATCGCGGAGTCGGCCAGGTTAAAGACCGGCCAGACCTTCAGGTCGACGAAGTCAACCACGTGGCCGCAGAAAACACGGTCAATCAGGTTCCCCGTCGCGCCCGCCGAAACGAGCGCCACGGCGGCCAGCAGCCCCGGTCCCCCCGCGGATTTCGCCGAAAGGCGCGTCCCCACGTAGAAACCGGCGACGCTGACCGCCAGGCCCAGGGCTGCCAGGAGCCACCTCGCGTTCGGGAGCAGGCCAAAGGCGGCCCCGGTGTTGAGGGTCAGGTTGAGGTCCAGAAAAGGCAAAAGACGTACCGGCTGTCCCGGATGAAGCCTGGACAGGGCAAGGAACTTGAGAAGCCGGTCACATCCCAGAACCAGCCCGAACACAGCACCAAAAAGAGCCAAGGCATACCCCCGGGCGGTCGCCCCTGGCGGGCGCGAAGCGGACCGCTCTCCGCCGGAGTTCGCGGGATCAGCGGTGAGCCCCTGCCTCCTCGCGCTCTTCGCAAGAGAGGCAGAGGGCCGCATGGGGCCTGGCCGCGAGCCTCGCGGGCGGGATGCGCCGCCCGCAAGCGCGGCAGATTCCATAGCTGCCGGCGGCCAGACGCTCCTTGGCGACGGCGACCTGGCCCAGCTGGTTTTCCAGCCCCTCGACCCTTCCCAGGTCCTTTTCGCGCTCGAAGGTCTCCGTGCCGAGCTCGCCGGGATGGTTGTCGACGGTGCTCTCACCGGTTGCCGACCTCAGGCTTTCCCGCAAACCGGCCCTTGTGGACGCCAGCTCCCCGCGCAGAGCCTCCTCCTCGGACTGCAGCGCGGCCAGGATGATGGCCCGGGGGTCCCTATACTTTAACAGGCGGATCTCCTCCTTGGGCACCTGTCTGGCGGACGCCGCGGACCCTGCCGTGTTGCCTCACCGGATCATGTTCTGCTGGACTATGCGGATCAGCTCGGCGATGACACGGCCGATGCCCGGCAGGTTGAGGGCGACTATCCGCTGGAGCACGTAGATGACCAGGGCGCCGAGGACCGTGAACCCGAGCGCGAAGCCCAGGCCGCGTGCCATGCCGGAGATGAAACTGACGTAGACGAGCCGCAGCGGGTCCTGGGTGAGCCGGACGTACTCGCCTATCCTGGCTCTTTCCAGGGCAAGAGCAAGCCGCTCAATCAACGTCCGCTGTTCTCTGTCCAAAGGCTCGTTCTCCGCGCCCGGGGCATCTTCTCTCTCCATGAAACCCCCCCAACGAAGACGGGGCGGCTGCCGCCGCCCCTATTGTACCCATCGGCCCGGTCAAGACCCGGCCCGGACTACGCGGGATACACCTGCCGCCCGTTCACGAAGGTCTTGAGCACGTTAAGGTTCGCTATCTCCTCCTTGACGACGCGGTCCGGCGCGCGGTCAAGGACCACAAAGTCCGCGGCCTTGCCGGGCGAGAGCGAACCCCTCCTACACTCGGCGTGCTCGGCGTATGCGCCCCCGATGGCGAACAGCCGGAGGGCCTCGTCCACGGATAACCTTTGCTGCGGAAACCACCCTCCCGGCGGTGAGCCGTCCTGCCCCTGCCTCGTGACCGCCGCGGCGATCCCTAGGAGGGGGTCGAGGGGTTCGACAGGACCATCGGAGCCCCCGGCGCAGTGAACACCCGCGTCCAGCAGTGTTTTCCATGCATACGACGTCCGGGCCAGTTCCGGGCCGACGCGTTCCTCGACCCACAGCTTGTCGGTGGTGACGAACTTGGGCTGGATCTCGGCGACCGCGCCCAGGGCCACGAACCGCGCCGGATGCTCCGGCCTGGTGATCTGCACGTGCACGACCCTGTGCCGCAGCTCCCGAGGAGGGCCGGCGTGCTGGGCAGCCTCGATGGCGTCAAGCGCCCAGTCCACGGCGAGGTCGCCGATCGCGTGGACGGCAACCTGCATCCCGTGACGGTGGGCCTTCTCGACCCATCCCATGAACTCGTCACGCCCGCAAACGAGGATCCCGGAGTTGCCCGGGTCGTCCGCGTACGGCCTGGTCAATGCCGCCGAGCGCGCCCCGAGGGAGCCGTCGACGAACAGCTTGATAGCGCCTATGGAGAACAGGCCGTCGCCGCTTCCCGTCCTCAGGCCGGCCGCAATCAGCTCCTCGGCGGCAAAACCGGAAACGTCGAGGCGCACCCTCGGGCCGCCGGTCAGAGGAAGCAGCTCATCGTACAGGCGACAGGCGGTTGCCGCATCGCCAGCCAGGCCGACATCTTCGGTGTGGACCGCCACCAACCCCTTGGC
>Ga0068714_10004606_pt1 | contig 15280 bp, 13 predicted proteins | sample MTBNYHSulfiMetaG_FD_62988 | JGI IMG/M metagenome (GOLD analysis project Ga0068714, IMG submission 62988) | Enrichment culture microbial communities from rom New York Harbor, USA that are MTBE-degrading - MTBE-NYH (New York Harbor Sulfidogenic)... | ecosystem: Environmental > Aquatic > Marine >...
ACACTATGATTATCTCATTGTTAATAATCATTTTGAAGAAGCCCTGGAGGAATTAAAGGCAGTGATTATCAGTGAAAGATGTAAGATAAAAGAGAAGCAGCTGGATTTAGGTTTATAACACTTCTTAACGATATCTGCTATAATAGTATTGTCTGACCAGAAGATTGTTACAAAATGCAAAATCATTTTATAAAATTAGAATTTTATGTGCCCGGACGGATTATGAAAGAAAGAAAGAATAAGGAAAAAAATATTGTTCTCGGTGTAGCCGGTGGAATTGCTGCCTATAAAAGCGCGGAATTGGTTCGTTTATTGAAAAAAGAAGGATTGAACGTTAAAGTCATGATGACTAAAAATGGCGCACGTTTTATTACACCGCTCACCATGGCTGTTTTATCTGAAAATAAGGCATATACCAGTCTCTTCTCTCAAGATGAAGAAGATGAGGAAATCAGGCACATTTCTCTGGCTCACTGGGCTGATTTAATAGTCATTGCTCCGGCAACGGCTAATGTAATTTCCAAAATAGCCCATGGGATGGCAGATGATTTATTAACCTCTACTGTATTGGCTTTTAGGGGTGGTATCATTTTCGCTCCTGCTATGAATAGTGCCATGATTAATAACCCCATTTATCAAGACAATGTAAAGTATCTGCTAAAATTGGGTTATCATTTTATTGACACAGAACAGGGAAATCTGGCTTGTGGCGATTACGGAGACGGTCGTATGGCTAATCCGGAAAAAATTGTCTGTTTTATAAAGAAAAGATTAAATCTCAGCTCTTCTTTGAGAGGAACAAAAATACTCATTACTGCCTCGGCAACACGTGAACCTATTGATAAGGTTAGATTTATATCTAATTATTCAACCGGTAAAATGGGTTTTGCTTTAGCAGAGGCAGCTCGAGATTGTGGTTCATCGGTAACATTAATTACCGGTCCGACTTATTTACAGGATATTACCGGGATTAAAACTATACATATTAACACAGCCCGGGAGATGAGAGAACAGGTGATGGCTAATTTTAACGATTCGGATGTTTTTATATCGGCTGCTGCAGTATCGGATTTCAAACCCATTCATTCATTTTCCGGAAAAATCAAGAAAGAAGAGCAGCAATCGATGAATCTGGAATTAGAAAAAAATATTGATATTTTAAAAGAAGCCGGAGAGATAAAAACCAAACAGGTATTAATCGGATTTGCTGCCGAAGTAGATCATTTAGAAGAGAATGCCGTGTCTAAAATAAAATCAAAGAATTTAGATTATATTGTTGTGAATGATGTCAGCCGGAAAGATAGTGGCTTTGGTACTGATACCAATAAAGTGTTGATTATTGACTTTAAAGGAAACAAAATAGACTTACCCCTGATGTCTAAATATGAGGTAGCCGAGCATATTCTTGATAAGCTGCAACTGCATTTTAAGAATCGGGGTAAGGGTATGATGAAATAATGAACAAGAAAAACGTTGCAGAAGTCATCCCTTTAAATATTCATCTTGACAAAGGATTTCATTACCTCATACCTTCCAATCTGGAGGGAACAGCCGATATCGGCAAGAGGGTAAAAATCCCCTTCAGGAATCAAAAAAGAGTCGGTGTGATTATTAAGATTATTGCTGAAACCGATGTTAAAAATCTTAAAGAAATTGAAGAAGTTATTGATCCTTTTCCCATTTTATCCCGGGAAGTTCTCGTCCTTACCGATTGGATTTCAAAATACTATTTATGCTACAAAGGGGCTGTGATTAACCTGATTATTCCTTCCCGGACATCCAGGAGAAAAATAGCATCTTTTCTGGACAGTATCCCTGATGAGAGAGAATATCCCGAAGGCGGGGATATGTCTATTGTAAGGAAAGAAAATATTTCACGGCAGAACAATCAGCAGTTTTCGCTCTTTACAGAACAAATCTTTGAAGTTGAAAATGACTCATATAAACCGCTTCTATTCCATTACCACAACTATCAAATAAGAGACCGTTATTATAATGAATGGATTAAAAAAATCCTACGGCAGGGGAAACAGGTATTAATTCTGATTCCGGATCAATGGTCTTGTCCTCAATTAAAGAAAAAAATGGTTAAAGATTTTGGCAAGGAATTGGGTATTTACGATAAAATGGTAAATCAAACGCAAAAATATCTTCGCTTTCTTCGGGTCAAAAGAGGTGATGTCAAGGTTGTTATAGGGACCAGGTCCAATATATTTCTCCCTTTTAGAAATTTAGGATTAATCATTATAGAACAGGAAAATTCCTTGTTATACAAGGAGGAAAGAGTACCCCGATATAATGCCAGAGAAGTTGCACTGGCCAGGGGTAGGTTGGGTGCATTTAAAGTAATCCTGGGGAGTTTTGCACCTTCTATTGAGAGCTATTGGCAATCAACAAATCAAAGATATATCTTGAAAACTGAAAAACGTTTGGTTCAATCTCATGTGAATTTTCCCGAGGTACACATAATCAATATGGAGAAAGAAAAATCATTCCAGCGCATTATAAGCTTTCAATTGCAGCAACAGATTATTCAATGCCTTAAGGAAGATGACAAAGCCATTCTTTTTCTTAACAGGCGGGGTTTTGCCGGTTACCTGGTTTGCTCTCAATGCGGTCATGTGGTGAAATGCCCTGAGTGTAATCATCTCTTATCCTACCATATTGAAGGGAATGCCAAGTGGGTTGTCTGTCATGTCTGTGGAAAAAAAGTAAGAATGGAAAAATACTGTCCAAAGTGCGGGAAGGGTGAAATAAAACCATTGGGAGTCGGAACACAATATGTGGAAACGTTAATAAGAAGAATGTTTCCCAAGGCAGTAATTCAGCGTCTTGATGTTGATGTTGCTCCCAGAATTCATGCTCAAAAAAAAATGATTAATGAATTTAACAAGGGCCAGATAGACATATTGATAGGAACCCAACTACTCTTCCGGGAGTTGAGCTATCAACAGGTGGGATTGTTGGGTATGATTTTAGCTGATCATCTGCTTAATATCCCGGATTATCGGTCAGCAGAATTGTCTTTTCAGTTTATCTACCAGCTGGCTTTGAAATTTGCTGAACGAAAAAAGCCAAAAGTATTAACAATTCAAACCTACCAACCCGAACATCATAGTTTACAGGCAATTGAACAATTGAATTATCCGTTATTTTATCAAAAGGAAATGATCATCAGAAATGAACTCGATTATCCTCCTTTTACTAAAATGATAAAAATAGATTTTGTGGGCAGGAAAAAGGAACAGGTGAAAAAAAATGCCATTGATTTTATTGATTATGCTTATCAATCAGGTTTGGTATCAAAATATGAATTGGGTTTTCAATTGAGCGGGGATAATCTTGTTATTGTCCAAGAGAAGGATAAAAACAGGGTAAGTTGTGTGTTAAGAATAAATACAAAAAAGCAGGATATAGATTGTTTTAAAGAAAATTTATTTCAATATATTTTAAAACATCAATCACATGATGTAAAATTAGTGATTGATGTTGATCCAATGAAAATGTATTAGGAGGAGAAAAAATGGCGGTCTTAAAACTGCAAAAATATGGCTCCCCTGTATTAAGGGAAAAGGCTATGCCGGTTTCAAAGGTTGACAATGAGGTCCGGGAACTTGTAGAGAACATGATTGAAACGATGTATGCAGAGGGAGGTGTGGGATTAGCTGCCCCCCAGGTTGGTGTTTCAAAAAAGATTATCGTTATCGATATTGAGGAAAAAGGAGTTATTGTTTTAATCAATCCTGTTATTATTAAACGTGAGGGTGAAATGAAAGAAGAAGAAGGCTGTTTAAGTGTTCCGGGTGTATATTCTACTGTCAGAAGGTCCTCTACAATTACCGTTGAAGCCCTTGATTTAGATGAGAATAAAATTCGAATTACCCAGGAAGGTTTCCTTGCCATTGCTCTGCAGCATGAAATCGATCATTTAGAAGGTTACCTGTTTATCGACCGGCTGAGTCCTGCAAAGAGATTAATGATTAAAGACCAGTTAAAAGAAATTGTATAATATAGATCAAGGGGGTTGGCTTTTTGAGAATTATATTTGTAGGCACTTCATCATTCGGCATTCCAATCTTGAAAGAATTAATTTCTTTAGAAGAAAATATTATAGCAGTTATTACCCAACCGGATCGGCCAGGTGGAAGGGGCAAAAAAATTCAACCTTCCCCTATAAAAGAACTGGCACTTGATCATGGATTATATTTATTTCAACCTGAAAATATCAATGCTGAAAGTGCTGTTCAAAAGCTTAAAGAACTTAAACCGGATTTGATTATTTTAATTGCATATGGTCAGATACTTTCCGGGGAGGTGTTAAATATTCCAACCCGGGGATGTTTAAATGTCCACCCTTCTTTATTGCCTAGATACAAAGGATCTGCACCTATTCAATGGACAATTATTCGCGGTGAAGGGGAGACAGGTATCAGCTTTTTATTTATGAATGAAAAGATTGATGCGGGGGATATTATATTACAAAAAAAAATAAAAATAATGCCGGAAGAAAACTATCAGGAGTTGAGTAAAAGGTTGGCAACAGTAAGTGCTGAGATGATTAAAGAGGTTCTCGATAAGATAAAAAGAGGGGATTGTCTAAAAATTCCTCAATCCCGAAAAAAATATTTCTATGCCAGAAAGATAAATAAAATAGATTGTCAAATTAACTGGAATAATCGTGGAGTAGATATTTTTAATCTGATCAGAGGTGTTACCTATATTCCCGGTGCCTATACTGAATTTAAAGGAAAAAGAATAAAAATTACCAGAGCTTTGTTGCTGACAAAAACAGAGACGAATCAGAGATTATTCAATAGAAAGCCGGGAGAGATTGTCAAGGTCAAGAAAGAGGGAATACAGGTATTGGCAGGTGATAATACCCGAATTGTAATTAAACGGCTCATTCTTCCGGGTAGCAAAGAAATGGAAGTTTCTCAATTTATTAACGGATATCATATTAAAATCGGTGATTCATTTATCTGATCATATCGGAATTTGAAAAAACCGATCCTGAAAGATCAGCGTAATCCCCTCCTGACTCTGTTTAAAGTATTTTATATCCTGATTTAATAGTTCGTAAACCGAAACCATGAAAAGGAAAACAAAGTTTGAATTATACAAATATAAGGGAATTGATTGTAGAGATATTAATTCGGGTTGAAAGAGAGAATGCCTATTTGAATATCTTGATTCAACCTTATCTAAATCGCTCCTCCATCAAGAGTGAGGACAAGGCTCTGATCCAGGAAATCACTTATGGTGTTACCCGTTTTAGGAAAAAAATAGACTGGATTATTAACCAGTTTCTTGACAATCAAAAGAAAAAATTACCGTTAGCGATTCGGAATATTTTGAGAATAGGTGTTTATCAGATTATTTGTTTAGATAAAATACCAGACTATGCCATAGGTTATGAATCAGTTGAACTGGTAAAAAAAAGTCGATATCCCGGTCAGTCCAGTCTGGTTAATGCTGTGTTAAGAAATATTATCCGAAAATCAAATGATATTCATTGGCCTGATATCCATCAAGACCCTGTAAAATATATTTCGGTCTTCTATTCTTTTCCCGAGTGGTTAGTGCAAAGGTGGTTAAAAAGGTTTGGTCCGGATTTATGTATCAGGATTTGTCAGGCAGGCAATAGAAGGCCAAATTTAACCTTGCGCGTTAATTCTTTGAAAACCAGTATGCCTGAATTGAAAAAAATTTTTTCTGAATCAGGAATATCTTTTAAAGAAGGACAGTATATTCCTTCTGAGTCGGTTATCCTCCAGGAATTTTTGGATATCGGTCATTCTGCTATTTTTCGAAATGGCTTATTTTCTATTCAGGATGAAAGCTCTTCGCTGGCATCAAGACTCCTGAATCCCTCACCCGGCCAAACAATTATAGATATGTGCAGCGGACCCGGGGGAAAGACCACTCATCTGGCACAACTGATGCACAACCAGGGGAGAATCATTGCCTTTGAAAAAAATCAAAAGAGGCTGGAGATGGTAAAAAATGAATGTCAGAGACTGGGTATTAACATTGTTACTGCAGTGCTTAATGATTCCAGTCAGTTTTGTAAGGATTATTTAGAAAAAGCTGATAAAATATTAGTTGATGTTCCCTGTTCCGGGACTGGTGTTATCAGGAAAAAACCTGATCTTAAATGGAAAAACCTCAATAACACCCGATTGAAGGAGTTAAATCTATTGCAGAGGGGACTGCTGGATGTTGCTTCAAGATATCTAAAACCGGAGGGAGAAATACTCTATTCGACATGCAGTATGGAGAGAGAAGAAAATGACGGGATAATTAAAGATTTTCTTGAGAAGAATAACCAATTCACTGTTCAGGATACTTCCTCTTTTGTTAAAAAGAATAGCATGATAAAATATGATACAGAAGTTAAACAGGCTATCCAGTTGCTTCCGGGATATTCCGGGGATAATATTGACGGATTCTATATGCTGAAAATGCAAAAAAACAATTAGGATAAGATAATGATTAAACTGTTTTCTAAGTTACTGGCTATAATCAGCTATTCTTTGTTTTTGCTGATTATTGGACTCGTTACGGTGGCGTTGGGGACATATATTGCCTTCCTGGCCTATCAGACTATCTTTTATATCCCGAATGTCAGTGTTCCCTCTGTATTGAATATGGAGCTTGATAATGCTCAACAAACACTGCATCAAACTGGTTTGAAGATGATGGTGATTGATGATCATCTCTTCAGGGAAGGAGAACAATTTTTTATAATCAGCCAGAATCCTACAGCAGGAACTGAGATAAAAAAGAATCGCACCGTGGAGGTAGAGATTAGAGAAACCGGAACCTCCAATCAAATCCCTGATTTAATTGGGAAAACAATTCAAGAGGCAGAAATCCTGTTGTCGGAAGCAGGCTACCGAATTGGGAATATCGCTTACTCTGTGCACCATCAGTCACCTCAGGGAAGAGTTATTGCCCAGACACCCAATCCGGGAGAAAATATTCAAAGGAACGAAGAAATTAATATACTGGTAAGCAAAGGTTTGTATTAAAAGAATAAATATTCATTTTTAGTAATCAGGTAACAATGATGGAAAGACAGGAATTAAAATACTGGTTAGCCTGGAATAAGGTAAAAGAAATTGGACCCATTCGGTTTGCTAATTTAATGAAGGCTTTTTCTTCTCTCGAAGAAGCCTGGTATAGCAAGCCCGGAACAAAAAAGTTTATGAAAATATTGCATATCGGTGAGAGTACCTGGAAAAAGATTGAACTGGAAAAACAAAGAATTGACCCTGACAGTGAATTGGCAATGCTGGATAAGATGAAGGTTAATGTTATTACCATCAAAGAAGAGGGATACCCGGCCTTATTAAAAAATATCTACGACCCGCCACCTATTATATATTATCGGGGAGACTTCATTAAGATTATGAAACGAAAGACGGGTATTGCTATTGTTGGTTCCCGAAAGGCAACTTACTATGGGAGGAAAGTTGCCCGGGAAATTGCAGCAGAATTAGCCTCTCGCGGTTATATTATCATCAGTGGATTGGCAAGAGGTATTGACACCAATGCCCATCTTGGTTCGCTAGAAGCAAAAGGACAGACAATCGCAGTTTTGGGGTGTGGCATTGACCGGATTTACCCCGCAGAAAACAGGTCATTAGCTTATCGCATTATAGAAAATGGCGCGGTTATTTCTGAATTCCCGATATATACCAAGCCGGAAAAGAGCAATTTTCCCAGAAGAAATCGAATCATCAGTGGGTTAACAGCGGGTACTTTAGTTGTCGAAGCCAGTGAAAAGAGTGGTGCCCTAATTACTGCTGATTTTGCTCTTGATCAGGGTAGGGAGGTATTTGCAATTCCCGGCAGTATACACTCTTTTCTGTCCAGAGGTTGCCATAACCTGATTAAACAGGGTGCTAAATTGGTGTACAGTTATCAGGATATTCTGGAAGAATTTGAGGAAAAAAGCGAAATTAGCAAGGGTGAAGAGGGCACAGTCAAAGAAAAGCGAATGATTCAAGAAAACTTAACCGATCATGAAAAAAACTTTTTAAAATATATCTCTATTGAACCGTTACATATTGATGAAATTGCCGACTTAACCGAATTGTCACATGCCCTGGTAAGTGAGATACTATTATCTCTCGAATTAAAAAACATAATCAGAGAGATTGAGGGTAAAAGATATATTAGGCTATAAACTAATTATGGGAATAAACTTTATTGAAACAATAAAGATGGATTGAATGTCAGGGAAAGTTTGATTTATTTGCTTTATTTAGTTGCTAGAATAAACATGCTCCTGTATAATAGATTTGTGCTGATTATAAAGTCGGGGCGTAGCGCAGTTTGGCAAGCGCACCTGAATGGGGTTCAGGGGGTCGGAGGTTCAAATCCTCTCGCCCCGACCATAGTTTTAAATCAATCAGGGGAAAATCATTGGGAAAGAAAAACTTTGTTTGTACAGGATGCCATAAAAAATATCCACTGGACAGGATGTTCCCCCGCTGCGATGAATGTTTCGAACCACTGGAAGTTGAAATTACACCAGGGGAAAAATTTGGAAAAAAGATTTTATCACCTCATGATGACATTTTTGACCAGGATATCTTAGATAGATATGCTTCATTTTATTCTTTGTCCCAGGTAAACCATCAGCTTTCTTTAAAAGAAGGTTTTACCCCTTTGATTAAGGCAAATATTCTTTCCTCGATTTTAGATTTGGATACCTTGTATTTTAAGAATGAAACTGTTAATCCAACCTGGTCATTTAAGGATAGGGGAACCTTTGTTTGTTTGCAGCATGCTATCAATTTAGGCTATAGACGAATCGCAACCGTATCCAGCGGGAACATGGCTGTCTCGGTAGCTGCCTATGGTGCCCGGGCAAATTTAAAGACCTTTGTTTTGGTTAGTTCTGATATGCCCTTGGAAAAAATTCAGCCTATTTTAATTTATAATCCAATTCTTATCAAGGTGAAGGGTGATTATGGGCAATTATATTATAAAAGTTTAGAAATAGGCCGTGAAATGGGTATCTATTTTTTGAATTCAGATGTTCCCTTTAGAGTAGAAGGATCAAAGAGCATTGCCTTTGAAATTTGCGAGCAACTGAATTATAATGTCCCTGAATATGTTGTGATACCTACCAGCTCAGGGGGGAATGCAAGGGGAATCATTAAAGGTTTCTTAGAGTTTTATCAGCAGGGACTGATCAGCCGTTTACCTAAAATGATTTGTGTACAATTAGAAGGATGCGCTCCTATCCACCAGGCATGGATCCATAAGCATGAAAAAATCTCTCCTGTATCCGATCCAGAGGCCATTGATCATGCTATTGCCAATCCTTATCCACCCAGTGGAAACGAGCTGTTAAGAAAGCTAAGATTGCATGATGGAATGGTGACTACTGTCTCTGACAATGAAGCACTTGATTCTCAGCGTCTATTGGCAAAAGAAGGTATTTTTTCTCAGCCTGCTGCTGCTGTATCTCTGGCTGCTATTAAAAAATTGAAAATTAAAGGGGTATTAAATAAAAAAGATCGGTGTATTGCTATCATTACCGGTTCTGGTCTAAAATATACCGGAATACTAAAAAAACAGGTCTTTGATATGGAAACATGTTTGTTGGAAAATATAAAGGAAAAAATCAGCTCAATATCAATATTAGAAAAATAATTTTTCCAGATGTATTTTGAATATTTTAAGATTCATCAATCGTCCCCCGGGACGTTTTTTTATTAAAAATCTAATTTTATTATTAAAAACAATGAGGTAAGAAGGTGAGATGAATGGGTAAACAGTATGATGTAATCATCGTTGGGGCAGGACCGGCAGGCATTTTTGCTGCATTGGAGTTGTTGAAAAATAACAATTTTAATCTTGAGATTTTAATCCTGGAGAAAGGCAAAAATATTGTGCAAAGAAAATGTCCGATGAGGGAACAGAATACAACCTGTCAACAATGTAACCCCTGTTCATTATTATCCGGCTGGGGTGGAGGAGGCGCATTTAGTGATGGAAAACTAAATCTAACTGGTAGTATCGGCGGCCATCTGTCTGATTATCTAAGCGAAGAAGAGTTAGAATGGTCTATAAAATATGTAGATGACGTATACCTTCAATTCGGAGCAGATGAAAAAGTCTATGGTACCAATCAGGAAGAAATTGAATATATTAAAAGAGAGGCAGCAAAAGCTAATTTAAAATTTATTCCTGCCAAAGTTCGGCATCTGGGTACTGAGCAATGCTTTACAATCTTAAAAAATATCTTTCATTTGCTTAAAGAAAAAGTCGAGATCAGGACTTCTGTTGAAGTTGAAAAAATCACCAGGACAGGTAATAAGGTAAATGGAATAGTCACCACAACCGGAGAAATTATCAATAGCAAGTATGTTATCTTATCCCCGGGCAGGGTGGGGGCTGAGTGGCTGAAAAAACAATCATTGGAATTAGGATTAAAAGTTTTTAATAATCCGGTGGATGTTGGTGTGAGAGTGGAACTTCCGGCCATTATCCTGGAACATCTAACCCATGCTATTTATGAATCTAAATTGATTTATTATACTTCTTTATTTAATGACAATGTTCGCACCTTTTGTATGTGCCCATATGGAGAAGTTGTGATGGAATATAATGACGGGATTACCACGGTGAATGGGCACAGTTATAGAAACAAAAAGACAGATAATTCAAATTTTGCATTGCTGGTGAGCACTACTTTTACCGAACCTTTTAAGGAGCCCATTGCCTATGGAAAATATATTGCTAATTTAGCGAATATTTTAAGTGGAGGAGTCATTATACAGCGCTTGGGGGATTTAATTTCAGGAAGAAGGTCCACGACTGAAAGAATAAGCCATTCAGTTGTTACACCTACACTTACAAGTGCCACACCGGGTGACCTGAGCTTTGTTTTGCCCTACAGAATACTCAGTGATATTATTGAAATGTTAGAAGCATTAGATAAGATTGCACCGGGCGTGTTTCGTGAACAAACATTATTATACGGGGCAGAAGTAAAGTTTTATTCAGTAAGATTAGAGCTATCCAAGCATCTTGAAACAAAAATAAAAAATCTTTTTGCTGTTGGTGACGGAGCAGGGATTACCAGGGGTTTGATTCAAGCCTCCATGTCCGGTGTAATTGTGGCCAGGCAAATCAAAAATAGAATGAGATAAATCCCTTGAAAATATTAATAGTAAATGATGATGGTATCTACGCATCAGGGTTGAAAGAATTAAAAAAATGTATGGAAAATTATGGAAAGGTTGTTGTTGTTGCTCCGGATCGGGAAAGAAGTGGTTCGGGGCATTCTACGAGCCTTTATCAGACGGTCAGCTGTCGCCAAACATGGTCCGGACAGGATTTTTACGGGTACGCCATAAACGGAACACCGGTTGATTGTGTTATTGTCGGATTGGAGAAAATTTTTGGGAATGAAAAACCCGACCTGGTCATTTCCGGGATCAATGCCGGAGCAAATTTGGGGCGCGATATATTTTATTCGGGAACCGTTGGTGCTGCCTTAGAAGGCGCTTTTCATGACATTTTTTCTATTGCCATATCTGTTGATGAAAAAGAAAATCCAGTTTACTCTTCAGCGATTAAGGTAATAGAAAAGGTCATCAAAGTTTTACCTCCGGAAGCTTATCGGCAGCCACAGGTTTTAAATATTAACGTTCCCAATATTAAATACTCTGAAGTAAAGGGATTTAGGTTAACTAAACTTGCTCATGTATTTCATCAAAAAATAATTCACAGGATATGTCGATCTGGTAGCACGGATTACTTCTGGATTGAAGGAAGTCAAACAAAAGGAGCGATGGAAGAAAATTCCGACTACTGGGCGATTTGCAATCATTTTATTTCTATAACTGCTCTATCCCTTGAATTACAGGATAATAATTCTCAAAATAATTTGAGAAAATGGATTCAAAGAATAGATAAATGAGTATACCTATCCTAATTTTATGAATTATGAAATGAATTGAGGAGTCAAATAAAAATGGCTGAACAAATTTATTTATTAGTTATATTATTGTTTGTTATTATCCTGCTTTCCAGGTTTATTGTCAGAATGATGAAATCAAATAATGCAAAATTCAGGATACCTATTCTTTATAGCAGGATATTACTTGGATTTTTACTGGCGATGCTCTTCTATATTATATTTTTGATGTTAAAAGGAGAAGATGTCATCAGTAAATTGCTGGGATAACTGGCATATAAATGGAGCGGGAAACGGGGTTTGAACCCGCGACCTTTGGCTTGGGAAGCCAACGCTCTACCAACTGAGCTATTCCCGCAGAATGATTCGATTGAGTTTTATTATATCTTAAAATGGTTGTATTTTCAATGATTTTGTAGAACCAAAATTGTGAATGAATCAGAAGGAAGGAGAAATAAGTGTATCAGCACAATTATTATCGAAATAAGAAAACAGCATTAATTAACAGGAAGGGTCGAAGAATCCTATTGTCCGTTATTGCCCTTATACTTGCCTTATTTTTCATTTATTCTGTTGATTTATTCATCCACAGGGGAAAGATTTATCCTCATGTTACAGTCATGAGCCAGGAAATAGGAAAAATGAACAAAGTTCAGGCCAAACAAGTATTAACGCCTGTTGCTGAAAAAATGTTGTCAAATTCAATAATTATTCAACATAATGGTTTGGAAAAGAACATGATTCCACAAGAAATCCTGGGTGCTTCAATTGATATAGAAGAGTTGGTTAATGAAGCCTACTCCATTGCCAGGCGCGGGGCGCTATGGCATAGATTAAAAGAGAGAATATCGTTAATAAGGCAAGATTACCAAATTGCAGGCTATTTGAATTTTAATGAGGAGTATTTCGAAGAATTTTTCTCTCAACTTCAATCTCAAATCGAGCAGCCGGCAGGGAACGCGGCATTGGATTCCGGTAGAGTTATTCCGGCCCGGATTGGTATTACATTGGACCGGGAAAAGTTACTTGTGGAGATGCAGGAAAGAATTACTGATTCAATAAAACCGGGTAAACCCGGTAGGGTTATTTTACCGGTGCATTATCAACAACCAGATATTTCAACCAGCGAATTACTGGCTAAAATTGGAGTTTACCAGGCAATCAGCACATTTGAAACCTCTTTACAGGGTAAGGAGGAAAATACACTTTTTAATATTCAGAAAGCCTCTGATCAGATTAACGGTATCATATTAGAACCCGGAGAGAACTTTATCTTTAATCGATTAATCGGACCGGCAGAACAAGAAGATGGCTATAAAGAAAGCACCATTATCGCTAACGGTCAATTTGTCAACGGATATGGCGGAGGAGTTTGCCAGGTCTCTACAACCTTATATAATGCGGCTTTGCTTGCTAATCTTCAAATTATTGAAAGATATAACCATTCAATATATGGAGATGCAACGAACTATGTTCCCTTAGGTAGAGATGCTGCCATCTTTTATGGCTATAAAGATTTAAAGTTTAAAAATTCATTGGAACAACAGCTTGTTATATTCTGTGAAGTCAAGGAAAACAGCTTGGTAATAACCATATTTGGAGAGAGATCGTTGGATAAGGATATTAAAATTATAACCAAGGATAAGAAAATTCATAATTATGATATTATAGAAATAAAGCGCGAGAATATGGAATATGCCGAAAATGAGGTATTACAGGAAGGAATTCCGGGGTATAGTATCAATACCTATCGGGTGATTATAGATTCTGAGGGTGAGAGCATGGAATTTCTTTCAAATGATCAATATGTTAGTGTCCCAATGAAAGTTCTGGTGGATTGACCTGTTCATAGAGAGGTGGAAGAATTGCTTGAAAACAAATAATCATATTATTTTAAGAAGTAGATATTATTTATCTGTTTTTATTATTTTAAACCTGTTGTTCCAGATATTTTTCCCCTCCACTTTGTCATATGCTATAGAGTCTGCCCTTAGAACGGAGACCATTCTTTGTGAAGGGACTGATTACCAGACTGTTGCCTATTTTTTCTCTTCTGAAATAGAAGGTCCCACTGTGATGATTATAGCCGGAGTTCATGGTGATGAATTAGCAGGCATTGAGGCATCCAAACAATTCATGAAAAACTTTGAACCTGAAAGGGGAAAAGTCATCATTATTCCGGAGGTCAACAAAGAGGCATGTGAAAACAGAGTCCGCACCATGCCCTTGGAAGAGGATTTAAATCGAGTTTATCCCGGTGATTCCACAGCCCAGGGTATTGCCAGGTTAGCAGGTGAACTTTTTGAAATCATGGAAGTGAATGAAATCGATTTTCTGTTGGATTTACATGAATCGGTTGAGCATTATCAAGTAAATCCTTCCCATTACGGGCAGACCATCATCCTGGATAATGATAATGAACCATTTCTCCGTGAGATAAGTGACTATCTCATTAACCAGCTGAACCGGTTAGTCTTTCTTCCGGGAAATTATTTTAAGGTTATCATAGAACCGATTATTGGGTGCAGTACTTATGAGGCTTTGAATCGACATGGTATACCCGGTATTACTTTTGAAACAAGCACCACGATAGAATTCCGTAAGAGAGTTACCTTTCATTATCACTGTATTCGAAACATACTGAACTATTTTGAAATTATATCATCATCCCATCCCTAAGATAATTTTAAATACCGGACCTGTGTGATTGATTTGTTGAAAAAAAGACCTTGCTTATTCCGCAAGGTCTTTTTCGCTTTCCTCAGTCTCAATGCTAAGTTCTTCTGCTTCTTGATTTTCTTGATTTGAAGTCTCAGCTTCTACTGAAAGGTCTTGACTTTCAGTCTGTTTGGATGTTTCTAATTCTGAAGTAAAATCATAATGAATGCTAACATTGGCATCTTCTCTCAATTGAGTTAAAAGTGTTTCAATGGACATATTCTGTTCCCGGGATGTTAACAGGTTTTTGATGTCTTCCCTGGCTTCTTCAAAGCTTAGCTGATGTTCTTCCTGAATATCATCACATAAAATGATATGATAACCAAATTCCGTCTGGACGATTTCACTCATTTCGCCAATCTCTAAAGAAAATGCAGCATCTTCAAATTCCTTAACCATTTGGCCTCTGCCAAAATAACCCAAATCTCCGCCTTGTTCGGAGGACGGACCTATCGATTTTTCTCTGGCTAATTTATCGAAATCAGCAATTCCATCATTTAATTGGTTCAATATAATTTCAGCTTCTTCTTTGCTTTCCACTAAAATGTGTCGCGCCTTCCTCTTTTCCGGCTCAAAAAATGATGTCTTATTTTCCTCATAATATTGAGACATTTCTTCTTC
>Ga0068714_10004607_pt1 | contig 15274 bp, 14 predicted proteins | sample MTBNYHSulfiMetaG_FD_62988 | JGI IMG/M metagenome (GOLD analysis project Ga0068714, IMG submission 62988) | Enrichment culture microbial communities from rom New York Harbor, USA that are MTBE-degrading - MTBE-NYH (New York Harbor Sulfidogenic)... | ecosystem: Environmental > Aquatic > Marine >...
CAACGTATTCCGCCCTGCCACAGTCTGTACCCACGCTTCGGGAATGAGCGCCTTTACAACCCCAGCTGCAAAAACACCGATAACGAGTAGTGGAAAAATCTGCTTGACAAACTTCCACGTCTCCCACAACCATGCGGCCATTTCTTCTCGCCCAAAACCATGCTTAACAATCAGCATAATCGCGGCCAGGAGTACAGAAATCACCATGGCCCTTCCGGTCAGCCCAACGGAAAGCTCGCCTGTCCCAGTTACGTTGGGAGCAGCTACCAGCAAAGTTGCCATCACGACACCCAAAGTTACAGCTGTCCAACCATTGGTAAATTCGAGGATACGTTCCAGACCTCTCCAAGCTGAAAGCCCAAGCGCCAGTAACAGCAAGATGATCAAGGCGCCCTGAACGTTCAAATGGACAGCTTGTAAAGCAGACTGAATTGCGGTAGGTACGGCCCCGGGAACGCTGATCGAAAAATAGGTTTTGGTAAGCACATCAACCTGCAAGGTTCCGGCGAGCAATATGGCAACAATCAGGATGAAGAACACCCATACTGCAGGCTTCACACTGGCGTGCTTGGCGAACATGGCCTCATCGATAACCCTTTCATCTTTCCTGAACAACGAAGCCATAATCAGCCCTATCCCAATGCCAAAAACGATCGAGAGCACAATCCTGGCAATGGCAATATCCATCCCAATTGCAGCCCCGGTGTAGGCAATCGCCAAAATATTAACCGCGGGCCCAACAAACAGGAAGGTGATTGCCGGGCCTAACCCGGCACCGCGTTTCCAAATCCCAGCAAATAAGGGGAGAATCGTGCAAGAGCAGACAGCCAAGACAAAACCACCCACCGCCGCAGCAGGATAGGATACCCACTTACTTGCCCTTGGCCCCAGATACCGGGTTACAGCTTCTTTGGGGATTAACGCCGAGAGCGCACCAGCAATAAAAAACGCCGGTAACAGGCACAGGATCACGTGTGCTGCCAAGTAATCTAATAGGCTCACCCACCCAGCTTCTAGCAAGTTGAGCACTGTCCCGAGGATAGTCTCCATGGTGTCTCCATCTAATATTCAGGAAACTGAATATGTTGTTGCAAAGAAAAAACTCTGTATCCTAAGGAAACAGAGTCGGTTCGCTAGCCAGCCGTCAAAGCATCGGCCAGCCAAGTCGTGATTTCTGCTTCTGAGGGAATGCGGCCACTAGAAACGACCTCATCATTGACAATCAAGCCCGGCGTGTTCATGACGCCATGTTCCACAATCTCCTGATAATCTGTGACCTTGACGATCTCCGCCTCGATGGCCAAACTTTGAACAGCCTTTTTCGCAATCTGCTCGAGGCGTTTACAGTTGGCGCAGCCAGGGCCAAGAACTTTGATTGTTATCACTTGCGCTTCCTCCTTAGTAATTCCTGGATTGAACTGGAAGAAACAGCTATTTCGCTCGACGCTATTACTCCACCACCCTCACAATTCGGGCAGCAGCAGTGTGGCGAAATCTCCGGATCAGTTAATTCAGGCAACTGAGCCGCTTCCACGCCGGCCAACTCTCCTGCCTTGCGGACCAGATCGAAAACTCCCAGATCGGCCACGCGATAGAAGACGTACTTCCCCTCCCGGCGGGTATCCAGCAAGCCCGCTTTCCGCAAAGCCATGAGGTGCTGCGAGATGTAGGCCTGGCGCTTCTTGAGCACCGCCTCCAGGTGGCACACACAGGCCTCCCCTTTCCCGATTGCCAAGAGGATCCTGATGCGGAAAGGGTTACCAACAACCGAGAGGACTCTCTCAGCCTTTTTCTCAAATCTCGCCGTTTTCATATTCAAGAACCTGAATATATTATACCCGGACGCGGTGGTTTTACACAGGTCACTTGTCCCGACTTAACAAGGACATTGCACCCATAACGAACGCATGCCCTTGACAAAACGCCCAAGTTAATATATTCTAGTACTAGAATATTCACAAAATAGGATACCTGATGACCAACGCCGAGCTTGCCATCCTCAGTCTGATCGCCGAAGAGCCGCGCCACGGCTACCAAATCGAGCAGGTCATCGAAGCGCGCGGCATGCGCGATTGGACTGAAATAGGCTTCTCTTCCATTTACTACCTACTCAAGAAGCTAGAGAAGGAGGGTTTGGTCGAGGGGCGGCTGGAAAAGGCAGAGGGGCGCGGCCCGGCCCGAAAGGTGTACCACCTCACCCCGGCTGGCGGTGAGGCTTGGGTGCAGGCCAGCCTGGGGGCCCTGTCAACGCCAAAGCTAACCGCCTCCCACTTCCTCACCGGCTTAGCCAACCTGCCAGGTCTCCCGGAGGATGCGGCCATAAAAGCCCTCAAGGATTATCACAGCAAATTGGAGGAGCGCTACCAGCATCTCAAAGCGCAGGTTGAGGCGCAAAGTCCGCTGCCCGATTTCGTCGAGGCCCTGTTCGATTACAGCTACGCCATGCTGAACGCCGAACGGGATTGGATCAAAGGCTATATCAAACAACTGGAGGTCAAAATGAGCACAAAAGTTGATTTCAAAAAAGAACTGAAGCACCTGTACAATCCTTCCAAGAAGGAGTTCACCATCATCGAGGTGCCGCCAATGAATTACCTGATGGTGGACGGCAAAGGCTATCCGCAGGATAACCCCTCCTACGAGCAGGCCATGGAAGCCCTCTACGGCATGGCCTACACCATCAAGTTCGCCTTGAAGCCTCAGGGGATCGAGTTCGTTGTGCCACCGCTGGAGGGGCTGTGGTGGACGGAGGGCGAAGGCTTCGACGCCGAGAACAAGGACGAATGGCTGTGGACCGCTATGATCATGCAGCCTGAGCAGGTCACGCCGGAGGTCGTCGAGCAGGCGCGCGCCGAGCTGAAGGCGAAGAAGGACCCACCTGCCCTCTCAAAGCTGCGCTTCGAGACTTACGAGGAAGGGCTGTGCATGCAGATCATGTACCTAGGGCCTTACTCCGACGAGGGGCCGACAATCGCCCGCATGCACGAATTCGCCAAACAGCAGGGCTACAAGCTGCGCGGCAAGCACCACGAGATCTACATGAGCGACCCGCGCCGCACGGCCCCGGAGAAGCTCAAGACCGTGATCCGCCAGCCTATCGAGAAAGTTTAGCCCCCACACCGTCGACAGAACCCTGGAATCGCTTCTGAATTGAACTATAATACCCCTGCTGAAACAGACACAGAATCTATCAGTTTAGAAGGAGCGAAATCATGGCAGACGTGATCAATCACAAGATTTACGGCGACGACCTGCAATTGGTCGAAATCGAGCTCGATCCCGGCGAGGGAGTGCGCGCTGAGGCCGGCACAATGACTTATATGGAAGACAACATCGAAATGCAGACCGGTACCGGCGGTGGCATCTTCAAAGGATTCAAGCGCGCCATCACCGGCGAGAGTTTCTTCATCACTTCCTTCGTCAATAGTGGCCAGGGCAAGGCGCACGTGGGCTTTGCTGCTCCCTACCCCGGCAGCATCATCCCCATCGACCTGGGCGCGGTCGGCGGGCGCTTCCTGTGCCAGAAAGACTCGTTCCTGTGCGCCGCGCAAGGCGTCGAAATCGAGGTGGCCTTCACCAAGCGCATCGGCGCCGGTATCTTCGGCGGCGAGGGCTTCATCTTGCAGCGCCTGGAGGGTGACGGCATGACCTTCATGCACGCTGGCGGCACGGTGATCGAGAAAGACCTGGCCGACGGTGAAACGCTGCGGGTGGATACCGGCTGTCTGGTGGCCTTCGCCCCCTCGGTGGATTACAACATCAAGTTCGTGGGTGGCTTCACCAACGCCCTGTTCGGCGGCGAGGGGCTTTTCCTGGCCAACCTGACCGGTCCCGGGAAAGTCTACCTGCAAAGCCTGCCCTTCTCGCGCCTGGCCGACCGCATCCTGGCGGCGGCACGCTTCCAGCAAGTCGGTGAGAAGAAAGGCGTTGCCGGGCTAGGCGGCGACCTGCTGGGCAACATCCTCAGCGGGAACTAAACTTAGTCGCCAACCCAAGCACTTTGACGGGCGCCACGACCTCTATGGCGTCCGTCTTTGTATTCTCACAGAAGGCACTCCGCGAGAATTTATGCGCTCTTAATGAAACCCACCAGGCGATAGCCGGTATAATTCAGCCGAGGAGGAGCACGCACGCATTCATCTGCCCATGTACGATCTACTTCTTTCCATCGCCGCCCGTTTCTGGCCTGAACTCAAGAGCGCCAATCTCCGCCGGCAGATCGTCGGCGTGGGGGATGTGCTCACCTCGCTCTACCTGGCGTTGCTGAGCCTGGTCGGGCTGGTCTGGCTGTTCAACGCCAGCGACTTCAACGCGCTGATGGAGAACTGGCCCCTGGCGCTGCTGCTGCTGGCGCTGATCTGGCTCTTCGGCAGATTGAACTTCTTCATGATCGTCGAACTGCGCTCCGATCGCTACGGCAGTTCGACCGGCGGATTCGACAGCATGATGGTGTGGACGGCGTGCTTCCTGCTTGGCCCCACCGCGCTGTGGCTGATGATCGTGCAGCGGGTGATTCAATTCCTGATCAACTGGCGTCGAGCACCTAACCTGGCCACCCGCTGGAACCTGCTGCGCGACATGACCATGTCGCTGGCCGGGGACACCATCCCCTACCTGACCGGCTTATGGGCCTATCAGCAACTGGGCGGGAGTCTCCCCATCCAAGACCTTTCCGGCCCCAACATCTTGGCGGCAGCCACCGCCATCGTCGTCGGCTTCCTGCTCTCCCTGTTGCAGACCTCACCTTACCTGGGTTACGGCGTGTGGACTCAGAGAACCCTGGAGCACAGCGCCGACGTCGTCCCGGTGGTGCACTTCTTCGTGCTGGCCATGGGCATGCCGGCCCTGGCCCACCCCTTCGCCATCCTGGCCTCCGGCCTATACGTGCAGAACGGCAGCGAGGTGTTTCTTTTCCTGATCGCCGGTCTGCTGGTGGTGGCCCTGGTGGCGCGGCGCTTCAGCTACACGGCGGAGAGCAGCCGGCAGCAAACCCGCCAGATCGAGAAGCTCGAACAACTTGGGCGCGCCATCATGAACGCCCCCCCAGACGGCTCCAACCTGACAGAGATCCTGGAAGAACACATCCCCGCCATGTTCCCCTCCAGGAACGTGGCCATCTGGCTCAACCCTGGGGAAGTCCTTTACCAGACCCCGCCGGATTGGGCCTTCGAGATCGAGGCCATCGAGCTTTGGGCAAAGACCCTCGAAGGGGCCCATAGCTTCCTGCCCGGTGACCCGCTCCCCTGGAGCGCCAGCAACACGAATTTTCGCCCGATCATCGTATCACCGATAAGCTCGCATGAGGGCGCCGAAGTGATCGGCGGCATCTATCTGGAGCTGCGCACCTTGGCCCAGCCCTGGGATCAGCGCTCCCTAGAACGCCTCTACCCGGCGGTACACACGCTGAGCGACCAAATCGCTTCGGCGCTCAACCGGGCCGAGCAATACGCCCACTCCTTAGCGTTGCAAGAGGTCTCTCAGGAATTGCGCATAGCTGGTCAGATACAAGCCAGCTTCCTGCCGAGCGAATTCCCCGCCCTACCCGGCTGGCAGTTGGCGGTCAGCCTCGAGCCAGCCAGCGGCTTATCCGGAGATTTCTTCGACCTGGTGCCCCTGCCCAACGACCGCCTGGGCATCCTGATCGCTGACGTGGCCGGAAAGGGCCTGGGCGCCGCCCTGTACATGGCGCTGGGGCGCACCTTGTTGCGCACCTACGCCTTCGAATATCACACTCGGCCGGACCTGGTTTTCGGCGAGGCCAACGACCGCATCTTGGATGACGCCCGCGCCCACCTCTTCATCACCGCTTTTTACGGCATCCTGGATCCAGAGAACGGCACCTTCACCTACGCCAACGCCGGGCATAACCCTCCCTTGCTGATACGCGCCAACCAGGATGGCCAGATTGAAACCCTGAGCCGCACGGGCATACCCGTGGGCATCGAGAACGACAGCGAGTGGCAGCGAGACACCGTGGAGCTGCAACCCGGAGATATCCTGCTGTTCTACACCGACGGCGTCACTGAAGCCCAGAACGGGGAGGGCGAATTCTTCACCGAAGATCGGCTGTTGCAAGTGGCCGGAGCCAATGTAGGGGGTTCGGCCTACGAAATGCAGGCCGCCGTATTGGAAAGGCTGCGCTCCTTTGTGGGTGATAGCCCCCAATTCGACGACATCACCTTGATGGTGCTATCGCGCGATCAGTAATCTGGCAAGCAGGTCAGGGCTTCACCCGCTTGACCATCGTCAAGGTCGTTCCCTTCCCCAAACGAAAATCGAACTTCACCTCATCCATCATCTTGCGCATCAGGAACAGCCCCGCCCCGCGCGGGCCGTATTCCTCCAAGGGCACGCCCGGAGACGGTTCGGGGACCTCATCAGGGGCAAAGGGTTCTCCATTATCCTGTAGGACGATCTTGAGTCCCCCATCGATCAGTGTGCAGGTGCACTTAATCTGGCCGACCTTTCCCTCGCCATAGGCATGCTCGATGATATTCGAACAGGCCTCATCGACCGCCAACTGAACGGCATAGGCCCCCTTCTCGTCCAGGCCCGCCGCTTCGGCCTGCTCGGTCACAAATTCGCCGATCTCTGCCAAGCTCTCGTATCGGCTGGGAAAGACTCGCTTGACCATGAACCTAGTCCGCCTAGAAACTCCCCACGGCCGACACGGCGTCATCGAAGATGCGGAAATACTCGCTCATCCCGACCAGGTCGAGCGAATCGCGAATTTTATCGGACACGTTGGCCAGCACCAGTTCGCCGCGATTGTAGCGCTTGCAGGCTTTCTGGGTCTCGATCAAGACCCACCAGCCCTTGCTCGACATGAAATCTACATCGCCCATATCGAAGACGATCTTGTAGCACCCCTTATCGTTGATCGCCTTTAGAGCCTGGTGCAGCTCGTCGGCGTTGGAGCTATCGACGCGGCCCACCTTGCGGACCAGATCGCAGCGCTTGTATCCCTCAGTGGTAATCGTCATTGGATGGTTCTCCTGTGCATGGCTGGGCTATAATACAAGGTCGCTTTGTTTCGTTTGCTTCATTGGAAACTCACCCATTATATCACGGCAAGATTAGTTAGGGCTTAACTAAATCTGAGAATTGGCGGTGAAAACATGCCTGAGGGCATGGCTATCGGTAAACGCATCAACGTAGTGGGCACCTCCGGCTCGGGAAAGACCACCACGGCGGCCAGGCTGGCCCAGCGACTGGGCTTCAAGCACGTCGAGCTGGATGCTCTATTCTGGGAGCCCAATTGGAGCGGAGCGCCAGAAGACGTTTTTCGTCGTCGAGTCGAGCAAGCATTGAGCGGAGAACGCTGGGTGGTGGACGGCAATTACAGCCGGATGCGCGATATCGTGTGGGGGCGGGCCGACACCGTTGTGTGGTTGGACTACAGCTTACTAGTCATTCTGGGGCGCTTGCTGATTCGCACGCTCCGGCGCATGTTCACCGGCGAGGAACTGTGGGCTGGGAACCGTGAGAGCTTCCGCATGAGTTTCCTATCAAAGGATTCGATCCTGTTGTGGGCTTTGACCACCTACCGCCGGCGCCGCCGCGAATACCCTCAACTGTTCACCCGGCCCGAGCACAGCCACCTGAGCGTCGTCCACCTGCGTTCGCCACGCCAGACCAGGCGCTGGTTCGAGGCGCTGCCAAAGGGGGAAAGAGATGAAACGAAATAACAAGCCGAGCGGCCTCTCCTGCCAACCCCAAAATCCCTTATAATATTCTCAGCGGTCACGAATTTGGTGCATCCAGGAGGTGCTCATGTCGGCCGGGAAAATCATCGCTTACATCGCCGCCGCCATTCTGATCTTTTTCGGTGTGATCTTCATCTGGGGGTCCTTCAGCGCTGGCGGCAATTCCAATTGGATCTACATCGGCGCCATCAGCGTCGCCATCGGCTTCGGCCTGATCTGGCTGGGCTCGCGCCGCGGGGCGGCCTCCGAGTCCGGCGGCAACGTCCAGAACGTCACCCTGGACATCGACCTGCCCGGCGACGTGCAGATGGAGAAGTTCAAGTGCAGCAACTGCGGCAGCAGCCTGACTAAGGACGATATCAAGCTCGTGGCCGGAGCCGCCACGGTCAACTGCCCTTATTGCGGCCAGGTGTATCAATTGACCGAACAGCCCAAGTGGTAGAGAGATTTCGCTAACCCGGGACTATTGGAAGCACCGGAAAGGCACCCCATGAAAAGAAGATTATTCGTTGCAATCCTGCTACTTGCCCTGCTCTTGCTCGCCCCCACGGCTGCCCACGCGCAGACCTATCTATTCAGCCTGGATGTGGAGATCGTGCATGCCTACTGGCAAGCGGACGGCACGCTGTCGCTGGATTACGAGTTCCGATTCAGCAACTCCCCTTCGGCCTCCCCGATGGAATACGTGGACGTGGGCATCCCCACCAGCAGCTACAGCCTGAGCAATGTTTCGGCTAGCGTGGACGGCCATCCCATCGTGGATATCGAATACTCGCCTTATGTAGATGGCGTCGCTCTCGGGCTGGGCAGCAACGCCATTCCACCAGGGCAAGGCGGCACGGTGCTCATGCACATCGATGGGATCGGTAATGTGCTCTACGAGGACGATTCCGGCCCCGAATACGCCAGCGCCGTCTTCTCGCCCAACTGGTTCGACTCCCAATACGTGCTGGGCAGCACTGATCTCACCGTGATCTACCATTTGCCGCCCGGCGTGGGGCCCGACGAGCCGCGCTGGCACGGTGCCCCCAGCGGTTTCAACGAAGAGCCAATCACCGGCTTCGATGAAGAGGGCCGGGTGACCTACGCCTGGCGCAATCCAAGCGCCAGCGCCTATCAGCAATACTATTTCGGCGCCTCTTTCCCCAGCCAGTACGTGGCCGAGGGGACCGTGCGCGCCCCAAGCTTTTCGCAGCGCACCGGCATCAGCTTCGATGAAGTCTTCCCATTCCTATTCGTGTGCGGCATCTTCCTCTTCTTCATCGGCATCATCGTCCTGGGAACGATCAGCAGCCAGCGGCGCAAGCTGAAGTACCTGCCGCCCAAGATCTCCATCGAGGGCCACGGCGTCAAGCGCGGCCTGACCGCCATCGAGGCCGCCATCCTGCTCGAACAGCCCATGGACAAGATACTGACCATGACGCTCTTCTCCGTTGTCAAGAAAGGCGCCGCCACAGTGACCAAGAGCGATCCGCTCCAACTGGAGATCGTCGATCCCTTGCCAAAAGACCTGCACCCCTACGAGACCGAATTCCTGGAAGCATTTAAGGAAGCCCACAAAAGTAAACGCCGCAGTGCGCTGCAAAAGATGATGGTCAACCTGGTGCGCGAGGTAGCCCGCAAGATGAAGGGCTTCAGCAAACGCGAGACCACCGAGTACTACCGCGATATCATGGAGCGCGCCTGGGCACAGGTCGAAGCCGCCGAGACGCCTGAGGTCAAGAGCGAGAAATTCGACGAGGTCATGGAATGGACCATGCTGGATAAGAACTACGACGACCGCACGCGCGAGGTGCTCGGGCCTTACCCGGTCTTCGTGCCCGTGTGGTGGCATCGCTACGATCCAGGCTACGGCCGGGGCATCGCCTCTTCCACTCCCTCACCCTCAGCCTCCCTGCCCACCGGCCGCGCTGGCTCCGCCGGAGTTTCGCTGCCAGGCGCTGATTTCGCCGCCTCGGTGGCCCACGGCGTGCAGAACTTCTCCAGCGGCGTGATCGGCTCGCTGACCGGCTTCACCAGCGGGATCACCAATAAGACCAACCCGATCCCCAAGTCAACTTACAGCGGAGGGCGCAGTAGCAGCAGCGGCGGCAGTTCGTGCGCCTGCGCGTGTGCCTGTGCCGGCTGCGCCTGTGCCTGCGCTGGCGGGGGGAGGTAAGCGATGAGCAATTGGATCGAAGCCCTCAAAGAGCGTTTTGCGCCGGTTGAAAAGCTGTCGCCGGGCTTTTACAGCTACACCGCCCCACCGAATGACCCTTACAACTACCGATTGCACTTGCGGGTGGAGGCCGATGGCCGCGGTATCTTGATCGTCAACGGCTCCACCGTGCTGCATTTGAACGACACCGCTACCGAGTACGCTTATCATCTGGTGAAGAACACGCCCGTAGAGCAAGTCGCCGAGCAGATGGCGGCCCGCTACCGGGTGAGCAAGCGGGCGGCGGGGGAGGACTTCGCCGACCTGCGCGAGCGCATCGGCACGCTGATCGCCACCCCTGACCTCGACCCGATCTCCTACCTGGACTTCGACCGCCACGAGCCTTACCCCGAAGACCTCTCGGCTCCCTACCGCCTGGATTGCGCCCTGACCTACCGCCTGCCGAGACACGCCGATCCTGCTGCCGCGCCCACCAAGCGCGTCGACCGCGAGCTTTCCACCGAGGAATGGAAGGCGATCATCGACAAGGCCTGGGCGGCGGGCATCCCGCACCTGATCTTCACCGGCGGGGAGCCCACCTTGCGGGACGACCTCGCCGAACTGCTGCAGCACGCCGAGGATCTCGGCCAGGTCACCGGCCTGCTGACCGACGGCATCAAACTGGCGGATGCCAACTACCTAAACAGCCTGCTGCAAGCCGGGCTGGATCACGCCACTATCATCTTGCAGCCCGAGGAGGGCAAGAGCTGGGAGGCGCTGGCCAGCTTCTCCTATTGGTCCGAGGTGCTGGACGAGGACATCTTCGTGGCCGTCCACCTCACCCTGACCAAAGAGAACGCTTCACAAGCCACGCAGTTGCTTGACCGCTTGGCCACCGCCGGGGTATCGGCCGTTTCGCTCAGCGCCAGCGACCCCGCCCTGGCGGATGAATTGCAAGCTGTCCGCGCCTACGCCGACCGGCTCGATCTCAGCCTGGTCTGGGACCTGCCGGTGCCCTACTCCAGCATCAACCCGGTGGCGCTCGAATTAGCGGAGCAGGACAAGGTGACGCCAGAGGGCGCCGGGTGTGGCTGGCTGTACGTCGAGCCGGATGGCGACGTGCTGCCCGAACAAGGGATGAATGAGGTCTTGGGCAACCTGGCGAAAGAGAGCTGGGAAAGTATTTGGGAAAAGGCCAAGGCTCGAAAATCTTGATCCCGCAATTCCACGAGAATCAAAAACTGGTTTCGCTCGGCGAAGCCAGTTTCTTTTTTAGTAACCATTCAACTGTAAAAAGTCGCTTTGGCGATCTCGTTCAGCAGGGTGGCCTTGACCTCGTCGATGGGCGTCCCCAGCTTGACCTGCAAGGCCTCCGCCGGGACCGCGGCTTCCATGCTCTCGATCACCCGCCTGGCCCATTGCGCAAAGCTACCCCCGCCGGGCAGGGAGCGCCCTTTCCCCTCTCCATCCCGCAGCCACACGGGGACATAGCTCAATTCCTCGCCATCCAGGATGGCCTCGAAATCCTCGTGCAAGAGAACCCACTCGAGGTTGCGGTCGAGCACCTTTTGGCGCCCCCGGGTCAGCACACCATCGCTGCGAGCCTCTTTGGGGGCGCGCTGGACGATCAACCGGTAATATTCGCGGCTGGCCTCCAAGTCGAAACCGGCTACGCGCTGGGCCAGGTGATGCAGCAAGGGCCTGACGGCCACGGTGTAGTCGATCTCGGACAGCGGCACATCTGGATTGGCCTCCAGTAATTCAAGGAACGGCTCCTCCCAGGAGTGCAGCACGGCGTTGACCGCCTGAGCGGCCTTGCGACGGCGCGCTGCCTTGGCCTCCGGGCTGAGGGCCTCGCCGCGCGTGCGGAAGGCCTCAGCCACTTCTACCACCCAGGGCCAATCACTTACCTGGCGCAGCATGCCCTTCTTGAGCAGGCTGAAGAACACAAGCGTGAGTGATAAGTTGAAAGGCTTGCCAAGCAGTAATCCGGCCTCGGCGGCCGTCAGGCCGCGCTTGACCCCGCCGCCCTCGAAGCGCGCCACCGCGCCGGGATAAGGCTGCCCGCGCCGCGCCAGCCGCCACTCATTGAGCGCCAGCAGAAGCAATACGGGGATGAAGGCAATCAAATGGCCGGCCGGGCTGAAGACAAATAGCACCGCCAGAGCCACTGATAGCAAAGCATAGACCAGCTTGCCCACCCCGCGGCCCAGTCGATAGAACAGCCAGCCGAGCAATCCAAAGAACAGCAGGCCTGCCAGCAGGCGAGCGCCTGAGTTATTCGCAAAGGCTTGGAAAAAGGTTAAAAACGCCTCAGCGGTCATCGCTTGATGGGGATGTCATCCAGGGAGATCACCGGCATCTCCCCCGTGGAACGCAGCTCGGTGCGCACCTGGCTAGGCGCTGGAATATAGCCTGCCGTAGGAACGAAGGTTCTGATCTCAACAGCGGCGCTGCCTGTGCCGCCGCTCCCACCACAGCCAGCGCACCCGCCTCCCCCGCCGGATGCCACGCGCACGCCCTCGCGGGCCTCGCGCTCGATGCGGCAGCCGCCGCCGCACAGCGGCAAGTCCGGGCATTCCCAGCATTTCTCAGGCAGCCCTGATTTCTGGGGGTCTTGCTCGCGCTCACGGAAGGAGCGGAATAACTGACCATCCCAGATCTCCTCCCAGGGATCGGTGAGGATGTTGCCGGCCGAGACGTAATAGGACTGGCAGGGCAGCACGTCGCCGCTAGGCTCGATGCACAGCGAGTATTCGCCGGCGTTGCAGCGCTTGGCGCCGATCTCCAATTCGATGGGCGACATGCGGCAATATTCGGTGGGCGTGTACCACAGGAAGCGCATCCCCAGGCTCTCGGCATGGTCGCGCACCCGCACCAGCAGCGGGGGCATCTCCTCTTCGGGGATGGCATTGGGATGGGCGAAGCCGCCTCCGGAGTAGATCATGCCGTTCATGGCGAAGGTACGGATGCCCAATTCGTAGAGGAAATCGATGATCTGCTCGGCGTGATCCATGTTGCTACGCATCAGGGTGGTATTGGTGATGGCGTGTACCTGGCTGGCCACGGCGTTCTCGATGCCCCGCACGGTCTGTTGGAAGGACTTGGCCCCCATCATGGCGTCGTGCACCTGCGGGTAGCACGAGCCCAAGGTGATCTGCACGTGGTTTAATCCGGCTTCGGCCAGCTTCTGCATATAAGGCTGGTGGGCCAGATGGCGGCCGTTGCTGTTCAGGCCCACGATCATGCCATGCTCGCCATCGGCGTAGCGGATGATCTCCGGCAGATCGGGGTGCAGGGTGGCCTCCCCACCCGTGAGGATGAGGTGGGGCACCCCCAGCCAGGCAACCTTGTCAATCACGCGGTACCAGTCCTCCAGAGGCAGAGAGGGCATTTGCAGGCGGTCGGCCTCGTTGTAGCAGTGCGGACATTCGTTGTTGCAGCCATAGGTCAGGGCGATATCCACCTTGTAAGGCGCGCTGACCTCAACGCTGAACAGCGGCGACATCTCCAGCGAATCGCTCAGGCCACAGGTCATGCAGCCGTCATGGTGCTCGCGGAAGTGCTCGACCATGTGGTAGATGGTAGCCAGCTCCTCATCAAGCTGCTCGGCGTTGACCCCAGCGTAATGGTGCAGAAGCTGGGCACGCGCCCCTTCGAGCGGTACTCCCTCCAAGGCCAGCTTGGTGATCAATGCCGCGGTGGGGTTCAGGTGCACGACGTCGGTCACGTCGACGAAGAGCACCCCGTTTCCGCTCGGCTCGATGCGCAAGTGCAGGCGCATGCGCCCGCCATCGGGGAATTCCACCGGATAGGTGTATAGGCCAGGCTGAGGGGATTCGAGCGACTTCACCGCCGCTGACAGGGCGCGCCAATCACGCCGCAGCCCATCCCCCATTCGCCCCATCAAACCCTTCTTGGTCGCCGCATCAAGCATATTGCTCTCGCATTCGATAAAAGTGGACAAAATCAGGCAAGTTAACCTAAGTATATCGCGTTTGCTATGGAGCACAAGTGCCGCCTCAGGCAAGGCTTTACAAAGCGATAACAATCCCCTAAAACCCTGGCCTTATTTGCACGTATATAATTATGTAATGGAACTCAGCACCGCCGAACACCATCAACGTTTCGTGCAGCAAGCCGGCTGGACGCGCGCCTTGCGCCGCCACCTGTTCAAGACGGCCGCGCCGGACCCGGTGATGCGAGTGTTGGAAGTGGGCTGCGGCACCGGTGCCGTGCTGGGCGAACTGGATGCCCGCGCTGTCGCCATCCACGGGCTGGATATCCGGTGGGAGAGCCTGAAATACGCCCGCACTATCCTACGGGAGCCGCACTACTTGTGCGGCGATGGCCACCGCCTGCCCTACCCAGACGATTGCTTCGACCTCGTCTTCTGCCACTTCCTGCTGCTGTGGGTGATGCACCCCGCCGGCGTACTGGCCGAAATGGTGCGCGTCACCCGGCCGGGGGGCGCGGTACTGGCCATGGCCGAGCCGGATTACGGCTGGCGGGTCGATTACCCTCACCCGCTGGCCGCCTTAGGTGCCAAGCAGCGCCAGGCTCTAAGCCGCCAGGGTGCCGACCCGCTGAGCGGACGGAAACTCTCGGCGCTGTTCGACCAGAGCGGTTTGCAGGAGATGGTCAGCGGGGTGCTGGAGGGGCAATGGGGGCAGACCCTCTCCCCACAGGAGCGCACCCTGGAATGGAAGACCCTGGTAGACGATCTGGATGGCGCGGTGAACGGCGAGGAGTTGGAGGCTTTGCGAGAGTTAGACCAGGCCGCCTGGGAACGCGGCGAGCGCATCTTGTTCGTGCCCACCTTTTACGCTTGGGGCAAGGTGGCTTGAAGAACTTATCAAACACTATGGAATCACATAATTTTCAAGGAGGAATAAATCATGTATAGAGGCAATGTTTTTTGGGCGTTAGTCTTGATCCTGGCAGGTGCCCTGCTGCTGCTGAACAATTTCGATATCATCGATGTGAGCTGGGAGCTGATCTGGCCCGCCTTCCTAATCCTGCTGGGCACCTGGTTCCTGTTCGGTCGCCTGCTGCCAGCCGGCAGCGACGAAACCCACACGCTCAACGTCCCCCTGGAAGGTGCCGTGCAAGCTAGGGTGAAGCTCGAACACGGCGCCGGGCGGCTCGATCTGCACGGCGCGGCGGCACCCGGTGAACTGCTCACCGGCAGCTTCGGCCCCGGCATCGTGCATACCGTGCGGCGTGATGGCGATACCGTGAACCTTAACCTGCGCGCCCCCAGTGACTTCTTCTTCTGGATGTGGCCGGGGAATTGGGGCGGCCAAGGCATGCACTGGGATTTCGGTCTCACCGATGAGATTCCACTCTCCCTGGACTTCAGCGGCGGCGCTAGCGAGAACGTCCTCAATCTCTCGGCGCTCAAGGTCACTGACCTGAAGGTCTCCACCGG